>CESR01073840.1_pt1 | contig 35675 bp, 27 predicted proteins | sample 356351 | NCBI WGS metagenome assembly CESR01 (sample SAMEA2622149, study PRJEB7988) | marine metagenome | isolation source: saline water (ENVO:00002010), including | reverse complement strand
TCGCATAGAGATGTGTGAAGCCGGCCCACTTGCCATGATCATCGCTACAGTGCTCGGCCTTCCCCTTCGGCTCTGGCGCACAAAATACGTTCGATAGCCCTCCTGTAGAATCTCCGCACCACCAAGTCCACACCCCATGTAGACCCCCATCTCCCCATCTTCCACACTCTGCCCCTCCCTAAATAACCCAGACGACTGTAAGGCCCCTTCTGCTGCTACGACTGCCATCTGCGAGGCACGTGCCATAAAGAGTTGCTGGGTCTTGGGGATTCGATCTTTTGGTGTGAAGTCCACAGTTGCAAGTGGAAGGTCTGAACCGAAGTCCGCCGTGCCAGACCTGACCAGCCGTACTGCCGAATCTCCTTGGTAGATCCGATCAAATATCGATACAGGATCTTCTCCGTGGGGAGCAATTAAGCCGAGTCCCGTGATAAAAACGCGCCGCGCCACGGGCCGTGTCAGTCGCCCTTAGCCTCGATAAGCTCATCGATCAGCGTTGCAGCCTCGTTGAGCGTTTCGAATTCAGCCCGGTCGTCTGGAACCTCAATGTTGAACTCATCTTCGACGTCAAAGAGGAATTCTACCACCATAAGCGAATCAAGCCCGAGGTCCGTTAGAGTCGCCTCGGGCCGAATCTTATCCTTGTCGACGTCGTACTTGTCGACGAGTACTTCTGCTAGATAGGAGTAGGCGCTCATACCGGCGCTTCTCCATGCAGGAGAAAACAAAGTGAGCCCGCGCTAGCGAGCAATTCCAAGAATCGATGCGAAAGGTATCATGCCTGGAGCGCTCAACACAGTTTTACACCACTAAAGGCCCGGAACTTAGAGTGAACGAGGATATCAGACTTTGTGTTGACACAAGATTGAAGCTGGGCCCACGATTACGGAAACTCTTAGTGCGTGACCAGTTTGGAGAAAACATGACAACCGCAAAAATATTCATGATCCGTATTCGGTCTGCGATAGGCGTATTGTCGCTTGCCGGTGTTACATGTTTGGTTGCTTGCTCGAATGAGGAGCAGACAACACCTAGCTTGGACAACTATCGCTTAGAAAACTATGCCGACTTATCACCAGAAGAATTTGTTCAGAAGTTCAATTTGCGGGAATCTGATGTAGCTGTTCGTGATCTTCCAGGCTGGGCGCCGCTTAAGAAGGTTGTGGTAGAGATGCCGGGGAATGAACCTTGGGAAAATCGTTTTGAGCGACTGGAATTTCTTAGAGAGAGGGCTCCTGCCGTAGAGTTCATTCCAGTCAAGAATCTTTCAGATGCGATAGAAAGGGGCGTGCTAGCTGATGCACAAGCCACCATAGGTCTCGGTTGTGGTCCTAGCACTGTGGACGCCATCGGTCCTGATGTGAGATGGATTCAGTCAGGCAGTGTAGGACTAGACCGCTGTTTCAATACGATCGGCGAAGAAGCTGAAAGGATGCAGAATATTCTTCGAGAGAGAAATATTCTTGTCAGCTCCATCCGTGACATGACAAAACATGCTATCGCACAGCATTCCTTCACGATAATGCTTTCTCTGATCGGAGGCATGGATATTCATGCGGAAAGACAGAGACAACATGTATGGGGAAGAACCACTACAGATGTAGTACGAGATAAGAATCTTGATGTGGAGTTTCAGGACCTGACTTTGCTTGTTGTGGGATTGGGGAGTCTCGGTACAGAAGTGGGAAGACTCGCACATCTTTTGGGTATGAGAGTAATCGCAACACGAAATACCAGTCGTTCTGGGCCGGATTTTGTAGATTATGTCGGCTTGTCAGATGAGATGTTTGATCTAGCAAACCAAGCAGATATAGTGTTTGCCGCGGTGCCGCCGACACCGGCTACACTTGGATTATTTGATATGAAATTTTTCGAGGCCATGAAAGAGTCGGCGTATTTTGTCAGTATAGCCCGTCTTGGAGTTGTCAACTGGGAAGATCTTAAGATGGCACTCAAATCAGAAAAGATTGCTGGCTTCGGGACTGATGACCTGCCTCAAGATGACTTTGAACTATGGGATCTTCCACGAGTAATCATGACCCCACATGTATCGGATTATTCTCCTCGTTACAGGGATAATCAGTACGTGTTTTACCGCGAGAATTTGAGGCGCTATATGGCCGGAGAAAAATTGCTTAATCTGATCGATATCCAACGTGGGTACTAGTATTTTCAATACCGACGATATTCAGGATTCCATAGATCCTGAAATCAAGTGGGATGAGTTTCCAGCAGAGCCAAGGATGTGAGTATCATGAACAGGAGTACTAACGCTAGCTAGCATGATACATATAAGAATCCTCAGTTTATCGATGTTTCTCGCTCTCTGCGCAGCCAACGACTCTATGCCGGTGCTGGCTCAGGCTCCACTTAGTGTACAAGACGTCAAACCTCTAGTCCCGACCGCCTTAGCCACAGGAGATTCGCTCTTCTTCTCGATGGAGCCACTTGCTTCGTTTAGACGTCTCGAAGCACGGGTGGACATAGCCCCAAGTGACTACGAAGCTCGTTGGAGAGCCGCACGCGCTGCTCTTATTCTTGGAGTTATAGAAGAAGACAGGGAACGAACAGGTCGTTGGCTTAGAATTGCTGTCCAGCATGCTTCGGAAGCACGGGCCTTGCGACCTGATAATGTAGATGCAATAGCATGGTTGGCAGCAGCGAAGGGACGGCTAGCCCAAGACATCGCAGGGGTCGGAGAACAAGTCCGACTGGCAAAGGAGGTGTGGGCCTTGACCCAAGAGGCTCTGGCAATCGACGGTAACCATGCATTAACTAACAGTGTCTTCGGTAAACTCAATCAAGAAGTTCGAAGCCTATCAGGCTTCGAACGCTTCATCGCACGAACTTTCATGGGCGGTGGGGACGCAATGAAGTCCAGTTCCTGGGAAGCTGCTGAAGAACACATCCTCAGAGCGCTTGAGAGTGAACCAGGTACTGTACTCTTCTACAAAGACCTGGGAGACACCTACCGTCTTCAGGACAAACTAGACCTGGCGCGGACTACATATCAGGAAGGTCTGGCAGCACCAGACCTGTACCCTTCGGATCCTATGTGGAAAGAGCAAATGATCGACAGGATAAAGCAACTCGGTCGTTAGTGGTCAGCCTCAGGATCCTGAGGCCTCTCTGTAGATACGCTCATGTTCCTCCACAACGAGCGGCCAATCAAATGGAGGGGGATTGCTAATACTCCACTCACATAGCCTCACAAGTAGACCGCGATCGCAAGCAAGTTGTGTCAGAGCATCTACCATTCCCTGATCCGTATCGACCAGAAGCCCTGCTAACCCATCTGGCACGATCTCCGGTAAGCTACCAGTCCTAAACGCAACAACAGGCAGACCAACCGCACGAGCCTCTAAAGCGGAGAGTCCAAAAGCTTCCCGGGTACTGGAGAGGATAAATACATCAGAATTACGTAATACTTCCCGAACATCCTTACGGGGTATCGCTCCCAGAAATTTTGCCTCCACACCCAAGCGAGATGCCTGCCTCTCAAGGGCAGATCGACGTGGGCCATCTCCCACGAACGTGACCCTAAAGGTATGCCCATCTGGAATATTCTTCTGAGCCGCGGCCACAACTTCAAGCAAAGCTGAGCCTCTTTTTCGGTTCTTGAGACGCTGAACGGTAACCAGATCTATGCAGCTTCTTGTGGGCACCGAGACAGAGCCTCCCTCACTCCACCATCCAATATCTACACCGTTTGCCAACACTGTTGTCGGGCGACCGAGAACCCTAGACACTCCGTCTGCGACCGTTGTGCTAACGCCAGCTACCACCTGTGGCCAGGATCCCCATCTTGTTAGAGCGTGGGACAGCTTATAAACCCATTCATGTCCTCCCAACGTCGAATGGAATGTCACAACGAGTGGCAAGCCCAGTGAGTGTGCGGCCCAGCCACCGGCGAGAGCACCCGCCGAAGCAATCGATGCATGCACATGTACCACATCAGGTGACCACGTAACGAGATCCTCTCGAAGGCGCTTCGGAAGCAGAGGAGATATCGGTACCCCCATCATCGGGACCTTGAAAGAAGGAATCCTGACAGTCCGGAAATTTTCAGCTTGCGAGGTCGGCACTGATGGTACGCGAGCCCCTTGTTCTGAGGTACTCTCTGGCGTCATGGTCAAAATCCGAACGTCATGCCGGCGATCAGCAAGCGTACGAGCCAGATCATCGATTAGGTGCTCAACCCCCCCGAGTCTTGGAAGGTAGTATTCAGCCAACAGCGCAATCTTCAGCTAAACCTCCGTGGCCCGTTCACGTTCAACGCTCTCTCAGTGGCTTCTCGTAAATGCGCCATCGTTTGTGTGGAGCAAGTCCAAGTGACCTCAACGGTGAAACTAGTGCCTCATTTTCCTCAAGGATCCATGAGGCTTCTGCTTCTTCAGCTCCTATTTCGACGGCTCGGCGAGCTACCTCGTGCATCAGTAATGAGAAAAAGCCACGGTTCCGGTAGTCACGCCTGAGCCCTAACAGAATGATACGTCCACTGAGTACCCTCGGTAGGGTTAAGAAAAGGCGAGCCATGTTCCATGGCCACAGGCGCCCTGAGGGTATGCGGCGGAGCACGCGATTGATATCTCGAGCAACTACAACGAATCCAACCGCTTCTCCATCGACTTCAGCGATGCACGCGAACCGAGGGTGCAAGACCGAACGAAGATCCTTGGCGAGGTGCCAAAATTCCTGCCAAGAAGGTGGCACGAAGCCCCAATTATCTACCCAAGCATCACAGTACAACTTATGGAAGGTCCTGACTTCCTGTTCGAACCGGCTAAAATCCCATTCGCGAAATACCAACTTCGTCCGGGCAAGCTTCCGCTCAACCACCTTCTTCATGCGATCTGGAAAACCGAACTCCGATCCCTGGATGAGACGGTAGCCGAGTAGGTCTTTGGCGCCCACATAGCCGCTACTCTCAAGCAAGCGCTCATAGTACGGCGGCGTCCAGGGTGTCATGATCACGGCTTCGCGATCAAACCCATCTACGAGAAGTCCACATTCGTGGTTCATGGAAGGATTTACCGGGCCTCTCGCTGTCTCGAGACCTCTTTCTCGCAACCACTGTCCGGCTCTCTCCATGAGCGCACCGGCTGCTTCCTGGTCATCCCTACACTCAAAGAAACCAAAGAAGCCAACCCGATCTCCGTGATATTCGTTGTGCCAACCATTCCGTATGGCCGCGACCCGGCCCACAGGACAACCTTCTCGCTCCGCGATGAACAAGCCTCTCTCGGCAGACTGATAAAATGGGTTCTTTCCCCGATCTAAGACGCCGCGAACTACTGAACGGAGAGGGGGAACCCACGCAGAGCCCTCCCGAGCATGGACCTTCCAGGATACATCGACAAAGCGCGCAGTCCCGCTCCGCCCATCCATTTGCTTGATTTGAAGAGTCAAGTTGTCGATCTCAGTACTTCACAACGCTACGAAAGCGATATCGCTGACTCTAACCTCGGACTACCCCTCATCGCTGAGAACAAGGCACGATGTGCTTCAACAATGCGTTGGCGAGCATTCTCGTCTGGCTCAAGCGACCAATTGCCTTCTTCTGAGGTGCCTCCCAAGGCAATCCCATCACTACGTGGCTGCATGTGGATGAACCCACCAGTCCCTTGAAGGCCCCCGAACGTCGCATAGTTCACCTCGGGCTGAGGTACCAGAAGCGTTAATTGCCCTTTCAGGGGTACAAGCTCGGTATCCCCGAACAAGTCATGTGACCCGAGTCCCGTGCAGTTGATAATGATCGACTCGTCGAGTGTCATAAGGTCTCTAGGAGTATCAAATTTTCTAATCACTATCCGCCCACCGAATCGCATGACGTCACGCACCAAAGCGTCCAGATAAATGGACGGCTCGATCCGCAACGTGACACGTTGGCTTGCGTAGCGCGTCGGGAAGGGATGCTCCCCAGGTCCCAGAGCCACCGTTGGGAGCCTCAAATCGGAGGGAAGCAATGGATCTTGATCCTCCCGTGTTGAACGCTCCCTTGGAGCTGAGTCACTCAGAGCGTAACTATCAATCCATGAAATTCCGTATTCCGGTCCGGTAAGGAGCTGAAGTTGCCTGTAAGCAATCCTCGCTGCCTGCCTTAGCTGAAGGTCCCATGCAGTGGTTCGACGTTCTTGATCAACTAGGCCCGAAGTCGGAGTCCATGCAGCTAAGGACATGTTTGACGTGGTATCTGGAGGAACCGATAGTGCATAAATCGTCACTGAGAAGCCCCGACGTTGTAGCTGTCTCGCGGTCGTCAAACCAGCGACCCCACATCCGATAACAGCCACTTCGCGGACTTCACTCTCTAGTGCAAGGTCTGCAGCCATAGATCCTGTGCCCCAGGATAGCGACATACCTGATCCACCGTGTCCATAATTGTGGATCAAGGTCTTATCACCGAACCGCTCCGCTCTAAGTACAAAGCCCGATGGCCGGTGGGGTCGCAGACCCACAGTCGTGTGTATCACCCGATTCCAGGCAACGTTGAGTGAGGGGAGTAGCTTGTAAGGCGACAAAGATGATGCTGAACCCCGGAAACAGCTTCCCAGGCCAAGACCCAAGATGCCCATACCGCCAGTTTTTAGGAGTGTGCGCCGGTCCATATCAACTCACTTAGGAATATTGCAGGTGCATCTTACACGAAGATGGATAAACAGGATACTAAGTCCTAGATCCTCCTTTCGAAGCCATATCACATCTCTGCGACTATCAACGCTTTGTTAATAGTTAGATACCTGCCATCGCAGGTTAATAAAGACTAGCGACCGAGAATCTCCCGAAGCGCCGCAATCAGATAATGGACATGACGCTCCTGACAGCTGTACCCCATCAGACCAATGCGCCATGCCTTCCCTTTGAGCGGACCAAACCCACCTACGATCTCGATCCGGTACTCGTCTAAGAGCCGTTTTCTTACCACAGCGTCGTCTACACCATCAGGGATAAGAACGCAGGTCAACATCGGTAGTCGATGCGCCGGATCCCCGAATAGTTCAAGGCCCATCCCTGTCAATTCCTTCTTGAGCAGGTCGCCACATTTTTGATGGCGAGCAAAGCGTTCCTGCAATCCTTCTTCCTGAATCATTCGGAGTGCTTCGCGAAGTGCGAAAACCATCGGGCCCGGTGCAGTGTGGTGATAAGCTCTATCACCAAACCAGTACTTACAGATGAGGGCCAGATCGAGGTACCAGGTGTCGACAGACTTGGTTCGGCTCTCTATAAGTGACATCGCTCGATCGTTCAGGGTGATGCATGAGATGCCTGCTGGACCCCCGATACACTTCTGGCCACCGCTATAGCAGATGTCGATGTTGAACTCGTCTACTCGAATGTCACTGCCCCCAAGGGAGCAGACAGTATCAACTAGGAAGAGTTTATCACGACTACGGACAAGGTCTCCTAGCTCTGACAGCGGCTGTCCTACTCCGGAAGATGTTTCTCCGTGTACCACCCCAACCATCTTGGCGTCGGGATGTTGGTCCAAGGCATCCGCGATCTGTGAAACCTGAACTACATCGCCAAAGTCCACTTCCACTCGGATCGCGGTACCCCCATGCCGTTCAACGATCTCAGCCATTCTTTGCCCAAAGAAGCCATGAATCCCGACGATCACCTCATCACCAGGTTCAACGACATTACAGATCGACGCCTCCATTCCGGACATCCCAGTACCTGGGAGCGTGATCGCAACCTCGTTCTTTGTCTGAAAAAGGTGCCTCAGTAACTCCATGCTATCGTCCATGACAGCAAGAAAGTCAGGATCGAGATATCCAAGTATTGGACTAGTCATCGCCTGAAAAACGCGCGGATGGACGTTGCTCGGTCCCGGCCCAAGCAACACCCTCGGCTCGTGGCGAAGCTGTCCGATTGACTGTCCATTCGATGTCATGCTATCTCCGTTCAAAATATGGTTGAAGTGATCTTCGTGGCATGTCAATCAAGCGGTTGCCGCCCGATTCTTACCCAAACGTTCATCTACAAGATCTACAATCTTGTCTACAGTATCGGACTGAAGCCCTTGTTGGCTCGCTATTCTTTGAATCAAGCAATCGACACGTTCGATATGTTTTGCTCCACTGAATAGGGCCCTCGCAGCGGACGACGGTTTAGCAAGTCCTTCCGCAGCTCTCGCGTACTTTTCGAACGGGACCAGATCAGTCTCCGCAGCTCCGAGATTTGTGCAGAGTTTTCCTGCCCAACCGTATGCGTCTTTAGCCATTTCGATGTCCCCATGCACCGCTTCCCTGATAGAGATCATGCCATCGCGTTGGATACACCGGTAGTTTCCTGCAAGCAACATGGGCCACTTGGCTAACGGCACAAAGATAGAGTCGTGCACCTTAAGCTTTACCGGAATCTCTGTGGCACCGTCTCCGGGATCATATAGGATTGCTTCTATGTCAGCTTGAAGATCCCGCAGTATCCGGGTGTGTCCCTCATCTTCAAAATGTGCAGCCTTGAAATTCGTGGGCAATCCAACCTGAAGCACATTCTTAGGCTCTTCCGGCGGACGAAAAGCTTGAGGGTCTGGACTTGCTAATGAGACAAGGCCCGGCTCGAACCCATCCCAAACACTTGGCTCTACAAAGCAACCCTCAAGTTGATCAGTCGCCAGTCCTGGGATTCGAGCGAGGTATGGCAATGGAGGCATATTCATAATTGCTAGGCTCGGTAAACGAGCAGCTGCAATTCTTGCCATCATTTCCCGAACACCCGCTGAGCTGTATTGCGATTCCTGCATTCCTAGCACAACTAAGTCGAATTCGTCCGGCTCAACTCCCTCAGGGATACTAGCGGACAGCTGACCCGCAAGCGTGTCCGAATAAATTTCAACGAGGGTATCACGCCCCCGGATTGGGAATCGTACTAGGGTTCCCTCACGGTTGATCAGCTCAGCCGTAGGCGGAGTACAAACCAGCGTGACCGAATGCCCTGCTAACAAGAGCTTAGTACTAAACAAAGAGCCGTAGGAAGCACCCAGAATGAGCACGTTATATGTGGGTTTCACACAATCCTCCTCAACTTTCTTTGAAGCGGAATCCGTTAGATAGCGCCCTGTCCACGAGCCCTGTCTATACCTTCTGGGCCAAGGCCAACGATGTCTGTAAGGATCTCTTCCGTATGCTCACCTAAGAGAGGCGACCGCTCAACTTCAGCTGGTGAATCAGACAGCTTAATCGGATTTCCAACCGTCAGATATTTACCCCTCTCCGGGTGGTCAACTTCCACCACAGTCCCAGTTTGTCGCAGGGATTCCTCTCGGGCCAACTCCCCCATGGACAAGATTGGACCACATGGCACATTCAATGGGTTCAGTATCCCCATGGCTTCCATCTTGTCCTTGGTCATCGTCCATTTCTCAATCTCCTCGAACATCTCATCGAGCTTGGGGAGGCGGGCTCCTGGGGTATTCCATTCTGGATCATCAAGCCAATCGGCACGACCGATGGCTTCAGCTAGCCCAGAAAAGGCCTGAGCCTGAGCAATGACATAGATGTAAGCATCGGGATCAGCCTCCCAACCCTTGCACTTCACAATCCAACCAGGTTGTCCACCACCAGACGCGTTCCCTGCCCGGGGAACTGCATCACCAAACTCACCGTTAGGGTATTGTGGATACTCCGTGAGCGGGCCATGTGTCAGCCGCTGTTGGTCGCGTAACTTTACACGGCAAAGATTGAGCACAGAGTCCTGCATCGCACAGGTCACACGCTGACCCTTCCCGCTCGCCTCACGCTGAAACAGCGCAGCTAAGACACCCGCTACAAGGTGCAGACCCGTACCAGAATCCCCGATTTGAGCACCCGTAACCGTGGGAACACCCCCAATCTGCCCAGTCGTGGATGCCGCTCCTCCTGTGCACTGCGCTACGTTCTCATAGACCTTACAATCGTCGTAGGGTCCAGGTCCGAATCCTTTGATTGAGGCATAGATCAAACGCGGATTGATTTCTTGGATTTTCTCCCATGGAAATCCCATTCTGTCGATAGCCCCTGGCCCAAAGTTCTCCACCATGACATCGCATTCTTCGATCAATCTGGTGAAGATCTCCTTCCCTGCCTCCGTCTTTGGGTTCAGTGTGATGCTCCGCTTATTGGCGTTTAGCATTGTAAAATAGAGGCTGTCTGCATCAGCAACATCACGTAATTGATTGCGTGTAATATCACCTGATCCTGGCCGCTCTACCTTGATTACATCAGCTCCGAACCAAGCTAAAATCTGGGTGCAAGTTGGTCCTGACTGTACGTGGGTCATATCCAGAATTCGAACACCGTCTAGGGCTTTACCCATAGTAGTTCTCCATACTTCGATTACTCAGACCTTATGTGGCTCAAGCATACAAATCGGACCGGATTTCACTGGGGACGAGCCAAAATCACGGCCCAGAATCTAGGGCTTCATCTTTTCCGCGCTACGGGTGGTGGGGCAGTACACTCAAATCCTAACCCATATACTCTTCACGAACCAAAGTTTGGAAGCCAGATCGTCCAGTAGATCAAAATCAAGGTCAGAGCAGTGAAGACTATCAAACTGAACCACCCAAACAAGCGCGCGAAATTAGACGGATAGAATGCCTTATCCTCTTTGGGTATGACGGCGAGGCAGTAGTAGAGGTTCAGAAAAAAAATCACCGGAGCAACGAAAGCTGCCAGTGCAGATGCTACGAGGACAAGAAAGACGGGCCGCTCAAACCCAGCAATGATCGCCACCGAGGTGATCAAAGAATAAAGCATCGTCGCTCGGTAGATGTTGTATTCCGAATAGAACGTCTTTCGATGAGCATCAGTGAGTTCATTGGGGTCAAGCCCGCTGAGCTCAGCAGTGCCATGGAAAAGATTGCGACAACAGGCCCCGACGATTCGTGGCCACCCGTCGAAATAGTTAAAGGCAGTCGAGAATGTCGCTGCGAAAGCACCCACCATAAACACGCTCATCATGGCAGGTCCCAGGCTGTCGGTGAAAATCGTCGCGATCTCACCCATAACAGCACGGCCTTCGACCGGGCTTGGATACATCCATACCGCTGCCAAGAGCACAAAGATGCATGCGAGTCCGAATGAGATTACATGCCCCACCCGGAAGTCCCACGTTCCAATCTTGAACCAACTCTGGCAGTATTGGACAGCATTGGACGGAAGTCTCGAAGTATACACCGTGAGGTCATTCACATCTGGAGCAAACGGATCGAACCGGTTCGCAAGCCCCATATCTTCGAGCTGATCTCGAATTTTACTCATCCCCTTCTTCTTCGCCTTACCCCACTCAGAAGCCTGAAGAGAAACGTCGATTCCTGTGGGCAACAATCCAAGGAACGCGGCAATCACCAACCAGGAACCATCTGGGATCTCAACCAGGAAAAAGTGACCCATCTCAGAAAGGGGGGCAGGTGCCTGAATGTAGACGAAAAGTGCAGAGACGACCAGAATCGCAGCAAGCAGCTTCGCCGAGACCTCCACGGCCGCATAACTACCACGAAGGATGATCGCCACTGATATCAAGGCGAGTACCAAACCGTACTGAGTCATGGTAAAACCCCAGCCGACCACTTCAGTAAACAGGTAGTAGAGCACAGCCGCTGCTGCGATGAGCCGGCCCGCTTGCCCTATAGCACATTGGATAAGCGTGGTCACAAGCACATACCATAATGGCCATTTCTTCCACGCCGTACTGTATGCTTCGATTAGGCTCTTTCCCGTTGCATTGGTGAACCGGAAAGCCATTTCAAACCCGTAATACTTGAACACATATGCCATCGGTATACACCAGAGCAACGCATATGCGAAGCGACCGCCAGCAACCGGTGCAGTGACTAGGTGACTAGTACCGATCCCGGTCATCATCAAGATGATTCCCGGACCGAAGTGACCGATTAATCCCCTTGGTGTCAGGTCGGGCATCTGAAGGTCGCTAAAGTGGGACTCCAATTCAGGATATTCTTCAGAATCCTGCGGCTGCGATTGTGGATTTTCCATGGATATAAGCTATTCCCGAAATCTCGTCTTGGGTTTAGGTGATTCCTTCATCCCCACTTCGATTGACGTGCACAACGACCTCATAGAGAACCGTTCCTGCTGTTGCTTGGAATTCATGACCTTTTTCAGTCAAGATCCCATCCTCGGAGCCGCTCAACTTAAATATGATTTCCTCATCGGGAGGACCCTGGATCGGTATCGAAAACTGATGCCCACCAAGATAGTTATCACCCTCAATAACCGAGAGGATGTGCTTCAGTGTGAGCACACCGGCAATGATCGAGCCTAGAAAAAGAAACAAAGCGGTTAGCACGCCTGCCAGCCCACCGATCATCAAAGCCATCACCACAGCTGCCGCACCAGACACGTGACCGAACACGATCGCCCTAGCGAGCTGGCCTTCCGGCGAGTGCTCATTAGACCCGTTATCAGCCTCAAAGAAATAGATGGGGCCAGTGATCAAGGCATCTAGATCACACTCACTCAAGTGGGTTGGGATTGAGGGGTTGGGGTAGAGTACCCGATCTTTTGGATGGAAGCAGACAACATCACCTGTGCCCATACCCAGGGCACGTTCTCGTGTCACATGGAGAAGCGGGCGACGTGAGGTTACCGGGATCAGTTCTGGTAACAAGACACTCTCCGGCTCCAACTCACACCCAACCATACTCATGTAGTAAAACTGGTCAGTCCCAAAATGATCCTCGCTATTGTGACACTTGATGCGATCAAGCGAGATCGCGATATCCATCTTAGAATGTGGCCAACGCGTTGAATGGGCTCGCAGTTCCGCCCGCTACCCGGGAAATCTGCCAGGAGACCATGAATTGCCAGCGCCGGCGTTCAGCAGCCTCTTTCGCCACATCGAGCAAGTATCCATTGTCGACAAGCGGCAACCCCAGGAAGACCTGTGTAAGGTCATGTATTGGTCGATTACGCCCACGAACACCTGAGGGTTGAACGTCATTCACAGCATCGCCGACCAAAAGAGCCACGCCTCTTTCTTTTAGCCACGGAAGCACCGAAGCATGCAGCCCTGCGCCTACGCGACCATAGGCCCACGGACCATCTGCCTCCCGCTTAGCCCACCGGCCCGTGCGGACCAATAAAACATCACCACTCCCGATGGTGACCCCTGCAAAATCTTCCCACTCCTCTAGGTCAGATATGTAAATAGGTGTGCTTGGCTCAAGCCACTCCACACCTCTCAGCAAGGGCATGTCCACAAGAATCCCTCGGGTGACAAAGCCAGGACCCATGCGATCAATAGCCAAGTCTTTACATCCTTCCATATCCAGGTTCTGGGGATAACCATTGAAAATGATTCGTTCACCGTCCCTTGTGGTCGCGTAGTGGCATAGGGCGTCCAGATGGGACAGTTGTCCGTCATGAAGAGAGAAACTGATCGCATCTAGTGCGGTACGTACTCTTCCGGTATTGGGATCCACCGAGGTCATCCAGTGCTCAGTCGGTGCGAACGTCTGGCTGTCAATCGCGTCTTCTTCACTGACAAAATGCCCTAAGGAAACCGTAATACCCTCTTCCACTAACGACGCTGCCGCACGCGTCTTCTCAGGTGTAATGAGGTTGAGGGTGCCGCGCTGGTCCACGGGACCCCAACGCCCCCAGTTCGAGAGCTCTGCCTCCCAGAGACTCATCTGATCTGGTGTCACAAGCACTGCCGGATCTTGAGTCGATGGGTGCGGCGTCGGCCGGACTTGCTGGGGAGCAGTGGCAGGTGACTCGGCAAAGGGCATGATAGTGAAGAGACCCAAGCCGAGTATAAGTGTGATGAATTTCATAAAGATCACCTCAGACTACCAAATCTTAGGATCGCACTAGAACTGGAATTCTAGGCGGATGACGCTGACTTCGAAACAGAGGCTCGTCGTCTGCTTGGAAATAACTCGCTATTCTGTAGGATGTAACCGTAGAATTAGACTTGATCAGAACACACAGAGACTTGGAAGGAGGCAAGATGGGTCAGTTAGTAATGGAATATCGCTCCGCTTCCCCTTTCGGGTTCGCAATTCTTACCACCACTGCACTAATGGCGATCAGCTCCTGTAGTAGTGATTGGCGTGACCTACCTCCGGTCAACCAAGAGGAGTTCATTACGGAACACGAGGATTGGCGAAGCAACCGGGAACAGGGACTCGTCACGCCTCCCGGCGGTCCAGTTCTTTGGTCTGGTCTGTTTAACTTGCCGCAGGGGGAAACAGCATTTGGGTCGGACCCAACGCTCCCTATTGTTCTTCCTGCAGAAGATTCTCCGTCCCTAGCTGGCACACTCGTGCGTCAAGGGCAGGATGTGCACTTAGAGCCAGCTTCAGACGGTAATGTCTACCTTCAGGACGGACCCCCGATTGAAGAGGTCACGATTCTGGAAAATGATCGGTCAGGAAACACCACTTACCTTTCCTTAGGATCTCTGGGGATGCGGGTTCATTCAGAGCCCGGAACAGATCGTCTGTGGCTGCGCGTCTGGGATACCGACCTTCCAGAGCGTGAGACATTCCGACTCCCGGAATACTTTGCCTTGAGCACAGAGTGGCTTGTCTCAGCACGGCTGGACCGATACCCCGAGCTGAGATCGATTCCACTTGCCGACATCACAGGCGGGATGATAGAGCAGGATGCAATTGGAGAACTCGTCTTCAGAAAAGCTGATCGTGAACACCGGTTGATCGCATTCGGAGATGAACAGAGTCGCTCTTATTTCGTCAGCTTGTGGGACTCAACAGCAATAACAGAAACCTATCAAGCGGGTCGTTACATGAGGGTTCCAGCTGCGGGCGAGGATGGATGGACGACCATCGACTTCAATAGGTCGTACAATGCACCGTGTGTCTTTACCGCGTTTTCCGTTTGTTCACTTCCACCGCTCGAGAATCGGTTGGATCTAGCAGTGACAGCCGGAGAGAAGCGACCTGAAAAACCTGCTTACTGATTGAGGGGACCCATAATCAGGTAAAGAGCAAACTCATTTGGTCGGTTCCCGAGGTCACCGCAAAATGAGCCCCTCGGCGTTTCCTCTCCTAATAGTGTGCTCTGCCCAATCACTTCATCCAATGAGCCTTCGGCCAAAAATTCGGGGTGCAGTAGATCTGAGATGCCTCTCTTTATCGATGTTCTGAACCCCATCCGTCATCCAATCTGGTGCAGGTTCACCTTTGAGATGATGACCAAAAAACTGGCTTAGCCTGTACTGAAAGTCGATTCGGTTCTCCAACTTCCGTAGGCCATGGCCCTCATCAGGATAAGAAAGCCAGATGACAGGCTTCTCTAGGAAACGGAGAGCATTATACCACTCTAAGCCCTGTTCCCAATTGACTGTTGGATCTTCTTCCCCATGGAGATACAAGACTGGAGTATTCATGGTTTCCACACCCGAGATCGGTGACTGGTCCCAGTAAAGGTCAAAGTCATCGTATGGGTTTGTGGCGTATCGGCCTTGGCCGTAGATGTCGTAGGAGTGGTTATTCTGTCCGCTACCGACAAAGAGTTGATTGAACTCACTCACAAGATTGATCGGAGCTGCCCCATGTGCTACGGCTGAGAACATCTCCGAGCGTGTAGCAATGTACGCACCCCCTCCCCCACTGTAGGAGTGCCCGCTCAGCCCAACGGCCTCAGGGTCAGCGTATCCCAGTTCAATAACTTTCCGGACTGCAGCTTCAACACACTCCAGCATGTCACTGTGCGAACTGCCAATCCGGAAGTGGACATCGGGTTGCATCAGCAAGTACCCATTACTCACGTAGTCGGCAAAGTTAGGCTGATGTCGATACGCTGGAGTCGGATGTACATGGAGATTCTGCGAGTACTTCTCATAGAACCGCACAATCATCGGGAGCCTCTGTCCTTCCTGATAATCATCCGGAATAGCAAGCGTACCCTGTAGCGGTACTCCATCACTATTCGTGTAGTCGAACAATATTCGGCGTCCCCACTTAAATTCAGTGTTCTGTGGATTGGCGTCACTGACTCGCTCTCGCACATCAAAGTCACCTGCACTCATCCAGAGATCTGGGAAATCCTCCCAAGACTGCACTGTAAACAGATATCGATTAGCATCTTCTGCTTTTTGGGGTATCGAGAACTTCTTGTCCTCCCACGTGAGCTCTGCGAGTTCTTCTCCGTCTAGGCGAAAGAAGCCTTCCTTCTTAGTCCATTCTCCGTAGGCGTGAAGCAACAAAGGTTCGGAAAGGTCGATCGATCGCTCATCTGAGGCTTCAGAAACGTACCGGAAACGGATCTCATCCGCGGCGCCACGACCACCCGTAAGGACCCTAGCTGTGCCACCATCAAGGGGTTGGAGCCATAGATCATATCGTCCATAAAGAAGCACGGATTCTCCGTCATCCGACCAGCCCGCAAGACCATAAGGAGGTTTCTCACCGAAGCGGTCATACTCATTGTTTGTAAAATCGACTGGCGCAGAAGCGGTCAGGTTTTGGTGCTGGTTGGCACCGATGACATAGTCCCAGACATCACCGTCCTTCCAATACAGGAAGTGTTCACCGTTCGGTGAAAGTCCGAGAGTCCGAAGGTGTCCTTCAAGAATGTGTACGCGATCTCCAGTCCCCGTGTCGACTCGATAGTAATCCGCAAGATCCGGCTTCCAATCTGACACGTAATCAGTCCCATCTTGTCCGATACCCCAGAGTCCATCTCGGGTAATTTCAATACTACGCATGGACTCGTCCGCTAGGTGGATGAGTTGTTGCTCCTCCAAATGCACTGCAGCGATATAAGTCCGGTCCTGGTCCTGCGAAGCCTGTCTCTGTTGGGCAGCTTGAATACGATCGTCGGCCCAGTGCCAGATATTCACATCGGCCAGAGGCAATCCCTCTTCAGGCCAGTCTTCAAGTTCGTCCTGCTGCGCCTTGATACCTATAAAGATTATCCCAAGGTCTTCACTCCAGCTAAGTCCATCTTTCTCACTGATGACATTTCCTTCACCGAGACCCTGGTGATCAGACGGATCGAATGCGTGCCGCTGCGGACTCACCCCATCCATCTCCACGAATGCAATCAGAGTATTAGCGCGCTCGGTCTTCTCTTCCGGTGTCTCACCCCGTAATACGGCAATACCAAGCCCATCTTCCGACCAAGTCAATCGGGTATACCTCTGCTTGGCATTGTCTAGCACCCTTCTTGAACCTGTCTCCAGATTAACGTAGTAAAGACCGTTTCCATCTCTGTTTTCGGCATCAACACTGTACGCGAACAGTGTCCCTACTTCGTTGAATTCCGCTTCATCCACGCTCCCGATTAGTTCCTCATATCCTTCTTCCAAGTTTCGAAGAATCAGGTCTGTTCCGTCATGATCTGAATCCTCATTCACCTGTCTCTTCTTGGCGAAGAAATGACTTGATCCCGAGGAAAATTCGAATGAGGTGACATCACCCCATGTTAATTTTTCTCCTGACGCAAGATTGATGAGTTCAGCCTCACGCAAGACATCTTCACCGTCCTTACGGAGCTTCTCTGCTTCTGAAAATGGTGGGTCAACAAAGTAAGCGGCCCATTGTCCGTTATCAGATAGCTGTACGTCTGTCGCCGGAGATAGAACGTGTTCTGACGTACTATCAAGGCTCTTGATATGGACAACATTATCAGAACGCTCTCGGGTATAGGTCCATGCTGCCCAACGCCCGTCTGCTGATATCCGGGATCCCGAGATCGTACGCCACAATTGATAGTCAGAGATTGTGAGTGGTCGTTTATCTCCATCCTCTTGGGCATAGAGCGGTGTTGCCAGCACTCCACTGGCCAATAGAGCCAGTACCAAAACACATGACCTTACGTACGGTCGAATCGCAAAACTAGATAATCTGAGAAAAAATGCCGGAGCAGGCATGGATGACCCTTGGAGCGCAGGAAACTGAGGACGGAACTTAAATTACGAGGATTGACGGAGGTGCGCTTGGGGGCAGAGCGGATTTTATCCACTCTGCGAAAAAGGCACTCCCAAATCAGTAAGACATGCCTTAGGGCCTGAACCAGTGAGTGGGACTAGGGATTCTCATCTCAGTACAGAATCCAGTCAGGTCTTGGGTAAAATAACCGACTCAGAACCTTCCTGGGCTCAGCCTACTTCTTCTGCGTTGGCTTCCACATAGGCTTTAGCAAATTCCTCCAGCTTGACATCAATGACTTCATGGAGGGCTTGCTGGGTGTCATCGGCATTGGCGACACCCACAGCCGTCGTATACCAGGTCACGGCCTCTGCTAGGGTGACTTGTTCATCCCGGACCATCTTAGCCGCTTGGTTTACTCTCACTTCAATGGAGTATGCGATTGCCCCACCTGCATCACTCTGATCTCCAACAACGCATTGGAGTGTGATCCTCAATTCAGGTAGTCCGGGATTCTCAAGCATCTCGTCTTCAGTAAGCAAATCCACTTCAGACTCAAGTAGCTTGATCGCTGCACTTGCCTGAACCTCTGACGACCTTACCCCAACACTCTCACAAGTCGGGGTTCCCACGACACTGACGTGTACCCCTCCTATGTCTTCGAGCGTATAGCGGTTCCATTCGGTATCCTGGGCGTCCAAAATGTCCGGAACGCTAATGAGCATTAATCCGACTATAGTGCAAGCCAAACGTTTCATAAGGATAATCCGTTCAGTGAACTCGATGTGATATGTGCTTCTTACTCACCCGTGCCACAGCTCCTGCACTGGTGGTTATTCTTCGAGCCTAGTTTCTCCAGTAGTACGACTGTCTTTGGATGTGGCTGTGCTCTCTGTTCTGGACTGTTCGCCAGGTCTGCGGTGGTTTGCCCACTGCGACTTATCAAGGTTACATCTGCACCCTGTGTGACAAGATAGAGAATCGTCTCATTATCACCTCGAGCAGCTGCATGGTGGATGGCCGAAAAACCATCCTTGTCCCTAAGGTTGGGATCGACACCATGCTCCTCAATCAGATACCTGACCGCGGGCAGCCAGCCATCGGGGACACCCCGATGGGTTTGGGCAACCCGGGAAGATCCAAAGCCGACACCTGCTGCTGCATGCAGAGGATGGACCCCTAGTCCACCGTCTGGCACTGGGTCCAAACCTGATGGGTCATCTGGCTCAGGGTCTTGACCGGTCGTATCTGGTGGTTGGTTAGGGTCAAAGAATCGACGTCTGCCAGGAAGCTTCTGGGTCCAAATGTTCGCGTCGGCACCGTAGGCAACCAATAGTTTCATCGCGTTGACGTCATGTGCGTATGCCGCCCGCCAGAATGGAGTCGCACCCGTGAAATCGACACCCATGCGTCCGGCATTATACGCCGCGTACCAGATATGCGTGCTAACCCTGTGGTTGGGCTCAGCTCCGGCCTGCATGAGCAACTCTAGCAAGTCCAGATAAGTTGTCTCCTGCTGCCGGAACATCGAAGGTTGTGGATACCAGGTCCTGAGGGACCATTCGATGTTCAGAGTGGCGAACAGCGGACCAGCACCATCATCGCTCACTAAGTTCGGATCAGCACCACGCTCTAAGAGCATTCGGGCTAGATCATAATTCCCATTGATTACGGCCACTAAGAGCGGGCTGGATTCATCACCCTCGGTCACGTGGCCGATCTCCGCCCCACCATCAATAAGTCGACGAGCCGCCTCGAGATGCCCTTCTCGCGCGGCAAAGTGGAGCGCGGTGAAGCCCCCTTGGTTACCGATTTGCTCATTTCCTGAAAGAGCTCGGACCGGGGGTGGAGGGGGTGGATCAGGCTCTACCTCTTCATCCTCATCCGGATCCTTTTGATCTGCGGAGTCGGGAGGAGTTGCACCACTATTCTGATTTCCCGGCTGTGGCCTAAACGAACCACCCCTCCCTGATCCAGCGCTGCTCGAATCTGGATCCTTCTCAGCATCCCGTACGCGATTTCGTCGAGTGCGATCCGCGTTTGTTTCTTCAGCAACCTCAACATAGTTCTTTATTCTAGTCACCATCTCAAGGTCGGCACCGAGCTCAACTAGGACCTCTACAGCTCTGGTCGCATTTTTCACTGCGGCGAACATCAAAGGCGTTCGCTGGGAAAAGCCATCGACGATGTTAAGGTCGCCTCCATGCTCCGCGAGCACTCTTACAGCTTCAGGAGCATCAGCCTGTGCAGCGAAATGCATCGCAGCTACGCCAGTCGATGTGAGCTTGTTGGGGTCAGCACCCGCATCAAGGATCGCAGTCATGACTTCAGTATTACCAGTGCGGCTTGCAAGATGGAGTGGTGTGTAGCCTCCGACCCTTGTCGTCGGCTTTACCGTGGCACCAGCATAAAGCAGGAGTTTGGCCAACTCGAGGTCATTATTGAGAGCCGCCCAGTGTAGCGCGGTGAGACCGTCTGACTGGGCAGCATTTACGTCCTCACCCTGCTGCAGCAAGGTTCGAACGATCTGGGCGTCTCCCTGTTCGGCGGCATCAGCCACTGGCGAGTCTGCATGCTTTGCTGCGAGAAGGACTACCAGGCTCAATCCGAGAAGCGAGCCAACCGACACTCTTATTCTTCCACTTATTGCCGACATGTCCCGCTCCCTTAGGGTATCCGCCTTACGTTCCAGCTTGAGGATGTCAGACCGAGAATGTCCCGGTGCTGTTCCCGAATGTTTCCAAGTCGTTGACACCGAGGCGATGTAACAGATCTAGGAACACATTCGCCATCGGCGTACCAATTGTCGCCCTCACATGTTTCTCACCTTCCAGAATGCCGTTTGCACCACCCGCAAGGAACAAGGGGCAACGAATGTGATTGTGCAGGTTACTATCGGCCATCGCCGACCCGTACATTAACAGCGTTTTATCTAGTAGGGTGGAGTCACCCTCAGTCACGCTCTGTAGCTTCTCAAGGAAGTACGGCACCATCGACACGTGATACGTGTTGATTTTCGCAAAATCTAGAACCCGCTCCTCACGTCCACCGTGATGTGACGAAGAGTGGAATGGCGAAGTCGAGCCACTCTCTGGGTAAACCCGAGGAGAAGCATCTCGACCAAGCTTCAGGGAGAAGATTCGGGTCGTATCAGCCATAAACGCGAGTACCTGCAGGTCAAACATCAGCTTGACGTGCTCGTCAAAGGAATCCGGAACACCTACCGGTGCCTCCGGGATCTCACGCTCGTCTCCACTCTGATTTTGAATTTCGATCCGCTGGATTCTCTGCTCAAGCTCACGAATATACTGAGTGTATCGGTCAACCCGCTGGCGGTCGGACACTCCGAGATCGCGGCGAAGCCCGGCCATCTCTTCCATCACCCAATCCAAGATGCTTCGGTTCGTCTTCATGCGTTGTGCACGCTGCTCCGGTGTGCCACCAGCTCCAAACATCAGCTCGAAAACAGCTCGTGGATCGCGGACCATCGGCAGTGGATCGTTAGGTGTTTCCCAACTAATGGTGTCGGTGTACGCGCATGCATACCCATACGCACACCCACCAGCCTGATCAACGTTTTCAATGGTTAACTGTATCGATGGGATCGGTGTCTCATGCCCAAATTGCTGCGCAAAAACTTGGTCAAATGAAGTTCCGACATCGACGTCAGAGCCTTCTGTCTGCTTCGGATGGGCTTGAGTCAGGAAGACCGCAGTAGTCCTGAAGTGGTCTCCACCGATCTCCTTCGGCGCAAACGCATCTGCCATCCTGCAGTCGGTATCACTTACGATTGTCAGATACTTACGGAACGGCTCTAAAGACCTCAAGCTGCTCGGTGTAAGATCAAAGTTCTTACCCTCTTCCGCAGGAGACCACAGATTTTGCGTGGCACCCCAGTCATTACACCCGGCTGCGCCATGTACCTGTTCGATACACACCAATCGAGTACCATCGGCCGCCTTTCCTGCCTCCGTGGATGCCCAGAGCCTATTCGCCGGCACCATCGCATCGAGTAAAGGCAGTCCAATCGCCGTTCCCATACCACGTAGCATTGTGCGCCGTGAGATGTGTTTTCCTGTGATGAACTCCATCGTCAAAACCTCGCTTGAGGAATTAAGATTTACCTATTCTACTATTCAGAATCCTTCTTGTGCACCCTCCGGGACAGCTGCAATAGCTGGCCTTGGCGCTTTCGCGCTCTTGAATGCTGCACTTCTTACTACACCTAATATGAAAGCTGAGAGCTTATAGCCCTCCTCGCCAGCCTCCTTAACGATCGCTCTAACTGTAGGCATGTCGTAGTACTCAAGGCGCCGACCTAATGCATAGGCCATCAGATTCTCTGTGAATACCCTGTAGAAGACCTCGGGACGACTCAAGAGAGCATTCCGCAGATCTTCAGGACCGGCCAATGGGGTACCATCATATAGATCGCTCGCCGGATCCACCATGTTACCACCATCTCGAATACGCCAAGCCCCGGTTACATCAAAATTCTCAAGAGCCAAGCCGATCGGATCGATGATGACATGGCACGAGCGACAGGAAGGGTTTGCGCGATGCTGCTCCATACGCTCCCGAACCGTTAGAAAACGCCCTTCCTCTGCCTCACCGACTTCCTCAAATGCCGGAACACCCGCTGGCGGGGGCGGAGGCGGAGTACCAAGCAATACCTCCAGGACCCATTTCCCGCGGAGAACCGGTGAGGTGCGATCAGCGGCGGATGTCATCGTTAGGATACTACCGTGACCCAGCAACCCACGACGCGTCTCGTCGGGATAGGACATTTTCCGGAACTCAGGCCCTATGATCCCAGGAACACCGTAGTGTCTGGCTAGTCGCTCGTTAACAAAAGTGTAATCCGCCGTGAGCAACTCAAGCACCGGGCGATCCTCTTCAACGAGATGTGAGAAAAAGAGTTCCGTCTCGCGATTCATGGCCTCAGAAAGCGTCTCGTCGAAGTATGGGTATGTCAGAGCGTCCGGGTGGACATCTTCAAGATCTTGGAGACGCAACCACTGAGACGCAAAGCGCGTAGCAAGCGCTTCGGCTCTCGGATCAGCCAACATCCGTCGCACCTGCTGTTCAAATTCTCTAGACCTGGAGAGCCGTCCTCTTTCCGCCACCTCTATCAGTTCCTCATCCGGCGGTGCGCCCCACATGAAGTAGGAAAGACGAGAAGCCAAGTCAGTCTCGCTGATGTTGTAGATCTCGCCAGGGGCAACTCCGTCTGGAACCTCTTCCATACGGAATAAGAAGTGCGGGCTTGCCAAGATCGCCTGCAACGCCATCCGGACTCCACCCTCGAAGCCACCGTCTTGAACACCCTCATCATAAAAGTCCATCAAAGCGCTGACGTCATCTTCTTTAAGCGGCCTGCGATAGGCATCACTGGCCAGGTTACCGACAATCGATTCAGCACAAGGTCGGGCCTCGGCAGGAGCCGTCGGCCGACACGTGAAGACCGCTCGACGGGTTGGGTTGTCAGAAACTCCAGTCACCTCGAAGGGGCCAAGGATGGTGAGGCGCTGAAGATGCTGCTGAGTCGTCACTCCATAACCGATACCGATCTGCCCATCCGCGAGAGTGTGATCGATCGGACGAATCAAGTCATCAACCTCACCTTCAAACTGCCGAATAAACGCAGCTGTAACTCGTTTCGGCCCAGCAGTCACATAGATGGAATCGGTTCGAACATTCAATCCGGTCGGCTCAGATTCCATCATCCATCGATCGATCGTGAGGAGCGCAATCCGGTCGCCGTCTATTGAGATTTCAAGCTGCTCCGTCCCAAACGTGCGCCCAAACACCTCACCTTCAACGGCATTGTAGGGCATAATATGGAACACATACTTCCCGTCTGCGGGGAAGTTATGAACACGTGAAAGTCCTCCTCGCGTCCCAAAAGGAGCTCCTTCAACTCGGTCCTTCTGTGACTGGATGCGCGACAACCTGTAGACAGTGGATTGGATTTCCGCATCGGGATCCCCGAGCACAATGCGGCTGACATGTTCAGCGGCGCGGAGATAGCCCTCCATGAGGGTAGCCGAAGGCATTTGAACGTCAGCGATATTGTCGAAGTTCGCACTCTTCGTATCCAGTGGCAGGAAAGCACTTACGTCGACCGCAATACCAAATAATTCTCTTATCGTATTGTGGTACTCAGCACGGTTAAGCCTTTGGAACATCCGGGTTCCAGGGTTGGGGTTCCGCTCAGCCGCTTCGTCGAGCGTCGACTCCAAGTCACTCACTACCTCCGCGAGTACTCCAGGATCAGGCCGTCTTGCCCCTGACGGGGGCATCATACCGGCCCTGAGTTTGCGGATCATCCTTTCAACGATCTCGCCATTCTGTGGCGCGGTGGCCACATCAAAGCCTTCTAATACCAGATCACCGCGGCGCATTCGCTCGCTGTGACAGCGCGTGCAGTACTCTGCGACCACATCATTCGTCCCATCCTCAGCGCCGTCCCTGAAAGATGCGGCCGTCACAAAAGGAGAGGCGGCCTGGAACGACATAGGCGGTGCCGGGACCGAACAATTCGTAAGGGTTCCGGAGATTAAGACGACCGCCAAAACTGACGTTATAGTGTTTCGCATGCCCATGCTCGTAAAAGTTATAATACCGGTAAGCTAGAATAATAGCTTAGGAACACATGATGCGGCTAGACTTTAGAGAACATACACAAGAAAGTTCGTCCGCATTGGGTTAGGCCTGTGGGGACTTCATTGATGTACAGATACCAGCACTTCCTAGATGTCGGGAAATGAACGAAATCAGCGTAAGGGGATTTCTCACAGGTAATCTATGATTTCCGACTATGCCGCCCTAATGGCCTAGTCTAGAACCGGAGTCCAGCGAACTGAGAATGTCCAGAAAGGAGGTTGGCTTGCCAACTGACACGAATCACCCCGATACCATAAACCCAGAATCCATGGCAGCATTCAATCCCGAAAAGATGGGGAAAAGCACGATATTTCAGTCAGAACGCATTCTAGTCGGGCTAAATGCTTTTGAACCGGGCCAAGCGCACCAACTCCACACCCACGAGGGAATGGATAAGGTCTATCACGTGCTAAAGGGGCAAGGCCTATTCATCCTGGAGGACAGGGAAATAGAAATGGAAGCCGGCCTGATGTTGGTCGCGCCGGAGGGGGTGCCTCATGGTATCCGGAATCACAGCAGCGACCGACTTATTGTGCTCGCCATGCTTGCACCAGCACCGTGACGTAACGCTACAGCCCACTCACCCTACAGCAGAGGACTCCTGACCACACTAGGCTTTCACTATCGAGAGCCTATCCGCTCCCTGATCAGGTCCGCTGTCCACGAAGCTCTCGCCTCTGAGATCTTTCGAGCAAGCTCCAACGATCGTTCCAGGTCTGCGATTGATACACCATTGATGACGGCCTGACCAGCCTCTACACGTTCCGCCCAGCGCACCGAATTAATGTCATCAAGCATCATATTCAGCGTGATTCCTGGGCTGTCATGTATTCCATCGTTAGGCATTCCTTCGCCGGTAACACCTTCATCGCGCAGCACGTTCGGAGCATTCGCCGGCCGTCTGTAATACTGACCTATGTGATGCACAGCTGCTTCCCCAGCCCACGCTGCTGTAAGACGCTCCGCCACAGCCTCCTGACCACTCTGGTTCCCGCCACTGTCTCCGATGAAGATGATGTTCTCGAAGCCGTGCATCTTCAGGCTGTGAGCAACGTCAGTGAGTACAGCCTCGAATGTTTCCTGTCTAAGGCTGATCGTGCCAGGGCTCCTCATATGCCCGGTTTGGGGCTCGATGCTACCCTCTGGGACGAACTCTATTACCGGAGCGCAGACAGCATTTCCGAGGTTAGCCGCAATTGCTGGACAGTTCGCTCGAAGGACATAGTTGTGCTTTCCGGTAACCAACCACGGACCGTTCGGCTCTATCCCTCCCGTTGAGACGATGGCGGTTGTCTTTCCTGAGGCGATCGCATCTCGGACATCCATCCATGTCATCTCCTCGATCCAGGCTGTTTTCGCCTCGGGCAGAGGATTGGGTGTATCCGAACAGTTGTATTCATTTGCTCGGCAGTCGCCGCCGCCCATCGTCCTTGGGTCCGGTGCAGGGCGCTGTTGGCCACCAGGGCCAGCACCACGACCACGACCACCCCGACCCGCTCCACCCTGGCGCTGGGGAGCAGGCAGAGTGCCACCGTTCGCAATCGTTTCTCGGATCAGTCCGGCAGTACTCTCAGCACGGAATCCTACAATTTGCCTCGCGTACTCAAGAGATTTGACCCGGTCAGCGAGGGAAACACCATTAATCGATGCAAATCCGGCCGCCACACGTTCGTCGAATCGGATAGACCTGGGATCTGCATGGAACATATTAAGCGCTATTACTGGATCGTCGTGAAGACCATCACCTTCTCCGTCTACTAGGCCCTGCTCAGCCATATACTGGCCAACACTCCCGTAGTCGTAATAGCCCTGCACATGGCCTACAACCGCATCACTACCCCATGCGGAATTCAGTGCATCTGCGACCGCCCGTTGGCCGCCTTGATTGCCACCACTGTCTCCGATAAAGATGATGTTCTCAAAGCCGTGCATCTTCAAGCTGTGAGCGACATCAGTGAGTAACGCCTCGAATGTCTCCTGCTGGAGGCTAAGGGTACCAGGACTTTGCATATGCCCACTTGGTGGGTCGATCGAACCTTCGGGTACGAGCTTCACGATGGGTGTGCACAACGCGTTCCCGAGTTCTCGGGCAATCGCATCACAATTTGAACGAAGGACGTAGTTGTGCTTACCCGTCACTAGCCAAGGACCGTTAGGCTCGACACCGCCCGTTGGAATAATGGCCGTCGTCTTTCCTGAATTCAGAGCATCCCGGACATCCATCCACGTCATCTCTTCTATCCAAACCGTAGTCGCCTCAGGGAGCGGATTTGGTGTCTCGGCACAGTTATACACGTTGTTAGCGCAGTTGCCCCCACCCAGCGAGTTGGCGTCACGCTGCTGCGCGCATGCTGCCGTGGCTGTAAATAGCACTGTCCCGATGACAAGGATGGTCCTCATAGTCTTCTCCTGGTATGCGAACAACTCGTCCGAGACTGGGTCTCAGAAGCGAGACGCGCTAGGGGTGAACGATAGTGGGAAAGATTCATTGACCGGGGTCAAGGCCGGATCCGTGTGGTCCCTTGATCTAACTTACTGGGTCTGCAAGACTCATTGGACAACTAATTGACGGAGATCGGCAAGATCCCATAAACTTCGGTAGCGTTATCCTATAAGGAGTTAAGTGTCATGTCGGTAGTTGCAGAAGGAATCGATCGTGGAACCAGGCTAGGGCTAGTCCTCTTGGCCCTGACAGCATTGTTCTCGCTCAATGCGCCCGTGTCCGCCCAACAAGGCGCGGTGAATACAGCCGATTACGGGCATGTGACATTTACTAAAGATGTCGTACCGATCCTTCAGCGCAGCTGTCAACGTTGTCACAGGGAGCATGGTGTGGCACCGATGGCACTCATCGAGTATGACGATGTACGTCGCAACGCTAGGCGCATCGCGTATAAGACAGGACTCAGGGACGTAGCCGGCGCGATGCCCCCGTGGTACGCCGAAAAAGACATCGGCATCCAGCACTACAAGGATGACCCTTCACTTAATGACGAAGAGATCGCGACACTGGCAGCGTGGGAAGCAATAGGTACGCCGATGGGTGATCCGGACGATGCGCCACCACCGCTAGAGTTCGACGATGGAATCAGTTGGACCGCCGGAGAACCAGACCTGATTGTCAAGCTTCCAGAGTTCACGGTCCTAGGTGACTCACCCGATTGGTGGGGCGATATTGAGCCTACCCCAACCGGGTTGACCGAGGATCGTTATGTGAAGTCCGTAGAGGTTCGTGAGGTGAACGATTACGATCCCAACGAGGTTCGGGAAACTGTCGGCGGAAGGTTCGTTTTCCACCATATGATCTATAGCACCAGGGTCACCGAAGGAGGAAACCCGTTCGCCCCGGCAACGACCTGGCCGGTACATGAGGTTGGTAGGAACCCCGACATCTTTGATGAGGATGGAGGTCGGCTTCTCCGGGCTGGAACGAGTATCGTCTCTAACTCCCTCCACCTGCATTCGAATGGCCGAGACACCAACGCTCACATGGAAATTGGATTCAGGTTCCATCCTGAGGACTACGAGCCTAAGTACCGAGGCGGGGGCTTTGGGCTCGGAAATGGCATAGACATCGATGTCAAGTCCGGAGAGAAAGACCAGGAACTGCATGCCTATACGGTCTTAAACCAGCACACCAAGATCGTGACCTTTGAGCCGCACCTGCACGCTCCAGGGGCACGCATGTGCCTGGAGGCAATCTGGGGTTTCAATGTGGAGACCCTGTCCTGCGTAGGCTACGACCATAATTGGGTTCGGGGTTATGCCTTCGCTGATGATCACCAACCACTACTACCCGCAGGCACCATCCTTCACATCACGGGTTTCATGGATAATACACCCGGAAACACGAACCTCTCAGACACCCGGAACTGGCAGGGTTCAGGCAACCGTTCGGTATCAAACATGTTCATCGACCTGGGCATGCGACTCCGCTTGACTGACGAGCAGTTCCAGCAGGAGATGGCTGATCGACGAGACGCATTGAACTTGAACGTGAATGATCACGTGATCGGCTGCCCACTCTGTATGGTCATCCCTGGGAGGTAGTTCGATTATGAAGAATAATTCTCCTCGCAGTCTGGGCATCTCTGCACTCTCCCTAATCTTGATAGCATCGGCGAGCCTTATAGCCCAGACACCGTCGAGGGCTAAGGCTCAAGAGAGCTACTCGAAGGGCCAAAACATCTCTCCCGCGTACGAGGGTTGGGAGCAGAACCCTGACGGCTCTTTTAACTTCCTGTTCGGCTACATAAATCGGAATTGGCTGGAGGAACCAGACATCCCCGTCGGGGTCGATAACAGCTTTTCACCTGGCTCCGAAGATCAAGGGCAACCCACTCACTTCCTTCCACGCCGCAACCGCTTCGTATTCAAAGTACGCGTGCCAGAGGATTGGGGTGATAAGGAACTCGTATGGACCCTCACGAGCGCTGGGAAAACCGAGAAAGCGTACGCGTCACTCAGGCTCGACTACGTCGTAGACAACATGATCATAGCATCCGAAACCGGTGCTCTAAACGCGGGTTTTAGCACTCCTGCATCCCGAGCGAACACTCCTCCCGTCGTAATGATACAGGGAGATTCGGTGCGAAGTGCGACAGTTGGACAGCGAGTCATGCTCGTCGCAACGGTGGATGATGACGGACTTCCTCGTGTCAATAGGTCCACACCGGAACCGGACACAAGTAGCGCGCCCCCTACACTCAGCGCACAGCAGCTCCGCCCGCCGTCACGGATAACTGTCGCGAAAGTCAACGGGCTACACCTGTCTTGGTTTGTGTTCCGAGGCGAGGGTGAAGTGATGTTTGATCCCTTCCAAGTGAAAGTCTGGGAAGACTCACGGACTGGAGGTAATTCACCCTGGTCTCCGTTATGGAGTCCACCACCTGTCCCGGAAGATATGCGTTGGGAGGTTGGAGTCACCTTCGATCGCCCAGGGACATACGTACTTCGTGGTCGTGCTGACGACGGAGGTCTCTACGGAGATACACAAGTCAGGTTTATTGTAGCACCTATAAGCTAACCAAGGTGACACGCGTAAGACCTGTCTCCATGGCACCCTAAGAAGTTTTTCTGAGCGTGCAGAAGGATGCCCGGAGGGAAGAAGAGCCCCCGAGCATCCTTGAAGCAGAAAGTCACCTAATGGTAATCAACTGCCGATAACAGTCGGTACGTTTGGATTCCGTTCACGCTCCGAGTTCGGTACGTCGAAGCATAGACGAGGCTGCCCATTGATGAGTGTGCCCCTCGGGTTATCAGAGAAGATCTCTGAGACTGCCTCAAAGTCCGGTAATTCGAGATCACCAGGAACAGTAGCTCCACCCAGCGGTCCCGCATTCTCCGCCCATCTGCGTTGGTCGCCAAGAGTCCGAGCTTCTAAGAAGAGCTCTATTGCGCGCTCTCGTTTGAGTCGGGTCCACGCCTCTACGTCTGAAGCAGCCGTCCACTCGCCAACAGGATCTCCACCAGCTTGATGTGTAGTGGTTTGTGTAGTGTATCTCGCACGTAGATCATTGATGATGGTCATAGCGTCTTGCCAATCACCACCCACTAATGCCGCCTCAGCCTGGATTAGACGCATCTCGGCTCCACTGGCGAGACGAATCGGGTCCTCCGGGTCATCATACTTAGCTTGGTTACGCCACGGTGTTTGGCCAAAACCCAAAAGCGCCGCGTTCGACCATGGGAATTCACTGTCAGCGAACCATCCTACCCTAGGATCGCCTGTCTCTTCCCAATAACCGGTTCCAGGAATAGGCACCCCATTATTCGCGAGGTCTGGCTGTTCACCGTAATAGGTATTCCACATGGTGTAGGCCAGATATGGCTGTCGGCCATTCGCCCACATAATCGTGTTTCGTGTAGCTTGCTCTAGGTTGCTCATCTCCACGACATAGGTGAAATCACTCTCTACCGAAGCGGCGTCAGAATACGCGTTGGACCAACTCGCTTCGCCATATGTCGCTAGGAATGCTCGAACTTGCGCACGCCCGGCATACGCTGCTGTCCTGAGCGAGTCAGTGCTGGCTCTATTGATCGCCTCACTAAACTGCCCTTCAGCACGCTTCAAGTAGACCAAACCATCCTCGAGTGGACCGCCATCTATAACGGCTTCACACCAATTTTCACCCAAGACCCGATTGGCATACCCTGCCCAGATGTTCGCCTGAGCCACTATGTCACCCTCAACAGCTTCGTTTTTGAACAAAAGGATCGCTGTCTCAGCTATGAACCGTGCCTGCTGCGCATCTCCGAAGTGGCCGGAATAAGAGCCAGGTTGAATATGGCCACCCTGAGCGGCTACCGAGTGACCATACGCCCCAGTCTGACCACCTGGCATGATCTCACGTGCAACAATCGCTCCTGTATAGCCGATCCATCCTATCGCCTCATTTAGACGTCGTTGGGCACCATTTACGAGCCCTGCCCGGGACGCTGGCTGAACCAGGAACTCATCCTGGATCGGCCCAGGGTTTGTGACTTCACAGCCCGTTCCAAGAATGGGCAATATAAACGCCGCTGCGAACCACATCCTTCGGTTAGCCTTTTCTATTTGTTGCTTATGCATGTTGGCTCCCTGCTCAGAACGTGATTCGCAGAGATGCACGTAACACGATCGGCGCCGGTACGGTCTCTTCAAAGTTGTAGCCCTGCTGACCAGATGCGTAAGGATCGGCCTGTGCCTCAGGATCCATGAAGGGCATATCCCTCATCCATAGGTAGGAGTTGTTCAAGGCGAGCGTCAGCGTTGCGTTACTCACTTTCTCTGGAAATGCAAAATCCATCGGAATCGTGGCGCTCACGCTCCGAACCTTGAAGAAGTCGCCCTTCCATACGTAGCCCTCATACTCACTCGGATCACAGCGAGCTTTCCACACAGCTGGGATACCTGTCTTTAATTCGATCGAGTTCTCTGGGTCCACATAGTATGGGAAGCAAAGAGGAGAGCGTACGCTCCGGGTGATCGACCAAACCGCTTCCGTCATGTAGAAGCCGCCTTTGTAGTCACCTCTTGCCGAAAGCACGATACCCCCGGGAAGCCGCACGGTCATGCTCGGACTTATGAACGTCGTGGGGAGATTTGGTCCGTAGTTGATCCGCTCGTAAACAGGGTCAGCAATTTCATCCGGGTTAGTGACAACCTCATTACGTACGTTACGGAGCGTGCAGCCCTCATCACCGTTCGGTCCACAGTCCATACGGAGTTCGTTCGTCTCCGGAATTCCAAGTTCTAGGACCTTGGAATCGTTCGTTGAATAGTTGAGCCCAATGTCCAAACCCCAGCTAGCACCTTGAATGAGTGCAGCATCCAGATCCACTTCAAATCCAACGTTCTGGATCTTACCAATATTGGTAAGGACGCTGTTCGTAAATCCTGTTGACGGAACCTGTGGAACGTTAAGCAGTGCGTCGTTTGTGATCTGTTCGTAATATGTGAAGCTTGTTTCAATCCGGTTGTCCCACCACGAGGCATCAAATCCGTATTCCAGTTCTTCTGTAACTTCTGGACCAACAGCGTCGTTCCCTACGTTCTCCGGAACAAAAGCTGGATTTCCTGCCAAACCCACTGGACTCCACGTCCGCACAGCGTCGAACGCCCCAGGTGCTCGACCCGAACGCCCAAAAGCTGCTCGCAACTTCATCTCACCAATGTCAGGGTAGAAAGACTCGTCGGATAAGATCCAAGAAGCACTGGCTTTTGGATAAACCTGCAGGCCGAACCCCTTACCAAAGGCACTGTTACCGTCTACCCGCGTACCGACCGTCAAAAAGTACTTGTCTGCGATGTCGAAAACATTTTGGAAGAAGAAGCCTGAATTCCAGATCTTCTGCCGTACCTCAAATCCCTGGGTGATGGAGGCAGAATTCACTGTCGGCGCAGCCGCTCCAGGAAAGTTCTCACCAAACGCCTCGACCGTGCGCTCGTCTATGCCAGTGGCCTGCCCACCCCACGAGAAGTTCGATCGAATGGGCACTTCCATTCCAAGCAAGTTGGCTGTGATGCCAAACGTGACCGTGCCAACGTAGTCAAACGAGAGCACCCGACTTTGGAATGTGTTGTTCAGCAGCGCACCCAACGGGACCTGCTTCCAAGCAAACGGCCTGAGGTTACGATGCTCTTGTTGGCTCCAGTCGTAGCCAACTGTGAGCCGGTTTGTGAGATTTTCCATCGGCGCATACGTAATTACTCCGCCGGTAGTCATGCGCTCAACACCCTGATCGAGTCTCTGATCCATGAGTTCATTGAGAACAGCCGGGTCACCTGTACCGAAGTAGTTACGTTCTGCCCGGAACGCGTTCAGCGTGATGCCCTGGGCGTTATTCTGCCCGTTTGTCATGGTCAACAACTGGTTCACGTATGCCGTATTCCACTGTATGGTCATGTTCTCAGCGGGAGCCATAGTAAAGTTGCCACGAACGGCATATTTCTCTTCGGTATCGTTTGTCAGATAGCCCTGCTGGTCAACAAAGGACCCTGAGATGAAGTACCGTAGGTCCTGGCCACCGCCCCTGACTGAAAGATTGTACTGCTGTGCGTAAGACTGATTGGCGTACTCTCCACAGGTATAGATCCCCGTGCACAGCCAGTGCTCCATGTTGTTATACGGCACACCTGATCCCACAACACCGAACTCCCGACTCCAGGACTTGCCGCCCTGGAGTTCTGCAGTCCAGACAGGGGCACCTTGGGTACCGCTTTTCGTAAAGACCTGGATGACACCTGCCGAGGCTTCGGTCCCGTAAAGCGTAGTAGCTGCTGATCCTTTAATAATCTCAATTCGCTCGATGTCATTGGGATTGATGTTGTCGAGCGGGCTGACCGCGACGTTTGCACTACGACCACCGCGCCTGTCGGGTGGATTGACATCAGGAAGGGGCTCACTTCGAATCCGAACGCCATCTATATACACAAGGGGATGGTTACTCAGGGAGACACTACTCTCACCTCGTAGCCGAATGATCTTACTCTGTCCGACACTTCCGCCTCCATACACATCGAGCCCTGGAGCTGCAGCCTGCAAGAGATCAGATACAAGCACCGGTCGCTCAGGTAGGTTCGGAACGGCAATCTGTGATACCGTGTTTCCGATCTCTCGACGCCTGGCCGCTCCGGCTGTACCGGTGACCACGATCTCATCGAGTCCAAGGGCCACCGACTGCATCGAGAAGTCAGCCTCAACCGTCTGGCCAGCAACCACAGAAATCTCTCCGGTTACTGAACCAAGACCGATCCGTTCAACAGTTAACTCATACGTACCAGGTGGAACATTCAACAGTATGAATCGTCCATTCTGCCGAGTAAGAACACCAAGGCCCGTTCCCGGAAGGTAGACCTGTACCTCACTGAGTGGAGCACCTGTCTGGCCGTCAGTCACCTGGCCGACGATCTGGCCATTTTGAGTTTGAGCTTCTACTGAGATCGTTACAAGCGCCATTAGCATGGCTAAAACCGTGCCCGTGAAAATCCGATTAGCGCCCATAAATACGCTCCTTCCCCTGCTGGCCGGAGTCCTTGCTACTTCAGATACCAGCAATGGGAAGCGGGAAATGTTAAGTGGAAACGGACAATACCTGACCAGTTTCCTTGTAGTCAAGCGAGCCCCCCTGAGTAGGCCGCCAATACTCAAACCGCTCCAGAAATCTCCTGGGCTTCCATAGACTGATAGCCACAGATCATCCGATTGGAATTGAGAAGAGGTTTAGCAGAAATTCAGGAGGGTCATCGCCTGGAGTCGTCGGTACTGGGTTGATGATTTCCAAGCCAACGAAGATCAGGACAGTCGCGGCGGCTACGGTGCCTGACACAACCCCCACGGTCTTAAGCTCATCCAGCACCCGCAATTGAGCTGAGATGATCCCGTCATGGGGAACACGAATCGATTGACCCAAGCTAAGCGTATGAAACCCCTGCTGGCGCCTCGCGACTGGGACTCGTACAACAACCGCATCATCTTCCATACCAACAAGAGTGCCCTGCACAACAGGGGTTAGGTCTCCTACGACAGGGATTTCACTTAATTCAGGGACGTCTCCGGGGTTAACGAAAAGACGGACGTCTTCCCCTACTGGTACAGTGGTAAAATCTGTCGGCACATAGTTATAGCAGCCCAGTAAACCGGTGAGCAAAATCCAAAACAAGATTGGAAATCTCGATCTTGATCTTCCCACCAAACCAATGTGCGTCTGAGAGTCTCTATTCATCACCTAGCTCGTATGGAGACTACAAAGTATCTCAACGAACGCGCTCCTGCGCACTACAACAGCACTCCCGATAACCGCCACAATATGTTGATTGTTCTTTATGTCAAACCTTGGCTTTCAGGTATTGAGCAAGATCAGCCGAGTTACTTCAAGAGCTTGTCCCAAGCCTAGAAATGCCTGCATCTTTCCACCTCACCAGACAACTTTATGGGGGAGTCTCTTGAGCCCTAGATCGCTACCGAGAGTGGCCGTCGTCACTAATCTAGTACTCGTTCTCGCCGGCTGCTTCAATTATGTGCCGACAGATTTTACCACTGTACCAGTAGGGGAAGACGTCCGCCTTACTGTAACCCGGGAGAGGGTGCCAGATCTCAATGAACTCACCCTGCAGGACGAAGCTGTCCCTGTTCTAGAGGGTACGCTCGAAAGAAGAGAGGATACTTCCCTCATCGTCCGCATCCCGGTCGGGAGTAGGACGGACGGATTCCATAGCGTGGCTCTGGGACAGGCGATCCGTGTCCCCCCCGATGCGATCATTTCAGCCGAACTCCGGGTGCTGGACGGGTTCAAGACCGCTGGGGTTCTGGCCGGAACGGTAGCTGGCGGCGTGACCCTGCTCTTGTTGGGCATGGAGGCGATCAATGATCAGGTGCCAATCCCCGGGGAGGATCCCCCCGACCTCCAGCTGAAACTCATCTCGATCCCAATCGGATAATCGGCTGGACTGGGAGGACGAGCAGGCCCTATTCATCGGGCGATAGTTACTCCGATAAATTCGGATTAGACCTAGTACGCGCTTGCACCCAGAAAACGCCATGAGTATCCTTTGGTCAGTCGTTAGATGTTTTGTGGGCAACGAAAAACATTTTCGGATAGGCTTTTCCTGGGTTCGATCATCAGATCAGTGCACGTGTCTATCCGATCGGCTTGTTCCCGCGGTGATGTCTCGACTGAGTGCGGA
>CESR01036086.1_pt1 | contig 35805 bp, 35 predicted proteins | sample 356351 | NCBI WGS metagenome assembly CESR01 (sample SAMEA2622149, study PRJEB7988) | marine metagenome | isolation source: saline water (ENVO:00002010), including | reverse complement strand
CTATCGGAGTCCCTGTATTCGGACCACCCGGCGGTCATGCTGTGTACGTCGATGCCGGTTCTTTTCTAGATCACATCCCTCAATCTGAGTTCCCTGCCCAATCTTTAGCTGTGGAACTTTATCTTGAGGGAGGAGTGAGGACAGTTGAGATTGGCTCAGTCATGTTATCATTCATTTCACCAGACACTGGCGAGTTAGTCACACCCCCGCTTGAATTAATTCGTTTAGCCATTCCAAGACGAACATATACTGGCAGCCATCTCCAACACGTCGTTGATTCATTCAAGGCGGTAGTTGAGCGAAAAGAAAGTCTGAGAGGTTTGAAAATAACAAAACAACCTCCCCTCCTTCGTCATTTTACTTGTGACTTTGATTGGGTAGAAAATGATGAGGCAAAAGACAATGCTGAGGCAGCAAGCGTCTCACTCTAGTAATCAAGGGTAGCCTCAGAGCCTATCATTTCTCCACTAATCAACTCGATTGCCCCTTCTTCCTCGGTGGGATCGAGAACCAACCAACCAGAGCTCTTCGCTCTCGCAATCATCTCGTCTTGAATCGCCCTGATCCTAATGAAGTTCCCCAGGTAGTGCTCGACGTTCTTTCCATTGTGCTTCTCCCTGTTGGCGATCATCTCACTATGCCTCTCTTCGCTGGAAACGTGGAGCAGGACCCCACACGCACTCCCTCCAGAATCCCTCCAAGACTCCATCGCCTCCCTTTCGGGGACATAGTGCACTCCCTCGATAAGCAGGTCCCTCCTCTTCTCCTGAGCCCTTCGGATTACGACCTGGATCCCCTCGGATAGGACTCTGACGGTCTCTTCCCAGTCTTCTACGGGAGACCCTCCCGCTGGTTCGAAGGACGAGCGATGCAATGCCGGTTCCTCCATGGGGCCGAACTGCATGCGCAGCACCTCCCTGATGGTGTCTGTCGCAGCGACCTTGCTGAACTCCATCGCGGCTGCAATCTTCGCAGACATGGTCGATTTCCCCACCCCACTGCTCCCGATGATAATCAGAAGCCTCGGCAATCCCATTCTCACGCCTCAGCGCTGGATCGATTTGATCTCTAGGTATTCGTCCAGCCCATGGACTCCTAGCTCACGACCAAGTCCAGAGCGCTTGTAGCCTCCGAAAGGGGCGGTGACGTTGAATGCCCCGCCATTGATGCTGACCTGACCAGTCCTCATCAGGCGGGCGACGCGAATGGCACGGGCTTCGTCATTCGACCAGACTCCTCCTGAGAGGCCGTATTCGGAGTCGTTTGCCAGAGCAATTGCCTCTTCCTCGCTTGAGAATGTGGTGATAGAGAGGACCGGACCGAAGATTTCCTCTCTGAAAATCGTCATGTCAGGGGTGACATCAGCGAACACCGTAGGTTTGACGAAAAAGCCCCTCTCCAGGCCATCGGGCATCCCCTCTCCCCCTGCGACGAGAGTAGCGCCCTCGTCAATCCCCTTGGATATGTAACTTGACACGCTATCCTGCTGCCTCTTGGACACCAGGGGCCCACATCTGCTCCTCTCGTCCAACGGGTCCCCTACCGAGTATCTACCCATCTTTCCAGAGATTATCTCAATAATCTCGTCCCTCCGTCCTTCTGGTATCAGGAGTCTCGTCAGTGCAGAGCACTCCTGTCCCGAGTTGCTGAAGCACGAGAATATCGCTGAACCAGCCGCCTTCTGTATGTCGGCATCATCTAGGATAATGTTCGCGCTCTTGCCGCCCAATTCAAGCGTGACCCTCTTCACGCTTGGTGCAGCTAGTTCGGTGACTCTGACTCCTGCACCTGTGGATCCCGTGAAACTCACCATGTCCACTCCCTGATGCTCCGAGAGCGACTCCCCGACTTCGCGACCATGCCCGGAAACCAGATTGAAGACCCCTGCAGGGACTCCAATCTCGTGAATCATGTCTGCTAGTACGAATGCGTTCAGAGGGGCCTCTTTGGATGGCTTGAGAACCATCGTACATCCCGCTGCTAGAGCCGGTGCAATCTTTCCAATGATCTGGTGCAGTGGGAAGTTCCAAGGGGTGATCATCGCAACCACGCCAATTGGTTCCTTTACTACCAGGGAGTTGCGCACCTCCTCCTCCCACGAGAAGCTCTCCAGGATCTTCGAGTAAGACCTCGAAACCACCCTCGGGGTTGCCACCATTGCCATCCTGGAATACTCAATCGGGGTCCCCACCTCGGCTGTGATCAGCTGTGCGAGCTCCTCCCCCCTGTCCTTAATCGTCGAGGAGAGTGCATTCAGCGTCTCCACCCTGCTCTCAACCGTTGTCTGGGACCACTTAGGGAACTCCCTCTGGGCCGCATCCACTGCACGGTCAACGTCGCTCGAATCACCAATAGGAACAGACCCAATCGCCTCTTCTGTCGTAGGGTTGATGACTTCGATAACCCCACTGCCACTAGGCTCCACCCAAGCCCCGTCAATGTACAGATGCTCGCGGTCGTGCACGACTTCCCCACTACGGTGCGTCTTATGATATTCATGCACTTCAAGAGGAAACCCCCTACTCGGAGAACATGCCAGTGTCGGTTGAACGACTCGATGGGGGGGTTGCTCTGGTGACGATGTCCCCCGAGGCCTCTTCGAACACATTCGAGCCGACGCACTTCATGCCCCTGCTGGCGACTCTGGACCATCTGATGGAGGACCAGGGATGCACTGGCTTGGTAATCACGGGAAGTGGGCGCTTCTTCTCTGCCGGTGGAAATATAGATGACTTCTCCGAAGCGATATCGGATGGCACGATTGACCAGAAGGTTGCTGAGATGACAGGCAAACTGCACCCCCTACTCCTTAGAATCAGAGCCTCGGAAACGGTTTTCGTTTCTGCAATCAACGGTGCCGCAGCCGGTGGAGGACTTGGCATTGCCTTGGCAACGGACTACCGCGTGTGCGTTCCCGAAGCCAAGCTCGCATCTGCCTTCTTTCCTCTTGGGCTATCTCCCGATGGGGGAACCACATGGCTACTCCCAAGGCTTGTAGGCTTCCAGACCGCAAAGAGATTCTTCTTCGACTCGGAGGTATGGACTGGAGAGCAGGCCCTTGAGAAGGGAGCAGTAGACGAAGTCGTGGACCCCGATGACCTTCTTAACCGAGCCATCGAAGTCGCTGGCAATTGGAGCAGGTGGTCCGAAAACAGTAGGAGAAGCACCAAGCAGTTACTTGATGCATCGACATCAACGTTCTTTGAGACCCAGCTTCAGTTCGAACAGTCCCTTATGATAGCCTCGTCCAAATCTCCAGACTTCGCTGAGGGGGTCAAGGCGTTCCTCGAGAAGAGAGCCCCCGTCTTCGGGGAGGGAGAGGAGTAAGGTGCCCCGAAGGCTAATCGTGATGCGGCACGCCAAGAGCAGCTGGGATGACCATCGCCTTCGTGATCACGACCGTCCCCTGAACAAGAGGGGTCTCCGAGACGCACCCAGAGTCGCTGATGAGCTGGTCGGGAGGGGTTGGTCCCCGGATCTAATCCTAGTCAGCAGCGCTACTCGGACCAGGCAGACCCTGGAGTGCATGGCTCATCAGTTCGGTTCGGTCCCAACAGAGGTCAGACCCGGGATTTACCACGCGAGCGTTCACGATATGCTCTTGGAGCTGGAAGACATGATCGATGATGGAACCACCATGATACTTGGGCACAACCCAGGCTCGGAGATCCTCATCAATCACCTCTCGGGCGAGTGGCGCGTGATGCCCACCGCAGCCGCGGCCCTGTTGACCGAGTCGGACGGAGCGTGGGACGTCGTGGCAGTCATCCGTCCCAAGGAGATCTAGCCGCTTCATGGATGCGGGGGGACTTCATCAGACCAGTGCGACATCTTGTTCAGGGTGATTGTCACGTTGGTAACTTCCCCCTCCTCCCAGTAGTCAACCGCGACGAAGGTAGGCCTGTCGTCCATTATCTCCCAGCATTCTATCGACCTCTGGAGAAGGGTATCGTAGTCGTTTACATCGATTGCCCTTACCGGGTCAGGCAGCCCGAAGGAGCTCGTCAGCCAGTTATTCAGGTGCCAGACCGGCTGGGACCCATCTCCTCTGTAAACTGTGCAGTCCATGTCCTCCGGATTGTCCTCGGCGTAGTCCGTAGTCCAGCTGAACACACCAAAATCATGCAGCCATGGGAACTCGTCGTTCTGAGATTGCTCCCAGAAGACAACCAAATCAGTTCCCGCTAGCACCATGTCGCCCAAACTTGGCCAAGTATCTCCCAAGGTGTGGGTGTAAATCCTCCTCGAAATGCCCGTTTCGTTGAACAGGTAGCTTAGATGGGAAGCAGGCACGTAGTTCTCTATCAACAGGGTCACTACGTCCCCGTTGCTGTTGTTCATCAGAGAATCAAGCAGCCTGAGCCATTCGAACGCATCGGCGATTCCGAATTGGCACGGGTGAAAGAATTGACCAGTCCCGTGGCAGAAGCTCACGTCTTCAGCAGTAGTGTTCTCGTACGAACGATGATGCGAGTCCACCATGAACGCCCTGATTCCGCCGTCCCACTGGCTCTGAAGGCCAGTGTAGTGATTGACCCCTATCAGGAACTCGCCCTCCACCGTGGAGTATGCGTTATGCGTCTCTGCAAACGTGAAGTCGTCGAAAGTCCTGAGGCAGTATGTGGACAACCCATGGCAAGAAATGTAGTCATCGGGATCCATGGAATCGAAGCCTCGCTCGTCCTCCCAGTCGTTTGGCAGACCGTCGCCGTCCGCATCCTCGTCGAGGGGGTCGCAAACCCCGTCCTCGTCGATGTCCCCGGGAACCGATGACGAGTCGGTCAGGTCGGTCCCGCAAAGGGACTCTTCCTGGTTCATCCAGCCGTCGCCGTCCGCATCCTCGTCGAGGGGGTCGCAGGTGGAATCGCCATCAATGTCCGAGGGCACCGAGCTGGCGTTGTCCTGGCTAGTGCTACAATTCTCCTCTGCTGTGTTCCCCCAACCATCGCCATCTAGATCATCGTCCTTGGAGTCCTCTATCCCATCGCCGTCCATGTCGGGGGGAGGTTCTGACAGGCATCCAGGCATCACCATGCAGAACGAGACTAGGATTGCCTGAAGCCGGGAGCCCATCGGTTCCCAAGACGGGATGACGCTCATGAAGCAATCGTTACTCAAATCGCGAGCAACCAAACTATCCCATGAGTGACTCATGGTGGTCGGGGACGAAGGTCTGCTCGGACATGGGGGGCCTGACGTAACCCCGGGCCTTCTCCCTCTTCGGAAGCCCTATCGGATCGGGAGTCAGGTCATCGTACTCGATCTTCGAGAGGAGGTGGTTGATGCAGTTCAGATGCGCGTGACGCTTAATGTCTGACTTGACAACGTACCAAGGCGCCTGCTTCGTGTCGGTGTGGGCGAACATGATGTCCTTTGCCTCGGAGTAGTCCTCCCACCTCGTCAATGACTCCAGGTCCATCGGACTCAGCTTCCATCTCTTGTGTGGCTCGTCCAGCCTTGCCTTGAATCGCTTAAGTTGCTCGTCGTCCGAAACCGAGAACCAGTACTTCAGGAGGATAGTACCGGACCTTAGGAGCATCCTCTCGAACATCGGGCAGGATCTCATGAACTCGTCATACTCGCTCTCGTCGCAGAAGCCCATCACCCTCTCGACCCCGGCCCTGTTGTACCAGCTCCTGTCGAACAGCACAATCTCACCGGCGGCTGGCAGATGGTTGACGTATCTCTGGAAGTACCACTCCGTCTTCTGGCGCTCAGTCGGGGCGGGAAGCGCAGCTACCCTAACCACACGGGGGTTCAGATACTGGGCAATCCGCTTGATCACCCCTCCCTTTCCCGCGGCGTCTCTCCCTTCGAAAATTACCACGACCTTGAGGCCCTTGGCCTTGACCCACTCCTGAAGTTTGATCAACTCCAGTTGCAGCCTGAACAGCTCCTGGCTGTACACCTTCTTACCTATTCTCTCAATGTCGACTTGCTCGTTTCCGCCCATGGTACAAGGTCCCGATTGCCGACGACGACAAAAGTCCTGTGGTCAATGAATTTGGTCACATTGGACTTCTTACAGCGAAGAAACCAGGTCCCTCAGGGCCGCACCCGGGTCCTCAGACATTGTAACCCCGCTCGCCAATAGCACTCCAGAGGTCCCTAGATCCATCGCCTTCGCAACGTCTTTTCCGGTCTTCACTCCAGCACCGCATAGCACACCGACTTCCTCGGCCACCCCTCTGACGGCTTCGGCCGTCCCGCTGACAATGCTGGGGTCCGCACTCGTCACAGACACGTTCCCCCCAATCAGCCCGGGGGGCTCCACAGCGACGAAAGTTGGAACTAGGGCTGCCAGGGCCTGGGCCTCCTCGATATCAGCAGCGCACGCACAGACGGTGAAATCGTCTGGCAACTGGTCCAGCAGCATCGCTACGTGCTCTATGCTGACCTTGTGCTCTGCATGGTTGATCAGAGTCCCAGCAGCCCCCCTCTCGATAGCTGTCGAGGGGTGAATCCACCCGGTATTGGAACCGAATCCCACAGGGTCGAGGTGCTGGCACCAAACCTCCAGCCCCGGTGCCGCTTCAATCACCTTCGAAAGGTCAAGTGCGGAAACCGCAGCCACTACTCTGGCCTCGGTTTCCACGCTGGCCAGCGCCCTCGCCAGCTCCTCTGCTGAAGCCCCTTGCGCAGTCTGGTATGTCTTGAAGTTGACAACAACCAGTACGTCGCTCACGACATCGCGAGTAGTCGAGCCTCTTTGACCATGACGGGGGTTCGTCCGATGACAAGCGCTGGTTCATGGGGGTACGGCCTTGCTCGGAAATTCAGGTGAAAACGCTCTTCCTGTGGAAAGGCCCCTTCGGGACGAGTCCCGCCCTCTTGATTTCGCCGACTTGGGCCCGACCGCTCTGGCTGTGCCCGTACATAACCTCACCCGGGCTAACCTTCCAGTTCCACTGTTGCTGGAAAATTCGGGCATCCTCTAGGTTCTGGCACAACTTCCTTGGCACTGCGTGGTACATCGAGAGGATTCGCTCTCCCCTGCGGAAGTACTTGCCAACGACTTCCGGAAGGAAATCGCTAAGCCATGTCTCTCGGACCACCTTGACTTCTCTGGGAATCACGTACCTGGGTTTGTCAAGAGGTCCCAGAACCTCCTGCATCGCCTGTGCGAAGATAGCCGACTCCTCCTCGGAACAATCCTCCAGGAAGGCCCTCATCCAGCCACCCCCGCGGCCTCCCCCCCCGACTTTCGCGTTGATACCAATGAGTCCCAGTGCCTGTAGGGAGCAGGCCACTGAATCCCCTATGGCCCGGACCAGAGACTCGTCAGACCATTGGGCGATTCCGATCCTCCTCATTGGGGGGAACCCGCCCCCGAATCCTCCCCCCTTGATCTCGATGGCCTCTCTAGGCATCGCGTTGAACGGCTCTCCGATCCTCCATAGGTCGCGGGTACGACCTCGATCCCCCGCTCTAATCACCATCTCCTCGTTGAACGCCCCCATTGCCTCCGAGACGCCCTCTGGTCGGGCCTCGGTGAAGGCAGCGTGGACATGGCCGACTCCCTTCTCTATCGCACCATCGTCACAGACGCCGTACAGTTGCTTGTGCTTCCTCTTGAATCGTAGGTAGTCGTCGAAACCCTTCTTGAACTCATCAGCGAGACATACTATGTCCCAGTTGTTAGCGACCTTATCCGGCCATTGCTTGTCCAGTCTGAACGACCTGCCCCTAAGCTGATTGATGCTCATGCTCGTTGTCACGGTGGTCAGGTCAACGAGAACGTTGATCCTGCTTGCGTCCCATCCCTCCCCCAGAAGCCCCCTGGTTCCTACTAGGCACTTCGTCACGCCCTCCTGGAACATCTCTGTAATCATCATCGTGTAGTTTCGGGGGAGCCAGTCCTTCCCCCTGCCCCTGATTTCGAAGTACCTCCCACTCTCAACGTAGTCGAAATCTATCTCAAGCCCCCTCTCGGCAGCCCACTGCTCAAACCTCGGGAAGATCCTCCTGAGCAGATCGTCATCCACCAGCACAGTGGTCCCGGTCATCAGAACGGGGTCCAACCTATCCGTTTCCTCCGCCCCCAGTACTGCTCGATAGGCCGCGACCGCACCTCCAGCATCCTCATCCAGTACGCCCTCAACCAAGGATGTAGCCGAGGTTTTCTCGAAGTCAGTCACTATGACGGCCCTAATTTCTGAGCCGAGTGACTGCATCTCTGCAGACAGGATATCACGTAGGGCATCGTACTTAGCGGAGGCGTAGGCCATCACCCTCCCTACTGGCGAAGCGCAGGCCCTAGCACCATTCTGGGTAATCTGGATTCCGAGCATCCGCAGCTTCTTCTTTGCATCCTCGGCTAGAGAGTGATCCTCCTCGTTCTCAGATCTCATCAGGCCATTCCGGATGTAGCGGTCAAGTATCGTGATCAACGTGTCCATGGTGTTTCCAGCTACTACTAGCTCGGCCGAGGGGTCGGGGACACCCGCAGGAAGCCCCAGTCCTCCCGATGCGAGGTATGCCCTCGCCCCATCTGCTAGTGCAGGATCCCTTCGTCTGAATGAACTCCAGTCCTTGGCCCCGCCTCCGGGAAGTGACAGTCCATCCAGGACTCTGGCGAGCCAGACTTCTAGCTTAGGGGTCCTGTTTTTTCGATTCTCTGGGCCCTTTCTGAGGCTTTTGACCAACTCCTCGAACTCCGCGTCCACATTCGCGATGTAATCCAACTCGCTCGGAGAGGGGCGGACGAAGTATGCCAGGTCCTGGAATGGGGCTAGGTTCCCGTCCCTCACTAGGGCGGGAACCGGAACTTCGTAGTCTACTTCCCCGAATAGGTCGAGGTAGCGATTGGTGGACGACCCGCTCCCTCCTTCCGGCGGAGTTGCAGTTAATCCCAGGACGATTGGGTTTCCGAGGAACTCCCTGGCTTCGATCAGGACCTTCCCCCAGTGCTCCATTAGGTGATGGCACTCGTCGAGAACGATCAGTCCGATTCCTGCATTGGAGAGTCTCGTCAGATTGTCCTTCGCCGACTCATGAAGGACTCCGAGAGCCTCCCCATGCTCGGATAGAGAGTCCCTGGCCTTCTTCAGGTAGTGACTCATCCTGTCCGAGTGGTAGTTTGGGTTCTTCTCCTCCAGATCAGTGATCCAGGACAGCGCACTCTTCCTGTCGTCGGCTTCAACCGAACCCTCATGGCTCATCGTCATCAGGTCGGAGATCCACAACTCCATGGCGGATTCGTCGAGATCTTCCCCCCCTCTTTGGGGGAGGGTCACCGATTGGTACGTCAGAGACGTCAGGATTCCCGGGCTCTTGGGGTCGGTTCCGATATCCCCCTCCCTGCCATCAAGATGGAACAGCTCCTTTGCCCTCTCCACCCATTGGGCCTGGATAGCAGAGTTGGGGCTTAGCACTAGGGTTGGCACCCTAATCAGATCGGACCAGACGAAAAGGCCGAGGACCGTCTTTCCCGAACCAGGGGGTGCTACGATGAGAAGCTCCTTGGAGCCCGAAGCCAGCTCACTCTTGATCACGCTGGAGGATGCTACTTGTGAGGGCCGGAGAGTCCCAGAGAAGCCTATGTTTCCGAAGTCATCGCCCATGTGCCCATTCAGTCCTGACGACTTCCGTGGTTCACTATTTCCCCGGACAGCGCTGTTCCCGCATCAACCTCTGCCCCCATCCCCACCAGGCAACCTTCGATATTGCATCCGGGTCCAATCATGGCTCCTTCCATGATCACCGAGTCACGTATCACAGTTCCTTCGCCAATCCTTGCAAGGCCTCCGACGGAGCTACTGCTGACATCTCCTGAGTTGCTGGAGCCGTCTCCGAACCACGAGTCTCCGATCACTGACCCACTTGCGAACCTGCCTCTCGAGATGCACACTTGAGTTGCCTCGATGAATGACTCCTTTGTCCCTGCATCGACGAACCATCCCTCGAACGGGAATCCATTCAGCCCACCCGTTGCCGCTAGGTCCTCGTAGACGTCTCGCTCGATGCTATGGGCGCCATCCGGCATCAGCTTGAAAATCTCCGGTTCGAGAATGTATGTCCCCGCGTTAATCAGATTGGAGTAGGCTTCCTCCTTCGGGGGTTTCTCTTGGAACCTCCTAACCTTCCCTGTTTTTGGGTTGTAGTCCGCTACACCGAACCTCGAGGGGTCCTCCACCTCCCAAAGCGAGATTGTCGCAATCCCACCGTTGCTTTGGTGGAATTCGAGCATCTCCTCGACTCTGAGGCTAGTAATCAGGTCCCCGTTGATCACGCAGAAAGCCTCACCGGACAGGTGCTCTTTGCAGTTCTCAATAGCCCCACCGGTGCCCAGGGGCTCGCGCTCCTCGACGATTACCACATCGTATGGGAGGTCGATTCCGGAGAAGTGTGCCCTCATCTTGTCGATTCCAAATCCGGATGCGATTAGTACCCTGTCCACTAGGGATTCGGGCAGAACGGCAACAACGTGCTCGATCATCGCCCTGTCGAGTATCGGTAGCAAGGGCTTGGGGACCCCTTCCGTCAATGGACGTAGCCTAGTGCCGAATCCCCCGGCTAGAACAACTACGTCCATGATATTCCCAACAAGCGGGAGCCTTTCATCGCTTCGCGGGATTACTTCAGGAAATGCTTGGCCGCATCGTTCAAGGGCACGTTGGCAGTGGGTAGGTCATGAACATCCACGAGTACCAGGCAAAGGCTCTATTCAGGGAGTCGGGAGTACGTGTTCAAGACGGAGTCCACTGCACCAGCGTTGAAGACGCTCTGGCTGCCTACGATTCCCTAGGCTCCGAAATCGTCGCCGTGAAGAGCCAGATTCACGCAGGTGGCAGGGGGAAGGGAAAATTGTATTGCCCTAGTTCCGGAGACCTGATAATGGAAGGTGGCGTAAAGGTAGCCTTCTCACGTGAACAGGTGGAGGAATTCGCCTCTAACATCCTAGGACACAGGCTGGTAACTAAGCAAACTGGGACATCCGGAAAGATGGTGAGCAACCTGTACGTAGAGACGGGATGTGATATAGAACACGAGTACTACCTGGCAATCCTCGTGGACAGAGAGACTGGTACCGTGCTAATCATGGCCTCTACTGAAGGAGGGGTCGATATCGAAGAGGTCGCCGAGACAAATCCCAATGCCATCCACAAGGCATGGGTGGACCCACTCAAAGGCCTTAGTCCACAGAGCGTGCAGTCGATGGCTAGCTCTCTGGGACTATCCGACTCATCTCACGAGTCATTCGTTGAGATGATATCGAAACTGGTGGAAATATTCATCGAAAAGGACTGCTCTATGATGGAAATCAACCCCCTGGTAAGGACCGGAGAGGGCACCATGGTGGCCCTTGACGCGAAGGTAAGCTTCGACGACAACGCCTCCATGCGTCATCCATGGAGGGATGAACTCAGGGACATTTCAGAGGAGTCGGAGGTGGAGGTCAGAGCCCATGAACACGGACTCTCCTACGTCGATCTGGACGGTAACATCGGTTGTCTGGTAAACGGTGCCGGACTCGCAATGGCCACCATGGACGTCATCAAGCTATACGGCGGAGAGCCGGCAAATTTCCTGGACATTGGAGGTGGGGCCGACAGCGAATCGATCACCGCTGCCTTTGGAATCATCCTTGAGGATCCGAGTCTCGAAGGAATCCTCGTCAACATTTTCGGTGGGATAATCAGATGCGACATGGTCGCCCACAGCATCATAGCGGCATCCGAGAAAACGGGCCTGCAAGTCCCACTGGTCGTTCGCTTCTCAGGAACCAATCACGAGGCGGGACGACGAGTACTAGAGCAGAGTGACTTGGGAGTCATCACGGTTAGCAATCTGGCTGAGGCAGGCGAGGCTATCGTACGAGTAATCGGGGGTGGCTAAGCATGGCCATCTGGATCAACGATGAGACCAAGGTGCTAGTCCAGGGGATCACTGGTAGCCAAGGCACCTTCCACTCAACACGGATGGTCGAGTATGGTACCAACATAGTCGGAGGAGTCACTCCCGGGAAGGGCGGACAGACCGTGTCACTTCCAGGCAGGGAAGTACCAGTCTTCGACTCCATGTCCGAAGCGATTGCAAGCACCGGGGCATCGGCGAGTGTGATTTACGTACCAGCGAGGTTCGCTGCACCAGCGATTATCGAGGCATCCGACGCATTTCACGAAAACAACGGAGGGGGTTTGATCATTTGCATAACTGAGGGAATCCCCATCCTTGACATGGTTAGGGTAGTCGCCCACATCGGTCAGAAGCCCGGTGTGCGGTTAATCGGACCAAACTGCCCAGGAATCATCAGTCCCGGTGACGAAGGAGGTTGCAAGATCGGAATTATGCCAGGATACATCCATTCAAAGGGGCGCATCGGAATCATCTCTAAGTCCGGAACGCTCACCTACGAAGCTGTCGCTCAGACAATGAGCGTAGGCGAGGGCCAGACAACCTGCGTCGGCATAGGGGGCGATCCAGTCAACGGAACCGGGTTCATCGACTGCTTAGCAGCCTTCGAAGAGGACCCTGAGACCGAGGCTGTAGTTATGATTGGGGAGATAGGTGGTACTGCCGAGGAGGAAGCCGCGATGTGGGCTAAATCGCACTTCTCAAAACCCCTCGTTGGGTTCGTAGCCGGAGCAACCGCTCCCCCTGGGAAGCGGATGGGTCACGCGGGGGCCATCATCTCCGGTGGAAAGGGCACAGCAGCGGAAAAGTTCGCAGCATTCGAGGATGCGGGGATTCACATTGCCAGGGATCCGTCAAAGATCGGCGAGGCACTACTGAAGGCATTGGTGGAAGCAGGACTCCGAGAGTCTTAGGAGTGTGACCATTCAGCAGGGTCTAGGTGGTTGCACAGTGTCCAAAATTCTCAACTCCAGACTAGACTCAATTCTGGAGGGCACTTCCCGCTCGTTCTACCTGTCCTTGAAGCAACTACCATCCGCAATTCGCCCCCAAATCAGCCTTCTCTACCTCCTAGCACGGACCTCCGACACCATTGCCGACTCAACTCAGGGATCATTGGAAACGAGTCTAGGGGCTCTTAGGAAATTCGGGGAATTTGCCCAAGGTCGCTCTGCCGAGCCTCCCGAACTTGGCGAACTGGCGGCGATCCAGGATCTCGAATCGGAGGGGGATCTATTGAGGAATGCCGAGGGAGTAGTGGGGGCCCTATCCGACTTCTCAGAATCCGATCAGACGCACATACTCTGTTGCCTAGAAATCATCATCAGTGGCCAGACTCTGGACTTGGAACGCTTTTCCGGAACCGTGGATGAAATAGTGCCACTTTCCGATGATGCTGAATTGGACGACTATGCATACAGGGTAGCCGGTAGCGTGGGGGAGTTCTGGACACGAATGGCCCTCGAACACATTTTCCAGGTTTCGCCAAGTGAAGAGTCAGAGCTCTTCGAAAAGGGCATCAGGTTTGGCAAGGCCCTACAGATGATCAACATCCTCAGGGACATACCAGCAGATCTACGTGCTGGAAGGTGCTACATTCCCCGGACATCCCTGAGCGAGCATGGAATGGAGCCATCTGACTTGACTGAACAAAGCAACATTGACCGATTCAGGCCCCTATATGATCGCTATCTGGATTTGACCGATTCACATCTGGAGGCTGCCGTACAGTACATCGGAATGATCCCGCATGGGCAATTCAGGCTACGTGGTTCCTGCATGTTGCCTGTGGTGATTGGGAAGCAAACCATCTCACTGTTGAGGGAGGGAAACGTTCTCGACTCTTCTAGCCGAATCAAGATACAAAGATCAGATATCGAGAAGGTCGTTAGCCGAGTGATCATGGCCGTTCCCTTCCCCGGCCGAAGTCAGAAGCTCCTGGAAGACGGATAAACGGCCTACTACTCGCCACATTCTAATGTGTGCGAATACGAAGTCCAACACAGACGAAATTGGGAGATATTCAAGTGGGCTGCGTGGCCGCCCGATTTGGGAGTGGGATGGCTCAGCCGCAGGAATCCGAAATCGAATCCGCTTACTTAGCGGAGCCCGCCCTTCATCTTGAAGGGGGAATCCAGGATTCCGAACAGCCCATTGACCTTATCAGGGCAACGGTGGACATTACCAAGGAGGCAGCCCATGCCATTAGCATAACTGCCCTAGAGGCAGTCAGGGAGGGGGCCCTCTTCATGGGGGTAATTGGATCCCGTGGCGAACTAGTTGACCCCTTCAGACATATTGATGCTGCGATATGGACCGAGCCCGAGGTCCCACGGCACATGATCGAAACATCCTATGACTTCTGCGAGGAGCTGACTCGCAGAGAAGCCGGCAATTTCTACCACTCTTTCAAGTACCTCCCAGAGGAGAAGAGACGCTCAATAATGGCTTACTACGCATTCTGCAGGAGGGCCGATGACATCGCAGACGGGGATTTTAATGATGTATTCCCCGGTGGTTCCGAAGACGACCCTGAGTCAATCCAGTACAGGTCTTCCATAGAGAGGCTAAGTCCCGGGGGACCGGTTCTCGATAGGTCAACCTACAACGAGAAGATGTCACAGTTGTTCTACTACCGCAAGAAGCTGTCCACGGCCTATGGGGACATCACCTCAACAGACCCCATCTTCATAGCTCTCAAGGATACCGTGAGGAGGCACGGAATTCCGCGTCAATTGCTAGACGACATGATCAGCGGCATGGAGAACGACTTCCATAAGAATCGCTACCAAACGTTCGAAGAGCTATACTCGTACTGTTACCGTGTCGCTTCAACGGTCGGCCTGGTGTGCATCGAAATTTACGACTACGACAACCTCCGTACAAGGGAGTATGCAGAATCATGGGGGATCTTCATGCAACTCATAAACATAATTCGCGATGTTGCCGAGGACGCCGAGAGGGATCGAATCTATCTCCCAATGGAGGACCTTGCTCGTTGGGGAGTCACCGAGGACGATATTAAGAGCGGCAAGGAATTGCTGAATCACCCTGGATGGGCGCCGTTCGTGAAGGAGTACTTGGAACGCGCCGATGGCTACAGGATGCGGGCCTTCAAGGTCCTACCTCATCTGGACAAGTCATCCAGATACTCCCCCGCGGCTATGGCATCATTCTACCAGTCCATTATGAAGAAGATCATCAAGAGGGACGGAGACGTTTTCACAGAAAGGGTACAACTCTCGAAAACAGAGAAGATGCTACTTGCAGCATACGTGTACGTGAGGTACAGGTTCATTGGACTCTGAGGGGAAAAGCGGACGCCATGCGCGCTCCGCACGGAAGATGTATTGAGAGAAAGTCAAGGGGATGCAAGTAATGAGGGTCGCAGTACTGCTCGAGGAAAGGTGCAAGCCGAACAGTAATGCCTTCGCCTATCTCCAAAAATACGCTGCAATGTGCGAGCGAGAGTGCATCCAAGTCGAAGGCAACAAAGTAAAGATTCTCGAGACGGCTTGCCCGGTGTGCCTGACACGCGCCAAGCACTGTCCCGACGACGCAGTCAAAATCATCAATCTTCCAGAAGAGCTAGACACTGATAGGACCCATTGTTTTGGTGAGAATGGATTCCGGCTCTTCAGACTCCCTTCTCCACGAGAGGAACAGGTCGTCGGAATTCTAGGGCCCAATGGGATAGGAAAGTCCACCGCGATCAACATCTTGTCAGGAACCATCAGGCCAAATCTAGGTGACTGGGAGAACCCCCTTCCAGAGTGGGATGACGTCATCACCACCTTCCCCCGAGGGGAGCTCCGCGACTATCTTAGCCTAATTGCTAACGAGGGAGTCAGCATCGCGGTCAAACCTCAGTACATCGACAACCTACCCAAGATTTTCGATGGGGAGGTCAGAGAACTGCTCGAAAGAGTTGATGACCGAGATGAGATGGGGGTCTTTGCGGAAACTCTCGACATCGAGCACATCCTGCCTCGGAAGCTCGGGGGTCTGTCAGGGGGGGAGCTTCAGAGGGTAGCTATTTGCGCAACTCTGCTAAAGGAGGCCGATGTCTACTTCTTCGACGAACCCTCTTCTTACTTGGACATCTACGAGAGAATGCGAATGGTCAGCATCGTCCAGGACTTGGCTGCCAAGGGAAAGAGGGTCCTCGTAGTGGAGCACGATTTGGCCATATTGGACGTACTTTGCGATCTAATCCACGTAATCTATGGGGAGCGGGCTGCTTACGGGATTTTCACACCACCCAGATCAACCAGAGCAGCGATTAATGCTTACTTGCAAGGCTTCTTGCCTGAAGAGAACGTTAGAATCAGGGATAAACCCATCCAATTTCTCAGGGCTAGGGATAGGGGAGAGGAGGTTGGGATGGCCATTCTCAGATGGGGAGACATGGAGAAGAAACTAGGTGATTTCCAACTTTCAACAGGGGAAGGACAAGTCAGAAGTGCCGAAGTCGTGGGGATAGTGGGACCTAACTCAACTGGTAAGACCACGATGGTCAGGATTTTTGCAGGAGAGATGGAACCGGATCAAGGCTGGTGTACAATGGACTCAGTGGTGTCTTACAAGCCCCAACATGTCAGTACCGATTTCGAGGGGACCGTGATGGAATGGTTGGACACAGAGATAGGCATTGATTGGCGTTCTGGTGAGTTCCGAACCCAAGTCATCAGGGCGCTGCAGGTTGATCAGTTATTGGAGCTAGAGGCAAAGAAGCTCTCCGGCGGCGAATTGCAAGCCGTCAGCATTGCAATTTGTCTGGGCAAGGAGGCGGACTTGTACTTGTTCGACGAGCCCAGTGCTCATTTGGATGCAAACGCACGCATGGAGGCAGCGAAGGCAATCAGGAGGACAATGGAGAGCAACGAGAAGGCTGCAATGGTGATTGACCACGACACCTACTTCATCGACATAGTTAGCGATTCGCTACTGGTTTTCCAAGGAGAGGGTGGTAAGGCAGGTCACGCTGTCGGTCCACTGCCACTTCGGAGGGGGATGAACCTATTCCTGTCCGATGTGGGAGTCACATTCCGGCGAGACATTGAGTCTCATAGGCCAAGGATAAACAAGCCATCTAGTAGGAAGGACCGTGAGCAGCGCGCGTCTGGCGAATACTTCTACTCGAGCTAATGGGACCATTGGATTCATGAGTAACGATTCTTGCCCAAGCACGTGACAGAAGAGACTTCGGAAGGAGAACCAGAGGATGATACGGATCCTGAAGCCGACGAAGGTCAGAGTTTGGAGGCGATCGAGAAGGAGCTACAGTATGCCAAGGCCGAGATAGCCAATATCAGGCAACGCTCTGCAAGGGACAGATCCGATCTCATCAAGTATGGCGGAGCTTCCCTAGCCAGGCGCCTGATTCCAATGATCGACGGTCTTTCAAAGGCCGTCGAAACCGTAGAAGATAGCAATTCTGCTTCGGTCATCGAGGGAGTCAGGATGACCCTGGAAGGCATCAGAACAGCCATGGCATCCGAGGGAATCGTCCAGATAGAGGCCCTAGGCGAGGAATTCGACCCAACTCGCATGGAGGCCATAGCCACCGTGCCTTGCCCCGAAGGCGCCCTCCCGGACAGTGTAATAGAAGTCATCGAGCAGGGTTTCCAGATGCACGACAGGGTACTTAGGGCCGCTCGGGTCGTCGTCGCCGAAGGTGACTCATGACGGACCGTACCAAGGTCATAGCAGCAGTTGGTATGTCTCTGGCCTATTTGTTGACGGTCTCCACCATTTACATCCTCGCGCCGGACCGATTGATTGAACCGGAGCAGTTCCCCGAGAAATGTCCCGAAGATTCGCGGAATTGCTCAATGATCGGCCCTAATTCCTACAGAAGCGAGGGCCTCACTGAGTTAAGATTCAACTCTAGCCTTGATTCCGTAATGTCCCAGGCATCGTCATGGGTGAGCTCTGAGCACGGGACGACAACTCTAATGGAATGGCCCGCCCAATCGCATTTCGTCTTCCGAAGCCTCTTCTTTAGATTCCCCGACGACTTCGTAATCAAGGGATTCTGCGATCAGGGTGACGCTGTAATCCATGTTTACTCCGAGTCCAGGCTCGGCATTTCGGACTTGGGCGTGAACACGGAGCGCGTCCAACGCTTCGCAGAGCACATGTATAACATCGAAATGCCTACATTAGAGTGCGAAGAGCGATAATCCGGGTCCCACTTGTCCGGAGTAATTGATTCTGATATTCGTAAGGCACACACTCTGCCCTCGGAATACTACACCAGCGAGTCTAAACTCAATGAAATTAGGGCGAGTTTCTTGAACTATTGGCACTTTGCAGCCCATCGAAGCCAACTAGTCGATTCGACAGTTGTCACTTTGCCACACATCGAGGAATTATTGGGGGAGCCAATGATTCTTACATCAGCCGACGAGATAAGGTGTCTTTCCAACGTTTGCACGCACAGGGGAATGCTAATCGCAAACCAAGAATGCGCTACGACAACCCTGCAATGCCCATATCACGGACGTACCTTCGATCTGGATGGATGCCTCAAGTCAATGCCCGAGTTCGATGGTGTCGAGGGGTTTCCCAGTGAATCCGACAATCTCCGCCAATTCCCCATCATGGAGTGGAAAGGGATTGTTTTCTCAGGAACGAAACCCTCGAAAATTGGGCCTTGGATCGAAGAGCTGGAGAAAAGATTGGGCTGGATGTCCATCCTTTCCTTAGAGCACGACCAGACTCGGCACCGGAGCTACGAAATCAATGCAAACTGGGCACTCTACGTAGACAACTACCTGGAGGGCTTCCACATCCCATTTGTTCACAAAGACCTTCATGGGGTTCTTGATTATGACAGCTATCGAACAGAACTATTCGAAGGAGGGGTACTGCAAATCGGTATTGCAAGTGAAAACGAGCCTTCTTTTGACCTCCCAGAAGACTCCCCGGACTTTGGAAGTGAAGTGGCGGCCTACTACTATTGGCTCTTTCCTGGTCTGATGCTAAACTTCTACCCATGGGGCCTCTCTGTCAATCTAGTAGTCCCGATATCAGCCGATAGGACCAGGATCGTTTACCACGGTTTCGTTGGCGACAAATCGTTGCTGGGCGTGGGAGCTGGAGGTGACCTAGACAAGGTAGAAGAGGAAGATCAAGAGATAGTTGAGGCCACTCAGCGAGGAGTCTCCTCCGGAAGCTACGATCGCGGACGCTATTCCCCAGAGAGAGAATCTGGCGTGCATCACTTCCACTCACTTCTTTGTTCGCAGGAAGAAATTCATAACTAATTAGAGCCTCACGAGCACGATGGGCGGTACGGCTAGAACAATTATTGCGGTATTATTAGTCGTCTCGATGCTACTTGCAGGGTGCAGTGGTGGTGATTCAGACCAAATTCCGGTGGACATCCAGGGCTGCACAGATCAAAACGCCACGAATTTCAATTCCGAGGCCACTGTCTCCGATGACTCCTGCGAGTACTCCGAAGAGGCAGAGGAGCAAGAGAAAGTCTCATTCCCCAACAATGAGGTCTGCGATAACACGAATCCAGACCACTGTCTGCTTCCATTTCCATCAAGTGCGTTCCTTGTGGACGACTCCTCCACATCAACCGGATTCAGGGTGAACATCGCCGGAGCTGCAATCCCAGACTCTGCTTCGGCACCCTCCGAGGAGTTCGGAACGATCAACTCACGAGATGGCCACTCTCCCGCTTCGCAGATTTTCACTACTTTCAGTGCCGTCCCCGAGACCTCCCACATGGCCACACAAGACAACATTCCCCTTTCCCTAAATGATGATCATGGAAGCATCCTGTTGAATATGGACACGGGTCAAAAGGTAGAGCATTGGGTTGAGGTCTCCGCGAGAACTCAGGATGGAGAGCCCACCCTAGTGCATCTCCGTTCAATAAGTGGTCTCGACCACAATGCCCAGTATGCTGTTGCTTTCAGGGGGCTAGAGGATCAGGATGGAAATGAAATCCAGCCTTTCGATGCCTTCAGGGCTCTTCGTGATGGGAATGGAACCGACTCAACGCAGATTGAGAACAGCCGTGCTGGCTACGAAGGGATGTTCTCCTCTCTTGCCGATGCGGGCTTCGAAAGAACAACCATACAATCAGCATGGTGGTTCCATACGGCTTCCACCCAGTCTCTGACTGAAGACATCGTGGCAATGCGCAACGATGCAAGCCAACGTCTAGGGGCGGATGGAATTGGCTGCAATGTAACAGCGGTCGAGGAGAACTATGGGAATGACAACTCAACATTGAGGAGAATTAGCGGAACCATCACCACGCCTCACTACCTAGAGGCAGTATTCCCGCCCACCCCAATGAATAGGGACGAAGCCGGTTCACCCGTGTTCAACTTCAACACCGAGGTAGTTTTCACACTGGCAATACCGCAGTCAGCCGCTGATTCCGGAGAACCAGTCCCACTTGTGCTCCTGGGCCACGGATTTTTGGGAGATGGCAGGGGGATGGTTTCAAGCTTCAGAGGCTGGGCAAACGAGACGGGCTTCGCTGCCATGGGGACCGATTTCAAGGGATGGAGCTCTGACGGAGATTTCGATGCAGTGACATTCGGTCTGATGAATGTTAACTACCTCCAACACCAAGCTGAGCGACTACAGCAGTCGATAATCAACAACCTTGCATTGGTGAAGACGATTCGTGGGATTTGCTCGGACCTGCCCGAGTTCTATTACGGCGGAGTAAATCTGATTGATTCTAGTAATGTGGACTACATGGGAGTTTCATTGGGCGGAATCAGGGGCCCCTCAATGCTCTCCTTAATCCCTGAGATTGATCGTGGTGTCCTCTGGGTCGCGGGCTCGTCTTTCAGCTTCATCGCCGAACGGTCCACACAGTACACCCAGTTCGAGCAACTATTCGCCTCCCCCCTAGCGTACACCTCCACCATGGATCGCTCTATTCTTCTTTCCCTCATGCAGTCGATGTGGGACACAACCGAGGCCGAGACATACCTCCCGTTCAGAGATGGGGGGCTAGACGGAGAACTGCACCCATTCGAACTTCTGTACATAATCTCGATTAATGATGCCCAGGTTACCACCCTCTCTGCAGATCGGGCTTCCAGGACGTCAGGAATCCCCGTCTCAGGCAATTCAACCTACCTTCCACACGGTCTCTCCATCTCTACCCTCCCAGCGACGGGTTCCGCGGTTGTGTACTTTGATGGGCAATTCCCAGCTGTCCCATCCGGGAACATCCAAGGCCCAATGGAGTACCATTCGCTTGCCCACAATCAGGTATTGGGCCATGACTCCGCTGTAGAACTGGCCAATGACTATCTCCTCACAGGGGTGATCTCTGACACGTGCTCAGGGAAGTGCTACTTCGAAGGGACATGGTAGGCGGACATACTCACTTCTCTGACTTCTCACCATCGGACCAGTCGTAAATCCCCTTCCCGGACTTCTTCCCCAGAAATCCCTCTTCAACAAGTTCGTCAAGTAGGGGATGGGGCCTGTAAGAGTCGTCGTCGAAGGCATCGGCCAGACTGTTCAGGATGTCCCTCCGGATATCTAGTCCGACTAGGTCGGACAATTCCAACGGCCCCATTGGATGCCTGTAACCCAGACGCATGGCTGTATCGATGTCACTGGCAGACGCTACTCCCTCGGCGAGCATCCTGATTGCTTCGTTCCCAAGAACCACGCCCAATCGGCTCGTCGCGAAGCCTGGAGAATCGCGAACCAGAATACTGGTCTTTCCCATCTCTTCGCCCACCAGATTAGCGATCCTAATAGTATCTTGAGAAATCGCGTCATGCCTAACAATCTCGAGCAATGGCATCAGGGGGACTGGATTGAAGAAGTGCATCCCTATTACCCGTTCGGGGCATTCGGTCGCAGAGGCAATCTCCGAGATTGGGATGCCAGAAGTATTAGTGGCCAGAACCGAATGTCCTGGGGCCATCCTCCCCAATTCTCCGAAAATCGACCTCTTCAGATCTATCTTTTCGGGGACAGCCTCAATGACCAGATCCACTCCCTGAACTGCATCTCCCAATGCAATACAACTTCGTAGATTGGATGCCCAGGACTCCTTCTGCTCGGGGGTCGTCTTGCCTCGATATATTCCCCGGTCCCAGAATGCTTCGATCGACCCCATCCCCTTTTCTAGGGAATCGGGATATACATCGAACAGACGAGTATCCCATCCTGTTTGGGCGCATACCTGTGCGATTCCCGCTCCCATCGTACCGGCCCCTATTACGGCTACAGAGTCTATTGCCATGTGCAGCCGAGCATAGGGCGGGAAATAAGCCGTGCTCAAGGTTCGCGTCCGTACGAAGCGAGCGCGGCTTGGAACAACCTCTGCCTAGGGACATCGTGCTCCAAGAAGCAGGTGAATGGCGCCACGTCCTTCAGCAGCTCAATTGCTGTAATGTATGCACCGTAGATGAAAGGGTCTACTTGCTCTGTAGGGGGAATCTCGATTCCCAACTTAGAGAGTCCCTTCCTGCTGTCTTCGTCCCAAATCGAGTATGTGTGGTGTGTGAAGTGCAGATATGCTGACAGTCTCCGGATGTCCGACCTAGCACTCTCTGACAGACTCTCAACCAGTAGTGTGTCCGGATAGCGAATTGCGTAAAGGGAAAGTAGAACCTCCCTCTGGGTTTCCTCTCTCCACTTCCTTCCCTCTAGACCCATCCAATCATCGATCATATCCAGCATCTCGGGAGTGTACGGTCTCTTTACCGTGTAGAGTAACTTCTCGTAGGCCGATGCATCTCCCTCATCTGAGTGATGATGTCGATGGAAGAAGTCAGTAAGCATCTCGAAAAAGGGACGGCAACGTTCCTTGTCGAATGCTAAGAGTGAAACATGTTGCATGGAGGGAACCTCCTTCTCGGGCTACTCGCCCTTCCATTCTCTGTACTGAATCCATTCTTGCTGCATGTACTCATTCATCAAGCGCTCCTCGTCTTCATCGGTAGGTAGCATTTCTGCGAGGTATCCCCCCCAATCTTCGTCGCTGCCTTCGAATGGGGCTCCCTCAACTGTGAACCTCTTGCCTGCGTACTTGCCTATCCCTCTTCGAAATTTGTCAGATGGGATGTAAAGCTCTGGTTCGCCCTCATTCCTGGCTTGGCTGATTCTCCGCATCTCTTCACGGAGCTCCTGGAAGTATAGCTCCCTACTGGCTTCATTGAGGTGTTCCCTGTCCGCTTCGGTACCAGCCTCTCTCTCGTCGTACCTCCCCTTGATTCCGTAAACGTATGCCCACTGGGCGCTCGTTGAGTCATCAGTACCGAATAGATCTAGCCCCGTGCTAACCCACTTGTTGACATATTTCTGAATCAGAGCGCAAGGTATCACTCCCTGCCTCACTATCCTCCTGAGGCCATTGGCACCTGTTCCGAGGTGGAACGATTCCTCTTTCAGCATGGGTCCCATACTAGCAGCAAGGGGTTTGAATGAGGACGTGCTCAGCATCTTCAGTTGGTACTTTCCATCTCTGTCAATGAAATGAGTGAACATGAAGAAGTCTAACCAGTGATCAATTGGCTCATTAAATGAACCGAGTATCCTCGTTCCTTCCTGGGCATTCCTCTCTAGCAGCTTTGCTGCCTCTCTCACTCCCTGTTCCCCGAAGAATGTGCACAGTAGGTAAGCCATTTGCCAGCCGTGCCTCTGCTCTTCGCACATTATTCGTAATGCTGACTTCTTGTCGTATTCCGTGGGTGCAGTATCTAGCAGGTGATTTTGCTGCTCAACACTGGCGAACTCGGTGTCCCCTTGTACGCTAACCATGCTGATGATGGCGTCTCTGATATTCTGTTGAGGAATCTGCATCCTCCTGTCCCACTTTGGCATTCCCTCAAAATCTCCGAACTCAATCGAGCTCCCAGCTGTGTCCCAGTCGAACTTGATATCAAACCTGTAGTCCCCAAGCCAAGATGGGTCAAAACCAATTCTAGTCTGCCAATCGTTGAACTCATCTATCCATACTTCAAAGTTAGTTGGATAGTTCTGAACTACTTCTCCTTCTGTCATATTCTTTCCACCCCTCTGCACTATATTAATCACTCTTTGAACCATTTCTCCTATTGATAATGTCAGTCTTTCGGGCTCCTTCTCCTGACGTCACCAAGGTACTCGTGAACAATATGATTCTCAATCAGTTGAATCATTTCACAGAGGGTTGATTTAGACACCCCGGAAATCTTCGCAAGCCGGGTAAGAGTAACTTTTCGAGGCGTGTCGTAGAATCCATGATTTATGGCTAGATCGAAAACTTCCCTCTGTCTAACTGTCAGTAAACGTTCAGAAACCTCCTTTGTCAGGGAGTGAATTTTGTGAGGCAGGCCGCTTTTTTTTAGTTGTGATACTAATTTTATTACGTGTTCTCTGTCTGTGGAAAACTCCCACTCAACCCAACCATCACTCACCGAAAATGGCGTTTGCGGGACAACTTCTGATTCGATCAGAGGACGGACGAAACCCCCTCCACCCTTGGCCACGACAATGCTAAATTCTACGCAGTCCTCATTCCCGCCAAAGAAAGAGATCGACTCGACCCCTCGGTGTTTTTCTAGAATTGCTCTGAATCCCGCCAACTCTTCTCCATAGGCCCTTCCTATTGCCGAACCGCGCCCCTTTGGCAGAGGCATATGCTCATCGATAGTGATCTTTGCATGAGGGAACTCTCTGGTAGAGTCACCTGCCCAGTGATTTTCCGGTAATCGAACCGAAATCAGTATGTGTTGCATCTCAGTATCCCATTGTTTCGTCCACATGGACTTATTCAATCCATCCCCTCCAGTATTCTGAAGGTACCAGATAATAAGTTACACAATTGCCAAGTTCCAAATGAGCCATCTGCGATTAATCGAGAGCCTGTCACCGTAACCGGACATATCAGGGGCCTCTCGGTCGATTACACTCATCCCGAATATGTTCGGGAACTGATTCTAATTGCAAATCTCTGAAATGGTGTCGTGCATATCTGGCCCCTGATTACTTTCCTACATCTCATTGCGGCTGCCACATGGGTTGGCTCCATGCTCTTCTTCGCTATCGTCCTAGTTCCATATTTTAAGAATCAATATACTCGTCACGAGTATATTGTTTTCCTCAATGACATAGGGGCGAAATTCCGTTGGCTGGGATGGATTTGTCTGTTCACTGTTTCTATTACTGGAATATTACTTTCCGACAAGATCGTTGGATTGGGCTCATTCATCGAACCGAATGGCCATTCAAGTCCACCAGCTAGCATCATAGCATGGAAGATGATTGGAGGGGTCGTGTTATTCTCTTCGGCGGCATTACATGACTTCCATTTTGGCCCCCAGGCTGTGGAATGCATGATTGAGAGGGGAGATTGTGGCATGTCTAGAAAATTACGAAGAAGGGCATCGGTTTTTGCCAGAGCCAATCTAATACTTTCAATCATCATATTTTACCTAGGTGTTACCGTTATCCGTGGACCCATCTTTTGAATTTCATCAGCTAGGAGACTGCTACTTTCTCGTCAGTGGACTAGTGCATCTTTGGAGGGCTATCGAAGTTGTGCTTTGGCGGGGGGGACGAAGTCGACCACTCAAAGGTACTCCCCCTCCATGGATCATCCCCTGCAATCTCTCCGTTGCGCATGCTACTAGTGAAGTTCCAGAAGAAAATTATCTGTGCCAGGAAGACAACAAGGGAACCTATCGTAGAAACTAGTTGCTGATCCCCCCATCCTGCACTTTCTTGATAGACGTAGATTCTTCTTGGCATGTCCCACAAACCAAACAGAGGGATGAACGTGATATTGATCCCTATGAATGTCATCCAGAAGTGCCACCAACCTAGCCCCTCATCCATCAGTCTTCCAAAAATCTTGGGATACCAGTAATATATCCCCCCAAGAGTCATCACGGCGACTGAACCAAGGGTGTAGTGGAAATGAGCTACGAGATAATAGGTTCCTCTGAGTTGGACGTCCATTGCTACACTCGAGAGATATACTCCAGTGATGCCCCCAATTAGGAAAATTCCAATCGCTCCCATCACAAAGGCCAGTGGAAGTTTGCTGAAATCTGGTTTTGATTTGTAGAATGTCGCCAGTAGGCACAGGTAGATCAATCCGAAAGGAACACTGACCAATTCAGTTCCAATCGTCTCAATTTTTCGGAACGTTGGATTGATTCCAGTAATGAACATGTGATGTGCCCACACCAATACGCTGATTATGCACGCAACAACAAGTGACCAGATTATGACATTTCGTCCATACAGGTTTCTCCTCACGAAAGTGGGGACAACTTCCATGGCCATTCCAAGGCCGGGTAGAAGCACAACATATACCTCGGGATGTCCAAAGAACCAGAAAATGTGCAGCCACCATGTCGTCCCATCGATGTCGGGATGGAAGAACAGAGTCCCGAAGAAGCGGTCCCCTACCAACATGAGAACCGCACCAAATAGAGCTGGGAAAATTACCAGCATCAGGATCACTGTGAACAGAATGTTCCAGGTATACATGGGCATTTGGCTAATTTCCATTTCTGGAATCCTGTGCCGGAGTATTGTGACTAAGAAGTTGATTGTCGAACCAGTAACTGAGATAATTAGGAGTACCAATCCTGCACCAGCAAGCGAGACTCCAGAACCTGGCGTGTATTCGATATCGGTCAGGGGCGAATAGAATGTCCATCCAACATCGGCTGCACCTCCAAAGAAGAAACCAGATGCGGCCGTAAGCCCTCCTAGGACCAGAGTCCAGAAAGAAAGTGCATTCAATCTTGGGAATGCCATGTCTCTAGCGCCAATCTGTAGCGGCACGATATAATTAGCGAAGGCAAAGGCCATTGGCGAGACGGCAAAAAGAACCATCACGGCACCATGCATGGTAACTGCTTCATTGTACAATCCACCAGTCATGAACGAGTTTTCCGGAACTACAAGTTGTAACCTGATGAGTACAGAAAGTGCTAGTCCTATGGCCGAGAAAATAATCGAGGCCCATAGGTATAGTAATCCGATGTCTTTGTGATCCGTCGTGGTGAGCCAGTGTTTCAGATCGTCCCTTCCGAAATCCTCCTTTCTCCACAATGTTACTGCGATAATCAGAGTTATCGATAGCAGTGCACCGACAATGACAAACCAGGCAGGTTCATCTATGTCAATTGGCAATCCTGACTGAGCGTTCTGTCCCGCTAATTCAAATTCTTGTATATTCCACGAATCATTCCAATTGGGACTACCATCCCCATCTACAGAGTTCCCAATAACGATGAACGATGCCCATTTGGAATCTGAATCAGGAGCTTTCCACTGAATTTGCCAGGTTCGCTGATCGTTGCCATCTTCCGTATGGGTCGCTTCACCATTCAAGACTTGAATCGAATCGTCGAGCGAGGTCAGAGTTCCCGTATCTACGCGCATATTGAAGCCACCACTATTTATCCCCCCTTCTTCTGGCCCTCCCACAATAGAAATTTCTAGGACATACTCTTCCCCGGCAACGAAGCTCTTGGGAAGCCCTCCGAGTAAGATTTCCACATCGTCGGACGCAACCGGGCCGTGGCAGGAACATCCATTGTGGTATACATCCCCTGTGGTTCCAGTTGGAACTGCGGTTAACTGGGGGACGAATGCCAATGCCAAGGTTACCGCCACGACGAAACATATCGTTCGAAATTTTCTGTAACCAATCATCAGGTAATTCCCCCGGAGTACCACTCCTCGAAGTCATCCTGCTCCATCACCTCTAGATATCCGATCATTAGTGAGTGGTAGTCCCCGCATAGTTCGAAGCAGCGAACTGGATATTCTCCAGTTTCTTCCGCCAGTATCCACCCAATATTTGCCCTACTGGGCAGAGCATCAATTTTGATTCGATGCTCGGGCAAGGCGAACGAGTGGAAAACATCACCACTAGTTACTTCGAAGACGATGGGGACGCCCACAGGTATCTTCAATGGCTCACCACTTGAACTAGTGTAGTTTATTCCATTTGGGTATTGGTAGTCCCAATAGTATTGGTATCCGGTAACTAGTACAGTGAATGAGTCTTCGTTGGTTTCGGGCTCTTCGAAAAAGTCGATTGAGTCGAAAGTTGCATCAGAGAGAACCAGGAGGAAGAATGTAATAACTATCGAAATTGCGAAAGCAACTTTTCCTCTTCCCCTGCTTTCGGGAAATTTCCCAATTATCATTTCATCCAATTCTTCATCGGTAGAAGTCGTTAGTAACCACAGGAAGTAGAAATAAATCGAAAGTCCAATCACAGTTCCAAGGCCCCAATAGAGGGTGAACAAGTCGTCATATACCTCTGCGTGAGCGCCAGTTCCACCAAGCCCCTGTCCCCAATTGAAAATAGCGAGAAAGGTCAATGCCAATATTCCAATGCTCCCTGCAATGACTGCGAACGTTCGTTTGTTCAGATACACTAGATCACCTCTAAGTATACAACCAGGAAAAGCAGAACCCAAACAATGTCAACGAAGTGCCAGTACATTGTTACTGCTCTGAATCCATCATGCCTCTCGACCCCAAACAAATTCCCCTTCTGTAAGGCCAGCAAGGTGGATAATGCAATCAATCCTACGAGAACGTGTAAGCCGTGGAGCCCGGTGAGGGAATAGAAAGCGGTCCCGTAGGCGTGGTCATCCCATAGAAATCCCGTCTCGAAGTATTCGTACAATTGGATAATCAGGAAGGCCAAACCTAGCAAAATGGATCCCATTAACATCTTTATTGAACCCCGGGTATCACCATCTGCGTGCTTCCCTTCGGCATTATGGGCCAGAATTCCGGAAAATAGGAGTATAATCGTGTTGAGCCCTGTCAATTTGACGTCTAGGTCAACTCCGTCTGCAGGCCATGAGCCTCCAACTGCACCATCCCAGCTGACTGTGTGCCAACGCGCCCAGAACCAATAAGCGAAGAAAGATGCGAAGATTATGCATTCAGTAATGATTATCCAAACCATCGCCCAAGACGCATCACCCCATTCGTCTGTACCTGATTTTTTCTGCCGATGTGGCCAGAGCAGAATCTCCTCCCTCAACCAAGAGACAATGGAAATCGCTAGGAGCGGCACCCCGAGAACCGTAAGAGGCCAGACTAGAAGTCCCCCTAGGATCAACGTTATTGCCAATGCCATCATTATTGGCGCTGCACTGTTGTGAACCTCCCCTAGTCCTCCAATCTCATTTCTGGATTTTGCAACCTCATTAGTGTCTTGCGTTATTTCCATCGCACACATAGTGGCCCTCGTTCCTCAGGACAAACGAAACACTATTACCACAACGCCAAACTTGTTCGGGGTTCCCACTTACACCGAACATGTAAGGTGTAATGTAATTCTCTAGCCTTCATGCGTCTCCGAGTCGAAGGTTTGCAATGCAAGAAAGACAGAGATTTCTTCTAATCGCGCCCCTCCTCCTCTCAACGTTCCTAGCAATTTCCCCCATGCTGATTTTTCCTAGTGACGTTACAATTTCTGTAATTTCTGCTGAAGATCTCTCTGAATCGCAGCTCGATGTTCTGAGAGAAATGGATATTGCAAGGACCCCCGCCGACACAAGGGAGGGGAAGGTGGCAATGAATCAAGCGTTCAAACTAGAGAATGGGGAAATTGGAATCGGAGGAACGTGGGAAGGAGAAATGAAATTGGGCGAAGTTTCCCTCCAGTCAAAAGGTTCTAGGGATATTTTTTTCGCCACTCTTAACATTGATGGGGAATGGGACAATGTCATAGTTGCTGGCTCTCAAGGCCTTGACTCTATCTCTTCAATTTATTCTTCTGAAGGAAGATTTTCACTGTTTGGAAAGGTGAATGGAGAATCCCAATTCTCTCCATATTCTTTGAATCATGACAATGGTTGGTCGCCCACTGGGTTCGAAGCACATTTCGACCCCGATGAGGGATGGACAGGAGTCTGGGAGATAGACATCGAACTTCTACCATTAAACTCCGACGTCCTTTGGTGCGGCTTCGTTTGAATCATAATTGCTCAAATGTTTGCTGAATGCCCATGATGAATTCAAGAGTTCCCTTGAGGCATTGTGTCTGGGTAATTCGCCCTATTATTTCTCCATGGAGATCTACCACGTATGCCCTCCTAATACCATCTGCCATCAGTAGACTGAGAACCGAACCTACCGGTAGTCCCATTTCTATGGTCACCAGGGGATAGCTCATGATCTGCCCTACTTCTACTTCGTCTGGATCTAATCCGGGTCTGAAGCATCTTCTCAATAGATCTCTCTCGGTCACCACTCCTTCTGGACGCCCTTCTTTAGTGACAATAATTGACCATACTCCGGCTTTGTGCATGGCTTCCATTGCCTCCGTGACGTTCTTTCGTTCCCCCAAGAATACTACCCTTTGATCCATCATTTTGTCAATCTTGAACTGCAAATCAATCACTCAATCTTCCTTCTTCCTTGACTGAAATTACTCCCGATCTTCCATTGTCCGTTTCACCACAGAAGACTGTACAGTCTACCATTACTTCGCCAGCCCCTGGGATATCAATCCTACAGGATCCCCGGCTTGAGTATGAAAATTCGCCCGTCTGATTGGCAATGAAATCTAATGTTCCTATTTCCCGAGACGAAATATACTGTGAAATTTCATATCCTTCTAAGTGGAAATAGCTAGGGATATAGTGTCCAAAAGTGGATGGAACAAATTCCAGTCTCACGAGATCACCTTCCTCTACTTCAAACCCGTCATTACTCCTGAAGTCAATACCAATAATGTTCCATTCACCACGAACGCATGCTCCTTCCAATTCTACCGATCCTTCGTCGCAACCGAATTTTTCTGACAGTTGGAAGCAGCCGGTGGCTAGTGGAAGGATTGCGACTACCACCATCCACCATGCTGCAACTTTCATTGTCAAACCTCAGTTATCACCATCGTCAAAAACTTCTGGATCCTCATCACCAGTTACGGAAATGATTCCTACGGCACCCTTGTGGAATGCCCGAGTTAGCGAATGGTCAACAAGGATGTAATTCGCAGGGACGTCGAAGGTTACGTCAACAACTACCGCACCCCCAGGAGCCACGAGGACCGTCTGCACACTTTGCAATGGCGCACTTACCAAATCTCCTAAGTTGTACACTTTGTCGAAGATCTCTCCAATCAGGTGGAACGAAGAAACAGTGTTAGGCCCACCAACTCCGAAGTAGATCCTCAATGTTTCACCAACTTCGGCCTGGATAGTGTCCTCTCCGGTGAAGGTTGCGAATTTTCCATTGAATACCACATAAGTCGGCATTTCTTCGAAGAGGGCGTTGTCATCGAACTCCTGGTGACCGGAAGTCCCCGGTCTCCATTTGGTGTAGATGTCCCCTTGCATGACGTAGATTTCTTTGTCTACATCTGGGAGGGGATTTTCGGGTTCAATCAGTATCATCCCGTACATGCCCTTACTGATGTGAGTGGGTACGTCTGGGGTTGCACAGTGGTAAACGAACAGTCCAGAATGCATCGCTTTGAACGAGAACGTCGAGGTAGTTCCTGGGGATGCTTCTGTAGCAGCGGCCCCACCACCCTGCCCGGTAACTGCGTGGAAGTCTACGTTATGGTGCATGGTACTGTCATCACGATTGGAGAAGTGAACAAACACTGTATCCCCCACTCTCGCTCGGAACATAGGTCCAGGAACAGTACCATTGTATGTCCAATAGGTAAACGTAACTCCCTCTTCGATCTCGGCCACTACTTCTACTGCTTCCATGTAGATGTGGACGTCAGCAGGGGCACTCCTTTCAGTGGGTCCCGGCACGTCGAGCGGATCACGGGCAATGTTGGAAACATCAACATCCAATGCAGGGCCAATCTGTGATTCCACACTCTCACTCCATCCCTTGCCAGTACCAACGATAATTTCTCCTTCCATCCCACCTGCTCTATGCCCGGGTACGCTACAGTAGTATGCAAAGGTCCCTTCTGAAGATGCAACGAACGTCAATGAATCCCGTGAGCCTTCCGAAAACAACTGTGCAGTGGCCACGTTGAAGTACTCCACGTAGACATCGTGGAGATTAGCCTCACCCATAATTAGGATAATTGAAACTCTGTCACCGACTTGCACGGATAGATCAGGGTTCACGATCCCATCAATAGCTCCACCCACTCCTATGAATGACATTTCTTCCGCTCTAAGGATAAAAGAAACTTCGTTGTAGCCGACGCATTCATCCCCAACCAGAGAAGTTCCTTCCCCGCAAGCGATACTTTCCCCTCCTCCGGTGCATCCGGCTAGGAATGGGGATCCTACCATAAGTGCAGTCATCAATATTGCAGTTTTCATTCTGTTAGTTAGTTTGGGTTTCATTTTCTCTCACTGTTCCGACTATTGTTGATGCTATTACTCAATTCCAGAACATGTTTGGTGTTCGTAATGACACCAATTCCAAGGTCGCACATGTTCGGCGAAAATGTAAGGTGGCCTTATGGAAAATTGCGATGCAATGACAAAAATAGACTTGCATACAATAAGAATGACGGAGAGAAATGCTGCTGCTGAATATGCCATCAGTCAGGATAACTGGGCTTTCATCGGAGTTAGCAGTGAGGAGGGGAAGGACAACCTTGATTTGGCTTTGAAATTGGAGCGTCTCGGCAAGAACGTGTATTTGGTATGCCCCGAGTGCGGTCTCTGCCCTGAATGTAGCAACCCCATGCCAACCATCTCCGGTCAACCAGTTTTCAAGTCAATTGAGCTCATCAATGAACCCGTGGATGTCATCTGCATCCAGGGAGATATGGATTATTGGTCTCTCACAGATTCCATTTCTCAGAGGATGCAATGGTTCGGAGACATCATGGTGATATGTTCGCCAACCGGATACGAAGACAATAGATGGGTCTCCGAGATGTATGACTTTGGAATCGCCGTTGCCTATCACGACGATATCGCCAAATATTTCGAGAATTGACAAATTGTGGCTACTTGCCTTTGAATCGAGGGGTCTTCTTTCCGACATATGCCGCAATTCCTTCCTTTGCATCTGAGCTCTGGAACAGGTCCGACTGCAGTTCTCGCTCTAGTGCAAGATGGTATTCCAATGGGATTTCCATTCCGCTCTGCACGCTGCGCTTGATATTGCCAATCGCCTTGCTGGCCGCCATTGGAAGGGTGAACTGACTAGCGTAGTCAATCATATCCTGTTGGAACTCATTTAGGCTACCATCCCAAATGTCGTGTACCAGTGACATGTCTCGAGCTTCTTCGAAAGAGAACTTCCTCCCTGTTACCATGATCTCCATGGCCTTGGCCTTGCCAACAAGCCTGGCGAGCCTCGCAGTTCCGCCAGTGCCGGCGAGAACTCCAAGCGAAACCTCGGGAAGTCCGACCTGCCCCGAGTCCTTCCTCGCAATCCTGATGTCTGCCGCCATTGCAATCTCTAGACCTCCACCTACCGCGTGACCGTTGAGTGCCGCAATTACTAGCTTCGGAGTCTGTTCAAGTCTGCTCAGAGTCTCATTAGCATGAAGGCAGAAGAAATACTTGAATCCGGGACTTACCGAGTCTAGCATACTGATGCTGGCCCCGGCGGAGAAGAACTTCTCCCCGTTTCCCGTCAGAACGATGACTGTGACATCATCGTCAAACCTAGCCCTCAGGACTGCCTCGTCTATATCCCTCATCATCTCGTGTGTGTACGTGTTCACGGAGGTCTTACCCTCCGTCCACGGGCTTCCGGAGGAATCTGAGGACAATTCAATAACGGCAATTCCGTTATCAGTAACTCCGTAGTTCACTAGGTTGTTCTGCATCGGCTCTAGCTTGGGCCAGGATGTCATGTAGATTCGACAGAGTGCCGCCATATCAATCAAACGGAGGTCATCGGTCTATGCCTCTGTCTGCTTGAATGATTCGCCCCCCCCTCCTCGTTGAACGGATTTCCACTCCTCGCCAATCTCTAAGGCCCTGTCGCTTGGATGCCAGTTGTCCCTCGACAGCGAGCGTCTGAAAGGCATCCTCCTGACCTCCCTACCATCTGATAGATTCTTCTTTCTTAACATCCCCATCTTCACAATTGGCCACAGAGTCCTACGCAACAGTCCCGGTTTGTACAGCCATCGCATGAAGTTGAGCCCGTCACCATTGCGCCTCTGATCCCTCATCCAGTGGTTCGCGACCAGTTTGAAGCCTCTGTCCCCCACTCTGTTCATTAGGAATCTGTTGATTGCACTGGCCCTTACTAGAGGGACTAATCTCTTTCGCACGTCGTGCTCATAGTCACACTCCCCTAGAATTGCCTTAGCAGCAATAACCCCACTTGTCACTGCATACCTCATCCCGAATCCCCACATGAAGTCCTGTAGACCACCAGCCTCACCAACGTAGAATCTTCCCTCATGAACATACTTTCCCGGCAATCCAAAGTCGCCCTTTCCGCCAACCCTCTTGATTGGAGCTCTGTCCAAATCGTAGTGACCCTCATACCACGCAATTGTCTCGTTCAGGAATCGTCCGCTCTTACTCTGCTTCCTCCACAGGCAGGTGCAGATCAATCCTATTCCATCGATGATGATCATGTAAGAATATGCTCCAGGGGCGAGTTTGTCATTGAGCTGGAAAACCACAATGTTCGGGTGACTGGTCTCGAAAATCTCTCCGAATGCCACCGCACTGGATTCCTTTGGACCAGCTGCAACAATGTCACACTCTTCTGCTTCCTTCCGAATCCCATAGTGAATGTTCGCACCAGACTCGATTGCCATCCTCTTGAAACCCTGATCTATAGTGTGTTCTGCGGTTCCCCTTTCAACTACTCTGAAGGCAACACCATCTGTTCTTGGTTTTGTGATTTCGTCATCTGGATGAACTAGGTCGATGACTCCAAAGTCGTCAGATTTGAATTCCAATGGATCCAGGCCCCATTCTCGCATCTCATCGAAAAAGTCCACTTCGCTGGTCCAGTTCTCGATTCCTTGGAAATCACCATCAAATCTAGCCCCACTGTCCTCACGGATATCATAGACGTGGACTTCCTTTCCAGATCTTGCGAGAATAGTGGCAGCCGCCAATCCTGACAGTCCCGCCCCAAGGATATGGACCTCATTTCCCATGAATGCCCGACCCTAGGGGTCCGCTTGAACGGTTGGGTCATCAGTCGTCTTCAAGCGGGGTGAGTGTATGGCACATCGTGGTCGTACACGTTCGCATAGAAGAAACCAGGCTCGATCCTGGAGAATTGCGTTGCGAACTCGATGAAGGATGTGGAAGCATTGTTAGCTTTGTTGGGATCACTAGATCAGAGGAGGACGGAGTACGTGTGGAACGTCTCGAGTTTGATGCTTGGGAGGATGCGCTACCGGGAGTTTTGCATTCCATCGCGGAGCAGGCGATCGAAGAGTTCGGAATTCGCTCGATAGTGATCGCCCATAGAATCGGCGCAGTCCCTGCCGGGGAACCGATAGTCTGTATCCATGTCGGTTCCACTCACAGAAAGCAGGGCTTCTCGGCCTGCTCTTGGTTGATTACGGAGCTGAAGAATCAAGCACCCCTCTGGAAAAAAGAGGTACGCGAAGATGGTACGATTTGGAAATCCGGATTAGGTTAGGCTGTAGAATCCATTGCCTTGATGGTATCAGAGACCGCTTCCGGGACATTCGATGCAATTCCCTCAATCATCATCCACCCATGCCCCTTTACGCCATCCCCAACCATCCTGATTCCTTCTATGCCTACATCCGATGGAAGCTCTGCTCCCATCGGGGCTCTATTGCAGGGCCAGTTTCTGTGATAAGTATGGACACACAGCTCTTCTCCGTGATCAGATAGCCATGGTATTGAATCGTATAGTTCGTCTCGGCCCTTGGAAATCTCGGACTTGACGGTCGGGTCGGGGACGTACTGGTGTGTGATCATCATGTGCCTTCCCTCTGGGGCCAGGGAAGGCTCGCTGAACGTGGGTATGATGTAACCACCCACTCTATCCATGCCTGGAATCATTGTCACTCCACTGTCT
>CESR01019221.1_pt1 | contig 37258 bp, 32 predicted proteins | sample 356351 | NCBI WGS metagenome assembly CESR01 (sample SAMEA2622149, study PRJEB7988) | marine metagenome | isolation source: saline water (ENVO:00002010), including | reverse complement strand
TGTCTCAGATGATCTGCATTTATCATACAACCCCAATACTATTGGTAAGGAAGTTATTCTGTCTGGCTTCTATTCTAGTGTAGGAGTTCAAGGAACCTTAAAAGAACAAATAACAAAAAAACAAATCGAAAAAACCCAAAATATCATGCATGATCTAGATATCACTGATTTTGCTAAAAAACCATTACATAAAATGTCAATGGGACAACAAAAGAGATGTTTATTGGCAAGAGCTTTGGTGCACAATCCACAAACGATCTTGCTTGATGAACCAACCACTGGTTTAGACTTAGCTGGCACATTTAAATATCTAGAAATTTTAACTAAGCTTAAAAACGAGGGATGCAATATTATCTTGATCAGTCATAATTTACTTGAAATTACTGAAATTATTGATCGAGTAATCTTATTAAGTAATGGAAAGATTATTGGTGATGGAAATAAAACTGCAGTGCTTAGTGAAGAGAATCTAAGCCTTGCTTTTGGCATTAAAATTGGGTTGAAAAAGATTAATGGGAATTACCTCCCTTTTAAAAAAACTAAGAGCCAATAAAATTCAAAATAAATGCCCTTAACTTTTTGTTGTTACCGACCAACATTTCTTTCTCTTTTTTTGGCAATTTCTTTAGATGATATTCTGTTTTAAGGGCAGTTCCTTTTGCTCCAATCTCTTGACAAAAAACCAGCTCCAATGGCGCCTTACCTTTGAGGTATTTTGCCCCTCTTTTGCTTGATAAGTGCTCTTTTATGCGTCTTTCAATATCAACTGTTATGCCAATATAGAGACTATTGTCATTACAGCGAAGGATATAAATACTCCAATTCTTCATACAATTCTTACTAACTCAAACCCTTGTCTTTTAGTTGTTCGCCAAGAACATGAATGAGCCCAAACTCTAGATTTCTCTTATTTTCCTCAGAATTATCGAAAGTCAAGAATAGCTCTTCAGGGAGATCTTCCTCGGCTGAAGCTCGCAATTTAAAGAATAGATTATCTCCAATCATTTCAACTGAACTTATAATCTCATTGCCGTGAAAGATATCATCAAATTCGCTGTATACGATACTGGTCTTTTGACTCTTTTTGAGGAAAAAATAACTCTTTAGTACCTCAAAACCATCTTTAAGAAAAAATAGCAATATTAAATCATCATCTCTGGCTGCAGAGAAAATAAAATTGTAATGCCTGACTAACATAAATTATTTCTCGTTATGAACCAGTTTTGCATACTTCTCTTTTATTTCTATGATCATTATGTCTTTTTTTCGCCATAACTGAGCCAGCCATTCTTGAAATCTCTCTCTATCCATCTTATTGTTTTGATAGTCACTATTAAGCATCCATTCCTCAATATTTCTTTTTCTAATATCGACAAAAACACTTTTAAATTCACCACAAAGCAAATCCCAAAAACTGATCACGCCATCTTGGTACACAATTGTAATATCAAGGATCTTGGTGAACATTCCACCCATTGAAGATAAAGCTAATCCTGTACCCCCTGCACGTGGTGGAAGCAAATTTTGATATGGAGACCTCAATCTAACTTTTTTACCTAAGGTGAAACGAGTGCCTTCGACAAAATTAATTACGCTGGTTGGTGTATAGCGAAATCTTTCGCACGCCTTTTTTGTGGCTTTAATATCTTCGCCCCTCTTATTTGGATATTTTTGTAGATATTCTTTTGAATATCTTTGCATAAAAGGCATATCTAGTGCCCACCAGGCAACACCCAAAATAGGCACCCAAAATAATTCGCGCTTTATAAAAAATTTTAGAAAAGGCGTCTTATTATTTAAAATGGTCTGTAGCACAATTATATCAACCCAAGACAGATGGTTTGATAATATCAAGTACCAATCTTGATCACTTAAACTCTCATCACCAACAATCTCCCACTGTGTGTTATTGGTAAACGAAAATATTATGGAATTACAAGAAACCCAGAATTTAGCCATCCGATTACAATATCTGACCAATAATATCTTTAAAGAACTTAATGGGAATATGAGCTTTAAGAGCGCTAACGAAATAAGCGGCAAGAACCAAAATACCGTATTAAGAATCAGGATAACTAAAACAAAGACGCCTCTAAGGTTTTTCATAAATTTTTCCAGATTAAGGGTCAATGAATAATAAATAGCATGTAAAATACTATTTAGCTAGAAAGTTGTATCAAGTATAATAGAAATCATTCGCTTTTTACGCTTCATTTTTTATCAAAAATATACCTTAATAAGGATCAAACAATAATGCCGACAGCCACTCTCATTAATGGAAAAGAAAAAGCCAGTCAACTTACTGAAGAAATTAAAAACGCCACTTCTGAATTAAAACAAAAAGGCATTGTGCCTGGCCTGGCTGTTGTTATTGTTGGTGAAGATCCAGCAAGTCAAGTATATGTTAGGAATAAAAAAAGAACTGCTGAATACTGTGGCTTCCATTCAATACAACACACTTTAGATAAGGATACCTCACAAGAACATGTATTGGACTTAATTGAAAAGCTAAATCAAGACCCTTCGGTTCATGGCATCTTAGTGCAGCTTCCTTTACCAAAACACATAGATGAAAATCTGATTACTCAATCCATTATTCCTACAAAAGACGTAGATGGATTCCATTACATTAATATCGGTCAATTAACAGCAGGAGACCTTGAGTATGCTTTCGTGCCTTGTACACCAGCTGGCTGCATGCTAATGATTGAAGATCATGCGGGAAAAGACCTTTCAGGATTAAATGCTGCGGTTGTTGGTAGATCAAATATTGTGGGCAAACCCATGGCAAACCTTTTATTACAAGCCAATGCAACCGTCACAATTTGTCACAGCAGAACCAAAAACTTAAATGAAGTAGTAAAAAATGCTGATATTGTTGTGGCCGCCGTTGGAAGACCAGAGATGATCAAAGGTGATTGGATAAAAAATGGAGCAATCGTTATAGATGTAGGCATAAATAGAGTCGACGTTGAAAAAGATGGGGAAATTACATCAAAACTAACAGGTGATGTTGATTTTAAAAGTGCATCCATGGTGGCTAGTGCTATTACACCTGTCCCCGGTGGTGTTGGACCAATGACCATTGCGATGTTAATGTTCAACACACTAAGGGCTGCAAAGAATAAATAGGCTAATGGCTACCAAGGATTCAAAAAATATCCCTTTTATAAATGTAAATCATCTACATAGAAATTCAATAAAATACAAAGAAGCCGTTCAAAAAATAAAAAGAGCGTCTGTTAATCCGGGATTTTTTTGCCTTGATAATTTATCAGAGAGTAAGAAGAAAAAGCTTAATACCGCGAAAAGTCACATGGATAATCTTTTCTCATTGGAAGATAGCGATCCAATTAAACAAGAAATTAATACGACTGGATCAAAGAATTCATACGGTTGGATGCCTATGTTTCAAGAGCCTGCTTATAAGGCAGGTACTCTAGCCCATGTGGAATCATTCGATTTTGGTCGTAAATCAAAAGAAACAGAATCCCCTAACCACAATAACAATCGATGGCCAAGAATAGTTAACTTTAAAAATGACATACGTTCAACCTGGGATGAATATACAAACCTTGGCATACTGTCATTAAATGCAATCAACGATGGATTAGGTTTTCCTGAAAAATTTCTTACAAAAAATTGTGCATCTCAGGATCTAAGTACAATGAGATTACTGAATTACCCCCGAGTCGATATGTCGTTAATTAATAACGATAATGTAGGAATTTCAGCGCATACTGATTTTGAATGCATCACTTTAATCTCTCAAACAACACCAGGTCTTGAAGTCATGGGTTCAGATAATAAATGGCACAAAGCATCGTCTGATGACAAACAAATTATGGTAATTTTTGGCAAGATGCTGGAAATCTGGACAAATGGCCATATAAAAGCCACTAAACATCGAGTACAAAATCGAGAATGGCAAAGATATAGTATTGTCATGTTCTTTGGCGCGAATGATGATCTTATTATCGAACCATTAAATCAATTCATTAAAAATGACAACAAAAAATACTCACCAATTAAACAAAGAGAGCATATAGATAATGAAATCAAGAGGGCTTTAGAAAATCGAGACAGTTTAGCGAATTAAATAGAAGTGAAATTATATAATTACTTTCAGTGTTTGACGCGAAATGTTGCCGCCACAGATTACTGTAACCACCTTTTTTCCAATATAACGTTCTTTTTGTGCCAACAACCCAGCTAATGCGACTCCAGCGGCACCCTCTATCAACATTCTGTGAGTATCAATAAATGTCTGCACACTTTCGATAATTTTAGCTTCAGAAACAAGCTCAAAATAATCCACCAATTGCTGACAAAGCTCAAACGTTATTGCCTCTTTCTCGATACCGCCCGCTGTTCCATCAGACAAAGTTGGCTCACTCTCTAAATCAAGAATTTTACCAGCTTTAATAGAATGAGCCATCACTGCTGAATTGATAGGTTGACAACCAATCACTTCTACATCCTCTTTGATGGATTTAATATGAGAAGCGATACCTGAGATCAATCCACCGCCGCCAACAGCAATAAAAACTGCATTACATTCGGGTAGCTGCTCTAGAATTTCAACGCCGCAAGTTCCCTGACCTGAAATTACATCATTGTCATTGTATGGGGATAAAAAAGTTAAGTTATTTTCTAGCGCATATTTTCGTGCAAAATTTTCTGTATCGACACCATCAATCCCAAAAAATCGAACTTCGCACCCAGATCTCTTTATTGCATCCACTTTAATACCGGATGTCTTCTCAGGAACAAAAACTAACCCTTTTATGCCCAATACCTGCATGGCATATGCGGAGGCTGCGCCATGATTACCACTTGATGCCGTGACGCAACCCTTTGTCTTTTGTTCATCGCTTAAAAGAAGAACTTTATTAAAAGCGCCTCGAGCCTTAAAAGAACCAGTCACTTGTAGATTTTCAAGTTTCAGCCACACTTCTGCACCAGTCAAATCACTATAATGCGGTGAATATTCTAATGGAGTTCGTCTAACATGATCAGTGATTCGATCAACGGCTTCAAGGATAGAATTTGGTAATGTCTTATTAATCATTATCAGCTTCTTTCCTTATTATTAATTGTAGGAACTGAACTAAACGCATTCTGACAATATCTGCATATCATTCTCAAAGGTATCTGCTTCAAGTGGCCCAAAAGAGAATCTAATAAACTTATCCAATGGACTGCCAGAATCGCCATCCCTTGTCATATCGCATAAATATCCTGGCAATATGCCCGCATCATGATTAAATAATCTCTCATTAAATTCATCTGCAGTTAATCCATTAGGCAATAAACCCCAATGGTAGAAACCACCGCAACCTGTATATAACTCAAATCCTAATTCCTGTAGGCCTTTTGCATATCTTTCTCTTTGAGATCTATAGAATTCACAAACCGCCTTTCTCGCATGAGCAACACGATCCCTCTGAAGCAATTCTGTAACATACAACTGTGATGCTCTGGATACACCCCCCATCCCAAAAGAAGAGTAATTTCTGAATAATTCAATATGCTTTTGAGCTGCAATAATCCATCCAACTCTCATGCCTGGTACCTGTAACCCTTTAGTAGCAGCACCAATAACGAAGATATTTGTAGCATCTATCTCTTTGACATAACTAATGGCACTCATCGGTTCTGGGTCATTATAAAATTCGTAAGCCTCATCAAACATTGCTCCACGTCCAGCTTGGCTGTATTTTTCCACTAGCTCCTGTAATCCTTCAGGATCTAGGGCTACGCCAGTTGGATTGCATGGATTGCTCTTAAGTAACAAAACTCTATCAGTACCTTCCATTGGTTCGATGTCATAATCACTGTGATTGGGCCTGAACTTATTATCAATATTACTGGGGATGATATGCACTTTTCGATCTAACAGTCTTAACATATCCCAATATGGGGTATATTCTGTCTCTTCTAAAGCCACACAAACATCAGATTCAAGAAAAGCCAAGTTCGCCAATAAACCAGGTCTCCCTCCAGCGAATACCGCAACATGTTCAGGTGTAATATTTGCTGAATAATGATCGTTGTAATAATCAGAGATTGCCTGTCGCAACTCAATTTCACCCGTTGCTTTTGGATATTTTAGATCTAATTTATTTAAGGAGATAGATTCTGGTAATGAAGGTCCGTTTGGCAATTGAGAGGTTAATGGGTAACCTTGTGCCCAAGGATGTGTTCCGCTGTCTCCCATATATTTGGATGTGGCATCGGCAAATTTAAACAACGTCTCATATACGCCCATAGGTGGAAATTCAATTAACATAATTTTTCCTTTGCAGTTATAAAAACATGAAAGTATACTGCGGCCTTCATCACAGATTGAAAAATTTTATCACTTTTTTTTCGCTTTTTTTTAAAAAAAATCAAAAATATTTTTCAAAAAATTAACAACTTAAGAACTAAAAAATAAACCCTCCCTCAAAAAAGAAGAAAAATGAACAAAGAAAATATAACTCCAGATGCCTTTGGTTTAGCTTTAGGCTACCTTCTCCTTGGTTCTTTTTGCGGCCTTTCACTTGATTTGCTAGCTAAATACCTACTTCAAGATTACTCGCTAACGCAATTCATATTCATGCGAAGTCTTTTCGGAGCAATTATTTTCCTCATAATTGCACCTTGGTATGGCGGGTTAAAAAGCATTCAAACGCAGAAATGGGGATTGCATACCCTGAGAGCAATATTATCAATTATTGCAATGTTTGGATTTTTTTATGGAGTCAGCCTAATGCCATTAGTCAATGCATTGACACTGGCTTATACCGCGCCAATCGTAGTAACCGCTTTATCAGTTCCTCTTTTAGGTGAATCTGTTGGTCGACCTCGCTGGATAGCAGTTATAATTGGATTTTGTGGAGCATTAATCATATTAAGACCGGGATCGGGAGAACTTTCGATAGCCGTAGTTTCGGTTCTGGCGGCTGCGATCAGTTATGCATTATTGGCTATCACAGCACGTAAGATGAAAACAGAAACCACGATCGCCATGTCGATGTATGTACTTGTAGGTCCTTTGGTGGCATCGGTATTTTTCCTGCCAAACAATTATATTGCACCTACCGTTTCCGATTGGTTGATATTCTTTTTGGCCGGATTAACTTCCGTTGGTACCTGGATTGGTTTCATTAATGCATACAAGAGATACTCACCTGTGGCACTTGCTCCATTTGAATACTTGACATTAATTGGGGCAGCTCTAGCTGGATACTGGATATGGCAAGAAACGCCCGACAAATATGTAATGATAGGAGCTATGGTGATTGTTAGTAGTGGCTTATTTATAGCATATCGTGAAATAGGAAAATCCTCATCATCCCTTTACCTCAGGGGATTCAGAACAACTGGTATCAGCATTATTAAGCGTAGGCTTATGCGTAAGGAGTAAATTGACTTTGATGTGCTTATTGCATCAAGCCCAAAATCCTATTAATCCTTAAAGTCACTTTACTTATAACTTCTGCAGAAAGTGATATTTGTTTTTCAACTTCATCATAATTGCGTTGCTCAATCGCCTCTCGAACAGCTGGAATCGTTTTTACCCCATATCCAGTATAAAACCCAGGTGCATAAATATAATGCCTGTACCAATTCCTTCCCGGCAACCCTTCTTCACGGGTCATCAATTGTTCAATGGTATATAACAAATTATTTATTTCCTTGCTGCTTTTGTTCTTTGATTTCGCAACTTGATCAAAACCTTCAGCTGACTCCATCAATCCAGATAATGCATTTTTTAAGGGTGAAAAATTAAAATACGGAACCTCTTGTCTGATTTTGGGAGGAATTATTGTTTTGTTCGGATCTAATGCCGCTGTATAAGTGCCATCGTTAATCATATTGTTTCTGTCTTTGGTGTCTTGACGCATGTTTTCAGCGAGTTCTTCTAACTCTGAAATATACAGACCGATATTATCCGCAAATCCTTTGAACTCAAAAGGCAAACGATCTGAATTAGATAAACGCAACGTTGCTCTCCCAGCAACTTGTGCTAAAGAAACCCCGTAAACTAATCCTGGATCTTTCCAGGCAGTATAATGCTCATAAGTATCATAAAGTGTATGATAACTTCCACCATTGCCTTCCCCGCCAAAACCAATGTTTGCTGAAGCAATACCTAAATGTTGCAAAAATGGAGTGTAATCTGACCCTGAACCAAGGGGATTAATCCTTAAATCATTCCTCTTCTCGGCTTCTTTTCTTTTTTTCTCAGAATCTCCATTAATTTTCAAGTAAGCTCGTTTTCTTTCCTTTACGGTAATATCCATTCGTGGATCTTTGACTTCATCCATTATTTGATTAAAAAACCTTTCAAGCACATGACTTCCGCCAATGTTTACAAAACCTCGCGAATTGCCATCGGTATTTAGGTATGCAACCGCATGTTTTTGTAATTCATCGGCATGATGTTCTGCCCATTCGGTTGAGCCTATTAATCCCACCTCTTCAGCATCCCAAGCCGCATAAATTAAAGTTCGTAATGGCTTTGTTCCATTATTAGCCAGCATCGCAACCGACTTTGCTTCAGCCAGTAATGCCACCAATCCAGATATTGGATCTGCTGCCCCGTGATTCCAGCCATCATGGTGATTACCTCGAATAACCCACTCATCCGGAAATTTAGTGCCTTCGATCCTTGCAATTACATTATAGGCAACTGTGTTCTCCCAATTAAACTGAACATTTAAGCGTACTTTTGCTGGTCCTGGCCCCAAATGATAAGTAATGGGTAATCCTCCTCTCCATTCTTGAGGTACAACTGGTCCTTCCATCGCGCTCAATAATGGCAAGGCATCTCGATAAGAAATCGGCAAAACAGGTATTTTTGTGATAGTTTCAACATTCTCAATTTTTAATCTTTTGGCTGACTTTGTAGCACCAATACCTGGAGTTAACACATCTCCTGGGTAAGTTGGCATATCCATTACAGAGCCACGTTGAACACCACTATCATTTTTATAAGGTCCCTTCGGATAAACATCACCCTTGCCATAACCGTCATCTGCTGGATCCGAATATATGATTGTAGCTATAGCGCCTTTCTCACCTGCAAGCTTAGGCTTAATTCCACGCCAAGATCTACCATATTTTGCAATGGCAATTTTTCCTTTTACGTCAATTCCGTAACGTTCTAGAACCTCGTAATCTTGAGGCATTCCATAATTGACAAAAACTAACTCGCCTTCAACTTTTCCATCTATAGAGAAAGCATTATATGGGGGTAATAAATTTTCACGAACATAAGTACTTGGATCCTCGGTTAATGATTCCTCATTCAAAGAAGCCTTGTACTCTGAAGGTGATATCAAATCCAATTCGAGAACCTTTGGTGTAGGAATAAGTATGTGATATTCCTCAATCTCTACCTTAAACCCCCATGAATTAAATAAAGAAGCTAAAAAATCTGCGTTTGCTTTAGTGGCAAGAGAACCTACATGATGAGGCACTTTCGATAATTCTTTTAACCACTCATCCATTTCCTTGGCATTGATATTTTTATCATACTCTGATTCCAATCTTCTTTGTTTCTCAGAGCCCACGCTGTCAAATCCTAAAATATTTTCTGCGCTAGAACCCTGATAGATTAAAATTAGACATAATGTAAAAAAAATATTTTTCATGAAGTTCTCCAAGTTTTTATGAAATTAAAGCTCTGAATTCTTTAAGAAATTGTTTAACTCTTGATGAATTTCTCGCACCCAATCTTAGTAATAATTTTTGACCACTCGATAATGCTTCTATATCTGGATGAGCAAACTCATATAAAATGTATGGCCTATGCACAATTATTGGATCATTGATTTCCGGTGTGTCTATCAAGTGATCAATGACTTCAATAACTCGATCATTAAAATAAGATCCTGGGTACCCTAGATCCTCATAAGCTTCTTGCAATAATGGATAAAATCGAAGGTAAGTGTCCGCCAACAAGTTTATATCTATCTTAGATAATCCATTAACAAGGACCTCATATCTAACATAATTTTTTGTGCTTAATATAAATCCATTAAGATTTTCCTGAGACTCAACTTCAAAAGTGCTGACTTTAAAACCAATTGGCCGCATTCTCTCGTTCATATATTCTCGTGGAAGGTTGTCAATTGTTGCCACTATCTTTTCTATAAGCCTTGTTTTTACTATCAAGCTCGAGAATTTATCATCGAGAAATCCAGATAAAGTCAGATGCAAATACTCATCGCTTTCATTTAATTGAGGTAAGGCAATCAAATCAGGTTTTTCATTAACATTACTGATGATTTCAGGAACCGGATGCCTGGGTGCCTCAATTTCAAGGACCAATTCTTCCTCTTCACTAGGTTCTATTATTGTTGTATTGTCAAAGAGAGAGTCTTCGCTCGCTTTCATTTGAAAATACAGAAAGCTAACTAAAAATATGAAAATTAGCGTGAATGTGTATTTCCAAAAATTATTAATTATTTTCATTGAGTAAATACTGTATACAGGTTTCTATAATAATAAATATTGATGACAATGATCATGTAAAACTATAATACTTAAATTAATGATTTTAAATATATTTCTTTAATACAATCTGAGTCCAATAAGCATCAAGAAAAAGATATGAAAAAATTCTCTTTATTTATTGTGTTAATGTCGCTTCAGGCCTGTAACCAAGAAGGCGAAATTAACTCGTCTGATAACGCCCATATTGATGACATCATTTCAGAATATCTTTTCCTCGAATTAAGTACGGGCATGCACAATAAAGACCATGTGGATGCATACTTTGGGTCAGAAGAAATAGTTAGAATGGCAGAAGAAAAACAAATAACACTTAATGAGATATCAAATAGAGCCGAAAAATTATCAAATAAAATAAAAAACACAGAAAACAAAGAACTTTTACCAAAGAAAAGAATTGATAATCTGCTTGCACGGATTCTGGCAATGAAAACTCGTATCCGTATCATCCAAAAAGAATTTATTTCTTTCGATGATGAATCTCAATTACTGTTTGGCGCTAGGGCACCGCAAAATGATGAGGAATACTTTATAGGTATCTTGAAAGAAATTGATGAATTGATTCCTGGTAAAGAAGACTTGGCTTTGCGTGTAAATAATTTTAAAAATCAATTCACAATAAAACCTCAGTATTTAGAAACTGTTTTCAATACGGCTATTGATGAATGTCGCAAACGAACTCTTAAATATATAAATCTACCAAAGAACGAAAGATTTACGATTGAATATGTGACTGACAAACCTTGGTCTGGTTACAACTGGTACCAAGGTAACTCTCATAGCATTATTCAAATCAATACCGACCTACCCATAGCAATCAGTCGAGCAATCGACTTGGGTTGTCATGAAGGTTACCCCGGTCATCACACCTACAATTCACTAATTGAAGAAAACTTAGTAAACAACAAGGAGTGGAATGAATACACACTATCTCCATTATACGGACCACAATCCATAATCGCCGAAGGAAGCGCCAATTATGGCATTAATCTCGCCTTCCCTGATAATCAGAAAATTGAATTTGAGAAAGATATTTTATTCAATTTGGCTAAATTAGAAACAAAGGATGCGGATCGCTATTACAAATTACTCGAATTACAAAATCAGCTCAATTATGCTGGTAATGAAGCAGCTCGTCGTTACCTGGATGGTGATATCACTCGTGAACAAGCTATTTTATGGCTCACCAAATACAGTTTAAGCTCATCCGAACGTGCCAAAAAGAGTACAGAATTTTATGACAAATACAGAAGCTATGTCATCAATTATAATCTCGGCAAAGATTTAGTGGAATCATACATCGAAAATACTTCTCAAAATGACCAACAAAAATGGTTAAACTTCCAAGAATTATTGTCTCGACCTATATTGCCTGCCGAATTAAAATAATATTTTATATTTAAATCAAATGTTCACGATTAATACTACTTTACTAATAAGCCTGATTAGCCTAACTTTTTTAAGCATTATCACGCCAGGACCATCAAACATATTAATGATGTCTTCTTCCGCCTTATTTGGTTGGCGAAAAACAATCCCCTTATATATGGGTATTAATTTTGGGTCAGGCGTATTAGTCACTGCTGCTGTTTATGGCCTTGGGACAATTATCGACACTTGGCCATGGTTGATATTGGTAGCGAAATTGTTTGGTGCTACTTGGTTAAGTTACATGTCGTTACAATTTTTCCAAAACGCAAAGAAGAAAGATTCGCAACATAATATTGAGAAATCAGAAGCAACTAGGCCGTTTCGATTCTATGAAGGCATCCTCATGCAATGGGCCAATCCAAAAGCAATTATAGTGGCAATAGCGATTGCTGCAGCATTTATTGATGTATCAGAGACACCTTTGAAGAGTTTAATCGTAATTCTTGCCATCTTCGTATTTGTGGGTATGCCAACTGCAAGTACCTGGTTATTTCTGGGAAACATGCTAAACAAACTGATGTCAAACGAAAAATACGTCAGGAAATTTAATCTTACAATGGGCTTTTCGATCCTATTGACTGCATTCATAATCCTCATGGCATAAAACTACAGCCAATATCGAGATGATATTATGATAATTTTAAACGCCATTGAATATAAATATTGTATTATAATAATCTAATTATATGCGGTTAAAGCTCTGCAATTAAATGACGGGAAAATAAAAATGGCACAAGCTGCAGATATGTTAAATCAGAATTTATCCCTTGATCGCCTTAATGAAATGCGATGTTTTGGCGGGGAAATTCAAACGACAGGACTTAATGATGAGGTAATTATTGATTTTATAAGTCAAGATAAAAACCTCAAAAAAGCAATAGAGAGAGGGTATTTCGCTTTCACAGAGCTTAAAAAGAGTCAGTCAGAACTATTAAAATTAGCTGAATCTGAGCAAATAAAAAAAGCCCAAAGTGGCATCGTTAACTTTTACGCAAAAGATATGGTAAATCCTTATCTTGCTATCAGCGCATCAGGCCCTTGGATAATAACCTTAAAAGGTGCTGTAGTTTATGACTGTGGCGGTTACGGCATGCTTGGATTAGGACACGCTCCTAAAATAGCCTTGGATGCCATGAAAAAATCACATGTTATGGCCAACATTATGACTCCATCAGTAAGTCAGATGGAATTTATACAGACCTTAAAAAATGAGATTGGTCAATCGCGAAATGATAACTCAAATTTTTCTGAATTTTGCTGCCTTAATAGTGGCTCAGAATCGGTAACAATTGCGGCACGTTTAGCAGATGTCAATGCAAAAGAATTAACCGCCAAAGGAGCTAAACATGAAGGAAAATCAGTTTCTCGCTTGACACTCTCAGGCAGTTTTCATGGCAGAACGGATCGCCCTGCTCAATTTTCTGACTCAACCAACGAAAGCTACAAGAAATACCTTAAATCCTATGAGAATAATAATAATTTGTTGACAGTAGAGCCGAATGATACAAAAACACTGGAAATGATATTCCGTAATACTGAAAAAGAAAATGTCTTTATTGAGGCCTTCTTTATGGAGCCAGTTATGGGGGAAGGCAATCCTGGACAAGCCATCACTCCAGAATTTTATGCCGCAGCAAGACAATTAACAAAAGAGCATGGCACTTTAATGCTTATAGACTCAATACAAGCTGGATTGCGCGCTCAAGGGGTATTATCGATTATTGATTACCCAGGCTTCGAGAAACTGGAATGCCCTGACATGGAAACATATTCAAAAGCATTAAATGCCGGTCAATTCCCATTGTCAGTACTTGCTATGACCGGAAGAGCAGCTGAATTATACCGAGCAGGAATATATGGCAACACAATGACCAGCAATCCCAAAGCATTAGACGTTGCGATAGCCGTCATCAATTACCTTTCTCCAGAAATTAGAAAAAATATTCGGGAACGCGGGAAAGAACTAACTCTGAAATTAAATCAATTGGGCGAAGAGCTTGGCGGAGACATCACCAATGTCCAAGGAACAGGATTACTCGCAAGTTGTGAATTAAATGACCACTTTAAATGCTCCGGATCAAATAGCACTGAGGAATATTTAAGAAAAAATGGTCTTGGTGTGATCCACGGCGGCACCAATTCATTAAGGTATACACCACACTTCCAAATGACATCAAGTGAAGTGGATTTAATCATCAACTTAACCAAAGATGCCTTGATAAATGGCCCAAAAGAAAACAACATCTAACTTAAATAAGACCTTAGTTGGATCTTTGTTATTTTTGATTGTATTTTTTTCAAACTCTTTATTAGCAGAAACTGAATTAACAACAAACGACAATATTTACACCAAAACACAGGCCAAGTCGGGGGAAACGCTTTATAAAGATCACTGTTTACTTTGTCATGACAAGAAATATTTCCGCCCGGTGTTTAAAGCATGGGAAGGTCAATCTTTAGGGACCTTCTTTTTGGTCATGAATGCATCTATGCCGGAAACTAATCCCGGTTCACTTTTAACAAAAGAATACATTGATATTATGGCATACATGTTGTCACTCAATCGTTATGCGTCAGGCGAGAAAGAACTATCAGCCAAATCAGAAATACTCAATTCAATTTCCATCGAACCCAGAAAAAGATAAGCTGTAAAAAAACTACAAAGTATTTCTAAGTAATGATAAGGTCAATGGCACGCTCAAATACATACATTACATCTCTAGAGGTTTAAAAATGACAAAGTTAGTTAAGTTTGACCGAAGATCTTTCATAAAAGGCGCCAGTTTGACAGCTGCTGCAACGCCACTGGCAAGTGTAACAAATATTGCGTCTGCTGCTGAAATAGGAAGCGGCGGCTTTAAAAACGGAAAATATAATTTCAATGAAATTTATGATCGCGATGGCACGGGTAACATCAAATGGGATTCCCAATACGCAAGATTTGGTGCAGAGAATATTGATTCGGCAATGGGTATTGCTGATATGGATTTCCGTGGCGCACCAGCTATCAAAGAGGCTCTAGAAAAGCGAATCAAACACAATAATTGGGGTTATGAGGATCTAAGAAAATCATACATTGATGCAATTGTTCAATGGAATAGTGAGCGACATGGATGTGAAATCAATCCAGATACAATAAGAATCTCATCAGGCGTCCACACACCATTAATTGCAGCATTAAACGCGGTCTGTAAACCAGGTACAAAAGTCCTATTAAACACTCCAACCTACAATGGCTTTTATGGTGATCTACACTGGAGCAGAACCGAAATTAATGACAGCGAAATGTATAAAGATGATGATGGTGTTTACCATATTGATTGGGATGATTTTGAAGCCCGTATGACACCGGATTGTTATGCATTTATTTTATGCAACCCACAAAATCCAACCGGAAATTTGTGGTCCGAAAAAGACTTAATGAAGATTGGTGAACTTTGCCTTAAAAAAGGAGTTGTTGTTCTCGCTGATGAAATCCACTGTGATTTCGTGATGAAAGGTCAAAAATATGTTCCATTTGCAACTTTACCTGATAAAGCCATTGTTGATAATAGCGTTACCTTTAAAGCAATCAGCAAAACTTTTAGCCTGGCTTCGATGAAAAGTGCCTACTACTTCTCCACCAATCCAGCTCTAATGGATAGAGTCAATTATATGCATCGTGCTGATCTTAATTCACTAGGTATTGTAGCTAATGAAGCAGCCTATCGGCATGGTAAAGATTGGTTTAATCAACTTCTTCCTTATATTGATGAAAATCATAATTATGCTGAAGCCTATATTAAGGAAAAATTACCACTTGTAAAATACAAAAAAGCACAAGGAACTTATCTTGCATGGCTTGATGTAAGTGGCGTGGGTAAAGCGATTGATGCTGAAAAACATGCCAATGATAAAGGATTGCCAAGTGACACCCACTATCTAGAGCAGTGGTTTGTTGAAAACGCCAAAGTGCAAATCAACCCAGGGAGAAATTATGGGGCTGGTGGTAATGGGCACATGAGGATGAATCTTGGTACGCCAAGGCCTTTTATTAAGAAGGCGATTGATAATATAGCTACTGCAATTAGTAAAATCTAATAAATTAAGACCGGAGCTTAAAAAAAGCACTTGCCTAAAGGCAAGTGCTTTTTTAATTACCGTTAATTAACTAGATTTTTTATCTACTGTATCCAGAAATCAAAGAATTAAATGTAATTGGAACACCAATACCTCTAAGCATTTGTTTTACTTCTTCGGTGGGTTCACCGTATACATGTATCTTTTCGATAATAAAATGCTCAACATAAGAGAAAAAATCTTTCTCAAAAATCCCGCCTTCTGAAATATTCTTAATATGTTTCTTGATAGCTTCAGAATCTGACCATCTGATTATTTCAATCATCTTGTTAGGTTCAGACTCAAAGAATGTCCACGAAAGAGTATTTGGCTCATTCTTATTTACAATACTTTGATAATGTTCAGAAAATCTTTCTATTTCTATCTCTGAATTAGTATTCGAAGTTAACTCAACATAAAAAATTATTTCATTATCATTGTAAGCACTAATATCACCTTGCTCTATCTTTATCTGATTTTCAGAAAGGAAGAAAATCCCCATTAATACCAAAACAATTACTATCCATATTTGTTTCTTACTCATTGATTAATCCTTATTGTTAAATGCTAATTATCTATTTGGACCAACCATCAATAGTATCAACTAATACCGCAGTTAGCTTAACCAAATCATCAATATCTACCCATTCATTAGGTCCATAAAAATTTCCAGCCAAAGAACCAATTCCATAAGCAGGTACATCTAATAATCGAATTGGATATCGAATATCGCCAGCATAATGATTTGGGTAAGATTTTGGCTCTTGCCCAGTAATACGGGCAATCGAATCTCTCAAAATCAGACTTTCCCTTCCTTGCCAGTCTGCCTCGCCAGGATTTGTCCTATACCCACTTGCAGATACTGTTATTCTGAATTGATTAGCTTTTGGAGATATCATTTTGACGTATAAGTCAGCCTCACCCTGGATTGATTGCAATAAAGATGTCCAATTATGTTTACCAGCAAACTTCAATCTAAAATTAGCCAAAACTTGATTTGGAACAGATCCGATACGATCACCACCTATAATCTTCCCAAGATTCACTTCAGTATCAATCAAAATACCTTGTTTTAAATGCTTCAAAAATCTCATGGCAGCATCAATTGCATCTCCACCCTCCTCCCATGCAGATGAATCAATACTGCCTATCTCCATTTGCGGACCTCGCCACCCTTCCACTTTCATTTCAAGATCTAACACACCTAGAACCGCATTCTTGATATCTTCTAAACCTCTCCCTGTCTCAGCAGGATGTGCATAAAGGACAGCTTGAATATTAGCTTTTGAATTCTTTATCCTCTCAAAAATAGGAAGGCTACCTCGGCTTCCTCCTCCTTTCCCATGTAGACTCATTACTACTGGTAAAGGACCATTTTTCTCGCTTAATAATTTTGCTGCAACAAGCATGGCAGCTACGCCACCTTTGTCATCGGCAGTACCTAAACCATACATACGGTTATTCTTTATAATTGGTTGATAAGGATCAGTGTCCCAACCATCCTCAATAACGTGTGTATCAATATGCGAAAAGATTGCACAAGAAGATCGATTGCCTTGTTCTGGCCATCCTACAATGTTTACAAAAGGACCATCACTAGGAGGATTGGGTGACATATATTCAGGATGATTTTGATATTTGCTTGGTCGGTCCTGAGATTGTTCGATTCTGTATGGAAGCTCACCAAGATAATCGTTAACAATTTTTTGAGCTGCTTCAGCGGTTTCACCAGTTTGACTTTTAATGCTCACCAGTTGACTCAATAAACTAATCAATTCAGATCTTTTTTCTTCTGCTAAATCTAAAGCAGTCGATGAAGCAGCGAATAGACTAGGTTGATATAAGCTGGTCAGACTAATTGCAGTAGCGCTAGATCCAATAACAAAATCTCTTCGTGAGGTTCCTCTGATATTCGATGCTTTATCTTGACTCATTTATCATGCACTCTTTAGTAAATTGATTTATAAAGGTTTTTTTGGAGTAGGTAATTTAGGAGTTATATAGGAGTTATTTATATTTAAATTCCACACTTATCTAACTCTGTTTAATATTTCTATTATATCTGATTTTTTTAAGCGATAGATTATCTAGTAACAGTACAAAGCCTTTTCAAAAATTTATGATATCTAGATCTACTTATTATCTATCTTTCCAATCACAACAATATTATCACCTTCATTCACCGGTGGAGTACCAAATAAAATGAGCAATATTCCAGAAGACGGTGCATTAATAGCTTCTAGTTTATTTCCATGATAATCAGTGATCATTCCCAAACGAGTTCCAGTCGAAACATAATCCCCAGTCTTTACCAATGGATTAGGATAAAAGATTCCATCATGATTGCTATAAACGCGGGACCTATCATTGATGAATATGGGATTATTAGGTAATTTAGGATCGCCTGTAATCATCCCTAACTCACGCATGACATTCAATGCGCCATCTGTAATTGGATCAATATAATGGTCATCGATAATTCCGAGCTCTCCAGATTCAACATCCATAGCTGGTATACCCAATGTCACAGCTTGTGCGCTTGTATATATTGCATCATCTACAGATGCATAGGAACCACTAAACTGTATGATGGTTTCTAAACCAAAAGCAACTGCAATTCTCTTGGATTCTTTTATAACTTCTTCTTCGCCTGCTTCTGCGTAGTAAGCAGCATAAGATGGACGGAGACTTTCGTTGCCATCACCAGAATGAATATCGATTACATAGTCGGACTGCTTTATTACTTCTTTAGTGATGATGTGTGCAATTCTTTCTGTAACTGTGCCATTGATATTACCTGGGAAGGAACGATTCAAGTTCTTGAGGTCATTAGGACTAAAATAGATGGTGCGACTAGTAAAGGCTGGCAAATTTGCAATATGTACAATGATCAGCGTACCACTTAGCATCGAAGGATCAATAAAGTCAGTTAACTTTTGCATAGACAGAATTGGGGAATACTCAGAACCATGAATACCCGCTATCATAGCAACAGTTGGTCCATCATAAATACCATGATGAACACTAATAGGTATAAACGTTTCTATTTGATCGTCACCTGATGGTATTTTTATTTCTCCGAAATAAGAGTTGGCGACTTGTACTTTTTCTCCAGCTATTTCGAATGCTGATTTATTAATCTTTTTATCTTCTTGAGGGTAACTGCTGTTCGAAACAATCAAAAGCAAAATTGCAGCACTAATCAACAAATTTTTCAATGTAAGCTCCTAGTATTAATAATCTATATTTTTGTTATAATATAACAATATAAATGCTAAGGATGTTAACTTTTGTTAATTAATCCACTCTTCTCGCTAACGTAAAATTTGCAATCGCCAAATCCAACGCCGCATGCACGGGATCAATGACCTTTATGCCCAGCACTTTTTCTGCGGAGAATCGATGTCTTGCCATACCAGCGCAACCCAAAATAATTAGTTCCGACTTTTTTGCTTCTATCAATTTATTGCCCGCTTCAACAATTTTCTCAAGTGTATCTTCATTGCAAACAGCTTCATTAACACTAATATCAAGCGCTTCTTCTCCAATATAAAATAAGCCTAAATTTAGTTGTTTAATATAATCTGCATGTCTTTTTATGGAATCCTCTCCGAGGGCAATGACACCAAACTTAAGCTCTAAGTGTGCACAAAGTTTTAGCGCTGCTTCATGAATACCATAAATGGGCTTTGAAAAATTTTGTCTTGCCTCTGTTAAGCCTGGATCAGAATAACAAGCAATAACAAAAGCATCATAGTTGAAAAATTCATCATCAATCTTTTTTGTAACTAATGGCCCTACAAAACTAATATCCTCATCAGTTTCAATGCCAAAAGGACCTTCTTCTAAGGTCACACATTCCACTTGGGTATCTTTTCTAAATCTATCATCACAAAATGAAGCTTGTAATTGTTTTGTCACCAAATCATTTGAATTAGGGTTTATAACAAGAATCTTGTGCATCAGAATTTCAGATTTACGCCAAAATTTTTATCTGAATCTAATTCAGGAGCAAGTCTGCCAGGCATGCCCGTGCAATCAATTTTATTGCGATGAATGAATTTACCATCGCCGCGATCTGCTTTTAACTCATTTTCCTGAATAACCACCTCGCCTCTTTGTATCATTGTTTCTGGCCAGCCAGTTATCTCCATGCCCTCATAAGGCGTGAATCCCATATTATCGTGCAAGTTTTTTGCTTTAATTATTCTTTTTATATTTGGATCCCAAATTGCAATGTCGGCATCTTTTCCTTCTGTGATGGAGCCTTTTCGATGATCGAGTCCATATATCTTTGAGGCATTGGTTGCCGCAAGTGCAACAAAATGGTTCAGAGTTATGCGTTTCTTTATATACCCCTCTGAGAACAGTAGAGGCAATCTTGTTTCAATTCCTGGTAATCCGTTTGCGATCTTTGTAAAAGGAGCATTCTTGCCGGCATGCAATTTACCACTATCATCAAAACGATAAGGCGCGTGATCCGAAGAATATACTTGAAATGTCCCGTTCTGTAGGCAACGCCATATCTCTTCCTGAGAAGCCCTATCGCGCAATGGTGGACTGCAACAAAACTGAGCACCTTGCATATCCGGTAGATCCATGTTCTCAGCATTCAAAAACATATATTGTGGACACGTTTCTCCGAAAACTTTGTGCCCGTCATACCTTGCTTTTGCGATAATTCTGGCGCCCGCTTCAGTAGAAACATGCACTATTAGTATTGGTGTATCTATAAAACTTGACAGTGCAACGGCTCGATTTATTGCTTCAGATTCAGCTGTTCGAGGGTGACTTAACGCATGGTATTTTGGCTCTTTGTGAGACGCATCCATCAGTTTCTCGCTCATCCAATTTATCATGGCGTTGTTCTCAGCATGAATCATGGTTAATGCGCCCAATTTCTTGGCAGCAGCCATGATGTGTAACATCTGATTATCATCCACAATTAATTTCTCATACGTCATGTATATCTTAAATGAAGTAACACCTTGTTCGATCACGCTGGGCAGTTCGCGGTTAATAACCTCATCAGTTGGATCTGAAATAATGAGATGAAAAGAATAATCGATGACCGATTTAGGTGCCGCCCTTCCATGATAAAGATCCAATACATCTTGTAATTTCTGACCTCTATGTTGTGCCGCAAAGGGTATCAAGCAAGTATTGCCCCCAAATGCTGCGGAAACACTCCCCGAGTAATAATCATCGGACGTCATGATTCCACCAGAAGATTCTTGTTCAATATGGCAATGCGCCTCGATGCCGCCAGGGAGAACTAATTTTCCACTGGCATCAATGATTTTTTTTGCATCACCAATCTTTTTTCCTATTGCTGTGATCAAGCCATTCTTGACTCCAATGTCAGATTGGAATGTTTCAGTGGCATTGGCAACTGTGCCATTTATTATTTTTAGATCAAAATCACTCATTTCTGTCAACTCATAAATATCTATTTCAGATTCTCTTTAACTCGCTCAATGATTCTGGTTAATTCAGCATTGTCTTCACCACTTAAACTTGGACCTGGATCACGCGCTTTTGGTGAGTCGATAACACCGCGACGATGTAAAGTCTCTTTCCTAATTGCCAATCCAAGACCGGGTTGCTGTTCATACCGCACGAGTGGTAAATAAGCATCAAACAAGTCTTCTGCTTCATCAATATTTCCTTGCTTATGCAATTTAACGACTTCTACTAACATCTCGGGATAAGCAAAACCTGTCATCGCTCCATCTGCGCCTCTTTGAAGTTCCTGGGGAAGAAACAAGCCGCCATTTCCAGTTAAAATCGAGACTCGCCGAACATCGCCCTTTTCACTTGAAGCTCTCACTTTTGATAATTTATTCAGTCCTGGCCACTCTTCGTGCTTTAACATTACCAATTGTTTAAACTCGGATACCATTTTATTAAAAGTCTCCACAGAAATTTCCGATTTCGTAAAAAAGGGGTAATCCTGATAACAAACTGGAGTATCATCACCGAGTTTCTCAAAAATATTAGCGTAATAATTATAAAGCTTTTCCTCAGTTCCAATCCCGCCTGGTGGTGCAATCATTACTCCCGCTGCGCCATGATCCATGCTTATATTTGAGAGACTAACCAAATTATCTATGCCTGCATTTGAAACACCAACAATCACGGGTATTCTGGCATCAACTTGCTTCAAAACGGTAGCTAAGAATAATTCTGACTCATCAACCGTAAGCTTTTGGGCTTCCCCCATAACACCTAAAATAGTAATGCCGTCCACTTTTTTTTCTATATAAAAATCGACCAGTCTTTTTGTGCTCTCTATATCAAGAACACCTGATTCCTTAAAAGGAGTAGCAGAAATGATGTAGACACCATTGGCTGTTTCATCAAGCTTGTTATATAACATCAAAATTCATCCTCAAAATAATAATATTAAGCAACTCTTATGTATTGCTTAGTTTCATCAATCAAATCTGTCCTATATTTCATGCTCCCTGACATATAGTCACGCATTAATTTAAGAAACACTCCACTCAATAATAACAACGCCACTAAATTTGGCAGAGCACTCACAGCCACTGAAATATTTGCCAGCATCCACAATTGATCTACATTAGTAATTCCAGCAAAGATAATACCAGGAAGAAAATACAACCATTTAACAACATCAAACATTTTCTTGCCAATCAGGTCAACTAATGCAGTTTCAAAGTATATAAAAAATCCTATTTGAGTGGATAAACAAAATGTCGTAATCGCAATCGATATAATCGCATTAGCAGTTGTGGTTGAATAATAACTGGAGAAACCCTCTAGAAGTAACTCAATCCCAGAACTTCCGTTCCCCAGGACACCAGAAGATAGAATAATAATAGCGGTAATGGTACACACCAATGTGGTATCGATAAACACTTCGGCGGCACCCCATAATCCTTGTTGAAAAGGATGCTCAGTTTCAGCATTAGCATGCACCATCGGTGCTGTACCTAAGCCGGCTTCATTGGACAACATTCCTCTGGCCATTCCCATCTGCAGCGCCATCATAACAGTTGCCCCAGCAAAACCTCCAATTGCAGGCGCTGGCGCAAAGGCATATTTAACTATCTGATTTATGGCCTCTGGAATGCTTAAGAAATTTACAGCCAGAATAAATAATCCGCTAATCAAATAAAGCAAGGTCATAAAAGGTACCAACGCCTCGCAAAACCTGCCTATCCTTCGGACGCCACCAATAGTTACTATCATAGTAATAATTGCCATCAATGATGTGGTCAAATAGGGGTTAACATTGTAACTGGCTTCTAATGCTCTCCCAACCGTATGAGCCTGCAATAAAGAGGATGAGAAAACACAATTGATGGTAATGCCAATACTAAAAAGAACAGCCAAGAACCTCCATCCAAGGGCTTTTTTTATGTAATACATGGGTCCCCCAGAAATATTTCCCTTTCTGTCAACCTCTCTGTAATGAACAGCAATGGTAATTTCTGCGGCTTTGGTAATCATTCCAAAAAAAGCCATGATCCACATCCAAAATATAGCGCCTGGCCCGCCAATAGAAAGAGCCGTTGCCACACCCGCCATATTGCCCATGCCTACAGTACCCGCTAAAGAAGCGGCAGTTGCTTGAAAAGGTGATATGCTGCCCTTTTTGGTCACTTCCTTATGTTGGAATAACCGCCCTAAGGTTTGGGAAAAAATAAATCTGAAATTAACAATCTGAAAAAATTTTGATTTGATGGTTAAGAAAATAGAAACAAATGCAATAAAAAACATTGTCCATGGCCCCCAAAGCCAAGCACTTAATTTCTCAATAATTTCAAAAAAGGATTCAAGCACGAAAGTTTTTTCCTTAAATTTGGTTGGATTTTGTCAATCTAGATAATAATAATTAGCTTTATATAAACATAATCATAACAAAAAGATTGCAAAATTCGTTAAGTGCATCGCGTAATATATTTTACCTAATGAAAATAGTCTATTAGACTCTAAATTATAGATAATAAAAATTAAATATAAATTAACATCCCCAACAAACAGAATCTTTTGCGGGACCAAGGAAAATAGAATGAAAATAATTAATAATAAAGAATCATCAATCCCTTTTACTAAAACACTTGCTTGCCTCTGTATTATGCTCGCTCTAGGTGCTTGCTCTGAAAATGGAAATCTAGACAGCAACCAAGGTACAGTCCTTTCTGGACAAGGCACTGTAGATGGTCAATGGGAATATTTAGGTGGTGATGCAGCGCATACTCGATACTCGCCAGCCAATCAAATAAACGCAGAAAATTTTGAAGATTTAGAAGAAGAATGGGTGTGGGATGGTGCCAGTTTTAATGCACAGAGTGGGCGATCCACACCAAGTTACATCAATGGCACTCTATACACAGTTGCTGGGGCCAGAAGATATGTCACTGCGATTGATCCTGGAACTGGCGAACTTATATGGTCATACGGGGAACCTAAAACCGGTCGCTATCAATACTCAATGAGGAAAGATTATGGGAAAGGAGTGGCCTATGCTGAAGTTGATGGAAAAGGGGTGATTTATATTTCTTCTCCTGCTTTCTTTTTAACTGCCTTGGATGCCGAAACCGGTCAGCCTCTTGAGAACTGGGGAACGCCCGTGCCAATCGAAGGATTTCCAAAAACTGGAGTAGTCGATATGCTGGCTGATCTGGGTCATGAATATGATCCATACGATGGTCTGCCGCTTGAGACTGGCTATATAACCACATCGTCTCCACCGATTGTGGTTAATGGGGTAATCATTGTTGGAAACTCTCATGAACAAGGATACTACCAATCACGTATTGAAAATGTTCCTGGCGATATTCTTGCTTACGATGCCAGAACAGGTAAGTTCCTATGGAAATTTAACGTCATTCCCCGACCAGGAGAATTTGGTCATGAAACCTGGGAAAATGATGCCTGGCAATATACCGGTGATGTCTCATCGTGGGCACCAATGTCAGCCGACCTAGAAAGAGGAATCGTCTATATCCCAACCAATGGTGTGACAATTGATTACTATGGCGGATTTAGCCCTGGTGACAACTTATTCTCAACCAGCCTGATCGCTTTGGATGTTAAGACAGGGAAGCGAGTCTGGCATTATCAATTGGTTAACCATGATATCTGGAACTACGATACTCCTACTGCACCTGTTCTTTTGGATGTGAATATAGATGGCGAAGAGGTTCCTATTGTCGTGCAAACTGCCAAACAGAATATGGCGTATACCTTCAATAGGGTCACTGGAGAACCAATCTGGCCAATAGAAGATAAACCTGTTCCTGCCTCAGATGTGCCAGGTGAAAAGCTTTCTGAAACCCAACCATTCCCAACCAAGCCGGTTGCATATGGAATGCAAGGCTTAACGCATGATGATTTGATTGATTACACACCAGAATTAAGAGAAGCAGCAATAGATGCTCTTAAGGAATATAAAATTGGACCACTTTTCAATCCCCCTCTTCACAGAGATAATGATCAAGGTTACCGAGCAGCATATTGGTGCCCGGGAGATGGTGGTGGAACAAATATAGATGGGCCTACAGTTGCAGATCCAACTACAGGTATACTTTATGTCTCTACAAGAAAAGCATGTACTGCAAGAACAATAGTCCCAGGTGAAGAGCGTGACAAGAATATTAAATTACCAACGGGAGCAAGGTTCTCAGATTTCGCATCACTGCGATATGATAACCCCAAAGGACCCGATGACTTGCCATTTTTTAAACCACCATACAGTCACATCACTGCAATAGATATGAATACAGGTGAACATTTATGGCAGCTTCCAATCGGCGAAACCCCTGAAAAAGTATTAAATCACCCGGATCTCAAAGGCATGGATATCCCCACCACGGGAACCGGAAGTAATGCAGCGATGGGAGTAACAGATACAATCTTTATGTATGCATCAACTGCCAGTGATGGCACGCCAATGCTTTATTTTGTTGATAAAGTGACAGGCGAGCAACTGGGAGGCGTGGAAACGGAAAACCAAACACATTATGGTTTGATGACGTATATGCACCAAGGAAAGCAATACATAATTTTGCAAACCGGATCAAAATTAACGGCACTGACATTATATGATGAATAAGGCTATAAAATTAAATGGGCTCTTTTTTTAAGGGCTCATTTTTTTTATATGTGGTCTTCTAAACTTGATGTAGATCATCACAAACAAAATATAAAGAATTACCAATAGCCAGCCACTCTGATCGATATCTGAGAAAGATAACGTTCCTTGCCCAATTAAAATTAATACCCCTACTGCACTGATTATCTTTACTCTTTTTTCAGATAATCTCATGCTCGCATTTTTGAACACATCTGGCAGTTTTTTAGAAAAGCGATAAGCGGCAATCAATGGTATCAAGTCGTAAATAAAAACAAGACCGCCGCCCAGCATTATGATATAACGCAAATCTTTACCGGCAACAATCGGTGTTAAGCCAAAGATTAAGATAATAGTTAATAAAATATGCGGCGTATTAAACCGTTTATTTACTTTTGCTAGACATGAAGGAAGCCAACCGTCATCACAAGCAATCAATAACGATTTTGTGGCCCATGAAAACGTAGAATTAATACTTGTTGCTAACGCAAACAATCCTGCGCCAACAATAAAAGCCACATATATGGAAGGCGGCAATATTGCTTTTGCAACTTCTGATAAAGGTTTTCCAGCAGTTTGTTCTATAGGTAAAATTCCAACTGCAACAATCGAAACCAAAGCAAAAAATACTGCCGCAATGGCAGTACTGTATATAATTGCTCGCGGAAGATCGTGCTGAGGATTCTTCATTTCACCGCCTAATTCAGAAACATACTGAGCGCCGCCGGTTGAAAAAGAAAGCACCACGCAAGCTAAACCAAATCCATACCATCCTTGTGGTAGCAACTTTTCTGGTTCAGTAAAATTATTGTAGTCAACCTCTAAGATACCAAAAAATATCAATGAAGAAAGGCCGCACAACAAGAAAACTATCATAACTTTTTGAACAGCGGCTGCTTGCTTAACTCCGAACAGATTAACAACATAAAACAACAGCATAATACCGATCGCTGTTACATTTGGATTTAACTGTGGCAATAATGCTATTGCGTATTGAGAAAAACCCAAAGCAAACAATGCAATGAGAATGTGGGTAAAAGTTAATATAGCAAGATAAAAGAAACCAACTTGTGGTCCGAGCACTCGTTTACAATAAACATATAAACCTCCTGTTGCTGGCATCGCCGAACCCATGAAGGCAATTGGTAATTGTTTTATTATGGATAACAATGCTGACAATATGAATGCAAAAGGAATGGCATAGGCAGTAAAGCCTATCCCTATACCAATCAATACCATGATTCCGGAACCAATCACCTGCCCCATTGCAATTGCAAATACATCCCAGAAGGTTAATGATCTTTTTAATTCCATTTCTTGTTCTTATGAATTTATTTACTAAATTAAAGAAAGTGCTGCCTCAAAATCAGCAATTAAGTCGTTTGGATCTTCTAGGCCTGTAGAGACCCTGATCATCCCTTGGAAAATACTCATCTCTTGTCGCTCTTCCTCTGGAATATCCAAAAAAGCCATCGTTGCAGGAATCTGAGTGGTTGTTCTTACGCCGCCTAGACTGGCAGCAAAGCATGCCAATTCAAGGTTATCCAATACAGTCAGCGCATCATCACCATCTTTTACCTCGAACGTTAACATTCCGCCATATTTTGGCATTTGCTTTTTCGCTAGCTCATGTTGTGGGTGACTTTCTAATCCTGGGTACCAGACACGCTTAACTTTTGGATGCCCTGAAAAATATTTGGCTAAAGTCATCGCTGTTTTACATTGTCGCTCTAATCTTACTGATAAAGTCTGAATCCCTCTTAATAATACCCAAGCATTAAAAGGAGAAAGTGGTGAGCCCCATTTAACCATAGTATTCCATCGTATTTGCTCCATAAAATCATCGGGCAATAAGTCCGATTTCATGGCAATAACGCCTCCAAGTGCATCGTTATGACCGCCAATAAATTTTGTGGCACTCTCAACAACAATATCCACTCCCCACTCAAGAGGTCTTATTACATAGGGACTGGCAAAAGTATTATCACAGATAACGATGATCTTTTTTTCATGGGCTATTTTTACTAATGCTTCAAAATCAGGCACCTTCATATTCGGGTTAGCAATTGATTCAAAATACAGAACCTTTGTATTCTTCTGGATGGCATCACTGACCGCATCTAAATTCGAGGTGTCAACAAATGTTGTATTAATCCCATAATCAGTTAGACGATGGTCTAACATTTCATGCGTAGAGCTATAAGTGGTCCAATCACAAACAATATGATCACCGCTTTTTAACAAGCCAAATAGCGTGACTGAGATTGCAGCCATGCCTGATGCGGTTGCCAAGCAAGCATCCGCTCCCTCAATCATGATCATTTGTTCTTCAAATTGATATTCATTTGGATTGCCACATCGGCCATAAATATTGACAGATTTTCTTTCTCCATCAACTACTTTCTGATACACCTCTGCACCATAATGAAAACTGGAAGACATAAATATTGGCGCACCAATTGAACTGCTTCCCTCGTCAGGAGCGTAGTAAACTGCTCTGCTATCAAAACCCAATTGCTTTCTCTTTTCTTCGTTCACTGGAATTCCTTTTTTAATCTAATAGAATTTCTTTGGCTATCATTTGGCTACAATGTATCTCTTTATATTTTTTTTATAAAGATAAATTTACATGACTAATCCATAACATGGATTGTATTCATCGTAAATCCAATGTATCTTACTAACTTATGTTATTTAACCAAACATAAGTTATGATTACTAATCGAGAAAAACAAATACTCAGTGCTATTAAACAGAACCCCCAGATAGCCCAAAAAGATCTATCCAAGAAGTTAGGTATTTCAAGATCGGCAATTGCTGGGCATGTCATGAACTTAACCAACAAGGGATACATTAAAGGACGAGCTTACGTTTTAGGCAATCAATCATTTATTACTGTGATTGGGGGAATAAATATTGATATTCATGGAAAATCTTTAGGAAAAATAAGAAATAAAGATTCCAATCCTGGTAAATTAATTACCTCTCCTGGAGGTGTAGCCAGAAACATCGCTGAGAATATCTCACGCCTTGAGATACCTTGTCGACTTGTATCGGTTATTGGTAATGACTCATACGGCAATATGTTAAAAGATCATTGCCAAGAAATAGGTATCGACACTCGATACCTTATGCAAAGCGATGAAATGAATACCTCAACATATATGTCAATCATTGATAATTCAGGAGATATGCGCATGGCAATTTCTGATATGGAGATTGTAAGCGCACTTTCAGTGGCCTATATAAAATCAATAGAAAAAATGATTAATCAATCTGAAATAATAGTTTTAGATACAAATATTGAAGAACCTACCTTAAAATATATAGTTAACACATTTTCTAAAATCCCTATTTTTGTAGACACTGTTTCTTCAATAAAGGCTAAAAAGATCCTCCCTTATTTAGCAAATATACACACCTTAAAACCGAATTTAATGGAAGCTGAAGTGATTTCTGGAATTAAGGCAAAAAATGAAAATGAACTTTCTTTGATGGCAGATTGGTTTCATAAAAAAGGATTAAAAAGACTCTTTGTGACATTGGGAAAACAAGGTATATTTTTTAGCGATAGCAAAGAACAAGGCATTGAACAATTACCTAAATTGAATCAAAAGTATAATAATGAGGCCGGCGCAGGTGATGCGGCGATGGCTGGACTTGTTTTTTCCTGGAAGCAACAATACAGCCTAAAAGAAACATTAAGAAATGGACTAATTGCAGCTCATGCTACTCTAACTGATGACAAAACAACAAGTACAGAAATGTCCATCGAAACGCACAAGAAGTTATACAATCATCAATATGGTTAACGAAATAATCACACCCTACTTGGATATAAACCCAGACGTTAAAAAAGCAATAGATAGTGGGAGCCCAATTATTGCTTTGGAATCCACCATAATCTGTCATGGTATGCCATATCCGAAGAACGTTCAAACTGCTGCCAAAGCTGAACAGATTGCACGTGATCATGGTGTAATTCCTGCTACGATCGCTATCATCGATGGACGTCTCAAAGTTGGTTTGACTGAAGATGAGATTAAATATTTAGGGAAATTAGGTAACAAAGTGCAAAAAGTTAGCCGCCGTGATCTCCCTTTCATCGTCAGTCAAAACGATAATGGCGCTACGACTGTTGCAGCCACAATGATAATTGCGGCGATGGCAAACATTAAGGTATTCGCAACAGGAGGAATAGGAGGGGTTCATCGTGATGCGAATGAATCATTTGATGTCTCTGCTGATTTACAGGAATTATCTCAGACAAGCATGGCAGTAGTCTGCTCGGGCGTTAAATCTGTTCTCGATATCCCAAAAACACTGGAGTATCTTGAAACACATGGAGTTAGCGTTATCGGTTACAAAACCAAGAATATGCCAGCATTTTATAATACTGATAGTGGTTATGCTGTTGACTATATGATCAATGATACAAAAGACATAGCAAAGACAATGAAAATAAAGTGGAATTTGCAACAAAAAGGAGGTCTTTTGATTACCAATCCAATTCCTAAAAAATATTCAATACCGTCTTCAGAGATAAATAAAATTATAAATACGGCGCTTTCAGAAATGAGAGAAAGGAATATTACCGGCAAAGAAACCACGCCTTTTCTATTATCCAAGATTGCTGAAATAACTGAAGGCAAGAGCTTAGAATCAAATATTCAACTTGTATTAAATAATGTATCTTTGGGTTCAAAGATTGCTTCATACTTTAGCGAACTAAATTGATATCTTAGGAAAATCATGGTGATAGATGCAAAAAAGATACCTTCAATTGATTTAAAAGCTTTTATTCATGGAACATTGGATTCAAAAACAGAAATTGCTCAAGTTGTAGACCATATCTGCAAAGAGATAGGCTTTCTAAAAATAACAAATCACGGAATACCCAAAAATATCATTAATGAAGCTTGGAATGCGGCGCAAAATTTCTTTGATCTTACCAATGAAGAAAAGAATAAATACAGGCCTACCAGTTCAAGCTCACCGAGAGGTTATTTTCCAGTTCAATCCGAAACCTTAACTAAATCAAGAGGGGTTATCACTCCTCCAGATCTAAAAGAAGCATTCAGTTGTGGGCCTTTGAGCATTACTCAAAAGAAATCAAATGAATTGAATTTCTTTTATGGCAAAAATATTTGGCCAATCAATCCCGTAAACTTCAAGAATGCATGGAAAAACTACTATCATGCAATGGAAAAACTTAGCTTAGAGATAATGAATCTATTTGCACATGCTTTAGGATTAAAAGAAGATTATTTTAATAAATATTACACATTGCATACCAGTGCACTCAGAGCGCTTAATTATCCCTCTACTCAACATACACTTTTGCCTAAACAACAACGCGCTGGCGCTCATACTGACTATGGAAGTTTAACCATATTATTGCCTGATAACACTGTTGGTGGGCTTGAAGTTAAATACCAAAATACCGACTGGATTCCAATTAACGCCGAAGAAGATACTTTTATAATAAATATTGGTGACATGATGGCACGCTGGACAAACGATCGCTGGGTATCAACCATGCATCGAGTAATTACACCAAATCAAAATAAAGCAGGAACATCAAAAAGAAGGCAATCAATTGCTTATTTCCAAAACCCGAATTTTGATGCTGAAATCAGCTGCTTACCAACATGTCTGTCCAATGGATCATCTCCGAAATACCAGTCAATCCAGGCAGGTCATTACTTAATGGAGCGTTTCCATTCCGCAATTGAATAATAATGTTTAGTGATTACACATCAAGTAACTTAGGCGCAAATATATCCAACTTTCTACGCATAATAATATAAGTCAATATACCTAACCCTGTTGCTATCGCACACATAAAGAATACAGCGCTATAACCAAGCTGAGCGCCAAGTAATGAAGCAGCTATGTTTGGTCCAACTATTTGACCCATACCTTGGGCACCTGGCATTAACGCTGCAAAAGAACCTTCTGTATCGATAGTTGCCACAGTAGCCATTTGAAAAACATCATTGAATATCCACAAGAAATTAAACATAAAAACGCTAACCAGAAGATTCATATCATTGATGCCAAAGATCAATAATGCAACGATTGCAACCATTATGATTGATGCACCAATAAATGGTTTTGCAATCCCATAACGATTGTTAAATATTGCGGCAAATCCACAACCAACCAATGTTAATAACGATCCCCAGAAAAGCACTTCACCTGTCCATGTTGGAGAAATTCCATAACTAAAACTGGCCAATTCTATATATACCCAATACGCTCCGATACTGACATAAGCCAGAAAAATGGACGCCATACAAAGCCATAATATATATGTTGGAATTTGTTTATTTTCTTCTGATTGTATCTGAATTATTTCTTTTTTCGCTTCATTAGTTTTCTTGTAAGGCACTACCCAATGAATAAAAAATAAAGTTAACACAACACATCCAATAAAAAACCAATAAATACCATTCATGGTTAATTGTGGTAGCACTCTTATTTCTAGGGCTTGAGAAAAAGCAAAAGCAAAAAGCATCAAATTAAATGCTCGAGCGGGTTTTATGGTCGCACCAAGAGCGGCAACAGCCACGCCGGTATATATCCCATTACCAAGGCCCGAAAGCACTCTAAGCCATAAAACTATTTCATATTGCTGATAAATGGTGCATAAGTAATTAGCTATAACAGTTATTAGAATACTCAAAACTACTAAATGTCTTCGATTAAATCTGGATATAATTAATGCTACAACGACAGCACCTAATGAAAGCCCGCCCATATCAGCTCCTGCAACACGACCAACTTGCTCAGCCGTATATCCAAGTTTTTCTGACCAAGCCGTACTGATAACAGGAATACCTACCATGACTCCATACCCAACTAGAGTCATATACAAAGATAAAGATAATGACCGCCAATCGTCAAACTTTGTTCTCGTCCGATTTAATTGCATTTTCCTTTCCTTTCAAATGGTGCGCCCGGAGAGATTCGAACTCCCGACCACCTGGTTCGAAGCCAGGTACTCTATCCGGCTGAGCTACGGGCGCCTATTCTTAAATTAAATATCCTTGACCCCAAAGATCAAAGATTTTTTTTTGAAATAACAAAGCTCTCATCATTAAACCAAAGACCGTTATATTTCTTTAATAGTTTAGCAGTTATTTTTAAGTACTCGTTAGACTCTACAACTGGAGCTATTCGATCATCTTCTATTTGATTGACATAAACAGCCGCATTCCATGCAGCAAATAGCGTAGATGTACCAATACTATCTTCTAGTTCATTAGACATAACGTGCATACGATAACGAATTAAAGATTTTACATCAGAACCGGCTAAAAAATTATAATTAAAACTTTCTCGACCCAATTCATCTTTTAGCGCCTTAATTAACTCATGCCGATTAACCAAGAATGGTTCCTCATTAGGCCAAATTTCTTGAATCAATTCTAGAGCAGGGTCACCACCAGAAGATTGGACAGCCAATAGTCTCCCATAAGAAGATAAAGCCTTGGTAAGAGGAGCAAGCACATTCTTTGCTTTAAATTTAGCTTTTACTCTAGCGCGCCATGGTTGTGAGGCAATAACAAGATCGTAATCTCCATATACTTGTCCTGGTTTTGGTATCACATTATTTAATAAGAATTTGTGATCCTTTCTATAAATAACTAAAACAGAAGGTCTTACGTATACTGGATTACCAGTTTTCTTGCTAGACTTAACCTTCCAACCATCTACCAAAAGTGGATCTAGATCCTTTATTTGTTCTCCATACTGATGAGAGCTCTCACCTTCTAATTCAACTTCATTCCAATTCAGTGCAGCAGCCAAATCAACATTATTGGGTCTCAGCCATGGAGCTTCAGCATAATGCATATTAGTGACAACTATTACGGTAGCAGGATGCTCGACAAATCGATCTGATAGCTTTGCTAAAGAGATTCTGACGTCCTCTAAACTGATTTCTTTTGCGACAATAAAAAATGGCATAATTGGATAGCGTCTGTGCATTGAGCGTAATAGGTAAGTAAGAATTGTTGCATCCCCCATGCCTGCATCAAATATTCTTAATGCTGGAGGAGATGGTTTTAAATGTCTTAACTCTCGAGCAGCTCTCTCCGCTACCTTCCATTTTTCATTTGTGGAGTTAATAAAGGAAAGATAATTTTGGCGGTTATCATAGAAACGCTTTGACTTTGCATTCGATTTCCGAATCTCTTCTTTATTTGGTTGAGTTTCAATATTGATAGAAACATCAACATCAGATAAGTTATTTTGATACTTATTTATAAAATCTCTAACCTTAGTTCTTGTTTTTAAAGTAACGTCATTGCCCTTGCTCAAACGAGAACATAGTTTTCCATCATTAACTGCCATTCTTCCAAATGTAGATTTAGCCATTTTACTTTGATTGCAAAATGACTCGATCTCTTTTAATAACTTCTCAGCAGCTGTGGTCATGATCCTCTTTATAAACAAGTACTAGTAAATAATACATTACCAGTGTTTATTTTCTAGATAAATAATATGGGCATTATACTATTATCTTATAGTAAATAAACTATTTATGAAAAATATATGGTAAATTGCCCAATATTATAAATAATTGATATATATATGAATTGATATGAATTATTCAATCAATATGACCATTTATTAATTGATTTATATAGCTATAATATTTCTCACTCTTTTATAACTAAATATGTTGTGTGATTATGCATGATTTTCTCGAATCATATACCCGGGAGAATATTTTCTAGCACTACCAAGAATTCTTCTACCTCTTCTAAGCTGTTGTAATGCACTGGTCCTACTCTGACAACACCACTATCATACAAACCGAGATGCTTAACAACTTCAATAGCATAACTGTGCCCACTCCAAACGAATATATTTTCTTTCCCTAAAGCGGCGGCTATTAATCCAGGATTTTTATCTTTTACGGTAAAAGCTACTGTTGGCAACCTTCTGTTCAAAGCGTTCTCTTCTGTGATGCCTTGTATCTTTATGTTCTCAATTTTTTCTAATCCGTTGATAAGTTTATCCGTTAGAGTCTTTTCATAGTTAAACAAATAATCTAAAGCAGAATGGATAAACATCGTGCGTTTATTACTAAATCTATTTTTTTGGTAATAATTTTCAGCAAATTCCCTTCCAATCCATGCAAAATAATTAACCGCAGCAATTGTTCCTGCCATACTCTCATGACTCTGCGTGCCAGTTTCAAAACAACCCGGTAAGTCTGATGTTGCTGGTCTAACTTTATATGCTTTAAGTGATTGCATTACCTCTTTTCTTCCCCACAAGATTCCTTGGTGAGGTCCAAAAAACTTATAAGCAGAACACACAAGAAAGTCACATTCGATATCTTGAACATCTATTGAGACATGAGGTGCAAGCTGCACTGCATCTATGAAACTTAATGCGCCAACACTTTTCGCTTTGTGACTTATTGATTTAATATCATTAATCGTTCCCAATAAATTACTTGCTCCTCCCATACAAATTAACTTGGTTCGATTGGTGATTAAGTTATCCAGTAGGCTAAGATCAAATTCAAATGATTGACTGTCAAATGATAACCATTTTATTTTTAGATCTAAATCTTCAGCCAGCAATAACCATGGGGATATATTCGCATCATGATCCATTTTAGATAAGATAATTTCATCCCCAGCTGATAAAGATCGTCCAATTGATCTTGATATATGCAAGGTTAATGTTGTCATATTCTGACCAAAAATAATCTCATCGCTGGAATTAGCATTAAGAAAATCTGCCATACTTTGATGTGATTCATTTAAAATTGCATCGGCACGATTTGATGTTTCGAATCCACCTTGAATATTAGCGTTAGATTCAATCAGACATTCTGCCATTGCCTTAACAACGTTTTGACTTACTTGTGTTCCTGCAGGATTATCAAAATATATTCTCTTCTTTTTATCATCCTTGATCGATAAGGCGGGAAACTTATTACGTATAACATCCAGTTTATAATTCATTAATAAAATTAATCCATACAATAATTTGGATCTGTATCTCCAATCGTAGTAAAAGTCATATATGTTGATGAGGCTAAAGTGGCAAACCCAGGCATCCCAAACTCATCTTGAGTATCGGTAAATATGGCATGCTCTACATACATATTATATGTCTGACCAGGTTCTAATTTGCCCGCGGAAACTGAATATTCAGAGGCTTTAAACGTCAGATAACCATTCTTCTCGAAAGGTCGACCACTGTGAACAATGTCCTCAATCTTGCAACTATCAATTGCAACAAATATAGGATCATCAAGAATATTCTTCTTGTCTGCTCGACCCTCACTAAATTGTGGCCATGTAATAATTAATTCTTTGGTTGAATCAACATCATTAATATGAATTCTCTGATTTTCTTGCTTAAATATAATAATCGGATGAATAGGAAAAGTTCGATCCTTATAACTGACAACGCTACCCTTAACCTCCCCTTCAGAAGTGCTAAAACTAAAAGCATAATCCCCCATCGGAAAGTTTTTTTCTAGTACATCATAATCTTCAACCATTGCACTCAAATACATTACGTCACCAATCTCTTCCGATTCAGAATACTGATACTTAAGATCTTTATTTACTCCATCACTTCCAGGAAATTTAATACTGGCATTTTTAACATTCCCACCTTCTGTGATGAAGATCTCAGCAAAGAAAATAGGGCTGAGAAGTTCAAGGGAATTGTCTTTATGTTGCTGATAGCGTGAGACCTTACCTGTTCCAAAAAAAGTAACATCCTTCTGAGATAACTTTTTATGATCAGAATCACAACCCGTTAATACAACCAACCATCCAAAAAGAAGTAAATAACGAAACATAAGATCTGCTATTTAAAACGCTTCATAATTTTGGCTAATTTCGCTGCGCCTGGATTTAGCTCATTGTATGATATCTGTGATAAGGGTTTTTCAGAACTTCCTGAAATCTTATGCATATCATCAGACTCCTTATCAATATACAAAAGCCCAGTGATTAATTCTTGTTTTGCCTGGCTTTCTCTTAGAAACGAATAAGCTGAAGCTCGATCAGTGGGATCATAATCTTTATCAACTTTCCTGAAAACAATCTTACTGCCATCGTGTAATGCTATTGG
>CESR01090307.1_pt1 | contig 37536 bp, 32 predicted proteins | sample 356351 | NCBI WGS metagenome assembly CESR01 (sample SAMEA2622149, study PRJEB7988) | marine metagenome | isolation source: saline water (ENVO:00002010), including | reverse complement strand
GGGGGGGTTCGTCTGAAAATCAATAGGCAATCGAATCGGGCCGCGCAGAACCTGGTGAACGAGATCAACAAGCGTAACTAGTCTGAATCGGATGGTGACGAGAATTAGAGGCGAAATAGGTTAGTTATCGATTGCAAAAAAGCGGTAGGTAAAGCTAATTCTGAACCGATTTTCCATTGTGTAAATGCCCGGTTGATGCTGAAATAGCGGCTAAGAAAAAAATTATAGCAATCCCAGTGATATTTTATTATCACCAGTGTTTGAGGAGACACTTCCATGCGCAAATCTATTTGCCCCAGCAGGGCTGTGAGTATCACATTATTAAGTCTGCTGCTGCCACTTAGCGCTGCAGCCCAGTCCCCCGCCTCCCCGGAAGAGGTCACATTTTCCGAGCATGTGGCACCAATTCTTTATGAGAACTGTGTGAAATGCCACCGGGGCGGAGGCGTGGCACCGATGTCACTGATGACCTACGAGGAGGCCAGGCCCTGGGCGCCGGTGATCAAGTACAAGACTGGCCTGCGTGACAAGATAGGCACTATGCCTCCCTACTATCTGGAGCGGGATATCGGTATCCAACAGGTTAAGGATGACGAGCGCCTTAGCGAAGAACAGCTCCAGCTAATTGCCAGCTGGGCAGATAACGGTGCCCTGCAGGGTAATCCGGAGAATCTTCCTCCCTTGCCTGAATTCAGTAATACCAATGAGTGGCGGCTGGGCGAGCCTGACCTGATAGTACCCCTGGAGGATGTGTTTGTCGGCGCCGGTGAAGCCGATTCCTGGGTGTCGGGCACGCCGATACCGACTGGTCTGTTACAGGATCGCTACGTGAGTGCCGTGGATATGCGGGAAGTAAATGACGTCGATTCTTCCGATGCCGGCGGCACCATAATCGGCGGACTCTACATCTTTCATCACATGACCTGGCAAACAGGCGTAGTCACCGAAGAAGCCGGTGAAGTCGATGAAGTAGGCTGGCCGGTACACGAATTAGGTCGCAACCCGGACATTTTTGATCCCAAGGCGGGCAGGTTGCTGGAGGCGGACGCCAGCGTCATTCCGTTGACCTATCACCTGCACTCAAATGGCCGGGACACCAACGGACACATGGAACTGGGTTTCTATTTTCATCCCGAAGACTATGAACCGGAACATCAACGCGCCCGTTGGTCGCTCGGTGATGGCCTGAATATCAGTATCCAGGGAGATGTTCCGGAGCAGGAGCTGCACTCCTATACCGTACTTCAGAAACACACCAAGATCAGTTCGTTCGAACCACACCTGCATGCCCCGGGCGCACGCACTTGCCTGGAAGCCATCTGGGGCAACCAGATCGAGATGCTGGCTTGCGCCGGTTATGATCACAACTGGGTGAAGCAATACACCTTCGAGGACGACTATGCCCCGCTGCTTCCCGAGGGCACCATTTTGCATATGATCGGATATATGGACAATGTCGGCAGTAATCCCAATGTCATCGATCCGCGCAACTGGTCTGGTTCCGGCAACCGCTCCATTACCAATATGTTTCTGCATCTCGGGCAGTCCGTGGAGCTGACCGATGAGCAATTCGTTAAAGAGATGGCCGAACGCCGCGAGAAGCTGGGGCTGACCCGCAACGATCATCAGGTGGGTTGCCCGCTGTGCATGGCAGATATTCCGCTGCTGGGACCTGAGGATGACACTGCTGATGACTAGCCAACCAATTCGGTATTCAGGTGCGGGGACCGTTTTGCTGGATGAATTCACAGGCGGGCACCGTGTGACCTATCCTCATCTAAGCTCAGCAGGTCTGTTGCTGTCCTTCCTGTTCCTTGCATGGAGTAATGCCGCCGCCCAGTCTCAATCCTCTTTCGAGTCTGGCATGGGCGTGTCACCGGCCTACGAGGGTTGGGTCGCCAATCCCGACGGCTCCTTCACCATGCTGTTCGGTTATATGAACGAAAACTGGAAAGAGGAACTCGACGTACCGATCGGTCCGGACAATGCTTTTTCTCCTGGTGCGGCCGACCGTGGGCAACCCACTCACTTTCAGCCGCGCCGCAACCGCAATGTATTCGGCATCGTTGTCCCGGCTGACTTCGAAGGCGAGCTGGAATGGACCCTGATTACTCGTGAGGGTGTAACTCAGAAAGCTTATGGCTCTCTCTTGAAGGATTACGTGCTGGAACGCATCACGATCATGTCGGAATCCGGTACAGTTGCAGGCGGATTCAATAATTCCGACGACGTCCAATCCAATCAACCACCCGTCGTAATGTTGCAAGGCGATACGACACGCACCGTGCGTATCGGCGAGCCACTCGAGTTACAGGTGAGTATCGAAGACGATGGTAAGCCGAATTATCGCGCTGGCTTTCGTATGGCAGCGTTCGATGAAGATGACACCCCCCGGGAACGACTCGAAAGAGCCATACGACCCCCTATCAGGGGAACTGTCGATCGGGTAGTCGGCATGACCTATTCCTGGACTGTCTACCGTGGAGCAGGGAAAGTGACATTTGATTCCTTGCAAGTAAAGACCTGGGAAGACACACGGGCCTTCCAGAATTCCCCCTGGTCGCCCTATTGGGAGCCACCGGCAATGCCAGAAGACGGTAAAGTACAAACCGAAGTTAGTTTTCAGGAACCGGGTTATTATCAGCTGCGTGGCTTCGCCGATGACGGTGGGTTGATGGGCAGGATCGATGTCACGGTCAGGGTAATTGAATAACAGATACAGATATTTACACCCCTCGTTCAAGAATAATGAAACATTGAGCAGCGAGTAAGAAACACTGTTGTTGTTCAAAGGGAATTCGCCCATACCTGGATTTTTGGTTTTTGGAGGATGGCGTGAGTGTCACCTGTGTCTTCGGAATGGACGCTAATAGAATTGGAGCGGGCGACGAGATTCGAACTCGCGACAACTAGCTTGGGAAGCTAGGACTCTACCAACTGAGTTACACCCGCTTATGCTGATTTCAATAGGATACTATGATTCTGCAACAGAAAAGCTAGCAGTGGAAGTTAAAAAACAAGAGTAATCCATCAAAAACAACACAGCGCGGATCACTCCGTGTCTCGAACAATTAGTCGCTTCGACCCGCTGCCAGCCTCTCTGCTGCTGAGTCTGCTCAGCATCAATGCATTGCTCCTCTCTACTCTTGCCACACTAATTGCCAAAAGGCAGTTAACCCGCTTAGAATCAATTGCAGATGAATTCGGAATTTGCTATTGAGTTACGGCCTCCGATTGCCGCCTATCAGGGGAGCGAGCCCTACGTTTTTGTTTGCTACTCCCATTCGGACAGGGAGGTAGTTTATCCGGAAATTCAGTGGCTTCATGATCAGGGTGTTAATGTCTGGTATGACGAGGGCATTGCTCCGGGCGAGGAATTTCCAGAGAAGTTAGGCTTATCAATCAATGGCGCGAGCCAGTTTCTGCTCTTTTTGAGCGATAACTCGGCCGCCTCCCGCTACTGCCGCAATGAAGTGCATTTCGCAATGGACCAGGAAAAGCCATTGGTCACTTTATACTTAAGTGATACAAAACTATCAGCCGGTCTGGCCCTTACACTGAGTACCACCCAAGCCATACTGGCCCATACTCTTTCGATTTCTCGCTACAGAGCACTGCTGCTAAATGCGCTGACCAACAAATCAGCTCCTGCCTCTAATACAGTTACTCCAATCGAAAGCAACCTGGCCAGACTGAGCAATCGTGTTAGCTCAATAGTAGTCCTGCCATTTGTCGATACATCTGGAGAGCGTGAATATTTTGCAGATGGGATAACGGAAACGCTGATCAGCAATTTATCCAAGATAAGTGCGCTAAAGGTAATTTCCCGCATGTCTTCCATGAGATATAAAGCGATACAAAAAACTGCGGAAGAAATTGCCATCGAGCTGAACGTTGATGCAATCGTAAGTGGATCGGGTTTTCACGCCGGAGGCGAGGTTCGAATAACTGCCGAATTGCAGCTGGCAGCTAGTGATGAGCTGCTCTGGTCGGAGAGTTACGAGCGCGACCTGACTAATATATTGGTCCTGCAGCGTGATCTGACAAAAGCCATTGCGGCTGAAATCAAGATTTCGCTGACTCCTGGTGAAGCGACGCAATTGGACATCGCCCATGAAGTTAATCCGATTGCTTATGAAACCGTATTGAAGGGCCGCTTTCACTGGTACAAATTAACACCACAAGATCTCGAAACCGCCCTGGAGTATTTCCAACAGGCACTCAGGCACGATAGCAAACTTGCACTGGCTTATTCTGGTATAGCAGAGGCCTGGGCGGGAATGCAGTAGCTGGGAATGGTTTCGAGTGAAGTGGCTGGTGCGAAAATGAAGGAAGCCGCTGAAAGTGCAATTGCATTAGACGATCTATCGGCAGAATCGCATTACGTTTTTGCCGTCTATAAGGCCTGGACTGAATGGGATTGGCCGGGAGCAGAAATTGAATTCAGGCGATCCATTGAATTGAATCCCAATTACCCGGATCCGCGTGCTTTCTATTCGCATTACCTGATGATTATGCAGCGCCCCGATGAGGCCACCGAGCAAATAGAGCGGGCATTGGAGCTGGATCCTTTTAATGTGCTGTTTCGGGCTCTCTATGCGGTTGTGCTGACATTCCAGGAACGCTATGAAGATGGCGTTGTAGCTGCCAGGCATACCCTGCGCATAGTGCCCAATCACTGGTTAGCGTTCCAAAGTCTCAGGATTAACTATTTCAAGCAAGGCCAGATGGAGAATTGCATTAGTGCAACGGCTTCCATGTATCGGGGTTTGGGAGATGTTGAAGTAGCTGATTTGCTCTCGGAAAATTCTACAGACAGTGGTGAAGACAGATTACTCCGCGCCGCAGGGGTGCTTGAAGACCGTGCACGTAAGACATTTGTGAGTGCAAGCCAGATTGCGCTTCTCTATGACTTTGCCGGTGACTACGCTAAAGCCATTGAGTGGCTCAACAAAGCGATCGAAATAGGGGACCCTGATAATCCCTATTTGCAGCTGCTCTATTCTCGAGAGTTGCAACAACAAGCTGAATTTCAAGACTTATTACATCGCATGAATTTGTTGAAAGCCGAAGCAGTCTGACTCGATTGGCGTTGTAACTCATTCCCGAATAATAAGCCGGCTCCTGCTAGTTCGGCGTAATCCAGATAGGCGATGACCAAACTCTTTCCTGCAACGTGGATGGCATGTCCGGGCGCGGTTCTACTCCTGCCCTGATGGCGTCCCAGGTTGACCAGCGACAGCTGGGATTTTCCAGCGCTCTGACATAGTAGAAGGCGTGTTGGTCAGGATCGAACTCCAGATCCTGCCAGCTGGCGCGTAGTTCGGCTGCGCCGACGCCAGCGCTGATACTGCAGTCGGCAATATTTACTCGCGCGCCGTTGTCCGGACAGCGCCGGGTCTGCGGATCCACCACAGCACCATCGGAGCAGGCGACATCGAAGACTTTTTCCATAGCCGCACCATCTTCGACCCAACCCTTGATAATCTGGACTCTTTGCAGCGGCGTGCCGTTGGGGTCTTTGGCTGCCCACATCAGAAAGGAAGGATTCTGGCCGTCATCACCGAGCAGGTCACTGCCCATGGGAACGCCGTTCGCATAGGCCTTGCTGACCAGCTCGCTGTCATCGAGTGCCGGCAAATTGTAACCGGCGAAGAACCTGACCTTCATGCGGGGCCCGCTGGTGCCAAAGGTTTCCTTGCGGCGGAACGCATCGTAAATCGACTCGCGAGTATTTTCCTCGGCCCACACACCAGCCAGGCCGGCCGCACCCCAGTAGTTGTAGTAGGTATCCTGATAAATCTCCCCGTTGTCTCGCGGCGTATCCAGCGGCACTGAACCACGTCGCTGACCGTCGCTATCCAGTAGGGCCACTTTGCTCCAATGATCGTCTTCCGGTCCGGCCGCCGAGGAATTGTGGGAGTCACTGGAACCGATTAAGCCGAATTTGTAAGGATTAAATCCCTGGTTTGCCTCCATCTCCAGGCCGTTAAGATAGGCTTCGCGCACATAGCTGCCCTGGGGTTGACTGGGCAGGCGAATGCCGATTCGGAAAGGCATGATTTCAAACTCAGACCACTCGTCGTTCGGCGACAGGGCAGGGTGGGTATCGGATGCGCCCTTTACTTGAGTGATTTCAACCAGCGGTTCGTTACGCATGCGTTGGTTCGCATAGGAGCTGTCCAGTGGTCTTCCTGAGAAATCCGTCAGCTGAAACATCATGCCGTTAGAGCCGTTGGAATTATGGGGAATAGCCAGGCTCTCGATTCCCTGGGCACGATTCGTATCCATCCACTCCCACAGGTCTTCGGGATTAACAGAATCCAGTCTTGAAAAAGGCATGTCCGGGACTTCAGCCCCGCGAAAGATCACATTCCGATGCAGGTTTTCGTACTCGCTACCGGATGTGGTGTACTCGTAACCCACAAAAGCGGTGAAATTACCCGGGTCGTTATGACGATTGGCGGCGGCGACAATGTCATCCCAGGCCGTCTTGACCACTACCCCATCCATGATTTCCATGCGCCGGTCGGAGCGGGCAAAGTCGCGGAACTTGGCGAACATGCGGCGTCGATAGGCGATGTCGTCACCGAGTGCGTCCATACCCTCAGCCACCTCGTGCCGGGCCACTTCGGAATCGCCGATGGCCATCTCTCTCAGCACACCCAGATAGTAGGCATGATCCGTTACCCCGTAAAAATCCAATGGCACGTCGAGTTGCATCTCGAAGCCCGCAGGATGAGTCAGCGCACCGCCCTTGGCAAACTGATAGGCATCATCGGGAGACGAGGTAGTGCCAAAGATGAACGCATCGTAGGAGTACATGGTATGCACATGCAGATCGCCGAAATAGGCGTTTCGCTCGGTGCTGAAATCTGCCCCTGCAGGTGTCTCGCTTGCGGCTTGGGATGTGCTTGGTGCTGGCCCCACAATGGACTGTGATGGCGTATTGTCGGAACAGGAATTGAGAAGTACGAGCAGTGGCAACAGGAGGCTTAGCGATTTCATTAGTGTCTCAAATCTTCTTTCAGGAAATTACGTGGAAAAGAAAACAAATGGTAGGGGTTAAAGTAAACAATAGGTAGAGGTAAAGTAAACACTAGTTGTCTGACCAGAGCAACCGGGATCAATTCTTTCATTTAGCACCCCCTGCAATTGGATTTTTTCATCAGGTGACAAAGCAAGATTTAATTCTACAATCTGACCCGATTCAAATACTACCTCGATCGCCCCCATCCACAGGCAGGACTGCCCCGGTAGTGAAGCTCGACGCATCGCTGGCAAAGTACAGTGCGGCGCCGACGACTTCTTCTGGCCGGCCACCCCGCTTGAGTGCCATGTGCTGCTCGGCACGTTTTTCGAAGGTCTGCATATCCCAGGCTTTGCTGATGTCGGTGAGAAAGGGCCCGGCCTGGATGCAGTTGACCCGCACGTTCGGGCCAAACGCATTGGCGAAGCCTCGGGTCATCGAATTGAGTCCCGACTTGGCGGCCGCATAGGGAATGACGCCGGGACTCGGATGTGTCGCGGCGATGCTGCTGATATTGATGATTGATCCTCCTCCGGCTTCAGCCATTCGGCTACCCACCAGCGCCATCAATCGAAAAGGCCCCTTAAGATTCACATCAAGCACTTTGTCGTACAGCGCTTCGCTTACATCAACCAGCTCATCATACAGCGGCGACATGCCGGCATTGTTTATCAGAATATTCACCTTGCCAAAGCGCTGGTAGGCGGCGTCGACCAAACCATCGAGTTCTTCCCAGTTACCAACGTTTGCTGCATAGGCCAGTGCCTGGCGATCAGTGCTCTGTTCAATCTCTCTGGCAAGAGTTTCGCAGGCTTCCAGTTTACGACTGGAAACCACCACATGCGCCCCTGCCTCGGCAAAGCCCATTGCCATCTGCCGCCCCAGGCCACGACTGCCTCCGGTAATAAGCGCGACTCTGTCGCTTAAGTCGAATCGATTATGCATAAATGATCTGTTCCTAATCAGCAAACACCTTCGTGGAAGTATAGAGAAGTTCTCCTGGTGCTGCCGCGCACGCATCTCCCTCTTCAGTCTGGCAAGTTATATATCTGGCCTCATAAATCTCAGTCGAAGTAAACGTCAGTTCCAGCTCAGCCGTTCCCGGCCCGACCACTAGATCCAATACCGCCCTATCTTCAATCCTCGATCCCAGATAAGCATTCCATCCAAACGGATTAGTACTTAATTCAATATAGAGTAAGCCCTGTGAACCCTCATGAATTGAGTAGAACGAATCGAAATTATCTTGCCACACGCCTTCAATGGCTCCCAGAGTCGGGGAGAAGTTATCCGGTGTGATGGTGAGGTTATAAACGTCAGTCGGAGTAGCCAATGAGCCTCCAGGAGGGCGGACGATTACCCAATACAAACTACTATTGTCAATATCGATATTGCGCGTTATCGGAAGATCAGCAGTGGGGCCAAGCACCTCTTGATAGATAAGAATTCCATCCGTAGCTCTCTGCACGAAAATCAACCACCGGCTTTCCGTTCCCATGGCATTGGGTGAACCGAAAACGAGTTCCAGTGAATCCACGCCAGACGCTAGAAACTCAAAGTAATCGATGTCTTCATCTCTACTCAAATTGCCTGACATGAGCTCTCCTGCGGTCAGCGTATCGGCAGTCGACTCAGTGTTGTTGGTTTCCGTTTCCACGTCGGCTAGTACTGGAACGCTAAGCAGCGTAGCCAGTAAAATCACCAGAGTTTTCATAGTCCATATCCTGCTTTTGTGCGGCTCGTTCACCAGATGCTCAGCACAGATTAATCTATCAGGATAGTTTCCCATGAAGTTGCAGGCTGCACTACGCAAAATTACGAAATCTTCAATCCCTATAAAGATAAAGAAGAGATAAATGCAAAACGTTAGGTTCGCTGCCTGGTGTGATCCGGAAATTCGAGTAGTGAGGTAAACCGGTTCACGATAACTGCGTTTTATAAGTATATGGTGGAAAACAACTATTTCCGAACAGGTGCTACAAATGCCAGCATCTAACACTTCTGACTCGTCGGAGCGTGCGGGCTACATAGCCGGCAATCACTTCGGGCTCGGCCTGAGACCAGGAGAACTTCGCTATATCAACAGCGACCCTCGCGGCTGGCTGAAATCACAGCTAGATAATATCGAGAACCTTCCCGCGTCACTGCAAGCGCAGCGAGACAAGAACCTCACCGACAACAAGATTTTCCAGCAACACACCAGCCTGCGACTGCAGGCCGCCGTCGACACCAGACAACCCTTCGCAGAACGATTGCTCCGTTTCTGGTCGAACCATTTTACTGTGGCCGTATCCGGCGGAACCAAGGCGGTATTGCGGCGCATTGCCTTGCCCTATGAGAATGAAGCGATCCGCAGCAAACTTGCTGGCGATTTCGAGTCCCTGTTGCTCTCGGTGGAGCAGCACCCGGCGATGCTCATCTACCTGGACAATGACTCGTCTTTCGGGCCCAACTCCCCGGCAGGTCGGCGCCGCGAGCGTGGACTGAATGAGAACCTGGCGCGGGAGGTTTTAGAGCTGCACACGCTGGGAGTGGACGGTGGCTACACCCAGGCAGACGTCACCAGTCTGGCAAAGATGATTACCGGATGGACTGTCATGCGGCAGGAACGCGGCGATCGAGGCAGAAATCCGGGTAAGCTGGGTGAATTTCGGTTCCTGGCCTCGGCGCACGAACCGGGTCAGCACTCCCTGCTGGGAAAAGACTACCGTGCCAATGGCGCGGGGCAGGAGGAGGCGGCGTTGGTCGATGTGGCGCACCATCCAGCCACCGCCCGGTACGTTGCCACCAGGCTGGTAAGCCATTTCGTGGCCGACACGCCACCGGTTTCCGCCATCGATAAGATCGCAATGGTGTTCATGGAAAGTGAAGGCAGCCTGCCAGCTATTCATGCCGCATTAGTAGACCTGGATGAAATCTGGCAAGCAGAGTATCGCAAACTCAAGACTCCCGAGGAATTGATCATATCCACGCTGCGTGCCATGAACCTGAATACCCAGAATAGTGGCTCGACACAGGTCTTTAACTCCATGTCGAACACATTGAGCGTATTCAATCACCTGCCGTTTACGGCCACTTCGCCTGCCGGATGGCCCGACGAGGCTGAACATTGGGGCAGTCCCGATGCACTGGTTAAGCGCATCGAATGGGTCAATCAGATTACCCAGAACTTCGGCAATCGGGTCGATGCCGAACAACTCGCCGCAGAAATCCTGCCGGAAAATGAATCCCTCCAATTAGCGCTGTGCCGCGCCGAGTCCCGCAGCCAGGGTATGGCGCTATTACTGGCCAGCCCGGATTTTCAGTGGAGATAATGTATGGCTAAGCACAAGCAATCCAGTATAGATCACCAGCGGCGGCGCCTGGTCTCATCTCTGGCAACCGCCCCGGCACTGGGCTTGTTCGGTAGCCTGCCCGGACTGAGTTTCGCCGCTACCGATGGCGGGGAGCAACGCTTCGTGCTGGTCATCCTGCGTGGCGCCATGGATGGACTGGCTGCTGTGGCTCCCTATGGCGATTCCGAACTTGCAGGGCTGCGCGGCTCATTGCTTACACCCCAGAGCGAACTGCTTAAGCTGGACAGTTTTTTCGGATTACATCCGGCGTTTGAAAACCTGCATGAGATGTATCAATCATCCCAGGCAGTAATCTGCCATGCGGTGGCCAGCCCCTATCGGGAGCGCTCCCATTTCGACGCACAGAATGTTCTGGAGATTGGTCTGGAGCAACCCGACCAAACGGAATCCGGTTGGTTGAATCGCTGTGTACCCTTGCTCGGAAAATCTGGGGGAAGCGATGGCAATAGCCCGGCTATGGCGATCGGGCAGGCAGTGCCTGATGTGCTTAAGGGCGAGTCGGAAGTCGCCTCCTGGGCGCCAGCTGTAATGCCGGAACCGAGCATCAGCACCATGCAGAAACTGCAACAGCTGTATGCCGAAGATGCCTTCCTGGGGACACGACTGGAGCAAGCCCTGATGGCTAACCAGGTGGTAGGAAGAAACGGCATGACGGCCAACCTGCGCCAGGGCCAGAGCTTTGGCGTACTGGTGGACGCGGCGGCTGCTTTCCTTGCGGATGCCTCAGGACCCTCTATCGCTGTGCTGGAGAGTAACGGCTGGGATACCCATGCCAATCAGGGCGCCAGTCAGGGTCAGCTGGCAGGCAAGTTCTGCGAACTGGACTGGGGGCTGGCACGCTTGAAAAGCGACCTGGAAAAGACCTGGAACAATACGGCAGTGCTGGTTGTCACCGAGTTCGGTCGCACCTGCGGCAGTCAACGGGACACAAGGCACCGACCACGGTACCGGAGGAGCTGCCTTGTTGCTGGGTGGTAGCGTGAAAGGTGGCAGAATCCAGGGCCAGTGGCCCGGACTTGCCAGCGGTAATCTTTACTAGGGCCGTGATCTAGCACCCACCACCGACATGCGATCCCTGTTCAAGACCGTGCTGCGTGATCATCTGCAACTACCGCAAGTCAACATAGAGTCCGAGCTGTTTCCAAACAGCGCTGATGCACCTTTTATAGCCAATCTGGTTTAGCCTCCGCCCTACCGGTCAGGACAGAGCTGCAACTGAAAAGCCGAGCCGCCTCAGCTCATTCACCGAGCACTCCAACAAGACAAAGCCTGCCCTGACCAATTCTCCGGAAAAAGTTTCTGTTCTTTATTGATGGAATGAATTGTGAAATCAAAAAGGGATCCAATAGAATTGGATTAACGGGAATTGATTTTGGAATGGCTATATTGACGAAGATCAGTCAGTCGGAGCTTCGATCATGAGGGAGCAGCTTCCGTGAGTATCCCTATTTGGAAGGAGCAGAATATGAAATCTCCATCGGATCCAGCAGCCGACCGCGCTGCAACGTCGAGGAATACCGAACTGGCCTGGGACCGTACTAATCCCTTCGTCATTGACGTGACTGTCACACCGGAAAACGTCGACGGCTATGGTCACGTCTCTACCCATAACTACGTACAATGGATGATCGATTGCGCCTTTGACCATTCCACGGCCGTGGGACTGCCGGAGTCTCGATGCAAGGACATGGCCAGAGGCATGGCGGCGGTACGCTTCGATGTCGACCTGCTGGGCTCAGCCTATGCAGAGGACCGGCTGAAGGTGGCGACATGGATAATCAATCCAGATGGCAAACTACGACTCAGCCGTCAATTTCAGATCATCAACGTCGATACTGGCAAGACCCTGGCGCGGGCTGTTTTTGATTTTGTTTGCACTAATCTGGATACCGGCAGACCGACACGTCTGCCTGCTGTCTTTGTGGAAGGCTATTGCGTCGAAAGTGAGGCAGTTTAATGTAATGGACCGACGGGAAGATTCAGCATGGTTGAAAAACGATTTTCTAGCGTAGCAACCCCTTCTATCACACCACAGGAGGCATGCTCGAGACGATCTCAACGCCAGGACTGGAGCGGGTTGCATGATTCGTGGCGTATTTCGTGAATGAACTGGACTGAATAACCGAGTCTGGATAGTAAATAAATCTATCCCTATTTAGTGATTTTTGTCAGCCTTCCCCGTTCCTGGTGGCGCTCCTGCTGCGCATACCAGGCTCCATACACAAACAACACACAAAATCTGAGCGGACGCATCACTCCACATTGGAGTGGCGTCGCACCGCAAAGTTGTGATGGGTTTGGTTAATCAATGTAGTCTCGGGCTATCCGAAAGCAGGCGGTCATGCTTAAGGAGGTCGAATGAAAATATTGTCTTCTACACTCGTCAGTCTGACTCTGGCGTGCTCCAGTTTGTTGGCAGCCAGTGCGGGGCACGCACAGGGTACATCCCTGGCCGTCGAGTTATTGCCATTGGGCAAAGACATTGGCATTACCGCAGGACAGACGGTGACACCGGCCTATGAAGGTTGGTATGAAAATGAGGACGGCACGATTGCACTCTCATTTGGCTACTATAATCGTAACATCGAAGAAGTTCTCGATATTCCCGTCGGCCCGAGCAATCGGATTCTCGGCGTACCCGGAGGCAAGTCCGATCAGGGACAGCCCAGCCATTTCGAAACCGGTCGTCACTGGGGGGTGTTCACAGTGAATATACCCGTCGGCTCCGGCGAAGAGGTTGTCTGGCATTTAGAGAACCAGGGTAAAACTTTTCGTATCCCTGCCAACTTGAGCAATGATTATGTGATCGATGCGATAGTCGGCGATGCCAGCGGTAACCTGCCGCCACAAATTCGCTTTCAGGAGGGCGGGCAGATCGGCCACGGGCCTGGTGACATTACAGCCGGTCCCGTGCAGGCCGAAGTAGGTGAGCCTTTGTCTGTTGATGTATGGGTTACCGATGATGGCAAGGTCAGTGGCATTGCCGCCATGATCATCGCAACTAGTGGCATGACTCCACCGGTAGATCTGGTCTGGTTCAAGCATCAGGGCCCGAGCGAGGTTGCATTCAGTGAGTCCGCCACAAAGATAGCTGCGGCCGGCGGCAAGGCGAACACCGAAGTTACCTTTAGCGAGGCAGGAGATTATTTGTTGCGAGCCAGGCTGACCGATATTTCTGGACCGGCAACGGCTGGTCATTCGCAGTGTTGTTGGACCAATAGTTTTCTTAAAGTAAGTGTGAGCAATTAGACGCTTGAGAATAAATTAAACGCTTGAGAACGTAACATTGGAGGCGCTAAGCTCTCCAGGAGGCTAGGAATGATGAATGCAAGAATGCTAAGGAAGTTGATGGCGGTTGCAGTGCTGGCAATTCCCTTTTTGTCATCGGCGCAGCAAGCCTCTGGCCAGAAACAGCGAGGAGTAACCTGGGCCGGAGAGGTAGCGTCCATCTTTCAAGGTAAGTGTCAGGAGTGCCATCGGCCGAATTCTATCGCGCTAATGTCGTTACTGACCTATGACCAGGCTAAAACTTTTGCACCGATAATCAAATACCGGGTAGAAAATCGGGTAATGCCACCCTGGCATATCAATCCTGATGTGGGTGTGCAGGAATTCACTAATGACCGCGGACTTACCGAAGAAGAGCGACACACCATCATCTCCTGGGTCGACCAGGGGGCGCCAGAGGGTGACGCAAGTCAGGCACCTGCAGCGCGTGAATTTAACGATGCCTTAGTCTGGCGTCTTGAGAGCCAGATGGGTTCAGCGCCGGATCTGGTGGTTGAGTCCGAGCCTTATGACCTGGCGGCCGTAACCCAGGATAAATGGTTTCGCCCGACCACACCAACGGGATTGACCGAAGAGAAATGGGTCAAGGCCATCGAGATTCGACCAAAGAACGCAGAAAGCCGCAGGGTGGTCCACCATTCATTGGCATTTCTGGTGCAACAGGAAGATGGCAAGGCCGGGCTACCGGAAGACGTTGATATTCCATTCGGTCCAAGCCTTTTTATGGAATGGGCAGTCGGTAAGGCGGGTCAAATATTCCGCCCCGACACCGGTAAGCTGATGATGCCTGGATTACAAATCACCTGGGAGATGCACCTGTATGCCAGTGGTGTGCGTGTACCGAATGCTCAGGTCGAGCTGGCCGTATGGTTTCACGATGAGCCTCCAGAGCACTGCACTATCCTGAGCATGTTCGATGCCCAAGGACCCAACAGCCTGGATATTCCGCCGGGCGAAATAGCCGTCACCCAGGGTAACTTCGTGTTGTCGGCCCCGGCTAGACTCGAGAATTTCCAGCCCCATATGCACATGCGCGGTAAAGCCATGTCGATGGAGGCCACTTATCCCAACGGCAACCGGGAAGTGCTGGCTTTCGTGGATAACTTTCAGTGGAACTGGCAGATCAACTACGTCTTCGACCAGGATGCCGCACCACTGGTTCCGAAGGGAACGATGATCACGACTACCGCGTGGCATGACAACACGGAGAACAATCCCTCCAACCCGGACCCGAATCAGTGGGTAGGCTGGGGAGACCGTACGGTGGACGAGATGGCCCATAACTGGGTTGATGTCACCTATCTCGGGCAAGAGGAATACGAACGAATGGTAGCCGAGCGTAGCGCCAGATAAGGAGTAAGAATCACAGGTGTCAGGGACATTGATCGAGCATTCAGGGATTCTGTTATGATAGATTGTCAGAGCATTGTCCCTGACCCCTTGAATCAAGGCACCGCTATGAAAACTACAAAGCAACTGAATTGGGTACTTCCAACGGTAATTGCTTCGGCTGTACTGATTTCTTTTCAAGCCACTACTTCAAAAGCGGCAGAAACAGCGCTCCTGAACAGCCTGACTGAAGCGGAAATCGCCGATGGCTGGAAACTCCTATTCGACGGTAAAACCTCGGCGGGTTGGAGAGGCTATAGAAGAGAGACTGTTCCTGCGAGTTGGCAAATCGTTGATGGCAGTCTATTTATGGATAGCTCGGCTCGTGGTGTTTCAGGCGCTCGCGACCCAGGCGATATTCTCTACGACCAGCAATTCGAGAATTTTCATCTGAAACTGGAATGGAAAATCTCAGAAGGCGGCAACTCCGGTATTTTTTACCTAGGCCAGGAACCTGAAGAAATGGACGTAATCTACAAGACCGCACCGGAAGTGCAGGTCCTCGACAACGACAGGCACCCGGATGCTCGTGCCGGCATCGATGGCAACAGAACGGCAGGTTCCTTATATGATCTGATTCCTGCCAGACCACAAAATGTGAACCCTGTTGGCGAATGGAATACGGCTGAAGTCATCATAAACAATGGCAGTGTCCAGCATTACCAGAATGGTGAAGTCGTCGTTGAATTCCAGCTTGGGACGAAAGCCTGGCATGATCTGGTAGCCGCGAGTAAGTTTCCAGCATTGAATGCAGATTGGGCTGATGTTGCCCGGCGTGGTTATATTGCCTTACAGGATCACGGCGACGCTGTCTGGTATCGGAATATCAAGATAAAGGAACTGTAAGAAGCCAGGCAAACTAACAGCCGGGTCCCTAGTCTTTATCCTCACCCGTAGCCCGGATGCCATTGTCATTTCGCGTACACTTCAGCTCCCTGCTGCCTTCAAAATCTCTGCAGCCGCAGTTACAGCTCTCAATCCACAGTGTAAAGTGCAAACTTCCAGGGTTGCCATTTGCGCGCTGTATCGTCCACCCTGTAGTGAATACGATGTTTTGCGAGTTAGGGAGAAACCATGAGTAAGACATGGCGCATTGCCGGAATTGATTTTGAACACTTTCACATGGGGGATAACCTGCGCATGGCCTTCGAACACCCTAACGTGGAAATCGTTGGGATATGTGACGAGTCAGTGGAGAAGATGCAGCAAAGCATCGAGAATTTTGGCATCTCACCCGATGCCGTATTCACTGATTATCGCGCCTGCATCGAAGCCACCAGGCCCGATATCGTGCTGCTATGCCCGGCAACCGGTCGGCATGCAGAGGCAGTCGAGGAGATTGCGCCTTTTGGAACTCACATCATCATGGAAAAACCTTTCGCCTCGAGCCTGGCTGAGGCAGACCGCATGACCGCCGCCATGGGTGAAGATCAGCGCCTCGCCATCAATTGGCCGCTGGCCTGGTATCCGCCTCACATCACCGCAAAGCGACTTATTGACGAAGGGCAGATCGGGGAGGTGCTCGAAGTACACTTTTATGACGGCAATCGCGGACCGCTCTGGCATCTTGCCGATAAGGTCGAAACAACTGCCGAAGAAGTGGAAGCTGGCAAGCCGCACAGTTGGTTTTACAAGGCTGCCCTCGGCGGCGGATCCTTACTGGACTACCTGGGCTACGGAACAACCCTGGGAACCTGGTACCAGGGTGGACGAGCACCACTGGAAGTCACATCGATGATCCATGTTCCGAGGGGATTGGAAGTCGACGAACACAGCATAACAGTAGCGCGCTATGCCCACGGTCTGTCAAAATTCGAAACACGCTGGGGCACATTCACCGACCCATGGACGCACCAGCCGCAGCCCAAATGTGGATTCGTGATCGTGGGTAGCGAAGGAACCATCTCCAACTACGACTGGGATTCTACTGTTCGGCTACAGTCGCGTGAGCACCCAGAAGGCACCGATCTGGCAGTTGATTCGATTGGTGCGCCGTTCCAGAACCCGATCCAATACGTAGTGCATTGCCTGGAGAATGAGCTGCCGATCGAAGGTCCACTGGCACCCGATATCTGTCGCGTTGGGCAGCAGATAGTTGATACCGCTTTTCAAAGTGCACAGGAAGGTCGCAGCCTTTCGCTGATCGGGGCGTGAGTCAGGCTATCAGCAAAATAATTGCCGCCAGTCGGCTATATAAGTTAGAGTGGTCAAGAAACAAGTAATTGAAAATTGATTTGGCCTTACTTCGAATTCAATCCCAGGAAATCTTTTAGACCCTATTGAGGATAATCTCAATGAGATTTATTAAGTTCGCAACTAGCATCACATTGTCACTATGGTGTATAGCAGGCAATGCCCAAGACATAGATCCTGAAATAGTCATTGCAAATCCTAATGCCACATTCATCGCTCAACAGAGAGCCTTGCCATCTGCCGAAGTGATTGCAGCTGGGGATGTTCTCTACCAGGTCAATTGCCGGCTTTGCCACGGCCCGGATCTGCGGGGTGGCGATGGGGGAGGTCCGAACCTGCTTCGTTCCGGTGTTGTTCTAAACGACGTTGCCGGCGAGGTTATCGGCGAGGTGGTGTCAGAGGGCGTGGGCAGGATGCCAGCTTTCGGTAATCTCAACCTTGAGGACATTGCTGCAGTTGCGGGTTATATCCATTCCGTCGTCGCCACTTCAGAACGCCAGGGCAGCACACCTCCGGTGGACTACGATCTGGATATTCTGGTGGGGGATGTGACCGCTGGAGAGCGCTACTTCAACCAGGAATGCGTAAGTTGCCATTCTGTGACCGGAGATTTACAGGGAATCTCCAGTCGCATCACCGATCCCTACGCCTTGCAAGACACCTGGGTAGCTGGTGGTCAGGGCAGGCGTAGCGGGAGAGGTGGTGCTCAGACTACCGCTACAGTAATCCTTGCAACGGGAGAGCAAGTAAGTGGTCGCCTGCTGCGCTACGATGATTTTTTTATCAGTCTGCGTACAGCCCAGGGCGCCTATCGCAGTTTTACTCGCCGGGGTGATACGCCAGGGATTGAGCTCGACGATCCATTGACCAGGCACAAAGAGCTCTGGGCCGAACTCACAGATGGAACCATTCACGATGTAACAGCTTACCTGGAGACACTAAAATGAGATATTTGACTCCTTTACTAGCATTCTTATTGTTACTTCCAGAACTTCTGTTTGCACAGGACGATGTTGTTGTCGATCCTACAGATCTAGTTGGTAATCTCGATGGTGATTGGGCTACCTATTCTGGCGACTACAGCGGCAGGCGTTACAGTAATCTGACCCAGGTTAACAAAGACAATGTCACGAATCTTACCCTGGCCTGGACAGCAGAATTGAACTTCAACGTACGCCGGGGAAACCGACAGGCCGACTCCATCATTACTCAACTCGGTGGTGAAGGCAGAGGAGACATCGATATTCGGGGAGGCAGTATCAAAGGGGCTATACTGGAAGTCGACGGCATTCTCTACGTAACCGCTCCGGATCATGTATGGGCGATGGACGCCCGTAATGGCAGTGAGATCTGGCACTACCATTGGGAGACGCGCGGTGGAACCCATATTGCTAATCGCGGTGTGGCTATCTGGAATGACTCGGTTATTTTCGAAACACCGGATAACTACCTGGTGTCGTTGAACGCATATACCGGGGAAGAAAACTGGCACACGGAAATTGCCAGCTTCGAATTGCAATACTTCTCCACCATGGCGCCGATCACTATTCGCGATCGGGTAATCGTTGGCACCGGCAACGACCTGGATCAGCCCGGTTTCCTGCAGGCTTTCGATGCAGCAACTGGTGAACTGCTCTGGCGTTTCTATACTGTGCCGATGAGTGAGAGCGATCCAGGTATCGAGACCTGGCCTGATCTGGAATCTGCCAGCCACGGCGGTGGCAACGCCTGGGTTCCCGGAGTGTATGATCCGGAAACCGATCTCTACATCTTTGGAACGGGTAACCCTACCCCGGGGTACACGGGAGTCGCCCGACCCGGTGACAATCTGTTTACTTGCTCACTGGTTGCCGTGAATATCACCACCGGTGAACTGGAATGGTATTTTCAGACCTCCCCCCATGACACCCATGACTGGGATTCGGCACAAACGCCGATACTGATCGACGGTGAAATCGACGGCCAGCCCAGAAAACTGGTGTCTACTGCGGCCAGGAATGGTTTTTTCTTCACCCTAGATCGAGTTACTGGTGAACACATTTTGACAAGCAAATATTCGCGAACTGCCAATTGGGAATCCCATGTTCGGGAAACCGGCGAGCCGGAACCCAACCCTAGCAAAGAAGCACTTATTCCGGGAGCTCTTGTATCGCCGGTTGAGGGCGGAGTAGCTAACTGGCAGCCCCCCGCCTATAGCCCCGATACAGGCCTGTTTTATACCCAGGAGAATAATGGCTATAACATGCTTTATCTGACCGACCCCGACCCTCGCGGATCGATGGGGCTGGGTGGAAAGGCGCGTACCGAAGTCGGATCGATTGAGAGTGCCTTTCAGGCCATCGATTATCGAACCGGCGAAGCAGTGTGGCGCCATGAGTGGCCGGGCGGTGGCGGCACACGTGCAGGTGTGCTGGCAACGGCAACCGGGCTCGTATTTACCGGTGATGGCAGGGGCAACATGGTCGCCTTCGATGCGGAAGATGGCGACCTGCTCTGGAATACCCGTATTGGCGATATGTCAAACTCACCGCAGACATTCATGGTCGATGGCAGGCAGTATCTGCTGGTTGCAGTTGGCATCAGGATGTTTGCCTTTGTCATGTATTAAAATGGTTTGATAGACAGTGATTTCGGTCGTAGGGCAAGCTAGCCGGTGTCGCCGCGGAAATAAGTAAACTGTCCCCAATTATGCGAATTACGATAATACTCTCTTTTCTCCTGGTAATCGGAATCAGTGGATGCACGAATGCTCCAACTCAGGGGCGACTCGAGCCATTCGATCGTCGTAGTGACTACGATTATGGGCTTTCCGGTTTGCAGGATGCCAACAACTACTCCCTTACACTCACCGAAGACGGACTCGAATGGCCAACGGTTCGTCCGGGAGTCGATACGGCGCTCCTAGAGATTTCCCTCCAACGAACTCGTGGGCAGAATCCTGCAATCGAAATCGATTCGGCAGGAGTATCCCTCGTCCAATACTTCGAACAGGGAGGGCAGGGCCGGCGCTACCTAGACCTGAGCCCATTACTGAAGTCGGACATCGGGCCGGGAGATTTTATCGAATTCACCAGCGCCGGAGCGGTGTGGAATTCTGGGCCGGCTACACTGGTTACATTTTCCAATGCACCTCTCGAAGGACGTCGGGTTCTGGTTGTAGCACCCCATCCGGATGATGCAGAGATCGCAGCGTTTGGTGTCTACCAGTCATCTCTCGCCGATGTAGTTACGGTAACTGCGGGGGATGCCGGTGGTGCTAACTTCGAGTCCTTGTGGCCAGGCGAAGCAGAACAATACCGGGCAAAGGGTCGCATCAGGACTCTGGACAGTCTCACGGTGCCCTTGTTGGGAGGCTTGCAGCCGGAAGCGGTACGCAATCTCGGTTACTATGATGCCACGCTTCGACAACTCTGGCTGCAGCGGCCGAATCCGGTTGAGCCACCGCTGGCCGAGCTCGAAGACCCCGCCTATTACCGGCGCCTCAATTTCGATCCTGAACTGCGCGAACGGGAATTTATCTCCAGCTGGCCATCACTCGTTGCTGACCTGCTTGCTGAGCTTGAAAGAGTCCAGCCCCAGTCGGTAGTCGCACCCCATCCGCGGCTCGATCGTCACCTCGATCATCAGTTTACTGCCCTGGCCTTATTTGAAGCGCTGGCCCTGTGGGGCAGGGAATGCGATATCTTACTCTATACAAATCACGCCATCGGCAACGAAGCTTTTCCGTTGGGGCCACGGGGCGGGATGACTGGTTTGCCAGCCTTCAATGGAGGCAGCCTGCACTTGCAACGCCTGTATTCTCATCAGTTATCGGTTGAGGACCGGCGCCGCAAGCTGGTAGCGTTAGAGGCCATGCATGACCTGCGTCCATTCGATCCACGAGATGGCAGTGAAATCGATTCCATCGCGCCTGTCTACGACTATTTCCGCAGAGCCGTGCGGCCCAATGAAATCTTTTTCGTCACGGATTTGAATGGTGTACGCGCTATTTATAGGGAATACTTCGAGCGAAGCAATTTCCAGGGAGAATAATAAGATGAATTTTGTAAAGAGCCGCCTTGGCATGATGATGTTTCTCCAGTATGCCGTTTGGGGAATCTGGCTACCGGTACTGGCGACTTATCTACAATCGACTACTGCAGATGGCGGTTTAGGATTCACATCCGGGCAGGTCGGCTGGATCTTGGGAGTAGCTGGTTCAATCGGAGCAGTGTCTGCTCCTTTCATCGCCGGGCAGTTTGCTGACCGCTATTTCTCCACTGAAAAATTTCTAGCAGTCCTGCTGGTGCTTGGTGGAATCGTCAAGCTGACACTCTCCTATCAGGACTCGTTTACCGCCTGGCTTATCCTGGCAACACTTTACAGTGTGCTTTATATGCCGACACTGTCACTGACTAATTCGATGGCCTTTGCACACCTGGATGATCCCGACAACGAGTGGCCACGCATTCGAGTGCTGGGCACGATTGGCTGGATCGCGGCGAGCTGGTTGTTTCCCATGATCTGGTTGCAGACAGACCTGGAGTTTCAAATTCTGCCACCCTTCTTCGTCGGCACCGAAGTACCAGACGCGACAGCTAGACTGGCTGATACTCTCAAGGTGTCAGGAGTCCTTGCTATTTTGTATGCAGGTTTCTGTCTTCTACTCCCTCATACGCCCCCCAAGAAAGAAGCGGTGGAAAGACTGGCCTTCAAGAAAGCCTTCAGTTTGTTGTCACATCGATCCTTTGCCATTCTAGTAGCGGCTAGCTTACCGATTGCAGTAATTCATCAAGTTTACTTCATGCAGACCGGCCCATTTTTTGAAAATCAGTTAGGGCTTCTGGTGACCTACATCGCTCCGGCGATGACTGTAGGCCAGTTTGCGGAGATAGGCTTCCTGGCATTGTTGGGAACATTCCTGGTTCGCCTCGGATTCAAATGGACGATTACCATCGGTGGCCTCGCCTATTTCGCCCGCTATGCGATCTGGGGCCTTATCAGTATGCAGGACGCCGCAGGACCGTCGGTAGATGCAGCGGGTCAATTTGTGTGGACCGGCCCGTTAATGATTGGAGTATTCAGTCAGTTACTACATGGCCTGTGTTATGCCTGTTTCTTCGCGTCTGCATTTATGTATGTCGATCGCATCGCCGAAGCGGACATCCGCAATTCGGCGCAGGCTGTATTTGGCATCATCATTCTGGGCGTCGGTCCTATGTTAGCCGGTCCGTTTCTGGGCATCCTGGGCAGTGTCTTCGGAGAGGCCGGCGTGGTGACGGATTTTGCAGGCATGTGGTTTACCCTGGCGGCATTGGCGTTGCTCTCCACCGCTTTAATTGTGTTTGCCTTCGAGGATGAGACCGAAGGTGAGATAGCGTTACAGCCAGCATGAGGTAGTACTAAAAAGGCTGCTACCCAGTTGTCAGGTACTCTAAGCGACTATATAAGAGGTCTCCGTTATGAAGCTTTACGATCTACCCCCTTCACCCAATGCCCGTCGCGTACGAATTTTTATTGCGGAGAAGGGATTGGATATTCCAGTTGTTCCAGTAGATATGATGACCGGGGAAAACCAGTCCGAAGAATATCTGGCCAAAAACCCTTTGGGTAAGATGCCGCTGCTGGAATTGGATGACGGCACCTGTATCGCCGAGTCAGCAGCAATCTGCCGTTACCTGGAAGAAATGAATCCCGAGCCTCCACTGTTTGGGCGAGACGCAGTGGATAAGGCACTGGTCGACATGTGGCACCGCCGCATGGAGTTTGAACTGCTTATTCCCATGATTACTATCTTCGTCCATACCGGTGAAATGTGGAAAGATCGCGTCACTCAGATTCCCGAGCTGGCAGAGGTCACTACGAAGAATGTGCAGGGGCATATGGAATGGCTTAACCAGGAGTTGGAAGGAAAGCAGTTCATCGCAGGAGCTGACTACACGGTAGCCGATATTACCGCACAGTGCGCCTTCGTCATGGGTAAGGCGGCCCTCGGTATACGTATTCCTGAAGGATTGAATAATCTGAATGACTGGTGGGCGAGAGTATCCGCGCGCCCTACCGCCAGGGCGTGAAAAAATCAATTGAATCAGAGGCGTTTGATTTGTGTCTTCTCTGGCTTTTCGTTGGAGAAAACTAATCACACTGAATCCTTTGATTTCGGGACGCCACTTACCGAATCGCCGAGACTTACGGAGCATAGAATAATGAAAAGTAGAGTGCAGTTAGGTCCAGTCGTTGTTTTTCTAACCCTAGCCATTAATACCGCAATCGCTCAACAGGATGGTAGTCCGCCCAGAGGAATTATTCAGCAATATGGCATAAACGCTGCCAGTTCGCTCCAATCTGTGACAGCTGACCCTGATTCCATTCCCTTGTTGCGTAGCTACTCGGCAGTCAGCGATGAAATCTTGCAGAATCCTCCCGAGTCCGACTGGATAACCTGGCGACGTACCTATGACAACCAGGGTAATTCACCGCTGGATGAAGTCAACAGGTTAAACGTTACTAATTTGCAATTGGCCTGGCATCAACCGGTGACTCCCGGTAACAACATGCCTACTCCGCTGGTACACGACGGCGTCATGTTTCTGTATAGCGCCGGTGACGTGGTGCTGGCAATGGATGCCAGCAACGGCGAGTTGCTATGGCGCTACAGTCACGATGGTAGTGCCGTTACCAGCCACAAGTTTGGCATTGCACTGCATGAGAATAAGGTGCTGGTGCCCACCTCGGATCTGCACATGGTGGCGCTGGATGCGCGTTCCGGAAACGTCATCTGGGATCATGCCATCGATACCAATGGCAACACCGGACATGCACTGCGCAGTGCACCGACCATTGCCGGTGGGCAGGTTATCCAGGGTATGGCGGCGAGCCGGGTACCCGGTGGTGGTTTTATCATCGCCATCGATCTGCAGACCGGCGAGGAAACCTGGCGCTTTAACACGCTAGCCAGGCCTGGTGAGCCAGGCGGCAACACCTGGAACAACATTCCACTTCAAGAGCGACAGGGTGGCTCGGTATGGAATACCGGCAGCTATGACGCGGAACTGGATCTGGTCTTCTACGGTGTTTCACCTACTTATAATACGGCGCCACTGTTCTATCCACTGGGTATCGAAGGCGTCAGCAACGACGCACTCTACACCAATGCCACCCTCGCCCTGCGGCCAGCCACCGGCGAGCTGGTATGGTATTACCAACATATCCCCAACGATCAATTCGATCTCGACTGGATCTTCGAGCGGTCTATTGTCGAGTTGGAAATCGAGGGCCAGACCAGAAAGGTGGTTATCACCGCCGGCAAGCCAGGCCTCTTCGATGCGCTGGACGCCGCGACTGGTCAATACTTGTTTTCGGTAGATCCCGGCATTCAGAACATCGTCAGTGCCATCGATCCGGTCACCGGGACCAAATACATCAATCCCGATGTGATCCCCGATGCCGAAACGATCCGTACGGTCTGTCCGCTCTATCAGGGTGGGCGCAACTGGCCTGCCAGCTCCATCGATAGTGAGTCTAAAATGTTGTTCGTGCCGATGTTCGAAGTCTGTATGGATACCCTGCTCAACGGTGAGGGGACACTTCTCAGCAGTGGGCTGCAGATGGATGCCGTGCCTGTTCCGGGCAGCGATGGCAATTTCGGCAGGCTTCAAGCTATCGACCTGCAGCGACAGGAGCTGGCCTGGCAACATAGAGAACTAATTCCACCGATCTCCTCCGCGCTGGCCACGGCAGGTGGGCTGGTATTCGTCGGATATCTTGATCATTCGTTCAAGGCCTTCGATCAAGAGACGAGCGAGGTTTTGTGGCAAACCGAACTCGACGCGATTCCCTCGTCATTTCCAATCAGCTATAGCGTCGACGGGAAACAATACATTGCAGTAGTGGCCGGGCAGTTGAACCTGCACACGGGAATCTGGCTTGGTCTGATGAATCAATTCACCGGCTATGTCCCGGCGAATCCCGGAGCGGCGGCGCTGTGGGTGTTTGCTTTGTAACTGTGACCCGATTGGAAAACACTTCAGCTTGACAGCTTTATCTGCGCAACATTAGTGAACTCGAAGCGTGTCAGGTTCTATCCTTCCCAATACAGCAACATTGCAACAAGAGCCAGAATAATGCTCCCACCCTATGATCTTCCCCTGTGGCGGTATATGTATGCTGCTCGTCAATCAGCTGAAGAATTAGCTTACCAGGAACATTTCCTGGATAACGATATTCGGCAGCTGGCAGTGACTTCTTATGCCGTTACACTGCTGCTTATCGCGATGACACTAGTCGATTTGTCACGCCTGGCAGAGGAACCTGCGCTTGTTAATGGCGTCGCCATAAAGATTATTCTCATGTTTGTGGGGCTGGGTGTGACACGGATAGTTGCCATAAAGCGACAAGCAAGGGTGATGGACCTGTGCGCATTGCTCTACATGGTCCTATTTGCCATAGGTCTTCTACTCGTCCACGCCAGCAATGACTATTCGGGAGTACGTATCACAGCTCTCATAGTCGTGTTCATCTACACTGGGCACTACGCATTTCCGGTGTATGCGAGCTATTTGTTGCCAGCGATGACCATACTTATCGTCGGCGAAACAGCAATGATCTTCACCCAGAACCGTGCAGATCTAGTGTTGGACAGGCCGGTAATACTGGTCGCTATCCTGTTTGCTCAAATGATGTCAGTGCTTGCATCTTCCTTATATCATCGGGCGAGATACAGTATTTTTCACGCCTTGAATCAAGTCAAAACACTTTCAGGCTTTCTACCAATATGTGCGAGTTGCAAAAAAATTCGTAACGATGATGGTTACTACCAGCAGATTGAGCAGTACATTGCCGAGAACTCAGACGCCGAATTCACTCATGGTATCTGCCCGACCTGTGCGAAAGATATCTACGGTGATTTCAGCAAAAAGAAAGTAGAAAAATCGAGATAAATGGAGAGAAATGGGGACAGACTCCGTTTTCCTGTCGATCACTGTACTCGCTGACAGCAATCTCCCTGTTATTCTGATATTGCACAGCATTGCTGGTCATTTTCTGGGACAGCAGTGGGGGCAAGCCCTGTCTATCCGCAGTTGACTTAGCGCCGACTAAGACGCAGCATCGAAAAAATCCCGAGAAGAGGAATCCGCCATGATGAATCGTCGCCGTTTTCTCAACACTGCTCGCACCGCAATAGGCGCCACAGTGTTGGCCCGTCCTTTGCTGTCAATGGCACAGTCCTATGACATGATCGTCAGGGGTGGCCGCGTGGTCGATCCGTCCCTCCACATAGACAGTGTTGCTGACGTGGCTATTATCGATGGCCATATCGCTGCCGTGGCTTCGAATATAGGCGCCAATGCAGCGCAAGAGATCGATGCCAGCGGCAAGCTGGTGCTGCCGGGCCTGCTCGATATCCATGCCCACTACGCACAAGATGCTCAGGGACCTCACATTTGCCTGTCCGATGGCGTGACGGGCTGGGTGGATGCCGGTTCAGCGGGGGCTGACAATATCGATGACATCGTCGCCGTAGCCCGCTCGGCTCCGCAACCCGCGCGAGTGCTGATCAACATCGGTCGGCAGGGCGTCATTCCCGCTGGCGACACGGCGGATCTGTCCCTGGCGGACGTGGAAGCCGCCAAAGCGGCGGTTGCCCGGCACCGTGATTATGTCATCGGTGTCAAGGCACGGCTCACCGCTGGCGTTACCGCCAACGATACTGAGGTGCTGCGTCGTGCCCAGGAGGTGGCCTCGTATTTCAATCTGCCTGTCATGATTCACATGGGGCAATCCACCACCCCCATGGGCGAGTTGGTGGCGCTGCTTAAACCCGGCGATATCGTCACCCACATGTTCGCACCCCCACCTAATGCCATCTTCGATGACAATGGCCAACTCTTTCCAGAAATTCTAGAGGCTCGCCGCCGCGGCATCTGGTTCGATGTCGCCAACGGCCGGGTTGACCACCTCAGATGGGATAGCTTCGATGCCATCATGGCAGCCGGTTTCTGGCCCGACACCACATCCACCGACGGGTTCTCCACCAGCCGCAGTGCACCGGGCGTAATCGATTTCCCCAACGTAATGTCAAAGCTGTTGAATTTTGGTGGTATGAGTCTGAGCGAAGTGGTGGCCTGCGGATCCTATAATGCCTCCCGACTACACGCTTTTCTTAGTGATAAGGGCACCCTGAATGTCGGCGCCCCGGCAGATATCGCTATTCTGGAGCTACGCCAGGGCTCTTTCGATTTTCTCGATAACTATGAGAATGTTCGAACCGGCGCCTTACGCCTGTTTCCATCTGACACAATTCTCGGTGGCAGGCGTGTACCACGGGCCTGAAGAATGAGTAGAAAAACTGTTCAGGGCTATCTGGTACCATAACGCTCTTTATGCAGATGATTATAAGTAAACAAATAGACTTAAGATGCTTGCTACTAACGCTTGGCTTATTCCTGTCGGCTATTTGCACCACCAGCGCACAGGAATTGGAGCCCCTTCGACCCGTTAGCAAGGTTCCCTATCAGCTCGATGCATTGCAGGATAGCTTCCTGGAATGGCCGGACACTACCAACGCCTACGCCTCGGTCGATGGGCACCGCATGCAGACTTATGTTGTGGAACAGCAGGACATTTCGCGCCGCTATAGAGACACAGTCAATCCTCAATACTGGGGTCGGATCATTGGTGCTTCTTCAGATTGGGAAAGTGCCGAATGGCTGGAGCAAAAATACCGCGACCTGGAGCTGCAGGACATCTCGATCCAGCCATTCGACCTGACACCGCAATGGTTTCCGCAATCCTGGTCAGTCACTGTCACTGTTGCAGGCAGAGAATACAGTGTCGCCACTGCACATCCGTTTTACCGCTCCACAGGGACCGACACCAATGGCGTTGAACTGGAGTTGATCTATGTTGGTTTGGGTACAGAAGCTGACTTTGCAGGTAGAGATGTGGCCGGCAAAGCGGTGTTGATCTCTGACATGTTGGGATTACCGGAGGAGGGTGCACTGCTCAGGGCAAGTGAGAAGGGAGCCGCCGCCATTTTTAATGCACGCATGATGCCTGGAAATATGCGATACCAGGCTTACCCGGTCGTCACCGACGTTCCGACCTTTACTTTAGGTAATGAGGATGGCATTGCTCTGCGTGAACTTATAGAGGGCGACCTGGTACCTAAGTTAAAGATCAAGCTGGATATCGATATCGTGTCTGGTCTTCAGACAGCGATGGTCTGGGGAACCCTCCCTGGCCAGACAGACGAGACAATCTATGTCATGGCTCATCGAGACGGATTCTTCGACGCCGCCGGTGACAACGCAGCTGGCGTGGCTTCCATGATTGAATTGGCTGAGTACTACGCAGGGATTCCTGCAGAGGAACGAAGACGTACCCTGATCTTTATTGGATTGGATGGCCATCACAACAGCGGTCCTGGCTTCGGTGTGGGTCGAATGTGGCTGGCAGAAAATCATGAAAACCTGTTCGATAAGACGGCATTGCTAATCAACGCGGAGCATCCCTCCACCGTTCAGACTATCGTCAGGCCACGTTATCTCAATCGAGACGAGGAAATAATCTGGTCTAATTCTTATACTGCTTTTCATTGGTACGCCGGCGGCTCGACGCGACCGGAGCTGAATCGAATCGCTCTGAATGCCTTCCGGGAATTTGGCATCAGCACCTACCTCGAGCCCAATCCGAGGGCTCCGGCAGGAGATCTGAGTCGTGTGTTTCAGTATGTCCCGGGGCTGACCACCACAGATTATTACCACTATTTCCACAGTGAGCTCGAGACAGTGGAAACCGTCCCATGGACTGGATTGCAGAACACCACAAAGGCTTATGCCAGAATAATCGACGAAGTGAATAAACTGGACCTGGACGTCCTGAAGAGACCGCCTGGCACGGGTCTGGACCAATAGCTGTGAGGAATAAATAAGGGGCCGGGTGACGATTTTCGATTCTGAGATTTGCTGCTCAGTGCTTCACGAAGCTGTAGTATCCGTGCCTCATATAAGCTCTAATAATGACCTGAATATCAGGCAAGAATCCAAACGAGCCGTTACAGTTATGCGGATGAACAGGCTGGCTATGAAAAACAGTTGCAGAAAATTGCTAATCCTACTGCTCACTTTATCAGTTTACGCATGCAGCAGCTCAGCGCCGCAGCGTCAATCATCCCAGAGCAATGCAACTGATTTACCTTTCACCAATGACATCGCCGACGAGGCAGTGATGGGAAAATGGGCGCGTAGTTGCGCGCTGTGCCATGTTACCGGCGAGGCCGGTGCACCCATTGCAGGTGACAGCGCCCAATGGCAACGGCGACTCGCACAAGGAGAAGAATCCATACTGCAGCGAGTGCTCGAGGGCTACAACTCCATGCCACCGCTGGGCTATTGCATGTCTTGTGAAGTGAAGGACTTTCGCGCCATGGTCGGGTTTATGGCAGGGATCAATCAATGAAGGATCTAACGCGTCGATCATTCCTCGCCTCCAGTTTGCGCGCTGCTTTGTTCGGTGCCTACGCGGTGAACAGTTCAGCCCAGGCGCAATCGACTCCCTGGAGTAACTGGTCCGGCGGTCAAACCTGTCGGCCGGCGGGTCGCTATGACATCGCCAGCGAAGACCAATTGATTGAATTGTTAAACAGTACAAGCGGGCCCATCCGGCCGATCGGATCGGGACACTCGTTCAGCCCGCTAATACCAACAGACGGACACCTGGTCATCATCGACCAGTTGAGCGGCATACTCGATTACGACAGCAGTACCCTGCAAGCGACAATCGGCGCCGGCTCCCGGTTGGGAGATCTTGGAGTGGCTCTGGATGATATTGGTCAGGGCATGTTAAACCTGCCTGACATCGACCGACAGACCCTGGCCGGTGCCACGGCAACCGGCACACACGGTACCGGCATTACTCTGCAAAGCCTGGCGGGCAACATCACTTCGCTGCGGCTTGTAACACCCGAGGGAGAGATCAGGGACATCGATGCCAGCGATGGCGACTTGTTCGATGCCGTGCGGGTGAATGTGGGTGCGCTCGGCGTGGTAACTCAGATACGTTTGCAGAATCGGGAAGCCTATAAGCTGAAGAAACGTGAGTGGACGGCGCCCACCGAAGATATCCTCACCGATTTCGATGAGCTGGCTGCCAGCCACCGCCATTTTGAAATCTTCCCACTGGTGTATTCAGACTATTCAATGGTGCTTTCCATCGATGAATCGGACGAGCCGATCGGCCAGACAATTATCCCTGCCGAAGAAGTTACTCTTGCCGATCTCAGGCCATTGGGAGTAGATGCAACGCCGCTGGAAAGACTGACGATGAATAATGCGCTTGCAGCGAACGCGGAAACCAGTGAAGTGGTAGACCTGTCCCACAAATTGTTGTCAAACATTCGCAACAACCGCTTCAACGAGATGGAGTATTCGATCCCTGCAGAAGGCAGCGCAGAATGTGTGCGGGAAATACTCAAGACCATCTATGATCAGGCGATCGATGTGGCGTTCCCATTGGAGTACCGCTACGTCAGTCCAGAAGATCCCTGGCTGAGCATGGCTTACGGCGATGAGCCCCATGCGACTATCTCAATACACCGCACCGCCAGGGAAGACTATAGACCCTACTTCGATATCATCGAGCCCATCTTCTGGAAATACGGCGGGCGGCCACACTGGGGCAAGATACACAGCCTGGGCCACCGGGAACTCAGTCAGTTGTACCCACGTTTCAGGGACTTCATGGAAATTCGGCAGTCACTCGATCCAAACGGGCGCATGCTGAATGAACATTTGAAGAACCTGTTTGACGCCTAAGTACTAGTACCATTCAGCTGAGCACGAAGCTGACACGCGCAACATAGCGATTCAAGCACGCACCACCGGTGGCGAGCAAATTGGCCCCGACTGTTTTATATAGAACGCGTGGCGATAGCAGGCTCGGTCCTGGCGGCACCGGATGACGGTCCCAGCACGGCAATCTGACCAATGACAAGCAACGCCAACATGCCCAGTGGTGTGTAATACCAGGCCATGACTGGCATATTGAAACTGCTTGTCAGCAAGATACTGAAGCCGATGGTAAGTACGGCACCCAACGCAACGCCAATCCCTGACACCAGGAAATTCTCCACCATGAAGTAACGGAGAATTTGCAAACGCGTTGCGCCCGGCGCACGCCGCGTTCCTATTTGTTTACGGCGTCGATTGATACCAAACACCGCCAGGCCAACGATACCCATGCAGGTGATAAAGACCAGAGTGATGATGACAACCCAAAGGATTGTGCTCATGGCGCTGTCGATCTGATAGCTTTCCTCACGTGTCTGTTGCAGCGACATCAGATTGCGAATGAGGCGATTGCCATTGCTTGCCACCAGCATCTCCTCTACCTCAACCATTAACCGATCTCTCTCACCCGGCTCGGTGCGGATCAAATAGGTTGCCGATCCAAAGAAAGAATGCATGGGTTGTAACATGGCCAGTTCCACATTGGAGTTCGATGGCCAGGGACCCTGAAGTTGTTCAACGATTCCTATTACCTGGTGGGGCTGTGAGCCCGAGATAAATAGTGTTTCGCCCAGTACCGCATTGGGCTCCTGTTCGGGGAACAGCTTACTGGCCAATTGGCAGCTGATGATGAGTTGCTCGGTGGCGGTTCTTTCATCCCCTTGTCGCCATTGAATATCCTGGGCTGCAAAATTACGACCGGCAATCAGTTCCAGATCCATCGTCTCTATGGTGTGTTCATCCACACGGTAGTAAGCGGCGAAAGAAGTGGCCGCTGTCTCATCGTCGACTAATCGCACGCCAGAATTAGAGCCGCTGCCACTAACCGGGATTGCATTGGTAATCGTGGCGTTAACTACTCCCGGCATCTGGCGAAGTGCAGCCAGATCATCGGCCACTGTAACCGCTTCGTTGAAATCATCGCCGAAGCCGACACTGGTCAGAAAGAACGTATTGGCCTCATCCAGACCGCTGGGCCTGGCCATCAACCGGGAGCGTTCGTTGATGATGAAAATGGCATTGATGACAACCGTCATGGTGAATGCAATTTGCAGAGTGATCAGAATGACGCCCAGCTTGTTTCTGATCATTGTTCGGAGGATTGGTCCTGTTTCCATTGTTATGATCTAACCTCTTTAAGTCGGTTGTATTCGGTCTAGAAAGTTTTCTTTCGCCACTCAATGTCTTTGACTACTGTTGTTTATTGCGTCGTTAAATGAATCGCTGGATTTACATTGCAGGCACGCCAGATGGGGTACAGGCCTGCCACGATAGTGCAGGCAACCGCCAGCAACATGGTAGTTGCAACCAGCGTAAAATCGAGCTGAATCCAGTCGGTTTGCATCAGGTTTTCGCCCAGCAAGGCTTTAACGCCTTCCAGGCCGAGCCCCGCCAAACCAGCACCAAGTATTCCGCCCATCAATCCAATAAATCCTGCTTCGATTACATACTGAATGAAGAGCGATCCCTTGTGGGCGCCCAGCGCCTGTCGCTCGCCAATCTCGGCTGACTTGCTGAGAAATTTTGAGAGTAGCAACCCGATGGTGTTGAGAAGGCATACCGCCAGCAGCATGGCTGCCAGGACCGAAAGGATCTTGGTTTCATCCGGCAGCACCTCCTGTTCAATCATCCACTCTTCTACATCGAACAGATTGTTATTGAGTTCCTTCTCGAAGCGCCCGAGTTGTTTCTGCTCTGCGGCATAGTTGTTAATGAAACCAAGGTAGTCAGCTTCCTCAGCAGCACTCGGCAATTCCACCCAGTACTGAATCCAGACACATTCGGAATTAAGAAACGCCTGCCAGCCGACGCCGTCAACCGGTTTATGGCAACTCGTGTTGCCGGCTCTGGAGAATTCCAGCGACGGAATCAGATTCCAGGGCATGTAGATTTCTTCGCCCGTATCGAACGGCCCATTATTCACATCGTAGTACTTGGGAACTGGATTCCAGTCATCGAGCACGCCCAGCACTTGAAAGCTGTTACCTTCCATGCTCACCGTTTCGCCAGTCGAATCGAGGCCACCGAAGAGCCGTTCGTTAAGTTCCCTGGAGAGTACGACCACCTGTTGTTGGTTGTCATCGGCACTATTGTCCCAGGCATTGCCGTAAAGAAAGGGCACGTCGAACATGGCAAAGAAATCCGCCGAGGCGCCCCGGCCAACGATCTGAAATGGGCGCAGTTCGGGATTATCTGGCTCCAGGATACCAACAAACTTTTATGACATGGTCTGACGGAATGCTCTGCCATCGCGGATCAATGCCATAGAATCCAGGTAGGTCAACTGAACCGGCGGATCGAAATTTTGACTGGGATTGCCGATATCCATCTCCACATGAAACAACTGATCGCTCTTATGGGGGATAGGGTTACCTCCCATGACATAGTTGAGCGTGAAGATCACCATGTAGGCGCCAATGCCAATAGCCACGGCCAGCACCATCAGTGAGCTGAGCATCGGATTTCTTCTGTAGCTGAGTGCGCTTAAGCGCAGGTAATAGAAAAGCATGATTCGGTCCCTTCTCTGCTCAAGCCCCAGCTGCGGCGGATTCCCGCTGACCATCCAGCGCCGTGAGGACGGGGCTGCTGATGCGGCCGTCCAGAATGTGGATGTTACGCTTGGACTGCGAGGTAAGATCCTGATCGTGGGTCACCATGATGATGGTGGTGCCGTCGTCATTGATCTCATGCAACAGCTCCATGACTCCGTGGGCGGTATTGGAATCCAGATTACCCGTCGGTTCGTCCGCCAGCAGAAACAGGGGTTCGCCCACCAACGCTCTGGCAATGGCAACCCGTTGTTGTTGTCCGCCGGATAGTTGAGAAGGAACATGCTTCTTGCGTGCCAGCAGTCCTACGGATTCGAGAGCCCGGTCGATACGTTGTTTGCGTTCATTCGCCTTCATGCCACGGTAGCGAAGTGGCACGTTGATGTTGTCGAACAGGTTCAGATCGGGCATCAGGTTAAAGCTCTGAAAGATAAACCCGATTTTCTGGTTGCGCAGCTTGGCACGCTGATAATCACTTAGCCTGGATACATCGTTGCCGTCCAAGAGGTATTCACCGGAAGTGTGAGTTTCGAGAAGCCCGGCAATATTGAGAAAGGTTGTCTTGCCACAAGCGGAGGGGCCGGTAATACTGACAAACTCGCCTTCATCTATAGTTAGTGAAAAATCGCTTAACGCGTGGGTTTCCACGAGTTCTGTGCGAAATACTTTGGACACATCAGTCATCTGTAACATCAATCAATGCCTCTGCTAGTTATTAATTAGTACGGCGTCCGCACTATTGAATGAATCGGTACTGGACACGATGATGGTGTCCCCGGCTGATAAGCCTTCGACAATTTCGATACTGTTCAAACTGGTTGCACCGGTGACGATCGACCGACGGTGGGCGACGCCATCATCGATCACGTAGGCGACACGCCCATTGCCGCTATCGAAAAACTGATCGCGCTGCACCATCAACACATCGAGTTTTTCTTCCAACAGGATGCGCGTGGTCAGGCGTTGGTTCTGTCGTAATCCTTCCGGAACGCTCTGATTGAATCTCACGCGCCCGGTAACCTGGTTATCAACAATCTCCGGTGATATCGCCACCAGTGTGGCGTCAAATAGCTGCGTAGAGGCTCGCACCTCGGCCTGCATGCCGATGGCCAGGTCGTCGGCATAACTTTCAGAGACGAGAACTTCGACTTCGAAGGCCGAAAGATCGACCACGCTCAAGACCGGTTGGTTCTTGGCGACATTGGTCTTCTGCTGGACGGTGAGGTTGCCGACGATGCCGTTTACGGGAGAGACGATGTTGAGTTCTTCTACCTGACGCGACAGATTGGCGACTAACAATTCCTGCTGCTCGATACTCAGCTGCTGAGTCTGCAATTCAAATTCCAGGCGCTCGCCATCGAGATCGGTATCCAACAATGAATGTTTGTGCAACAACTCGGCGTTCTGCAAATCGTCCTGGGTTTTGTTGAAGTCGACCTCCGTCAGTGCGCCCTGAGTGAATGCCTGTTCCGCCCGCCTCATCTCGCGCTGCGCTGCCCTGAGTGCGATGCTGGCAGAATCTTCCGATTTCTGATTCTGCAGTTGCTGCTGACGCGTGGTAATACGCTGCCGATCCAACTCCACTCGCAAGGAGGACAGGCGCGCCTGCTCCTGCAGCAATTGATTCTGGATTTCCGGGCTGTCGATGCTGGCCAGTGCCTGTCCGGTATGCACCGAATCCCCCGACTCGACTTCGAAAGTAATGGTGCCGGTCTGTGTGGCATACAGGGTAGGGCTGACGGCAGCCACTACTCGACCCTGCACCGAGACATCACGCACAAAATTACCACGGCTTACGACCGCTAGCCGCAGCCGCTCGCTGGATACCGACTCTTGCGCCATCATCCAGCGCTGCACAGTCGGTGTAAGCAACCAGCCAGACACGGCGATAAACACCAGCAGCGCTGATGACAGCAGGATCTTGGTGCTGTTTGATTTCGGCTCAAGCACGACGTCCTGTGCCGATGTATCAGAAATCTTCATGCTTCTCAGCTACCTGGAGGAAAAAACCCACCCACCAGGTGCTTACACCGGGTGCGCTCGATTAACAGGAGTTAGACGTCAGGAGGTTTCGAATGGTTACAAGCAGGATCTCGCCCGCATGGTCATTGGGCAGCAGCGTTAGGAAACCAAAAAAGGGAAATATCGGTTCAGGGCTTGCCGGTTAGCACAAAGCTATCACTGGCGAGGGTCGTAGAATTCGCCCCTGGTACGCCCAGAGCAATCAGGCTGATTTTTGCAACGAGGGTTGGATTTTTCATGTCTGCTCCCGAATTATCCGCCTCAAAATAATCCCCACGACGGGCACTGTTAATGTGACAAACGATGCTGTTGCCCCGTCTATTCCTCTAACTCTTGCCATCGTTGGTAAGCTGCTTCCAACTCAGTCTGGTTGCCCGCTGCTTCCCCTAATACCTTCTCGACCAGATCTCTATCTGAGGTATAGAATTCCGCTTCGCCCATCACTGCTTCGAGTTCCTGCTGCTTTGCCTCCAGGCGTTCAATCAGTTTGAGCTGCTGCTCCAGCATTTTCCTGTTGGTATGCAAGGGTCGCTTTACTTTTTGGTGCGCGCTGTCGTTGCTTTGATCAATCCTATGCATCAGCTTGTTGGCAGCCTGTTTCTTAGAACCGGTCGGTGGATTCTCAAGCATCGCGGTCAGGCTGCCGCCACTGTTGATCCAGTCACTGTAACCTCCCACATGCTCCTCAATCTGCCCCGGTCCCTCGAACACCAACAAGCTGGTCACCACATTGTCCATAAACTGCCGGTCGTGACTCACCAGCAAAACCGTGCCCTGAAACTTCAATAGGATATCCTCCAGCAGTTCCAGCGTCTCGATATCCAGGTCATTGGTAGGTTCATCCAACACCAGTACATTAGCCGGCTTACTGAACACCTTTGCCAGGATCGCTCGGTTCTGTTCGCCACCACTGAGAGCCCGGGCCGCCGTGCGGATTAGGTCCGGTGTAAACAGGAAGTCCCCCAGGTAGCTGATGGCATGTTTCTTTTTGCCGTTGATCTCGATGAAGTCCTGACCACCGCACACGTTGTCGATCAGATTCTTGTCCAGATCCAGATGTTCCCGTAGCTGGTCGAAATAGGCGATCTCGAGCTTGGTACCGAGCTTGACCTTGCCTTCGCTGGGTTTGAGATTGCCCAGCAGGATCTTCAACAGGGTGGTCTTGCCAGCGCCGTTGATTCCGACGATGCCGATGCGATCACCGCGCATAACGGTGGTAGAGAAGTTGCTGATTACTTCTTTCTCTTCGAAACGCTGGGCGATGTCTGTCAGCTCGACGACGATTCTGCCAGAGCGCTCGCCTTGGCTGGCCTGGAAGCTGGCATTGCCTTGTTTGTTTCGTCGCTGGCTGCGTTCGGTACGCATGGCTTGAAGTGCACGCACCCGACCTTCGTTGCGGGTGCGCCGCGCCTTGATGCCTTGCCGTATCCACACTTCCTCTTCCGCCAGCTTCTTATCGAATAACTTGTTAGCAGTTGCCTCGGCGGCCAATTGTTCTTCGCGAAAACGCAGGAAGCGTTGGTAGCTGCCTTCAAATTGGTACAAGTGACCCCTATCTATTTCTACAATCCTGTTAGCGACGTTCTCCAGAAAGCTGCGGTCGTGGCTGATAAGCAGCAGCGCACCGTGGTAATCCTGCAGTTGTTTCTCCAACCATTCGATAGCAGGGATGTCGAGATGGTTGGTGGGTTCATCTAACAATAACAGCTCCGGCTCTCTCACCA
>CESR01062165.1_pt1 | contig 39097 bp, 36 predicted proteins | sample 356351 | NCBI WGS metagenome assembly CESR01 (sample SAMEA2622149, study PRJEB7988) | marine metagenome | isolation source: saline water (ENVO:00002010), including | reverse complement strand
CATAATTTTCTCCTTCTAATTTACTGTTGTGAACTACTCCACAGTTATGGAGCGTTTTACAACAGTAAATAATCTAGATTAAAATATAAGTCCATCAGCACCATCAATGGTTGAAAACGACACAACTCTCTCAATTTTATTTTCTTTATTCTTCTTTAGCTGATCTAAAATACAATAATTTATATTCATATCATCTAATAATTTTTTATATTTACCCAATCCTCCTTCTGGGAAACCCGTCGTGTAATGATTTACTCCGTGTAATTTTAACTTAAAATGTTTGTTTAAAAATTCTGCTCCATCATCAACTGCCTCATAAAAGTATCCGCATTGAATAAGAACTAAATCAAAATCCTTTTTAAGGGATTCTGTGATAGTAACTTTAATACCTTTAGTTTCTGATTTTGGATATCTTTTGGCTTTCTGTTGCTCTAATCCCGTTGATCCGCCTTGATAAATTTTAATCATAATGATTAAAAGGTACTAAATTAATTTACTGTTGTAAATTACTCCACAGTTACCGACTTGGCGAGGTTGCGTGGGTGATCCACGTCTGTGCCTTTCATGATGGCGACGTGATAGGAGAGCAACTGCAGTGGTACGGTAAACACGATGGGGTCGAGAATATCAGGGCAATTGGGGACGTTTATAACCTTGCAGCTCTTGTCGCTGGCAAACTTGATACTTTCATCGGCAAACACATACAGTTTGCCCCCACGAGCGCTAACTTCAGAGAGATTGGCCTTCAGCTTGCCCAACAGGTCATCATTGGGCGCCACGGCGATGACCGGCATGGTGCTATCTACCAGTGCCAGCGGTCCGTGTTTTAGTTCGCCTGCCGGGTACGCTTCGGCGTGAATATAGGATATCTCTTTCAATTTCAGCGCCCCTTCCTTGGCCACCGGGTAGGCAATACCCCGCCCGAGAAAAAGACTGTGATTCTTATCCGAAAACTGCTTGGAGATCTTCTTGATCTCCTTGCTCAAGCGCAGGGCCTTCTCGATCAGTGCCGGTAATCTTGCCAGCTCACTAACCAGGCTGGCTTCCTTCTTGGGGCGCAGACCTGTTCTGCGGGCCAGTACGATGGAAAGAAGCAACAGCAATACCAGCTGAGTAGTAAACGCCTTGGTGGAGGCCACGCCTATTTCCTGCCCCGCCATGGTGAGCAGGCAGAAGTCAGATTCTCGAACCAGCGAACTGATGGCAACGTTACATATTGCCAGGCTTGCGACATATTTCTTGGTTTTTGCGTAGCGCAATGCCGCCAGAGTATCGGCAGTTTCACCAGACTGTGAAATTGTGACAAATAGGGTGCCAGGTTGCACAATTATGTCGCGATAGCGGTAGTCACTCGCAATATCCACCTGACATGGAATTTTGGCAATTGACTCCAGCCAGTATTTGGCTACCTGTCCAGCATGAAAACTGGTACCACATGCCACAATCTGAACAGTCTTTACTCTATCGAATATGTCCTTCGAATTGATACCGAAAGCTTCTTCCAACACTTTGTTTCCGCTGATGCGGCCATCCAGCGTGTCTTTTATAGCCCGGGGTTGCTCGTGAATCTCTTTGAGCATGAAATGTTTGTATTCGCCCTTTTCCGCATCCTTGGCTTTGTTTTGCACGGTAGTCACAGGACGTTCAACCCGTTCACTGTGATGCCAGATTTCATAGTCGTCCAGACCAATCCGGGCGACATCACCTTCCTCAAGATAGATAAAGCTGTCGGTGACCTGCCCAAGAGCAATGGGATCTGACGCGACGAAGTTTTCGCCTATGCCCACACCAATGACCAGCGGACTACCGCTGCGGGCTACTACCAGCTGATCCGGTTGTGTTTTATCGATGACACATAGGCCATAGGCTCCATGCAATTTTTTGATGACTTTGTTAACCGCAGACAAAAGCGAGACCTTGCCGCCTTTGCGTGCCTGGTGAATCAGATGAACAATGGCCTCTGTGTCGGTTTCGGTTTTGAATTCATAGCCATCCGCAATCAATTTATCCCGAAGTGACACGTAGTTTTCGATGATGCCGTTATGCACCACGGAAATCTGATTATGGGAGTTGTGCGGATGGGCATTGGTAACCGTCGGTTTGCCATGTGTAGCCCAGCGAGTGTGGGCGATGCCCAGCTTTCCACGAGTATCGGCTTTCCTGGCAGCCTGTACCAGCTTTGCTACTTTGCCGACTGTCTTTATGGTGGAAATCTTGTTCGTCGGACCACTAACCAGCGCCAGACCGGCTGAGTCGTATCCACGATACTCCAGACGCTTGAGGCCTTCCAGCAGAATCCTGGAAACCTCTCTCTGCGCTATGGCTCCTACTATTCCGCACATATGATGATGGCGTCCTTACTGCCCTTTGGTTGGTCTCTTCCAGTCGGGAATGTTGCGCTGCTTGCTCCTTGCTACAGCCAGGCTATCCGCTGGGACATCACAGTTAACAGCCGAACCTGCAGCTACAAATGCATTATTCGCTAGCACGACCGGTGCGACGAGAACACTGTTCGAACCAATAAACACATTATCGCCCAGAGTACTCTTGTGCTTGTTGGCACCGTCGTAATTACAGAAAATAGTGCCGGCACCGATGTTGCAGTTGCGACCAATTTCGGCGTCCCCGATATAAGCCAGATGGTTTGCCTTGGAGCCCTCGCCCAAAATTGCGTTCTTAGTCTCTACAAAGTTACCGATCTTTACATTTGCTCCCAACACAGTGCCAGGTCTAATTCTTGCGTAAGGACCTATGAGAGAATTGGCGCCGATAGTAGCTCCATCAATGTTAGTGCCAGGCAATACATGAGCTCCATCTTCGATTACTGCGTCCTTTATGACTGTGTTGGCACCGATAACTACATTGTTGCCCAGAGACACTGTTCCCTCGAAGATCACGTTAATATCGACTACACAGTCCTTGCCACAGCTTAACTCACCCCGGACTTCCACCCGCTCAGGATCACGCAGGGTTACGCCCTGGTCCAATAGCTCCTGCTGCTTGTTCATCTGGTAGTGCCTCTCCAACAAGGCTAGTTGGGTCTTGTCATTGACGCCCTGAACTTCGATCTCATCGGCCAGAGTAATCGCATTGATCTGGCAGTTCTCATCCGCCGCCAGCGCGATAAGATCGGTCAGATAATATTCGGACTGGTCGTTATCGTTGCGAATCTCACCTAACCAGCGCACCAGCTTTGTAGCTGGAACGCACATAATGCCACTGTTGACTTCATTAATCTGCTTTTGTTCCGAGTTGGCATCTCTCTCTTCTACAATCCGGGTAACCTCTCCCGCTGTGTTACGAATGATTCTACCCAGGCCTGTTGGGTTCTCCGTCAGCACAGTTAGCAGGGCAAGTGTTTCGCCGTCTGTCTGACTCAACAATTCTTGTAGTGTGCTTGTCTGTATCAGCGGTACATCACCGTATAACACCAGCACCTGATTTTCACCATCCTCGATGTTAATGCCAGGCAATGCCTGTTGGACCGCATGCCCCGTGCCAAGTTGCTCTGCCTGCAGCACCCAGGTCAGATCGGCAGTGTTGCTACGGGCAAAATAGTCTTTGATCTGTTGCGCACCGAAACCAATGACGGTATGAATTTTTTGAGGATGCAGGGCACGCGAGGTCCGCACCACATGTTCCAACATGGCGCTTCCACCGATACTGTGCAATACCTTGGGTTTGTCCGAAAACATTCTGCTGCCCTTGCCGGCTGCCAGAATTACGACTTCCATTTGTTTTGACCTTGTCTCTCAGGCTGTTGTTTGTACGCGTTGAAACAATAAAAGAGTATCAAAAAAAAAGGTAGCTCTCGCTACCTTTCTTTAACCTTTTTCCCTTCGACTGCTGTAATCACGTCGCCCGATTCTTAAGCTGGCGTAGCGCACGAAGCTGGGCAGCCGCTTCGGCGAGTTGGGCGGCGGCGGCGCCGTAGTCCAACTCTGCACTCTGATCGGCCATCGCCTTTTCGGCATCTTCCATAGCTTTGACCGCAGCGGCTTCGTCAACATCATCGGCTCGCAATGCGGTGTCGGTAAGTAACGTCACTACTCCACGTTGTACTTCGAGAAATCCGCCAGAGACATAAAAGACCTCTTCCTCGCCGCCTTCCATGATCAACCTGACCGGACCAGGGATTAGTGCGGTAAGCAACGGGGCGTGACCCGGGGCAATACCCAGATCGCCGAGAGAACCGGCGGCAATTACCATCTCGACAAGACCCGAGAAGATGCTTCTCTCGGCGCTCACGATGTCACAATGCATTGTAAAGGACATGTTGTCTCTCTCTATCTTAATCTCTTCAAAACTAAAAACTTATACTTTCATCTGGTGCTGCTTTTCTTTACAGAGTCTTGGCTTTTTCGATAGCTTCTTCAATAGTGCCAACCATGCTGAATGCCTGTTCTGGCAGGTGATCATACTCACCATCGAGGATCGCCTTGAAGCCTGAAATTGTATCCTTCAGTGAAACGTACTTGCCTGGCGCGTTGGTAAAAATTTCCGCCACCGTAAAAGGTTGTGACAGGAATTGCGAGATACGCCGTGCACGATAGACTGTCTGCTTGTCTTCGTCGGACAGTTCGTCCATACCAAGAATCGCGATGATGTCTTTCAGTTCCTTATAACGCTGCAACACGGTTTGCACCCCGTTGGCCACATCGTAATGTTCTTGACCGATAACCAAGGGGTCCAGTTGACGTGAAGAAGAATCCAATGGGTCCACCGCGGGGTAAATACCCAGTGACGCGATGTCACGAGAAAGTACTACTTTCGCATCCAAGTGGGCGAATGTGGTTGCAGGGGAGGGGTCAGTCAAGTCGTCCGCGGGAACGTACACAGCCTGGATCGAGGTAATTGACCCGGCCTTGGTTGAAGTGATCCTTTCTTGTAGCGCACCCATCTCGGCTGCCAGTGTCGGCTGATATCCCACCGCCGATGGCATACGGCCTAGCAGAGCCGACACTTCGGTGCCCGCCAACGTATAACGGTAAATATTGTCGATGAACAGCAATACATCGCGGCCATCATCGCGGAATTTTTCTGCCATAGTCAGGCCGGACAGCGCAACCCGAAGCCGGTTACCGGGAGGCTCATTCATCTGGCCATATACCATGGATACTTTCGATTCGCCTTCCAGATCAATTACTTTCGATTCCTGCATCTCGTGATAGAAGTCGTTACCTTCTCGAGTCCGCTCACCCACCCCAGCAAATACTGACAGTCCGCTGTGCTCTGTAGCGATATTGTTAATCAGCTCCATCATGTTGACTGTCTTGCCCACACCGGCACCACCAAATAGCCCAACTTTGCCGCCTTTAGCGAATGGGCAGATTAGGTCGATTACCTTTATGCCTGTTTCCAATAACTCGTTGGTGGAGGCGAGTTCTTCATAGCTCGGTGCGTCGTGGTGTATGGGCATGCGCTCTTTTTCACCAATCGGACCACGCTCATCGATGGGGCGCCCCAAGACATCCATGATGCGGCCCAGTGTTTCTACTCCTACCGGTACGGTTACTGGCGAGGCCGTGTCCTTAACATCCAGGCCTCGGCGTAGACCTTCTGTACTGCCCAGCGCAATGGTTCGGACAATACCGTCGCCGAGTTGCTGCTGGACCTCTAACGTCACTTCAGTGCCATCAACGGTTAGTGCGTCATAAACTCGTGGTACGCTCTCGCGCTCAAACTCCACGTCGATAACTGCTCCGATAATTTCTACGATTCGACCGCTGCTCATGTTCGGTTCCTCAATCTCTTCTCTTAATCAATAGTTTAAAGTGTAAGCTTTCTAATTCGGCACCTAAGCTACAGGTGCCGCGTTAACTTCTTTATATCGCGTATCTAGTTTCTATACGGCCGCTGCACCAGCAGATATCTCTGATAGCTCCTGAGTAATCCCTGCTTGACGTGCCTTGTTATAAACCAGCTCAAGCTCATCAATTAGATCGCTAGCGTTGTCCGACGCACTCTTCATGGCGATCATTCGTGCCGCCTGTTCACAGGCGTTGTTTTCAACAACCGCCTGGTAAACCTGTGATTCGACAAACCGCAGCAACAAGCCATCGAGTAGCTCTTTCGCTTCCGGCTCATACAAGTAATCCCAGTGGTGCTGCAGGTCTTCTTCTTCGGAAGGCCGCAATGGTAGTAGCTGATTTACTTCCGGCTTATGGGTCATTGTATTAATGAAATCATTGCTAACAATCATTAGCTGGTCGATGCTGCCTTCATCGAACTTATCCAGCATGATTTTAACGGCGCCTATGATGTCGGCCAGCTCTGCTGAGTCACCGATATCACGAATGGTCGCAATCACATTGCCCCCATAGTTATTAAAGAAGGTGGCGGCGCGTGCACCAATGGAGCAGATGTCGATCTCGACATTCTTCTCCGCCCACTCCTTCATGGACACTACTGTGGCTTTAAAGGCATTAGTATTGAGGCCACCACAGAGGCCACGATCGGTTGACACAACAATATAGCCCACTCGCTTTACATCGCGCGTTTCGAAATAGATATGGCGATACTCGGGAGTGGCACTAGCGATGTGGCCAATCACAGAACGAATGCGATGCGCGTAGGGCTTGCCCAGCTTCATGCGGTCCTGTGCCTTACGCATCTTGCTTGCCGAAACCATTTCCATGGCCTTGGTGATCTTCTGAGTATTCTTGATATTCGCGATCTTAGTGCGAATTTCTTTTCCACCAGCCATTGCGATTTTCCTACTTTGCCTTACTCTTGATTGCTAGCTGTTAAATTGTGACGTCTGCCGCTTACCAGGTCTGCGTTTCTTTAAACTTCTCTATTGCTGCTTTAAACTGTGATTCAATCTCATCATCATAATCGCCAGTTTCGTTGATCCTGCCCAATAGGTCGCCATGTTCGCTGTTCATGTAAGAGAGCAATGCCGCTTCGAAATCCAGCACTTTGTTCAGCTCGATATCTTTCAGATGGCCTTCGTTGGCTGCGTAAATAGACACGCCCATTTCTGCGATTGAAAGCGGCGAGTACTGTTTCTGCTTCATCAGCTCGGTAACGCGCTGGCCGTGTTCCAGTTGGGCACGGGTGGCATCATCGAGATCGGAGGCGAAAGCGGCGAAGGCGGCCAGTTCACGATATTGGGCCAGGGCGATACGAACACCACCACCCAGCTTCTTAATAATCTTGGTCTGGGCCGCGCCACCTACACGAGATACTGAAATACCAGGGTTCATCGCCGGGCGGATGCCGGAGTTGAACAGATCGGTCTCGAGGAAGATCTGACCGTCGGTAATGGAAATCACGTTGGTGGGTACGAATGCTGATACGTCGCCTGCCTGAGTCTCAATAATTGGCAGGGCGGTCAACGAACCGGTCTTTCCCTTTACTTTTCCATCTGTGAATTGCTCAACGTAGTTAACGTTCACTCTCGACGCACGCTCCAGAAGACGGGAGTGTAAGTAGAATACATCGCCAGGATAGGCCTCACGGCCGGGGGGTCGGCGCAGTAGCAGTGAGATCTGACGGTAGGCCCAAGCCTGTTTGGTCAGGTCATCATAAATAATCAGAGCATCTTCACCACGGTCCCGATAGTACTCACCCATGGAGCACCCGGAATAGGGGGCGATGAACTGCATAGAGGCAGGGTCTGAGGCGGCGGCTGAAACGACGATGGTGTATTCCATCGCACCGTGTTCTTCCAGCTTGCTTACCACGTTGGCGACCGAACTCAGTTTCTGACCGATGGCAACGTAAACACACTTAACGCCCTTGCCCTTCTGGTTAATAATCGTATCGATGGCAACCGCTGTCTTGCCCACTTCCCGGTCACCGATGATCAGTTCACGCTGGCCGCGGCCAATTGGCGTCATGGAGTCAATTGATTTCAATCCAGTCTGCACAGGTTCGGATACGGATTGGCGGGCAATTACCCCCGGTGCGACTTTTTCGATAGCGTCGGTCAGCTTGGCTTCCACGGGGCCCTTACCATCGATTGGCTTACCCAGCGCATCGACTACCCGGCCTTCCAGCTTAGGGCCAACCGGCACTTCCAGAATACGTCCGGTACACTTACAGGTCTGGCCTTCTGCCAGAGAAAGGTATTCGCCCAGCACTACCGCACCCACCGAGTCGCGCTCGAGATTCAACGCCATGCCATAGATGCCGCCTTCGAACTCGATCATCTCGCCGTACATCACATCGGCGAGTCCGTGGATACGAATGATACCGTCCATTACGCTGACAATGGTGCCTTCGTTCTTGGCTTGCACAGACACATCGAGTTTGTCGATGCGCTGCTTGATAATTTCACTGATTTCAGATGGATTCAGTTGTTGCATGCTTGGTTCCTATTTTCCTGGCAGTTCAGGAATTCATTGTTTCGGCTAGTTTGTTCAGCTTGCCGCGCGTGGAACTGTCGATCACAGTATCACCCGCTCTAATTACAGCACCGCCCAATAGAGTTGGGTCGACGGCAGTTGCCAATTTAATGTCACGCTGCAGACGTGTTTTGAGTGCTTGCACCAGCTTTTCGGAGATTTCTGAACTGATTTCGAAAGCTGTAGTGATCTCTACGTCTACCGATTTTTCCTGATTGGCTTTCAGGTTTTCGAATAACGTGGACACTTCTACAAGCAAGGCTAGCCGCTTGTTCTCAGCTAGTAGCCGCACGAAGTTTTGACCTTTGCTGTCCAACTCATCGCCACACACTTCGAGAAAGGTGTCCGCGATTTGTTCAAAGGATAGCTCTGGCGAAGACATTATCGAGGCAACGGTAGCATCCTCAGCGACACTCGCCGCCAGCGTCAACATGCGCGACCATGCGCTCAGCGCCCCATCCTGGAGGGCTACCTGAAATGCCGCTTTTGCGTAAGGTCTTGCTAAGGTGGTTAACTCTGCCATTGTCTATGTCTTTCCAATATCCCGTGTGAGAAGTCCCGGATTAGAGCTCCGATGCCAACTTGTCTAGCATCTCTTCATTTGCCGCCTGATCGATGGACTGCTCGAGAATCTTCTCGGCTCCGGCTACTGCGATGGCGGACACTTGCGCTCGTAATGCTTCTTTGGCGCGATTCACTTCCTGTTCGATATCAGCATGGGCACCGGCGATAATGCGCTGCCCCTCTTCCCGCGCCTGCTCCTTCGCCTCATCGACTATTTGAGCCCCTCGCTTGTTGGCTTGATCGATTATCGAAGCCGCTGTTGTCTTCGCCTCTTTCAACTGCTCGCTAGACTTGTGCTGAGCGAGTTCCAGATCTTTCTGAGACCTGGCGGCGGCTTCCAGTCCATCAGCAATGCGCTTCTTGCGCTCTTCCAGTATGGCGGCGAACAGAGGCCACACGTACTTTCTGCAAAACCACAGAAAGAACAGGAAGGAAATGGATTGACCTAAGAAGGTAGCGTTAAAATTCACGGCGTAATCTCCCGCTTATGCGCTGGATCTAGCCAGCTGCCAGGGTGGCCAGGTATGGATTGGCAAAGGTAAACCACATGCCGATGCCAATACCGATCATGGTTACCGCGTCGATAAGGCCGGCGACCAGGAACATATAGCCCTGTAGCTTAGGTGCTAGTTCAGGTTGGCGAGCAGAGCCTTCCAGGAATTTGCCTCCCAGAATACCAAAGCCAATAGCCGTGCCCAATGCACCCATACCCAGTACAAGCAAAACACCCAGTACTGTAAAAGCCAATATCATTTCCATTTTTTCCTCCAGATTTTCTTCAGTTCAGATAGTACGTTTAAAAATTAGTGTGCTTCTTTGTCGTGCGCTTGGTTCAGGTACACGATGGTCAACATCATGAACACAAATGCCTGCAACGGAATGACCAACAAGTGAAATACTGCCCAGACAAAGTGAGCCGGCAGTTGCCAGTAGCCCAGCATGGACGCGATCAACAGGAATAGCAGTTCGCCGGCATACAAGTTACCGAACAATCGGAGTCCGAGCGAAATAGGCTTAGCAAACAGCGTTGGTACTTCAATAATCAGGTTAAACGGTATCATCCATTTACCGAAGGGATGAAAGGCAAGCTCGGCGAGGAAGCCCCCCAGCCCTTTGTTTTTGATGCTGTAGTAAATAATCATGAGAAAGACTGAGACCGACAAGCCCATGGTGATATTGGGATCGGTGGTCGGCACAATCTTAAACGGGGCGTGCTCGAAATTGAAAACGCCGGCAGCAGTGATCTCGAACAGCTTGGTGATCCAGTCCACCGGCACCAGGTCCATGGTGTTCATCAGTAGAATCCAGAAGAACAGCGTCAGACACAGCGGGCCGATCAGGTCGTTCTTGTGAGTAAAGCCTTGCGATACCTGGGTATCGACAAACTCGACCACCATCTCGACGAAATTCTGGACGCCGCCTGGCTTGTCGATTGAGGCATTCTTGCCCACCCAGCGGAAAAACAGCAGAAAGGCAGCGCCGAGGAAGATAGACCAACCCAGAGTGTCTACGTTGACTGCCCAGAAACCCATATCGGCCGCCTCTTCGGGCGAGTGGGCAAAGCCCAGATGGCCCTCGTGGTCTCGGCCAAAGGTCAGAAACGACAAATGGTGGGTAATGTATTCCTGAACTGTCTGCTCGCCTGCGTGTTCGGCGGCGGCGTCCGCTAACTCTGCCATTTAAGTTCTCTTAATCCGTGTGCTTATCAAGTAATCTGTAGCTTGAAAGCTTCAGGTTTTATCTCCTGTCGGGCTGTAGCTGATCAGTCCCGATACCATCACGCCAACGAAGTGAGTTGTTACAAACCCAAGTATTAACGCGAGTTCATTCAAATTAGTAATCAAGGTAAAACTTAGTGCAAACAGCACCAGAGTGATTCCTATTTTGCCGAGCTCCCCTTTTATGAAACTCTTAACAACTTTCTCTGCATTGCTGGCACCCCTATATTTAAAGGCTTGCAAGGCAAAATAGCTGTTTGGCAATGCACTAATCAGGCCACCCAGCAATGCCGAGTAAGCCAACACGGTACCTGAAAGCAACAAAGATATTACTGCTATAAAGGACGTCACAGCGAACTGTGCAACGATTACTTTATAGACTGGTGGGGCTTTTAGATTAGTCACAAACCTGACTTATTGGCTTCGCTTTTTTATTGAGCCCGGCACCCAAAACACCTGCAACAAACACCTTGAATGTACTGCGGTGATCACCAAAGCAGGCGCATTATAGGGGCTTTGCAGGGCAGTATCAACTACGTCAGATTAACAATTGGGGGGTTACTTTAAATGGGATAAAATGCCGTCTAATTCGTCCAAAGAATTGTATTTCACCACCAGCCTTCCTTTGCCCTTGGCGGTATGCTGAATTAGCACGGAGGCACCCAATTTCTCAGCCAGGTTTTCCTCCAGGTTTTTGATGTCTGGGTCAATAACCTCGGCGGATTTGCCGGTGCCACCCCCGGATAACAGGCGTCTGGCCATTGATTCGGTCTGCCTGACGGAAAGCCCCCGATTCACCACCCTGCGTGCCGCTTCGGGCTGCTGGATGTCGGGTAGCGCAAGCAGGGCTCGGGCATGTCCCATTTCCAGTTTGCCCGCCTCGAGCATGCGGCGAACATCGATATGCAGCCCGATCAGGCGAATCAGGTTGGTGACTGTTGCTCTGGATTTGCCGACCGCATCGGCCACTTCCTGCTGGGTAAGCTCAAACTCGTCCTGCAGGCGCTTGAGCGCCATGGCCTCTTCGATGGGATTGAGGTTTTCTCGTTGGATATTCTCGATAAGCGCCATGACTACGGCTGCCTCGTCCCCAACCGGCTTGATAATCGCGGGGATCGTATCGAGTTCCGCCAATTGGCTGGCACGCCAGCGACGCTCACCGGCGATGATTTCGTATTTATCTGAGGAGATGGGGCGTACAACGATGGGCTGCATGACGCCCTGGTTTCTTATCGAAGCTGCCAGTTCCTGCAATGCTTCCTCATGCATATCGGTGCGAGGCTGGTATTTACCGCGCTGTATAAGATCAAGGGGTATATTCTTGAGATCTCCATCTCGATCGGCGCTGGCAACAGACGTCCGATCTTTAGGCTTGCCGAGCAAACTGGCCATCGTTTCCGTGCTGCCAGTTGATAAAAGCGCGCCCAGGCCTTTGCCGAGCTTTTTCTTATCAGTCATTGTTGCTTGTCACGTGGTGTTTTCTGGATGTTTTGCAAGCCAATCAATCAAGAAAGTCCCGCTGCTGCCGCTTCGTCGTGCCTGCGCAGCATTTCCCCCGCCAAGGCCAGATAGGCAATCGCTCCGCGGGACTTACTATCGTATTTGATAATGGGTTTTCCGTAACTCGGTGCTTCGGCCAGCCGGATATTCCTGGGTACAACTGTTCGGTACACGGCATCGCCGAAATAATTAAACAGCTGACCATTCACTTCAGTAGTCAGTTTGTTCCTCGGATCATACATGGTGCGCAAGATGCCCTCTATCTTCAGATCCGGATTCAGTCGGTCCCGGATTGCGCCGATGGTGTCCATTAATGCGGATAATCCTTCTAGCGCGTAGTACTCACACTGCATGGGAATGACTACACCGTCAGCGGCCACCATGGCATTTACAGTCAGCATGTTCAGCGAAGGCGGGCAATCGATAACGACAAAATCATATCGCTGCCTGACTGCGTCTACGATTTGTCGAAGTCTTGTTTCCCTTCCTTCGCCGCTCATAAGTTCAACTTCAGCAGCAACTAGATCTCCGTTCGATGGTAGCAGATCATATTCTGCATCCTCTGGCCTTACGACTACTTCATCAAAAAGGGCCTGCTGAGAGAGCAAATCGTATACAGAGAGCTCAAGGTTGTTCTTATCGATACCAGATCCCATGGTTGCATTGCCCTGGGGATCAAGGTCGATGAGCAGCACGCTTTTTCGGGTTACTTTTAGTGAAGCGGCGAGATTAACTGAGGTGGTTGTTTTGCCCACCCCTCCTTTCTGATTGGCTATGGCTAGAACTTTACTCACTGCTGTCTTCCATCTCGAAACGGTTGCTTCTGTTCAAATGGCGGCGTGCGTGGGTTTTTGTTACCTGCGCACTATTTCAACTAAATGTCGTTGCGAATCGCTGCCCGGGATCTGTAGTTTTTTGATGCTGGAAGCTACAAAGTCTGCCGGCAGGAGGGCAAGCTCCTGTTCCGGGTAGCGTCCCTTCAGTGCCAGTAATTTGCATCGCTTATCACCAGATGATAACAAATGCTGTGATTTCGCCACCACATCCGCCAGTGAAGAAAAGGCACGACACATCACCATATCAATTTGCCGGTGACTTTGATAGTGCTCTATCCGACAATTTTCCACGCTTATATTATCCATCTTCAGTGTGGTTTTTACCTGGAATAGAAAACGTGTTTTCTTGCCATTGCTGTCCACCAGGACAAACTCTTTGTGCGGATTCAAAATGGCAAGTGGTATGCCCGGCAGACCAGCACCCGATCCCATATCGACGATACTACTGCCTGCCAGAAATGGCTGAATTGCCAGACTGTCCAGCAGATGGCGGCTCACCATAGAACTACTGTCAGAAGCTGCAACCAGGTTATAGCTTCTGTTCCACTTTTCAAGAAGCTTCAGATACTGAGCCAGGCTGGCTAGCTGCCCAGCGGTGTACGGCAAGCCAAGCATCTGCAGACCTTTTTCCAGCTCCTGCTCGGTAGAATCATGCATTGAAATATTCCTGAGTTTCGCTGACCGGTTTAGCCGGCTTTGCGACCCAGTGTCTGGTGTTTCTTGAGGTAAATGAGCAGCAAGGAAATAGCGGCCGGCGTCATGCCCGGTATACGTGATGCACGGCCTATATTTTCCGGCCTGGCTTCGGCCAATTTCTGTTTGAGTTCATTCGATAAACCCTGCATCTGTTGGTAGTCGATGTCTGCTGGTATCGTGGTATTTTCCTGCTTTTTCAAGCTCTCGATCTCGCTTAACTGACGATCGATATATCCCTGATATTTGATTTGGATTTCGGCTTGCTGCTGGGCTTGTGCCTCAAGCGAGTTGGCCGGGGCCGATTGATAATCATCTTCCACCGCTTTCAGTAGTGATTGAATCTCCACACCTGGCCGCGCCAGTAAATCGGCAAGAGTGTATTCCCGTGCAATGGGTTTCTCCAGTAATGGATTTATACGCTCGGCTGGGTCGCTCTCCGGTTGAATCCAGTGACGTCGCAATCGATCCAATTGCCCCTCGATGTGTTCCTGTTTTTCAGTAAAGAACTGCCAACGCTCGTCATCGACCAGACCCAGCTTTCGACCGATCGTGGTAAGTCGAAGATCGGCATTGTCTTCTCGAAGGGTAAGGCGGTACTCTGCCCGGCTAGTGAACATTCGGTAGGGTTCGCTTGTGCCCAGAGTAATCAGATCATCTACCAGTACCCCGATGTATGCCTGATCCCGGCGCGGACACCAGTAGTCTTCGCCTCGTACTGCAAGAGCTGCATTCAATCCCGCTAATAATCCTTGTGCCGCCGCTTCCTCGTAGCCTGTTGTGCCATTGATCTGGCCTGCGAAATACAGGCCCTCGATAAACTTCGTTTCCAGTGAGTACTGCAGATCTCGTGGATCAAAAAAATCATATTCGATGGCATACCCTGGCCGTGTTATGTGAGCATTTTCGAATCCTTTGATATGGCGAACCATGGCAACCTGGACGTCATAAGGCAAACTAGTGGAAATTCCATTCGGGTAGAGTTCGTTGGTGTCCAAGCCTTCCGGTTCGACGAATATCTGGTGTGAGGACCTGTCGACAAAACGCATCACCTTGTCTTCGATAGACGGACAATACCTCGGACCAGTACCTTCGATAACACCCGTATACATGGGCGAACGATCCAGGCCCTTGCGTATTACTTCATGGCACGCTTCGTTCGTTGCAGTAATATGACAATTCACCTGGGTTGGATGATCGGACTGCCGACCAAGATAAGACATCACCGGAAGCGGGGTATCTCCTGCCTGAACCTGCATCACTGAAAAATCAACCGACCTGGCATCGATTCGAGGCGGGGTTCCTGTTTTCAGGCGATCGACCCTGAAAGGCAATTCTCGTAAACGCTTTGCCAGAGCGATAGAGGGCGGATCGCCCGCTCTTCCGCCACCGCTGTTCTCCAGGCCAATATGAATCTTGCCACCCAGGAAGGTACCTGTCGTTAACACGACTTTCTGTGCGTGGATCTCCAGGCCCATCTGGGTAATCACGCCCCTGATCACACCGGACTCGATGATCAGATCATCCACTGCCTGTTGGAACAGGCTTAGATTAGGCTGACTTTCCAGCATCTTGCGAATGGCGGCTTTGTAGAGAATTCGATCTGCTTGTGCGCGAGTCGCGCGTACCGCTGGACCCTTGCTGGCATTCAGGATACGGAATTGAATACCCGCCTGGTCGGTAGCGCGGGCCATCGCACCACCCAGGGCGTCGACTTCTTTTACCAGATGGCTCTTGCCAATTCCTCCGATAGCCGGATTGCAGGACATCTGGCCCAGGGTTTCGATGCTATGTGTTACCAGAAGAGTTGCAACGCCCTGCCGCGCGGCCGCTAGCGCTGCCTCGGTCCCGGCATGCCCTCCGCCGATAACGATCACATCATATCGGGTTTTGCTCAGCATTGGATGTCAGTCTTAGATCAGGGCTGTGCAGTATATAGACAAACAAATTAAAAGAAATTGCTTTCCAGTATAGACGCTAATTACTAAATATTACTCAGTTCTATTTAGTGTTAACTATGTAGATATAAGTATTAATGTTGTTGTTATAGGGGAAGCTGGTTGCTGTTGAAAAGCCTTTTAAATTCCGAATAATCAATAAGTTAATGTAATGACAACTCTCTTGAAAACCTCTTGGCAGGCTAACTATAAGCCTTTTATAGGGTGTGCACTGTTTGAGACCTGAAAAGCTGCCCTCGTTCAAGGCAAATCTTATCCACTTGAAATCCAACGGATCAGAGTAGTTACCAACACGATATCCTTCACTGTGCCGCCTATTTTCCGATGCAAAAGCTGGAGAAGATTTCTCCAAGCAAATCATCACTGGAGAATTCACCGGTAATGCGGCCCAAATCTCGCTGGGCTAGTCTGAGATGCTCAGCAATCAGTTCCAGGGGTGAGTCTTTACAAACCTGTGATACTGCGGATTTTATGGATTTTTCTGCTGATCTAAGGGCTGTCAGATGACGTTTCCGGGCAATAAAAATACCTTCTCCGGCCGGTCTGAAACCCATGGATGACTGCAGGTGTTCGCGCAGCAACTCCAGTCCTGTAATTTGCTTGGCAGACAGGTGAATCTCCTGCAGCGAGTATTCCTCGAATGCCACCAGCCCCGATTTTGGCTCCATGCCTGGCACCAGGTCTATTTTATTGAAGACCAGGGTAGTGCGATCAAGGATAGCTTCTCTAATATTCGCGTTTCCACTCGATAATCCAAGGGGTTCTAACAGTTTTTCCACATCTTTCTCTTTAGTGGCGCTATCAATCACCAGTAGAATCTGATCTGCCTGCTCGATAGCACCATGGGCTCGCTTTACCCCTTCCTGCTCGACAATGTTATCGCTCGCTCGCAGACCTGCGGTATCGAGAAACTGCACCGGCATACCGTTGATTGAGATCTCTTCTTTTAGCAAGTCTCGCGTGGTGCCCGGAATGTCGGTAACGATTGCGCTATCAATTCCCGACAGGGCATTGAGCAGACTGGACTTTCCCACATTTGGTTTACCGGCGATGACCACGTGCATGCCTTCTTTTAGCAGCACCCCTTGATGGGCCTGTTCATAGACCATGCCGAGCTGCTCGAGGATGTCATCCAATGACTGACTGACACCGGTATCGGACAATACATCGATATCTTCATCGGAGAAATCGATGGCGGCTTCGACGTTTACCCTGGTTTGAGTTAGTTTCGTGACCAGCTCGTGGATACGCGATGAGAATTCTCCCTGCAACGTGCGTATAGCTGATTGTGCTGCCTGTTTCGAACTGGCATCGACCAGGTCGGCAATGGCTTCGGCTTGCAGCAGATCGATCTTGTTATTCAGGAACGCCCGTTCAGTAAATTCCCCCGGTTCGGCCACCCTGATTCCGAGAGCAACTATTCTCTCCAATAGTGTGTTGAGAACATGAACACCACCATGACCCTGCAGTTCAAGAATGTCTTCGCCGGTGAAAGAATAGGGTGCTTGAAAATAGATTGCGACACCCTGATCAATCGTTTGCTGATCAGTGCTCTGAAAATCGCAATAGTAGGCATGACGAGGTGTGGGAGTGAAGCCGAGAATCGTTGTACTCAACGTCAATACGTCTTTCCCGGAAATACGAATAATACCAATGCCGCCTCTACCTGGCGGCGTGGCTATTGCACAAATTGTGTCTGATTCGATTGGTGGCATCGGGTTTCAGCACTGCGCTGATATGACGCAGTCGAGCTGATGTTCAAGTTGCCTTTTTGGCCGCGTAGCCGGCTTCAATTTTTCGAGTGATATACCATTGCTGAAGAATGCCCAGCGCCCCATTGGTTAACCAGTAAAGTACCAGGCCAGCAGGGAACCATAAAAACAACACCGTCATCATTACTGGCATGAGTTGCATCACCCGGGCCTGCATAGCGTCAGCTGGCGTTGGGCTGAGCCTGGTCTGAAAGAACATCGTTGCCCCCATCATTAGAGGCAGAATGAAGAACGGATCGCGCACCGACAGATCGGTTAGCCAGAGCATGAAGGGCGCGTGCCTCAGCTCTACGCTTTCCATCAGCACCCAATACAGTGCGATGAAAACCGGCATCTGCACAAGCATGGGCAAACACCCGCCGAATGGATTAATCTTCTCTTTCTTATAAAGCTCCATCGTGGCTTGTTGCAGCTTCATCTTATCGTCGCCGTAATTGTCTTTAAGCTGCTGCATCTTTGGCATCAATCGTCTCATGCCAGCCATGGAGCGGTACTGACTCTCAGACAGCTTATAAAATGCCGCCTTTACCACGATTGTTAATAGGATGATGGACACACCATAGTTGCCTATCACTGAATCAATACGACTAAGTAGCCAGTAGATGGGGGCCGCTAGAAAAAACAGGAAACCATAATCGATGGTCAGGTCCAGATTTGGGGAAATTTCGGCCAGGACATACTGGTCTTTTGGACCGGCATAGAACTGAATATCATGACTACCGGTGCTGCCTGCTCCGACTGAAAACGAGGAGCTGGTGAACTCGCCAAAATACTGATTTAGACTGTTCTTGCGGGTGTTAAATCGGTTTGTTGTCTGTAGGCTGGGTATCCAGGCAGAGATAAAATAGTGTTGACTGAAACCTACCCAGCCACCGGTCATCTCAACGCTCTCAGCGCCGTCATCTATGTCGTCAAATTGTATTTTGATATAAGGATCGTCATCCGATGTAGTCACGTATCCCATGTAAGATCGACCAAAACTACCGGCACTACTAGGATCGTCAAAGCTGTCTCGCTTTATCTGGCCAAACGCATTGCCTTGCCATTCATTGCCAGATTGGTTATTTACAACGAAGCTGACATCAATGAGATAACTGTCACGAGTAAAACCGTAGCGCTTTGTGATTTGAACACCATCATCGGTCGTAGTTACCAGGTCGACACTCAGCGTGTTATCAGAATCGCCCAGAGTAAAGCTTGCAGCGCTGGACTGATAAACCGCCCTGCCCGCGTTGTCGATACCATTTCTACCAATAAGGCCGCTTTGGGCGACGTAGCTTCTACTGGCTCCCGATTCCAATAACACAAAGGGGTCATTTGCCACATCTAATTGTTTCAAATACTTTGGCAGGGTGAGAGAGACAATATCACCGCCATTCAGATCAATGGTTACATCAAGTGTGTCGGTGAGGATATTGACTAATCTTGCAGAGGAGCCCGTGGCGGTTGGTTCAGAAACCACCGCCGTATCGCTTTGCCCGGCAGGGCCTGGTGATGCCGGTACCTGGACTGGAACATCTGTTTCCGCAACCGGTATTGCATCAGGCAACGTATCGGGCAACGCTAAAATTGGCGTGCTGGCTGTGTTGGTACCATCATCGATCACCGGCGGATAATCTTCTTGCCAGGCGAGCAACATCAGGTAGGTGATGACGGCCAGTGAGGTGTAGAGAAAAAACTTGGTAATATCCATGGGTGATTGCTACAGAGCGGATTTGCTCGAAAGCTCCTTGGGTTCAGGCACTGGATCATAACCGCCCACATGCCAGGGATGACAACTACAGACACGACGAACTCCGAGCCAGGAACCCTTGAAGGAACCGTGTTTCTCTATTGCTTCTTTACTATACTGAGAACAAGTGGGATGAAAACGGCATTGATTGCCAATCAGCAGACTAAATGTATGCTGATAAAAAATTATTAGTCGTATGAGTAGAGTCTTTAACATCTATTCACTGATTGTCGTCGGTTGAGTCGATGAGGCGGGCACCTACCCCAAATGCTTGCAACTCAAATCCTTCCACAATCCATTCAGTTTCTCAGTAAGTGCTCGGTTGTCCAGTTTATCAGCATCCTTTCGGGCCAGCACAACTAAATCCAGGCCGGCAAAGCCAGCGGCAACTTGTCGAAAGGATTCTCGAATGAGCCGCTTGATTCTATTTCGCTGAACAGCACCAGACACGTGTTTCTTGGCTATCACCATTCCGAGCCTGGACTGCGGCTGCCGGTTACTGATGGCAAGAACAAGAAACTGATGGCATGAAACTTTAAACTGAGCGTTGTCGAAGACGATCTTATAGTCTGTGGCATTCAGCAGCCTTGAATTCTTGGAGAAGCCAAAATCTGCCACGATTCACTCTCTTTCCCTGGTGAACAGAAAAACAGCAATCAGGCGGAAAGTTTTGCGCGCCCCTTTGCGCGTCTTCGCTTGAGTACCAGCCGGCCACCCTTGGTTGCCATTCGAGCTCTAAAGCCGTGAGTTCTAGCACGCTTCAATACGCTGGGTTGAAATGTTCTTTTCATAACAGGAATTCCAGTCTTTGCGTTTCAGACCAACCGACTTTGGTTTGAAAAAAGGAGGGCGAATTCTAGAGGTTTTACCTCCAACATGCAATAAAGGAGGGCGGTTTCCTTGCCCCGGTTTACAATTTCAAAAAAGCCATTTGTCTGTACGCCCACTGGTCAAAAAACCTAAAACTTAATCACAGCTTATCCACAAATTATTTGTTAACAACGATTCGGATAAGCCCACTTTTTTGTAGATTTTGGACTCGGTAATTATCAACGGAAGCAATGTAACCAGTTGATAAATAAAGGAATAAAAACACTTCAAAAAACCACACTTTTGCTTTCCACGCAGTGGATAACTGCCAACCCAGTGGTTAGAATTACTCCACAAACAAAGCAATAAAATCGAGCAGGGGCAAGTGAAAGTGGCAGTGGCAGATTGGCAAAATTGTATTGATTGTTTAAAAGCAGAACTCCCCTCACAGCAATTCAACACCTGGATTCGACCTCTACACGCCGAACTGGGTTCGGGTGTTTTGCGTATCTTTGCACCCAATAGATTCATTATGGAATGGGTTAAGGGAAAGTTTCTGGCTCGTATCCGCGAAATTCTCGATGAAACCAACAGCAATGATCTCGACATCAGACTTGAAGTTGTTTCGTCAGACTACACTCGATCGTCACCCCGAAAAGTGATGACCCCCGTAGACACGGAACCAACCCCGCAGAGTGTTCAGCCAGCGCCGTTAAAGCCGGGACGATTTCCCAGTGGCCCCAAGCGCGGAAACAACGGCAAAAGCCGCAACGAGGATATCACTATCGATGGCAGACTCAGTCACCGGGGAGCATTGAACCCGGAAAACACGTTTGAAAACTTCATTGTTGGTAAGTCTAACCAATTAGCGCGAGCAGCGGCCGAGCAGGTGGCCGAAAATCCAGGATATGCTTATAATCCGCTTTTTATTTACGGGGGCGTGGGGTTAGGAAAGACTCACTTAATGCACGCGATCGGTAATTACCTGGTGGCAAAGAAACCTGGCGCCAAGGTGGTCTATCTGCATTCGGAAACCTTTGTGGCCACCATGGTCACTGCGCTGCAGCTCAACGCAATCAGTGAATTCAAGCGCTTTTACAGGTCCGTCGACGCGTTGTTGATCGACGATATCCAGTTTTTTGCCGGCAAGGAAAGGTCTCAAGAGGAGTTCTTTCATACATTTAATGCGCTTCTAGAAGGCGGCCAACAGATAATTCTCACCTGCGACCGATTTCACAAGGAAATCAGCGGACTTGAGGAGCGACTTAAATCTCGCTTCGGTTGGGGACTGACTGTTGCCGTGGAACCGCCTGAGCTCGAAACGCGTGCCGCAATTCTGATGAACAAGGCAGAGTTGTCCAATGTGGAGCTTCCTTATGAGGCGGCACTGTTTATTGCCCAGCGCCTGCGCTCCAACGTGCGGGAACTCGAGGGTGCGCTTAAAAGGGTTAGAGCCCACGCCAACTTCAAGGGCGAACCCATCGACCTGGATCTCATAAAAGAAGCATTGCGAGATTTGTTTGCACTGCAAGCCAAGCTGGTGACGATCGACAACATTCAGCGGTCAGTGGCGGAATACTACAAAATCAAGATGGCAGACATGTTATCCAAGCGACGTAACCGCTCGGTGGCTCGTCCGAGACAGGTTGCCATGACGCTTTCAAAAGAACTAACCAACCACAGCTTGCCCGAGATCGGAGACGCCTTTGGTGGCCGGGACCACACCACCGTGCTCCACGCTTGCAAGCAGATCACCCGGCTTAGACATAGCTCGACTGATATCCAGGAAGACTACAACAACCTCCTCAGGTCGCTTTCCAGCTAGGCTGTAACCTATTGAAATATAAAGGAAAAAGCAAATGCATTTTGTAATTTCTCGTGAAGCCCTGCTGAGACCACTACAAATGGTGAGCGGAGTTGTCGAGCGTAGACAGACACTTCCAGTACTTTCAAACATCCTCCTGGCGCTTAAAGATAGTGAGCTGTCACTTACTGGTACAGACTTGGAAGTAGAACTGGTAGGAAGGGTTCAAGTCGATCAAGCGAACACAGCGGGTGAGATAACGGTGCCTGCTCGAAAACTACTGGATATCTGCAAATCGCTTACTGATGATTCCACCGTCGAGGTTAAACTGACCGACAACAAGCTAGTGCTTAAATCAGGCCGAAGTCGGTTTACACTTACTACCCTGGCCGCCACTGAATTTCCTGGTGTTGAGGAAGAGCCCGATACATTTTCTCTGGGCATAACCCAGGCCAAACTACGAGAATTGCTGGATAGCACCAGTTTTGCGATGGCGCAACAGGACGTGCGCTACTATCTAAATGGCATGTTGTTCGAAGTCGGCGCTGAGTACTTGCGAGTAGTGGCCACCGATGGCCATCGGTTGGCTATGGAAACAGTGAACATGGCTAATTCTATCAGCGAAACCCAACAACTGATCTTACCAAGGAAAGGCATTGTGGAACTGGCTCGTCTACTGTCCGATGAAGGGGGATCAATAGATCTGACATTTGGGCAGAACCATATCCGAGCGGCAGTCCCCGAGTACACATTTACTTCAAAACTCGTGGACGGCAAGTTTCCCGACTATAACCGCGTGCTCCCAAAAGGAGGGGACAAAGTACTGACCGGCGATTGTCAGGAACTGCGCCAGGCTTTTACACGAGCAGCCATTCTTTCCAATGAAAAGTATCGAGGGGTTAGGATTATCTTATCCAACGGCGAATTGAAGATCCTCGCGAATAACCCCGAACAGGAAGAAGCGGAGGAAGTAGTCTCCGTTGAATACCAGGGAGACGCTGTAGAAATTGGGTTTAATGTGAGTTACCTGATCGATGTCCTATCCACTATTGCAAGCAGCAAGGTCAAAATAACCCTTTCAGATCCTAATAGCAGTGCACTGCTCGAGGCAGACGAAGGCAGCGATGCGCTTTATGTCGTCATGCCAATGCGCTTGTAGTTCCCAGGATAGCGTCGCCCCGCCCCGGCACTTTCTATGAGCACGATTAGAAAGCTCAATATTTCCGCGATACGCAATATCTTGCAAACTAGCCTTCAGCTCAGCCCGAACATCAATTTGTTTTATGGCGAAAATGGCAGCGGGAAAACCAGCATATTGGAATCGATCCACCTCCTCGCATCCGGCCGGTCATTCAGAACCAGCAAAACCGATACGCTGATCAATAACGACGAGACTACTTCCGTGGTGTTTGCCGAATTGACCAATGGTCACCAAATAGGATTGAGTCGAACCCGACGACAGGGCCATCAGCTCAACATGGATAACGAAAAACAAAGGAACTGGGACAAAGTGGCCAGGGAGCTACCCGTTCAGATATTGGATGCAAATTCCTTTGTGTTAGTGGAAGGGGGGCCGAAAGCGCGCCGACGCTTTCTTGATTGGGGAGTGTTTCACGTGGAACCTCTATTTGTGGAAAATTGGCGCAAATCGCGAAAATGCATCGCCCATCGGAATTTCTTGCTGAAGCAAGCCGGAGTCGATTCTGACCAGCTCGGAGTTTGGGACTTAGAATTGTGTCTTGCCGCACGGGAAGTCGACCAGGCTAGGAGCAGATATTTTGAGCAATTTTTGCCGATCTTTGAACAAGTGTTCAGGTCGCTGGCGGCGCCGATTGGAGATCAATTGTCACTGACGTATTCGCGAGGCTGGGATAGCGATAGGGACTTGGCCGAGATACTGGTTGAGAACCAGCAAATTGACCACAAATACGGGGCTACACAGAGCGGGCCTCATCGCGCCGACATCGTTATACGCGCTGGAAACCGGCTGGCAATCGAAACACTCTCTCGGGGCCAGCAAAAGACGCTAGTCAGCGCTTTAAAGATTGCTCAGGGGATGCTGCTTACGCAAACGCTCGACCGACATTGTATCTACCTGGTGGATGATCTTCCGGCAGAGCTCGATCGGGGAAATCGGGAGAAAGTCCTTTCCCAGCTGGTCGGCCTCGGAGGACAGCTATTTGTAAGCTGTGTCGATCGGGAAGCTCTCCAATTAGGCCTTCCAAACAGCCCCGAGGTGGCAACGTTTCACGTGGAATGTGGTACAATAACGGCTTGATTTTCAATTAAATTATCCGATATTTAGGTATGTAGTCGAGCGTTGCTGAGCCGGCCCATTTCCTGGAGTAGTTGCATGACCGAAAAACGTCAATCTGAGTACAATTCTGAGAGTATTAAGGTCCTGAAAGGGCTCGATGCGGTGAGAAAACGCCCGGGAATGTATATTGGAGATACGGACGATGGAACTGGTCTTCATCATATGGTTTTTGAGCTGGTGGACAACTCAATCGACGAAGCGCTGGCCGGGTTCTGTGATGAAATACACGTGACCATTCATGTCGGGGAAACGATTACCGTATCGGACAACGGCCGCGGAGTTCCCACTGAAATGCACAAAGAAGGCGTTTCAGCGGCTGAAGTCATCATGACTGTGCTCCACGCCGGGGGCAAGTTCGACGATAACAGCTATAAGGTATCGGGAGGGCTGCATGGTGTGGGGGTTTCAGTGGTAAATGCCCTGTCAGAGGAGCTGAAACTCACGATACGCAGGGATAACCAGGTCCACGAGCAATATTATGAACACGGTGTACCCCAGGCCCCTCTGGCGGTGGTGGGAGAAACCAGTAGTACTGGCACAGAGTGCCATTTCAAGCCGTCCGATAAAACATTTTCAAATGTTGAATTCCACTACGACATCATCGCCAACAAGTTACGCGAGTTAGCGTTTCTTAACGCTGGAGTAACAATAAAGCTGACGGATGAGCGTTCAGGAAAAGAAGTCCAGTACAAGTATGATGGAGGACTGAAGGCGTTTGTAGATTACCTGAATAAAAACAAGGCTTCGATTAACAAACTGTTCCATTTTGTCGCGGAGCGCGAGAGTGACGGCATTACTGTAGAAGTGGCGCTGCAGTGGAACGACTCCTACCAGGAGAACATTTTTCCCTATACGAATAATATTCACCAGCGTGATGGCGGAACCCACCTGGCGGGGTTCCGTGGAGCGCTTACCCGAGTTTTAAAAAGCTATATTGACAAGGAGTTGGCAAATAAAAAAGGGAAAGAAGTTGTCACAACTGGAGATGATGCTCGGGAAGGCCTGACTGCCATTATTTCTGTGAAGGTGCCCGATCCAAAATTTTCATCCCAAACCAAGGACAAACTCGTTTCTTCCGAGGTCAAAGCAGTGGTAGAGCAGGAAATGGCGACGCATTTCAATGATTTCCTGATGGAGAATCCCCAGGATGCCAGGCTCATTGTCAATAAGATGATCGATGCTGCACGCGCCAGGGATGCAGCTCGAAAGGCGCGGGAAATGACACGCCGTAAAGGGGCCCTGGACATCGCCGGGTTGCCAGGCAAACTGGCAGATTGTCAGGAAAAAGACCCGGCGTTATCGGAGATCTACATAGTGGAGGGCGATTCCGCTGGAGGCTCGGCTAAGCAGGGTCGAAATCGCAAAAACCAGGCCATATTGCCGCTGAAAGGTAAGATTCTCAATGTGGAAAAGGCTAGGTTTGACAAGATGCTAAGCTCAGTTGAGATAGGCACACTGATAAAAGCATTGGGCTGTGGCATAGGTAACGAAGAGTTTGCCCCGGAAAACCTGCGTTATCACAGCATAATTATCATGACAGACGCGGACGTCGATGGATCACATATTCGAACACTGCTGTTGACGTTCTTTTTCAGGCAAATGAGAGAACTGGTTGAACGTGGCCACATCTTTATCGCTCAGCCCCCACTTTACAAAATACGCAAAGGCAAACAGGAACAATACCTGAAAGACGACGCCGAGCTCGCCAATTATCAAACCCAGACCGCCCTTGAAGGCGCGAGTCTTCACGTTAATGCAGACGCCCCTGGCATTGCGGACAATTCCCTCGAAGCCCTGGTTAATCAGTATAACGGTGCTTACTCGATTATCAGTCGACTCGCCAGGGTCTACCCCACTGAAATTCTGGAAGCCATGATCTTTACCAGAACACTCGCCGAAGAAGAGCTTAAATCAGAAGAGAAGATACAGCAGTGGGTTGCTGAACTGGCCGAGAGCCTGCAGAAACAACACCCCGGTGTAAGTGCTAACTATACTTTACAGCTCCATGAGGACCCGGAGCGACACCTGTTTCTCCCTGAGGCAACACTTAACCTTCATGGGCTTGAGAAAAACTACGCCTTTAGCGGTGACTTCTTTCATTCCGGTGAATATCGGGCCATCGCCAGATTGGGTGAAACGCTGGATGGACTTATAGAAGAGGGCGCCTTCGTGAAACGTGGCGAACGCACACATGAGATTGACAGTTTTGCAGAAGCTATCGAATGGCTAACCAACGAAGCGATGAAGGGGCATTATCTGCAACGCTATAAAGGGCTGGGCGAAATGAATCCAGACCAACTCTGGGACACGACAATGAATCCCGAAACTCGACGAATGCTGCAGGTCACCATAGACGACGCAATCGGTGCCGATCAGCTATTTAATACCTTGATGGGAGACCAGGTCGATCCGAGAAGAGAGTTTATCGAAAGCAATGCGCTGGCAGCGGAAAATCTGGATATATAGGGATTCTAAACAAGTAATTGTTGCCGAATCCAATGTTCAATCTGTGTAGTGAGCTCGTTTGCATCTTTTCCCGCGGAAGGGACAGGCTCACCAATAACAACCTTAATAGTTCCAGGCCGTTTCAGAAACGTTCGGGCTGGCCAACAGTCACCCGCATTGTGAGCAATCGGAACGATGGGCGCACCGGCGGCCACCGCTAGTTTAGCGCCACCTCTCGAAAAACGTCTGATCACTCCCGAACTCGACCGGGTTCCTTCTGGGAACACAATTACCGAGTTCCCTTCCCTAATTCTTTCGACTCCTTGAGTGAGCAGGGACCTTCCTGCTTCTCTGGGTTGCGAACGATCGATTGCGATTGGTTTTTGCAAGCGCATTGCCCACCCCCAGAATGGAATATTCATAAGCTCCTTTTTGAGCATGGGCGACACTGGATATTTTAGTTTATAGAAGAGTATGGCTTCCCAATTACTTTGGTGATTGGCCAGTATAACAACAGGCTGTTCAGGTATGTTTGCCTGACCAATAATCCGGTATCGAATATTACAACTGATGCGTAACCAATTAAGCACGGCATTACACCAGGTTGATGCAATGATATGGCGTCCCCGAGCGGGAGTAATTGGAAACAATACTATTAACAGAGCCGACATCAAAATCGTGATCGGCACATAGCCTAAGTAAAACAAGAGTGAACGAAAAAACAACACAAAAGAACTAGTCATTACTAAGTAGAATCAGTTTTTCGACAGCAGTAGCCAAATCATCAAAAACCGGAACAGCCGAAGACTCACTGCACAGTAATTGCTGTTCGGTCTGTGCGCCATTACCCGTTCGTACCAGCACGGGTCTCAGACCATAGGCTCTTGCGGCCTGTATATCTTTAAGGCTATCACCGACGAAATAGCAGTTACTCAGAGAACAAGAATACTCTCGTTCAATCTGCTCAAGTAGTCCAGTCCCGGGTTTACGGCAGGAACAGCCATCGTCTGGTCGGTGCGGGCAATAGAATATCCCGTCGACAAATCCCCCCGCTTCTTCTGCCATAGAACATAGTTTATGATGAATATTGGCAAGAGCGAACTCATCAAACAACTGCCGGCCGAGGCCAGACTGATTACTCGCGACAGTGACTCTAAAACCCGCGCGATGTAACGATGCTATGGCTTCCAGGCTGCCCGAGATGGGGACCCATTCCTCAGCTGATTTTATATGCGCACTGGAGTCTTCATTTATTACTCCATCTCGATCAAGAATAATTATTTTCATGGAGGTAGCATCTGGCATAAAGATCGCTAGCTAATTGTTATGCAAATAAGAAATATCGGCCGATTGTAAGAATAGATTTCGTAATTGCTGCAGCAGCGCTAATCGGTTTGCCTGAAGCGATTTGTCTTCACACATTACCAACACCTCGTCAAAAAATGTATCCACACTCGTTTTTAGGGAAGCCAAAGATTGCAAGCCATCTTTGTAAGAACCGTTTTCAAACATTGGGGCCACTTCTAACACTTTAGCTTGCAATTCGTCGAATAATAATATTTCAGCGGGATCTTGGAGCAAATCCTGATTGACAACAAGGTGTTGAATGGCCGGGTCTTGTTTTGCCAGCAAGTTTGAAACCCGCTTATTAGCAGCAGCAAGCGCGGCTGACTCGGGAAGGCTGTTGAAATTGTGTACGGCAACAATTCGCTTGTGAAAATCCAGCGGCCGCTGTGGTTTTAAGACAAATACAGACTGAAATACCTCACTTGAAACGCCTTCTTCCAGATACCAGGATTTGAATCGATCCAACACAAATTCAAAAACTTCTCCTGAAGTTGATGGCTGCAGATCGATATCAACAAATCCGGACTCGGCCAGCTCAATGCATTCCAGGATATTCAGGTCCAACTTGTTTTCAACGATGATTCGTAGAATTCCAATCGCTGCGCGACGCAGGGCAAATGGGTCCTTGGACCCGGTAGGGGACTGACCTATACCGAAAATACCTACCATGGAATCCAGCTTGTCAGCCAGGGCCAGGGTTGTACCGGTTGTCGTCTCGGGCAAGCCGTCTCCAGCAAACCGAGGCTTGTACTGCTCATGCAGCGCATTGGCTAGCTCTTCAGGTTCGCCTTCATGCAAAGCATAGTAATAGCCCATTAATCCCTGCAACTCTGCAAACTCGCCCACCATCTTGGTTAACAAGTCACACTTGGAAAGCCTGGCAGCACGTGAACATAGCGTTGGATCGCCGCCAATTTGTTTGGCGATATTAGCTGCTAGTACCGCTACGCGCTCTGACTTGTCATAAACGGATCCCAGCTTTTCCTGAAACACAATATTTTTTAGCCGGCCGGTGCGGGATTGCAACGTTCGTTGCTTGTCGGTTTCATAAAAGAAGCGAGCATCAGCAAGCCGTGGCCGGATGACACGCTCATTGCCCTGGACTACCTGGGAAGGATCCTTACTAACAATATTGCTGACTGTAATAAATCTTGGGAGCAAGCAGTCGTTTTCGTCTGTTACATAGAAACATTTCTGGTGAGCCTTCATCGTCAGGATCAATGCCTCAGCGGGCACCTCCAGGAAATGCTCTTCAAAATGGCCGGTTAGGGCTACTGGATATTCTACAAGGCCGGTGACTTCATCTAACAATGATTCATCGATAACAGCAGTGGCCTGAGCCCTGTTACCTTCTTCTGTTACCAGCTGGCGAATGAGTTCTTTTCGTTTATCGAAATCGGGAATGATGCCACCGGTTTCTTCCAACAACTTTTCGTAGTTGGCTGCATCGTCAATTTGAATTGCCTTGTTGTAATGAAATCGATGTCCGAAGGAGAAGTTGCTGGATTCGATGCCTAACACTGAAGTTGTGATTGTTTCTTTGCCAAGTATCATCACAGCCCAGTGTACGGGTCTGACAAATTCTATCCGAGAGCTCCCCCAGCGCATTTGCTTCGGTATAGGGAGCTGTGCCAGGGCTGCCCTCACAATATCCGGCAGCAAATCTGTGCTAGGTCGCCCTTGCTCGGTTGACGAAAAAGCCAGTTTTTCAACCCCATCTTTTTCCAACCTGCCCAGATCAGCCAGCTCAACACCACAGGACCTTGCGAATCCCAATGCTGCCTTGGTGGGATTGCCTTCACCATCGAAGGCCTCTTTTACTGCGGGACCCAAGCGTTCTATGGACTTGTCCGACTGCTGATCCTGCAAACCATTGACCATTACCGCTAGACGACGCGGAGTCGCATAACGGCGCGATGCATCAAACTCCAGAGTTGCTCGCTGTAAGCCGGCTGTGATGTTTTGCTCAAGCGCCGCAGACAAAGAACTCAAGGCTTTAGGGGGCAGCTCTTCAGTCCCTATTTCAAACAAGAAATCGCGAGTAGACATGGCCGTTACTGTTCCAGATATTCTTTTCGCAGCTCTTCGCTGGCCAGAGGAAACCCCAGGCGTTTGCGACTTAAGAAATACGCCTCAGCAACTAATTTTGCCAGGGCACGAACTCGCAGTATGAACCGCTGTCTTTCAGTAACCGAGATGGCGTTTCTCGCATCCAGCAAATTGAAGTAATGCGAGGCCTTAAGTACCTGTTCGTAAGCTGGCAAGGCGAGGCTCTTTTCGATCAGGCTCTTACACTGTTGCTCACTATCATCGAAGTAACGAAATAGGATATCCGTATCGGCATGCTCGAAATTGTAGGCGGACATCTCCACTTCATTCTGTTTGAAAACATCGCCATAGGTAACTACACCGTCGGGTCCGTCGGCCCAGACGATATCGTAAATGCTGTCCACGCCCTGCAAATACATGGCGATTCTCTCGATGCCGTAAGTTATTTCACCGCTCACCGGGTGGCACTCCAGGCCGCCAACCTGTTGGAAATAGGTAAACTGGGTTACTTCCATACCATTAAGCCAGACCTCCCAGCCCAATCCCCAGGCTCCCAGGGTCGGTGATTCCCAGTTGTCTTCAACGAAGCGAATATCATGGATACTCATGTCAATACCAAGGCTGGTAAGCGAAGCAAGGTATAGTTCCTGGATGTCCTGTGGAGACGGCTTCAGAATGACCTGGAACTGGTAATAGTGCTGCAATCGGTTTGGATTCTCTCCATAACGTCCGTCGGTGGGTCGCCTGCAGGGTTGCACATAAGCGCTGTTCCAGGATTCTGGGCCGATGGCGCGCAGAAAGGTCGCGGGGTGAAAAGTCCCGGCACCCACCTCCATATCCAGTGGTTGCATCACGACACAGCCTCGCTCGGCCCAAAAATGCTGTAATGCCAGCACCAGGTCCTGAAAGGTTTTCGGCTTCTTGGTATTTTCCACGACTGCGATGAATTGTTCAGAAAATCAAAGGGCTGCAATTATCCTCGATTATCTGGAACTAATCCACAGGCGCTTCGCTCAGGGACAATCTGTAGCATAGCCAAAGAGGTTTTTTAAGACACTGTGTTATTCGCCTCACTAGCTCTAAAATAGCCAACCTAACCCTGGTTTAGTCGAGCAATTATCATTCAAGTGCTTAGCCATATTATTATGAAGAGTTTCCTGGTGCTATGCGCCTGGTTGCCGCTGCCTGTGCTACACGGAATCGCCAGAATCTGGGGATCGGCGCTGTCTATTATCCCAAATCGCAGCCGTGCCACGACCCGCACAAACCTCAAGGCCTGCTTTCCGGATTACAGCCCTGCAGAAATTTCCAGGCTGACCAGGGCGAGCCTGGTGAACACAGCCTGTACAGCGATGGAGATGGGCAAGGCGTGGCTTGTTCCGATTGAGAAGACTCTCAGCCTGGTCGTCGATCATGACGCAGACGGGATGCAAAGTTTCTCCGCCGCTGTCGAATCCGGTAGCGGCGTCATCCTGTTAGCACCGCATCTGAGTAATTGGGAAATACTCGGCTTCTATATTCAAGAGATTCATCAGACCACGTTTCTCTATCAACCGCTCAGGCAGCCAGCCCTGGACAAGCTGATTCGAGAGGCCCGCTCCCGTAGCGGTGTAAAAATGGCGCCTACCAACCGCAAAGGTGTTGCGCAGTTATTGAAGGCGCTTCAATCGGGTGAGATTATCGCGGTACTGCCGGACCAGGTACCAGCTGATGAGAGCGGCATGTATGCCCCTTTTTTTGGAGTCCCGGCACTCACCATGACACTGGTAAGCAAACTAACGCAGCGCACTGGTGCTAAAGTTTTTTGTGGCTTTGCCCAGCGCCTACCGAAGGGGAAGGGCTTTAAGGTTGTTCTACAGGAGGCGAATCCGGCAGTATTCAGCAACAATCTGGAAGAATCGATTACCGGGCTAAACGAATCTGTTGAACACAGTGTCGAGCTGGCTGTGGCACAGTACCAGTGGGAATACAAACGGTTTCGCCGCCAGCCTGATGGTGAGGATTTCTATCAGGAATAGGCCGTAGGACAGGGTTACCGACGCCAGAACATAGGGGTAAACAGCACCAGCAGTGTAAAAACTTCGAGCCTGCCGAGCAGCATTGCTACACAGAGAATCCACTTCGCCGTCGTCGGTAGATTGCCATAGGTTTCAGCCACATTAGCCAGCCCCGGTCCCAGGTTGTTGATGCAGGCGCCAACGGCACTAAAAGCGGTGATGATGTCCAGCCCCGTGGCGAGGAGCGCCAGCAGCATCACCATGAACGCCATGACGTAAACCGCAAAAAATCCCCAGACTGACTCGATCACACGGTCAGTAACCACATTGCGGCCCAATTTGATGGGTATTACAGCCTTGGGATGAACAAGTCGCTGTACCTCGCGAAACCCCTGTTTGAAGATCAGCAGGATTCTTATTACCTTCATGCCGCCGCCGGTTGATCCGGCACAGGCTCCGATGATCGCGGCGTAGAGCAATAAATAAGGAAGAAACAAGGGCCAGGAATTGAAGTCCGCCGTGGTAAACCCAGTCGTAGTGGCAAAGGAGACAACCTGGAAAACACCCTTGATTACAGATTCGAATAGTCCCGTATAGACTGCCGAGAAATAGAGGACTAAGACGGTAATGACCGATACTGTAACAAGAATAAAACTATAGAAAAGAAACTCCGGATCGACCAGATAGTGGCGACCACTGCGTCGCTGCCATGCCGTGAAATGCAGGGCGAAGTTTATGCCTGCGATAAACATAAACACGATGGCAACCATATTGATTGCAGGGCTATCGAAATAGGCCATGCTCGCATCGTGTGTGGAGAATCCACCGATAGCCACCGTTGTAAAACTGTGGCTGATGGCATCGAACAAATCCATGCCTGCAACCCAGTAGGCAACCGCACAGACGGCTGTGAGTGACAGGTAGATATACCAAAGCGCCTTCGCTGTTTCCGCCAGGCGTGGTACCAGTTTATTGTCTTTTACAGGGCCGGGGCTTTCGGCGCGATACAGCTGCATGCCACCTATTCCCAGCATCGGTAGCAGGGCCATCGCCAAAACAATAATTCCCAGCCCGCCAAGCCATTGCAGTAATTGACGATAGAACAAGATGGATCGAGGCAGATCATCCAATCCGGAGATTACCGTAGCACCTGTGGTTGTCAGTCCCGAGAGTGATTCAAATATGGCATCGGTGATAGACAGCTCCACCGCTGAAGACAGCATGAACGGCAGGCATCCGGCTGTGCCCAACACGACCCAGAAAAGCGTAACTACCAGGAAGCCATCCCGCGTGCCCAGCTCCTTTCGCGACCGGGCGGTAAAGAGCAGCAGCACTGCCCCTGCGCTGAAGATGATTAGAAAAGAATAGAAGAACACCGAAGCCATACCATCGGCGTATATTAATGAAACCAGCCACGGTGGGAAGTTGCCCAGAAAGCTGAACAATATGAGCAGAATACCGAGAATCTTGACTATGATGGAAGCGTGCATCGGCTACTAGAAGAAACTGAAACCGACTTGGAACAGGCGCTCAACCTCTTTAATCATCTTTCTATCTACCAGGAACAAAATGACATGGTCATCCGACTCGACAATGGTGTCGTCGTGTGCGATTAGAACCTCTTCGTTCCTGACGATTGCACCAATGGTAGTTCCTTCCGGCAAATCGATGTCCGCAATAGCGCGGCCGACAACCTTGGACGATGCCTGATCGCCATGGGCGATTGCTTCCATTGCTTCAGCCGCGCCGCGCCGCAGAGAGTGGACTTTAACTACATCGCCGCGCCGAACATGGGTTAGCAAGCTTCCGATGGTGGCTTGTTGTGGGGAGATGGCAATATCGACCTCACCGCCCTGTACAAGGTCCACGTAGGCGGGATTGTTGATCAACGCCATCACCTTTTTGGCGCCGAGCCGTTTCGCCAGCAGCGATGACATGATGTTTGCTTCGTCATCATTGGTAAGTGCAACAAACACATCGGTATCTTCAATATTCTCATCCAGTAATAGGTCCTGGTGAGAGGCTTCGCCGTTTAAGACGATGGCCTTGTCTAATTGTTCAGAAAGATACACACATCGCTGCTGATCACTCTCGATAACCTTGACCTGGTAACGCTGCTCAATATTCTGCGCAAGTCGCAGACCGATATTGCCCCCGCCTGCAATGATGAGACGCTTATAGGGTTTGTCCAGGCGCCTTAGTTCGCTCATGCAGGCGCGAATGTTTTCCTGCGCAGCGACGAAGAACACTTCATCTTCTGCTTCAATTACCGTGGATCCTTCAGGAATGATTGGCCGGTCTTTTCTGAAAATTGCTGCAACCCGCGTTTCAATATTTGGCATGTGCTGCCGCAGTAGTCGAATCTCCTGCCCGACCAGAGGCCCACCATAAAAAGCCTTTACAGCAACCAATTGGACTTTGCCATCGGCGAAATCCAATACCTGCAGAGCTCCGGGCAAATCAATCAGACGGGAAATGTAATCGGACATGATCAGCTCCGGGCTGATAACCACATCCACTGCGATGCCGTGTTTTCCAAACAGCTTCTGGCTCACCAGATAACTGGTCGATCTAATACGGCAAATCTTCTTGGGGGTTTGGAACAGTGAATAGGCCACCCTGCAGGCAACCATATTGATCTCATCGCTTCCAGTGACTGCGATGATCATGTCGGCGTCGTCACCGCCGGCCCGCTCCAGTACATCAGGGTGGGATGCTTGGCCAGTTATTGTACCGATATCGATACGGTCTTTTAGCTCTCGCAACTTGTTAGTGTCGGTATCGACAACAGTAATGTCGTTCTTCTCATTAGCCAATGTTTCGGCGAGCGTACTACCAACCTGGTCGGCACCGAGAATAATAATTTTCATGCGAGTAATACTCTAAGAACACGGGCAAGAACTTGGCTAGGTCTTTCGAAGCAAACAGAAGAAGAATCCATCAGGGCCATCATTCGCACCAGCGAGGAGCTGTCTTCCATAGCGACATTCTACTCCCCAATCGGCCGCGATGCCTTCATATTTAGCGTTATCAGTGCGTTGCAGAAAGCCTTCAATGATAGATTGATTTTCTTGCTGAAGAATTGAACAGGTGGTGTACAGCAGCAACCCGTTCGACTTCAAACAGGGCCACAGGGCATGCAGCAAATTCCGTTGGCTGAGTTGTAGTGAGTGAAGACTTTCCTGAGACCGTAGCAGTTTGATATCCGGATGGCGGCGGATAACACCAGTTGCCGAGCAAGGGGCATCCAGGAGGATGCGATCGAAGCCTTCGCCGTTCCACCAGTTCTGGGTATCGGTGGCATCCGCACAAACCAATGAGGCCTCTAAGCCGAGCCGGGTAAGATTTTCCTGAACTCGAAGCAATCTGTTAGAACCCTTGTCTAGTGAAAGGATTGAAGTTAGTGAGCGTTCACTTTCCAATATATGACAAGTCTTTCCCCCCGGTGCGGCACAGGCATCCAGCACAGTTTGTCCGGGCCGCAATGCCAGCAAGCCGACAGCCAATTGGGAGGCCTCATCCTGCACGCTGAGTTTACCCTCCTTAAAACCCGGCAGGCATTCAACCGCGCGGGGTTGCTGAAGATAAACCGACGCCTCGCAGAGGGCGCCAGGGCTTGCTGAAATAGCCTCGGCATGCAAAGCTTCTAACACTTCATCTCTGGTAGTAGCCTGAAGGTTGACCCGCAAAGTCATGGGTGGTCGAAAATTGTTGTGAGCTAAAATCTGCTCGGACTGATCTGGCCATTGCTCGAGCAATTCATCGACGAACCAACCGGGATGTGAGCTTGTTACAGACAGCGGTGCTGCGCCGAGTTGTTCCTCCAGTTCGGTCTGTGTCCTGAGGTAGTTTCTCAATACGCCATTAACCAGTGACCTGCCCCAGGATTTGCCGAGCCGATCGGCGGCCGATACGGTTTCATTGATGACTGCATAGTTCGGAATCGACAACTCTCGAAGCTGATAGAGACCAACAATTAGCAATGACTTAAGCTCGATATCTTTCGCTTTAAGCGGCCTGCTGAGCAACTGGTTGAGAAGCCATTCCAGCAGATGAAACCAACGACAACTACCGTACAAGGTTTCTTGCAACAATGCGTGGTCAGATAATTCTGTTTGCTTTGTGAGATGACTGCTAAGAGAGCCATTGCCTTTTTGTAACTCTGTGAGAATTTTCGCGGCTATAGCTCGAGTGTTAGGCTTACTCATCAAGCTGCTGAGTCAGAGTTGGAAAGCGCTTTTCCAACAGCGAAAAAGTCAGGGCGGGAATTGAAAATATCTCGAACGTTGACAGGGTTTTTCCCAGGTAGTTGAACGGCAGATATCAGCAGTGATGAAGCCGAACAGGCTACCTGGAAACTTTCCCTGTCCACTCTGACAATTGTGCCAGGCGCCTGGTCGAAACTGTCAGAAGAAGGAGTCGCCTGGAGAATTCTTAATCTGTTGCCTTGCAGATAGGAAAAGGCTGGAGCTCGCCCAATACCCGCGCGAACCGTGCGATTGACTATTTCTGCCGATGCCACCCAATCGATCAAAGATTCGCTTTTTTGCAACTTCTCTGCATAACAGCTTTTAGTATGATCTTGTTTCATCGCAGTCTTTAATAGTTGCTGAAGATTATTCAATGTATAGAGCAAGGCTTTCTGGCCAGCGAGGCGCAAACTGTTCTCAAGGTCAATTCGAGTATCGGTGGCTGCGATTGGGACCGCTATTTGATAAAGCGTATCGCCAGTATCCAGGCCTTCATCCATTTGCATAATGGTGACACCTGACTCCTCATCACCAGATAGTAAGGCTCTCTCAATTGGCGCAGCGCCTCGCCACCGAGGCAATAGGGAAGCATGCACATTGATACAGCCGAAACGAGGGATATTGAGAATGTCTGCTGGCAGAATCAAGCCGTAGGCAACCACCACAAGCACATCTGGATTCAAGCCTGCAAGAATCGAGCTCTGTTCGACCGATCTTAAAGATCCGGGTTGATACACAGGAATTGAATAAGTCTCAGCCACTCGCTTGACTGGGCTTGGCTGCAAGCTCTTGCCACGGCCTGCTGGACGATCCGGCTGTGTGTAAACGGCCACGACTTCATGCTGAGACTCATGCAGCGCTGTCAAGTGAGCAGAGGCAAACTCGGGAGTCCCCACAAAACATATTCGAAATTTTCCCATGGGCGATCAGGCTGACTTTTTGTGTTCTTTTTCGAGCTTGCTGCGGATTCGTTGCCGTTTCAATGTGCTGAGATAATCGACAAATAATTTGCCATCGAGATGGTCAATTTCATGTTGAATGCAGGTTGACAGAATTCCTTCCGCTACCAACTCAAACGGCTCGCCGGATTTATCAAATGAAGTTACTTTAACCGAGCTCGGGCGGGCGACCGTCTCGTAGAAACCGGGCACGGAGAGACAGCCTTCGTCATATTCCGTCAGCTCTTCATCAATTACTGCATAAGTTGGATTAATGAAGACTTGCGGACTATCTTTTTCTTCGGAGGTATCGAGTACTAGAAGCCGTTTATGCAAGTTGACCTGGGTTGCTGCTAGCCCGATTCCCTCCGCCTCATACATGGTTTCAAACATATCATTGATCAAGACTTCGAGTTTGGCGTCGAAAACAGTTACGGGGGGCGCTATTTTCCTAAGCCTCGGATCCGGAAATTCCAGAATTTGCAAAATTGCCATCGTCTCGAAGAACCTATAATGGGTGGAACACAAATGAAGCAGTCTGTGATCTGCTTCTAGTGATAATTATACCGTATTGCTAAGATATCTATGACTCTAAGTGCAGAATTTTAATAATGAAACCTATACGAAATAAGCTTTACAGAACCGCGCAGCTAGCCATGCTTGCTGTACTCGTTTCATTCTCAGGTGCACAAGCCCAGGCCTCGTTGTTGCTCGGTGAATACCCGGAAAGCTATATCGTTGCCGATGGCGACACCCTGTGGAATATTGCGAGCCAGTTTCTGCAAAACCCGGAACTATGGCCGGAAATATGGCAACCCGACCCGTATCTGGACAACGCAGACCTGATCTATCCTGGCGACATCCTGAGGCTTGGTTTTGTGAGCGGCTCCCCGAGGATACTAGTAAATAGAGGAGATCGTGACATTCAGCGGGTCGGTCCACAGATTCGCCAGGAAGCATTGGTTAGCGCTATCCCGGCGATACCTCTGGAATCGATTGAGAACAGCTTCACTCGAAATCGGATTATTACCCGGGAATTGTATGACGCAGCGCCTTATATCGTGGAGAACCTGGGGGCCAATCTGATTATCGGTACTGGCGATGAAGTCTATGCCCGTGGAACCTGGCCGATTGGCACAAGTTCTTTCGAAGTCTACAGAGCAGGCCGTGGCTTTATGGACGAGTCTGAAGACGAGCTAATTGGCCTGGAAGCGGAATACCTTAGCTTTGCAACCATCGCAGATCAAGACGGAGCGGAACTACGCCGATTAGTGATTAACAATAGTAGCAAGGAAATCAAAGTTGGTGATCGCTTACTTATTCGGGAAGAGTCGCGAATCGGGGCAACCATATCCCCAACCGAGCCTGTATCGGACATTACAGGTGAGGTGATCGCCTTTTTAAGTGGCGAAGCCCTGGCATCGCAGCTGGATACTGTCATTATCGACCTGGGGCTGCAGGATAGCCTGGCAGTTGGTGACATCTTGTCAGTTCAAGAGGAAGGCGAACGGATGGTGGATGAAGTAGAGCGTGAACGCCTAACTTTTCGGGAGAGAATGAGCAGTATTTTCGGCGGTGAGCGCCTGCAACTGCCGGGCAACGATATTGGAACCCTGCTGGTTTATCGTACATTCGAGCAATTCAGTTACGCCGTCATACTCAGTAGTACCCAGCCCATCGAAATCTCCAACAACGTGGCAAGCCCTTAGCCCGGCTCAATTCATCACCATTCCATTGTTCAAGGATGACCCATGGAATCTCAGCTTCTCGAAGAATACCTGCGGCTGCTGCATGGCAGCGAACTCTCAGCCGCCCAGTTCTCAAGGCTGCTAACTCGATTTGAAAGTCTGGATAGAATTCGTGATTTTGTCTCATCAGAGCCGCTCGGCAGGGGGCTGAGCTCGCCGCAGGTAGCCGCGATACTCGGGCCTGAAAAATCTTGAAATGTCGACAATTGCATTAAAAATGACCTGAACTGGCTGGAAAACGACACTAACTCCATAGTTTGTTATGAAA
>CESR01169073.1_pt1 | contig 43339 bp, 40 predicted proteins | sample 356351 | NCBI WGS metagenome assembly CESR01 (sample SAMEA2622149, study PRJEB7988) | marine metagenome | isolation source: saline water (ENVO:00002010), including | reverse complement strand
ACTAAGAAAGTAACTAAGAAAGCGGCCACTAAGAAAGTAACAAAGAAAAGAACATAAAAATATTTAGGTATCTTTAGACATTTGATACTATTAGCGTCTAATTTGGAGAATTTTTGTGGCACATAAGAAAGCGGGTGGCAGTACTAGAAACGGAAGAGATTCCGAGAGTAAGCGTCTTGGCGTTAAAATATATGGCGGACAAGAAGTTGTGGCGGGCAACATCATTGTTCGTCAACGAGGTACTCGCTTTCACCCAGGAACAAATGTGGGCATTGGAAAGGATCATACTTTATTTGCCAAAACAAACGGACAAGTAAAGTTTCAAAAGAAAGGTTTGAAAAGCAGGCAGTATGTCAATGTAATTTAATCTTTTGTGGCTTTTTTGAAGGTTTGCCCCCGCTGTTGCGGGGTTTTTTTTATCTAATTAAATAATTTTAAAATGAAATTCGTAGACGAAGTAAATATCAGTGTTGTTGCAGGCTCAGGAGGAAATGGATGCTTGAGTTTTCGGCGAGAGAAATTTATTGAAAAAGGTGGTCCTGACGGTGGTGACGGCGGCAATGGTGGTAGCGTTTATTTTGTTGCAAGCGACGCAACCAATACATTGGTGGATTTTAGGATTTCAAAAATCTTTCGTGCTGAAAATGGCTCTCCTGGTGCCGGTAAGAATATGACTGGGAAATCAGGGGAAAACTTAGAAATTATTGTTCCAGTTGGAACAATAATTTCAGATATTGATACCAAAGAAATAATTGGTGATTTAGAGCAAGTTGGCAATCAAATTAAAGTAGCTCAAGGAGGAGAAAGCGGCCTAGGGAATACTCGATTTAAGAGCAGTGTTAATAGAGCGCCAAGGAAAATCACTCATGGAAAAGAAGGTGAATCAAGAAATCTTAATCTTGAGCTAAAATTGATAGCAGATGTCGGATTATTAGGTATGCCTAATGCTGGGAAATCCAGCCTCATAAGATCCATGTCGAGCGCTAAACCAAAAGTTGCAGATTACCCATTTACTACCTTGTATCCTAATTTAGGTGTTGTATCAGTAGGCATGTTGCAGAGTTTTGTTATGGCAGATATTCCAGGCTTAATCGAAGGAGCGGCTGAAGGGTCCGGATTGGGCATAAAATTTCTCAAGCATTTACAACGAACCAGAATCTTATTTCACTTGGTTGATATATTGCCGGAAGATGAAGCCATGAAGCCTCAAAAAGTATTTCGTGAGATAGAGCTAGAATTAGAGAAGTTTTCCAGTGAACTAACCAGTAAATCTCGATGGTTGGTAATCAATAAGATAGATTTACTGCCGGAAGATAAATTGAATACGCTTTGTAATAAATTAGTTAAAGACCTTAATTGGGAGGGGCCAGTCTTTCGAGTTAGTGCTATTTCAGGTGAAGGATGTGAAGATCTAGCACAGGCTGTAATACAGGAAATGGAATTAATTAAGCAAGATTAAAGATTAACCTAAATTTTTAATCTTTTTGTTTAATCTGCTTTTGTGACGAGCCGCTTTATTCTTTTTAATGATACCTTTACTAGCCATGCTGTCTATAACCGGAACTGCATCCTTAAAAGCAGCTTGTGCTGCCTTCTTATCATTAATCTCAATATTGCTAACCACATTTTTAATTTTTGTTCTAAGTTTAGAACGAAGATCCATGTTGTGAACACGTGCCTTTTGAGACTGCTTTGCTCTTTTTTGTGCTGATTTTATATTTGCCACTGTATGATTGATCCGTATTTATAATATTAATTTTATTCAAATTGATTTATTAAATCTCTTGAATAGAGCGGCGTATTATTCTTTTATAATACATAATTGTCAATCAGATACCGTAAAAAATAAAAAATATATAAAGTTATTATTGGTAACAGTTAGAATAAAATACATAAAAATGAAAAGTCCTAACGAAAAATCCACTGGCAAATTGTTCAATTCAACTATTGTTGTGAGCTCGATGACTTTTATTTCGAGAGTGTTCGGTATGCTTAGAGATATTATCTTTGCCAGATTTTTTGGAGTATCAATCGTTATGGATGCTTTTATTGTAGCGAATAGAATACCAAATATGCTTAGGCGATTTTTTGCTGAAGGTGCTTTCAACCAAGGGTTTGTGCCAGTTCTTTCAGATTACAAAGAGAATCACAGTCACTCAGAAGTAAAATTACTGGTTGATTCTGTTGCCGGTACTTTGGGATTGATTTTGTTTTTAGTCTCGCTCTTAGGGGTTACCTTAGCTCCAATATTAGTTTCAATTGTTGCCCCAGGTTTTGTCATGGAAAATGGACGATTTGATTTGGCTACGCTTATGCTGCGCTTTACTTTTCCTTACTTAATGTTTGTCTCGTTAACAGCTTTTGCAGGTGGAATACTAAATACATATGGACGTTTTGCTGTACCAGCCTTTACACCAGTGATACTGAATGTTGTCCTAATTTTTTCAGTGATCTTTGTATCTCCCATACTAACTAATCCTGGTATGTCTTTAGCATATGCAGTGTTTGTTTCTGGTTTTATTCAATTGCTTTTCCAGATACCTTTTTTATCAAAAATTCATCTAATCCCTAGACCAAGATGGAATTTATATCACAAAGGGTTGAAACGAATTTTAAAATTGATGGCTCCAGCTATATTCGGATCTTCTGTTGCTCAAATTAATATTTTATTGAGTGGGGTAATCGCCTCATTAATTGGGATCGGTAAAATAAGCTTATTGTATTATTCTGACAGAATCATGGAATTACCATTGAGTTTGTTTGGAATTGCTCTGGCTACTGTCACGATGCCATATTTATCTCGTCAATATTCAAATAGATCAATGGAGAAATTCTCTGAGGCAATCGATTGGTCTATGAGGCTTGCTTTTTTACTTTCCTTTCCAGCGGCGATTGGTATTTTTATGCTTGCCGAACCTATCATTGCCGCAATTTATTATGGCGGGGTTTTTGACCAGACTGACGTTCATATGACAGCACTAAGTCTGCGTGCTTTTGCAATTGGCTTAATTGGCTTTTCATTTGTAAAGATTTTATCACCAGCATATTTTGCAAGAGAGGACACAAAAACACCGGTGAAGATTGGGTTACTTTGTTTGGTTGTAAACCTTTGTTTAGGTATATCTCTTGTATATTACCTTGTTAAGATAAATTATGCTGGCACGCATGTTGGACTTGCTTTATCAATATCGATAGCGGCTTTGTTGAATGCTTTATTATTGTACAAAGGACTAAAGAAACAAAAAATTATCAAGAAATCAAAAAATTGGATTAATTTTTTATTAAAAGTATTTGCTGCTAATGTGGTTATGATTCTTTTTTTACATTTCTCAGAACAGCCACTTCTTTGGTGGCTAGATTTGGATTTAATTAATCGTATTTTTTTATTGATGATGATTATATTATTCAGTATGGGTACTTATTTTATTACGTTAATGATTTTCGGTGTGAAATTAAGCGATTTCCGGTTTGAAGAAAAGAAATAATCATGCATCTGGTTAGAAGAATTGACGACTTTCCATACACCCTTGTAGAGCAGGGTAGTATTTTAACAATTGGATCTTTTGATGGATTACATCTGGGTCATCAATATCTTCTGAATCGAATACTGGATGAGTCAAAAGCTTCTGGATTGCCTTCGGTTGTAATGAGTTTTGAGCCAACTCCGGGCGAATTTTTTTCTCATAAAACTCCTCCATCTAGATTAATGCGATTTCGTGAGAAATTTGATGCTTTGAAAGAAGCGGGCATTAATATTTTCTTTTGCCCTAGATTTGATCAAGGAATGCAAAATATTCAGGTAGATGATTTCATTAGAATATTGCTGATACAGAAGCTCAACATAAAATTTTTAGTCATTGGTGACGACTTTCGCTTTGCTCGCAATCGGGAGGGGAGTTTTGATCACCTAAAAAGAGTGCAGAGAATCCTTCAATTCGAATTGCAAAAAATGCGCAGTATCACCAAGGACAATGAACGTGTAAGCAGTACGCTAATTAGGGAGGCATTGCATTCTGGTGATTTAGATAAAGCGACAAATCTACTCGGCAAACCCTATCGCATGTCAGGGCGTATTGTAATAGGAGAAAAATTGGGAAGAAGCCTAGGTTATCCAACTGCGAACGTTAATATTCAACGTTTACAAAGCGCTATAATGGGTATATTTGCAGTAAGGGTTTACGGAGTTACATCCGAGCCACTTGACGCAGTAGCTAGCCTTGGAACAAGGCCTACTTTTTACGAAGGAAAAAAACCATTATTGGAAGTGCATATTTTTGACTTTAATCAAGAGATATACGGGCAATATATTCATGTTGATTTTATCTCTAAGATTCGTGATGAAGCGAAATTTGATAATGCTCAAGATTTAATAATGCAAATGGACAATGATGCCACTAAAGCAAGAAAGATACTGTTAAATAAGAAAAATTAAAGAAAGAATTAATAAAATGTTAAATGAGAAATATTCAAAAGAAATAAGATCATTAATTAAATGGTTCGTGGTTGTAGCTATTGTCTTTTTCCTCGACCAATGGGTCAAATTTTTGATTGTGGATAATGTTTCTCTTTATGAGAAAGTGTATATAAATTCCTTTATAAATATAACGCATCAGCATAACCTAGGCGCTGCTTTCAGCTTTTTGGCCGATGCAGGAGGTTGGCAAAGATGGTTTCTTTCGATACTGGCCATAGTCGTTTGTTCTTATATAATTTATTGGCTTTATGATTTACGAAAAACAGCTAAATGGTTTCTTCCTTATGGGCTTTCGATGATACTCGGCGGTGCTTTAGGCAATGTCTTTGATCGAGTAAGATTAGGTTATGTTATAGATTATCTGCAAGTCCTGATTTATGGTTGGCCTTTTCCGTCATTCAATGTGGCTGATGCCGCTATTACTGTTGGTGCTATTATGATAATTGTTGATGCAGTTACAGATAAAGACAGTTGAATTTAACCCTATAAATTAATCTTCGATAAGCATACTTAAGTCAATAGCTGTAATATTTTTGGTAATAGCACCAATTGAAACGAAATCAACTCCCGTCGCTGCTGTTTCTTTAACATTATCGATTGTTATGTTTCCGGAAGCTTCAATTAAGGCAGGAGGGTTACCAATTTCTTGATTGATCTTGCAAGTCTCAGAGAGCATTCCAAGAGTAAAATTATCCAAAAGGAGACGATTTGCCCCGGCGCTAATTGCTATTTTAGCTTCGTCTAATGATTCTACTTCTAGTTCAGTTGGAGTATCCGGGTAACGTTTTTTTGATTCCTTAATAAGATATTTGATCCCTTTTGAATTAATAATATGGTTTTCTTTAATCAGTATTGCATCGTATAAACCAAATCTGTGATTGGTTCCACCTCCACAAGTAACCGCATATTTTTGTGCTAAACGTAATCCGGGGATAGTTTTTCTGGTATCAAGGATTTTACAATTTGTATTTTTTATCTTTTCTACATATTTCTTTGTAGTCGTTGCTGTTGAAGAAATAGTTTGTAGGAAATTCAGGGCGCATCTTTCGCCGCTGAGAATATTATTCTTAGATCCTTTAATTTCTGAAATGATTGAATTTTCTTTTATAGAATCACCATCTTTGTAAAACCAGTTTACTTTTATCTCTGGATCGATCTGTCTATAGAGTTCATCGACCCATGCTTGGCCAGCTAATATCATTTTTTCCCGATTATTGATAACGGCTTTACAATTTAGATCTCCACATAGAGATGCCGTTAAATCACACTGACCAATGTCTTCTTTGATCGCTTTAGAGACTAATTCATTTATTTCTTTTTTTAGATTTTCAGATATATGCATAATTTTTCATAAAATAAGCCCAGTAAAACTGGGCTTATTTTATCTCATTAACAAATAAAGGTTACAAGCGTTACATTATAAAACCATGATGAGCTCCAATCATGCTCATAACCATTGGAATTGACATTAATGTATTTGAACGGGAGGCCAAGAAAGCGATTCTTTTAGCTTTATCTATTTCATCTGCTGTAGCTGCAACCATACCAAGAATCTTCTTTTGATTAGGCCAGATGAACACCCAGACGTTAAATAACATAATTGTTCCCAACCAAGCTCCAATTCCGATAGTAGTTGCATAAATATCATTTGATCGCATACCTAATTCAAATGCATCACCCAATCTGCCAGTCATCCAGAGATATCCAGCTCCTGTTAACCAAGTAAATGCAGCACCCCATCTGAACCACCAGAGCGCTCTAGGGGCAACATATTTAGTAATACCTGCACCACCAGGTCCTCCTTCATCAGTTAATGCCTCACCAAGTGCGGGAACCTGCACAAAGTTAAAGTAATACAAGAGCCCGATCCATATTATGCCGGCTAATACATGCGCCCAAATCATTGCTGATTGGCTTGCAATACCTACCAAATGATTGTCACTCGTTGCCAGTATGAGAATAATCGCTAAAACAAAACCTGAAATTATTGTTCCACGAACAGTTTTTAATGGATTCATATTTATTTCTCTTCTTTTTGTAATTTACAATATAGTGTTAAACTCAAATGTTATTATAGAGAGTTTAGTAAAAAAAATGGAATTTTTTGCAGAATTTAAATATTAATTCATATTTTTAATAATGGAGTAAGAAATTGGATATAAATGAACGTATAAAGGATCAATTAGGAAATAACCCAGTAATGCTCTTTATGAAGGGATCACCAGATTTTCCTCAATGTGGTTTCTCTAGTCAGGCAGTTTCAGCGTTAAAGATGATTGGAAAACCTTTCTCCTATATCAATATATTTGAGGATCCTGAAATTAGAGAAGGTCTGAAGACTTATTCTAATTGGCCAACGTTCCCTCAATTATATGTCAATGGGGACTTGATAGGTGGTTGCGATATTATTATGGAGATGTATGAGACAGGTGAGCTGGCTGAATTGTTGGAAAAAAATTAGATGAAATTTCCCTTAAGTATCTAAGAAACTCTTATATATTGGATTGAATCTGTTCACAATATCACAAAATAGGTCAGCTGTTTTTTCTGCGTCATAAGCGGCACTATGCGCTTTAGATGCGTCCCAATTAAAACCAGCAATCTCAACAGCTTTAGCCAATACCGTATGCCCGTATGCAACACCACATAAAGTAGCCGTATCAAAACACGAGAAAGAATGGAATGGGTTATGTTTTATTGAGCATCTCGCTATTGCTGCATTAATAAAATTTAAGTCAAACGCAGCATTATGACCGACTAAGATTGTTCTTTTGCACTTAAATTCCTTCATAATTTCATGGATTTTGATAAAAATGTCATTCAGTGCTTCTTTCTCATCTATTGCTAGTCTTAATGGGTTACCAGGATCAATCTTATTAATAGCAAGGGATGCAGGGTCAAGATTAGAGCCTTCAAAGGGATTGATATGATGACGTATGGTAGTGCCGCGCATTATAGTGCCATCTTCGTTAAAATCAATCAGTACTGCGGCAATCTCCAATAGTGCATCTTTTTTTGCATTAAATCCTCCTGTTTCTACATCGATCACTACGGGTAAATATCCACGAAATCTATTCGCAAACAAATGAGTATTGTTCATAAGATTCTCATATTATTTTTCATTAAGAATATTTTCGTTAAGAAGGAGATTTAATGAAAAACGTACACCAAAACCGGTGATTTTTGATGGTATGTGTGCAAGTCCACCTTTATTTGTAGCGGCGCTTAAATCAATATGTACCCAAGGAATTGAAGGATCCACAAATTCGTTAAGAAAGCTGGCAGCAAGGATATGATCGCCACCACCACCTGGAGAGCATTGCATAAGGTCAGCTGTTTCACTCTTTAATTTATTTAAAAACTCTTTGCCAATTGGAAATGGCCATACTCTCTCACCACATTTTCTTCCGGATTCTTCTAGTACTTGATGTAATCCTTGGCGATTGGTGAATACACCGCTGTATTGTGTTGTGACAGCGTTCATGCAAGCTCCAGTTAATGTAGCGAAATCCAATATAAAGTTAGGTTTTTCTTGTGAAGCTAAATATAGAGTGTCAGCAAGAACCATTCTTCCTTCTGCATCGGTATGAATCGATTGGATAGTTTTTCCGTTTGCAGCAGTTATAACATCTTGAGATTTATATGCCATGGGACCAGTTCGATTTTCTGTTATGGCTAGCCAGCAATCTACCTCAATTGGAAGATTAAGCTTTGTTATTGCTAGAAGTGTTCCGAGCGCTACTGCACTTCCATTCATATCAATGTGCATATCAAGCATACTATTAAAAGGTTTCAAGTTAGTACCACCGGTATCAAAAATTATGCCTTTGCCAACGAGGCTTAGGGTTTTTGGGTTATTGATACCATTTGGTTTGAGTTTTAATTTGACGATTGCAGCGCTGTCGTCCTCATTGCCTTGAGATACCGCCAAGAAGGCTCCAGCACCCATTTCTTTTAATTCATTGGTGTTTAGAATATTTATATCCCAGTCAAAGTTTTTAGCCATTGACTTTATTAATTCAATATAGTTGTTTGCGTTTAGTTTGTTCGGAGGTAACGCAGTTAACCATCGAGCCAAATTATTTCCTTCTGACTCAGCAATGATTTGATCTAGTGATATTTTTCTTTCTAGCCCAATAATTTTTATTGTTGTAATCTGTTTTTTTGTACGTTTAGTTTTGAACTCGGGCATCAGAAACTTCCTAGCAAGTGCTGCAGCGATAAATTCTTTTGCTATTCTTTCTTGTGATGTTTTATCAAACCCAAGAACCCATATTGCAATACTCCCAGCCTTTTCTTGTGAAACTATTTGGATCATTTTTCGTGCAAATGATAAGCGATCAAATGCTGAAGATTTGCTTTCCAGTTTTCCTAAATGAAGGGAAGTTTGTTTCTTGTTCTTGAGTCTTGTAGAGATAGATGGAGTACCCCCAGTTGATCGTTTCTTGACTAACATCTTTAAATTCTTACCCTGGGGCATAACATTCCATATAGTGGCAGGTATTTTCTTAGGCAGGATAATTAATACTTGGTCGTATTTGTCGAGATCCTCAGTTTTTGGTTTGCCAATTGCTTGGCCAACTTTAGAATTATTTTTGAAATCGATTTGAAGTTCTTCTTTCATTGAACCCTTTCCCCTGGTTAATCTATTAGTTTTTTCTTTGAAGAATATGAAGCCTCATCATTATAAAGTATTTCATTTAAATAATTACTTATGTTTTTATATGAATTAAGAGAAATTGGTTAATTCGGCAAATAAAACTTATAATAGTCTCTAAGCAATCAAAGGTTGCGAGCACTATATGAGTGATTTTAATAGAACTGATGATATAGATCCGATCGAGACTCAAGAATGGCTTGATTCTATCAATTCTGTTATTGAGGCTCATGGTCCTGAGAGAGCGCATTTTATAATTAACCAAATGGTTGATTATGCTCGCCGAAGTGGCACTTATTTACCTTCCGCATACAATACCGCTTATTTAAATACTATTCCTGCTGGATTGGAACCAAACTATCCTGGTGACCGGGTGATTGAAAAAAGAATTGAGGCTTTCATTCGATGGAATGCAATGGCAATGGTTGTGCATGCAAATAAAGAAAGCTCAGAATATGGCGGTCATATATCTACATACGCTTCATCAGCAACTCTTTATGAGGTAGGGTTTAATCATTTTTGGCGCGCACCTTCGATCAAGGATCGTGGTGATATGGTCTACATTCAGGGTCACTCCTCTCCAGGTATATACGCAAGAGCTTTCCTTGAAGGAAGGTTGACCGCAAAACAGCTAAATAACTTCAGGAAAGAAGTGGGAGGTAACGGCTTGTCCTCTTATCCTCACCCATGGCTAATGCCGGATTTTTGGCAATTCCCAACAGTTTCTATGGGGTTGGGCCCTATGATGGCCACATATCAAGCTCGTTTCATGAGATATATGGAACACCGTGGATTTATTGAACCCAATGATAGAAAAGTTTGGTGCTTCTTGGGTGACGGGGAAATGGATGAACCTGAATCACTTGGTTCAATCACAATGCCGGTTAGAGAGGGCTTAGATAATTTAATTTTTGTGGTGAATTGCAATCTTCAACGATTGGATGGCCCTGTAAGAGGTAATGGGAAAATCATCCAAGAGTTAGAAGCAGCGTTTGGTGGTGCTGGCTGGAATGTTATTAAATTAATATGGGGCTCGCGCTGGGATCCGTTATTGGCTAGAGACAGTGACGGCCTTCTTAAACAACTAATGGAGCAATGTGTTGATGGAGAATACCAAAATTTTAAATCCAAGGGCGGCGATTACGTACGGGAACATTTTTTCGGCAAACATCTAGAAACATTGGAGATGGTTTCAAATATGTCAGATCAAGATATATGGCGTTTAAACAGAGGAGGCCACGACGCAAAGAAAGTTTTTGCAGCTTATGATAAAGCCATAAAGCATGAGAGCGGGCCAACAATTATACTGGCAAAGACTGTGAAAGGTTTTGGCTTGGGGTCCGTGGCTGAAGGACAAAATACAGCGCATCAGCAAAAAAAATTAGATATTGACACCTTGAAGGAGTTTAGAGACCGATTCAATATCCCTATAAAAGATAAGGACATAAAAAAGATACCTTATTATAAACCTTCGAAGAAAAGTAAAGAGCACGAATATTTGCATGAACGTAGAAAAGCTCTTGGAGGTTATATGCCTCAAAGGATAACCAAAGCAAAGAATATAAAAACTCCTGCATTGCACGCTTTTCAAAATCAGTTAGATGGAACAAGCAATCGGGAAGCGTCTACTACAATGGCGTTCATAAGGATCTTAACTTCACTTGCCCGTGACAAGGAGATCGGAAAATACATAGTCCCCATTGTGCCTGATGAAGCCAGAACATTTGGTATGGAAGGGATGTTTAGACAGATAGGTATTTATTCTTCTAAAGGGCAGCTCTACACCCCTCAGGATGTTGACCAATTAATGTACTATAAAGAAGACAAGAAGGGACAAATCCTGGAAGAGGGAATTAATGAAGCTGGTGCTTTCTGTTCCTGGTTAGCTGCAGGAACATCATATAGTAATCATGGCAAACAAATGATCCCTTTTTATATTTTCTATTCTATGTTTGGTTTCCAAAGGATTGGTGATTTTTTGTGGGCTGGAGGCGATATGCAATCTCGAGGTTTCTTAATCGGTGCGACTTCCGGCAGAACAACTTTAGCTGGAGAAGGTCTTCAGCATCAAGACGGTCATAGCTTAATAAGTGCAAGCACCATCCCAAATTGTGTTTCATATGACCCAACCTATGCTTATGAATTGGCAGTTATTATTCAGGATGGGTTAAAAAGAATGATAACTAAACAAGAAAATATTTTTTATTATATTACTTGTATGAATGAGAATTATACTCATCCGACTATTCCAAAAGGATGCGAAAATGGAATTCTAAAAGGTATGTATCTGATAAAAGACTCCAAGACCAATGATAATAAATTTAAACTTCAATTAATGGGTTCAGGTGCAATTTTAAGAGAAGTACTGAAGGCCGGGAATATGCTCGAAAAAGATTTTGGTATTGCCTCTGATGTGTGGTCAGTTACTAGCTTTAATGAATTAAGGAGAGATGCGCTTGAAAAAGATCGCTGGAATCAACTCAACCCAGAAAAAAGAAAAAAGAAAAGTTACTTGCAATCTATCTTGAAAGGAAAAAGTGGTCCTTTTGTAGCGGCTACGGATTATATGCAAATAGTTCCAGATCAAATAGAAAGATGGATACCTGGTATCTACAGAACATTAGGCACTGATGGATATGGTAGGAGTGACAGTAGAGATGCACTAAGAGATCATTTTGAAGTTAATTCTAAGTTCATTGTGATAACAGCCCTCAAAGCTTTATTGGATGCAGGTGAAATTGAAAGCAAAACTATCACTAAAGCAATAAAGAAATACAAGATTGATATCAATAAACCCAATCCTGAGAAATTATAAATTTTGTATATGAGAGCAAAATATTGGCCAAATTAATTGACATAAAAATTCCAGATTTAGGAGATTTTGAGAATATTGAGGTTGTTGAGATCTTGGTAAAAAAAGGAGATTCGGTTAATAAGGAAGAGGGTCTTATCACGCTTGAAACCGACAAAGCATCAATGGATGTTCCTTCTCCTGAGAGTGGCACTATAGATTCCATTAGAATTAAAGTTGGGGATCAAGTTAAACAAGGTCATATCATTGGAAAGATAGTTGTTCAAAAGTCGAAGAAAATTGTAGAAAAAGAAGTTAATACCCCAAAAAAGACAGAGAAAAAAGCTACTCCAGTATCAAATAACACATCTATCAGTTCATTGGAACGAGAATCAGAGTCTAATCAACTGTATTCATCTCAATCAACGTCAAGTCAATTATCCCCCATAAACGAAGAAGCATTTTCTTTGGCGCATGCAAGTCCTTCAGTAAGGAAATTTGCCAGAGAATTAGGTGTGAATCTGATTGAAGTAAAAGGTACTGGATCTAAATCACGTATTTTACATGATGATATCAAGGTATATGTTAAGGCTATTTTATCTGGCTCATTGGCATCAAAGAGCGCCTTACCAAAAATAAAAACAGTTGATTATGCAAAATTTGGCGAAATTTCAGTTGAGGAATTGGGCAAAATTCAGAGGATATCAGGTCCTAGATTGCAAGCAAGCTGGGTTAATTTACCTCATGTAACTCAACATGATCTTGCTGATATCACAGAAATGGAATCGGAAAGATTAAGGCAAATATCTTTAAAAAAGAATAAGAATATTAAGATCTCACCATTAGCTTTTATCATTAAGGCTTGCGCTTTAACTTTAGAGGATTTTCCAAAAATAAATGCATCGTTATCTGAAGATGCTTCGTCTTTGGTGTATAAGAAATATCTTAACATTGGATTTGCAGCGGATACTAAAAACGGACTTGTGGTGCCAGTTATTAAAGGCGTCAATCATAAAACCATGATTGAAATAGCGAAAGAATTAATAGATCTTTCCGAATGTGCGAGAAATGGAAATTTATCTGGCGAAGATATGCAAGGTGCAACATTTACTATATCTAGTTTAGGGGGTATTGGGGGTACAGCATTTACACCAATAATTAACGCACCTGAGGTTGCTATTTTGGGGGTTTCACGGTCATCTATGCAGCCGGTATGGTTTAATAAAGAATTCAAACCTCGGCTAATGCTTCCTTTGTCATTCTCTTACGATCACCGAGTGATTGATGGAGCTTATGCGGCTCGATTTACTACAGCGCTTGGAGAACAATTAACTCAAGTAAAAGCGCTGGTTGGAAAAAGGTAAGTTTTGATAAAAAAAAGACATATCAATCACAAAGCTGATCTTGTTGTTCTGGGTGCAGGACCAGGAGGTTATACAGCAGCCTTTAGAGCAGCTGATCTTGGTATGGATGTCACTCTTATAGAAAGGCGGCCTGTTTTGGGAGGAGTATGTCTGAATGCTGGATGCATTCCTTCAAAAGCTTTATTGCATGCTGCTAGGGTTATTGAAGAAGCAAACGCTATGAAGGAACATGGGATAAATTTTTCAAAACCTAGAATTAACTTAAAAAAATTAAAAGGCTGGAAGAATAATATTGTGAGTAAGTTAAACTCAGGATTAGAAGAGTTATCTAAACAAAGAAAAGTAAAGATTTTAAGAGGGACAGGTTTTTTTCAATCATCAAATCGTATTGTGCTTGAAAATAAAGAATCAATCGATTTTGAGAAATGTATCATCGCGGTTGGATCTGAGAATGCCTTATTACCTGGTATGCCTGAGGATGTTCGTATTCTGGATTCAACAAAAGCATTAGATCTTGAAAAGATACCAAAAAGTCTTTTAGTTATTGGTGGTGGGATAATCGGCCTAGAGATGGCATGTGTATATAATGCCTTAGGTTCTAAGGTAACTGTTGCAGAATTAACTGAAACGTTGATGCCTGGGACGGATAAAGACCTAGTGTCAACTTATTCGAGATACATTGGACGACGTTATGATGATATCTTCTTAAACACAAAAGTCAGCAAGATAGAATCAAAAAAATCAGGACTAAAAGTTTTCTTTGAAGGTAAGGAGTGTCCTAGTTCCAAGGTTTTTGACAACATTCTGATTGCCATAGGTAGACAGTCTAATGGAAATAATATTGGTTTAGGAAACGCTGGGGTAAATGTTGATAAGCATGGAATTGTTAATGTTGACAAACAAATGCAAACTAATGTCCCGCATATTTTTGCTATAGGCGATTTAACCGGAGATCCGATGTTAGCTCATAAGGCCACACATCAAGCCAAAGTTGCTGCTGAAGTGATATGTGGCAAGAAAAGTGCTTTTGATGCTAGGGTTATTCCTTCAGTTGCCTATACAGACCCAGAGATTGCTTGGGTTGGTATAACAGAGAGTGAAGCTGATAACTCCAATATTGTTTATGAGAAATCCAAATTTCCTTGGTCCGCCAGTGGGCGTTCACTATCTCTTTCTAGGGATGAAGGATTCACAAAATTATTATTCAACAAAGAAAACGGAAGAGTTATTGGTGGAGGGGTTATTGGACCGTATGCCGGTGATCTTATCTCTGAAGTTGCATTAGCGATTGAGATGGGAGCAGATGCTACAGATATTGGTAAAACGATCCATCCGCATCCGACATTATCAGAAACTATAGCTTATGCGGCTGAAGCACAAGAAGGTATATTGACCGACTTATACATCCCAAAAAATTAACTTCCTTATTTGATCTTCATTCCCGGTGTTGCTCCTTTATCCGCAGACAATAAAAATATATCACTGTCTCCAGGCCCAGCTGCTAGAACCATTCCTTCTGAAACTCCAAATCTCATTTTTCTCGGAGCAAGGTTTGCGACAACAACAACATTTCGACCTATTAAATCTTCTGTTTTGTAAGCAGATTTAATACCTGCAATAACGGTTCTTAATTCACCATCTAGATCAAGGGTTAACTCCAAAAGTTTTTCTGCCTCTTTAATTTCTTTGGCTTCGACAACAAGCGCTACACGAAGATCAATCTTCATAAAATCATCGATTGATATTTGATTATTTTGAGATTTACTGTTTTTGGATTCTTCCTTGGGTATTTCCATCATCTTTTTAACCTTTTCTTTGTCTATCCGAGTTAATAGTGGTTTATATTTTTGGATCTTTTTGCTTAAAATAGGTGAAGAAATAGCATTCCATTCCCATTTTTTCTCATTGAATAATTTTTTTGATTTATCAGCGATACTTGGGATTACCGGTGTAAGATAGATCATTAGCGTTCTAAATAAATTCAAACCTTGAGTGCAAACTTTTTGTACTTCATGCGCTTGAGATTCATCTTTAATCATTAACCATGGCTTCTTTTCTTCGATGTAACGATTTGCTTTGTCGGCGAGTAACATGATCTGCCTCATTGCTTTTGAAAACTCTCGTGACTCATAATGTTTAGCGATAGAGTCAGATGCTTCAATAAATTCATTAAGTAAATCTTGATTATCTATACTTTCAGATAATTTGTTATCGAACTGCTTATTAATAAAGCCAGAACACCTACTGGCGATATTAACTAACTTTCCTATTAAATCTGAATTGACTCTGGCTATAAAATCATCTGCATTGAGATCTATATCTTCCATGCTCGGGCCAAGTTTTGCGGCATAGTAATATCTGATAAAATTTGGATTAAGATTATTTAGATAAGTTCTTGCGTTTACGAATGTACCACGAGACTTTGACATTTTTTTACCATTAATTGTTAGAAATCCATGCGCAAACACGCTAGTTGGTTTTCTAAAACCTGCCCCTTCAAGTACTGCTGGCCAGAATAAAGTGTGAAAATAAACAATATCTTTTCCGATAAAATGATAAAGCTCATGATCACTATCTGGTTTTAAATAAGCATCAAAATCAAGATTTTTTCTATTTGCTAAATTCAAGAAGCTTGCTAAATACCCAATGGGTGCATCAAGCCAAACATAAAAGTATTTCTTTCTTTCGCCTGGGATTTTAAATCCAAAGTAAGGTTCATCTCTTGAGATATCCCAATCTTTTAAACCCATATCAAACCATTCAGACAATTTATTGGTTATGCTTTTATGCAACTCTGCGTTTTTGATCCATTTCTTTAGGTTATTTTCAAATACACTTAGTTTAAAGAAGAAATGTTCTGATTTTTTCCAAACAGGAATAGCATCAGATATGGTTGAAATTGGATTAATTAGGTCATTTGGAGAGTAGGTGGCACCACATTCCTCACATGCATCTCCGTATTGATCTTCAGAGGAGCATTTAGGGCAAGTACCTTTAATGAAACGATCAGGTAAAAACATATTTTCTTTTTCATCAAAAGCCTGCTCGATATTTTTTGTGTAAATATGATTTTCTTTTTTTAGTGAATTATATATTTGTTCAACAAGCTTTTCATTCTCATCAGAATGTGTTGAATGAAAATTATCAAAATTCACGTAAAAATCTTTTAAATCTTGATGTTGCTCTTTTGCAATTTTTGTTACTAATTCCTCAGGAGTTAATTGTTCTTCGCGGGCTTTTATCATAATTGGTGTGCCATGAGCATCTGCTGCGCAAACGTAATGACAGTTATGACCTCTCATTTTCTGAAATCTTACCCAAATATCTGTTTGAATATACTCAACTAAGTGACCCATATGTATGGAACCATTCGCATATGGTAAGGCACTGCTTACTAGTATATGACGTTCTTTTTCTTTCATAATTGTTTGTGCTACTCAAATTTATTTTTTTGTCTTAGGTTCTTAATAATCGGATTATGCCATGATCAAGAATGAATATGCTCGTTTAATTTTCTTATAATTTTTTAAAAACTCGCTATTTTTTAACTACCTTCGTTACAATAAAACAAATGAATATCGAATTTTATGTAGTTAGGTGAGTAATGACCTCAAATAATTATTCCAGCTTAAAGAATCTTTTGGACGAAGTGGTTATTCCAAGCGCAGGTAGACCATTAAAAGAAATAGGAAGCATTGATTTATTTGATATTAGTGGTTCTGCTTGCAATATAAAGATTGTGCTCGGCTACCATGATAATAATATTGATGATTACGAAAAATTATTTTCTCGTGTAGTTATAGAGAATACTGAACTTACTCAAGTGAGCGTTGCGATAAGGAGTCATGTTGCCACACACAGTGTTCAATCCTCATTGACACCACTTGATAACGTGAAAAATATTATTGCTGTAGCTTCAGGCAAAGGTGGCGTAGGAAAGTCTACAATAGCAGCAAATATAGCTATAGCACTCCAACAAGATGGAGCAAGTGTAGGTGTATTGGATGCTGATATATATGGACCATCACAACCGCTCATTTTTGGTATTGAAGGAGAAAGGCCAGTCAGTAACGATGGTAAGAATATAAATCCATTAATTGCTTATGGGGTAGAAGTAATGTCTATTGGTTTTTTAATTGATGCTAAAAAACCAACTGTGTGGCGCGGACCAATGGTAACTTCGGCATTAAATCAATTACTCAAACAGACTAATTGGGGGGATTTAGATTATCTTATTGTTGATATGCCTCCTGGAACAGGTGATATACAGTTAAGCCTTTCACAACAAGTGCCAGTGAGTGGTGCGATTATTGTTACAACGCCCCAAGATATTGCATTATTGGATGCCAGAAAAGGGTTACAAATGTTCCGGAAGGTTTCAGTTCCAATATTAGGTATTATTGAAAACATGAGCACCCATATTTGCAGTAATTGTCTGCATGAAGAGGCGATTTTCGGTGAGGGAGGAGGGGTAAAGATTTCTGAAGAATTTGATGTTGATTTATTGTGTAATATCCCATTAAATTCGTCTATCAGAAAACATACGGATGAAGGCCTACCCTCTGTTACTACTGCACCGGATAGTGAATTTGCAATAAGATTTCGTGATGGATCTAGAAAAATGGCTATTAAATTAGCAGCAAAGAAAAAAGACTATAGCCAATATTTTCCCAATATTGTAGTTGAGGAGACTTAGATTGAGTATTAAATCAGATAGATGGATCAAAGAAATGGCGGAGAGTAACCTTATGATTGAGCCGTTCGAAGCCAATCAGATTAAAAAAAACAATGGAGAGAGAATTGTTTCTTATGGAACATCAAGTTATGGTTATGATGTCCGCTGCTCAAATGAATTCAAAGTTTTTACCAATCTGGAATCAGTAATTGTTGATCCAAAGAAGTTTGATGAGTCTAGTTTTATTGATAAAACTGCCGATGTTTGCGTTATCCCGCCAAATTCTTTTGCTTTAGCCAGAACTATTGAGTTTTTTCGTATACCTCGCAATGTATTGACAATTTGTCTCGGTAAATCAACTTATGCTAGATGCGGAATAATAGTTAATGTGACTCCGCTCGAGCCCGAGTGGGAAGGTCATGTTACGCTAGAATTTTCAAATACAACTCCATTGCCGGCAAAGATCTATGCTAATGAAGGAGTTGCACAAATGTTATTCTTTGAATCCGATGAAGACTGTGAAATATCCTACAAAGAACGTGATGGAAAATATCAAGGTCAAACCGGTGTGACTTTACCAAAAACTTAAATTATTTAATTTTGAATTCTAGTGGCTCTTTTAGTTCCTCGTTATTGAGCCATAATTTCTTATTATTGTATATTAATTCATTTGAAATCAATAGTTTAAGTGCTTCTTTATAGATTTGATGTTCAACTTCTAGTACCCGAGCAGCGAGACTCTTAGCGTCATCACATTTATTTATGGGGATTTTTCCTTGAATGATTAGCGGGCCACCGTCTAATTCTTCGGTGACAATATGCACTGTACAGCCATGCCATTTTTCTCCAGCGTCAATTGCTTTTTGGTGAGTATTCAATCCTGGGTACTTTGGCAATAGAGAGGGATGGATATTTACAATAAGCCCTTTATATTGATTGATGAATTCAGGAGTTAATATACGCATAAAACCAGCTAAGATAATAAAATTTGTTGAATATTTTTGAATTTCCTCTAAGAGGTTTTTGTCAAAGTCGATTCGATTTGAAAAATCTTTATTATTTACGCAAAAGGCAGGAATGTTTTCATTTTCGGCTCTTTTTAGGCCTTTCGCATCAGGTACATTACTAATGACTGTTTCGATTTTGAGATTTATCTCTTTGTTCTTTGCAGCGTCTATTATTGCTTGAAGGTTTGAGCCGCTGCCTGAGATAAGAGCAATTGCATTCTTCTTTGAGCGATCATTCAAACGAATATAACCCCGCCAGACCCTTCTTTAATTGTTCCGATTTTCCATGCTGCTTCATTGCAGGATTCGAGTAAATTGAGAGTTTCTTTTACATCCTGATCGTTAACAACGATTATCATCCCGATTCCACAATTGAATGTTTTTCTCATTTCTTCATTGGAAATGCCTCCAGAAGTGGCTATCCAATCAAAAATTGGGCTTGCTTCCCAGCTGTTAATATTAATTTCTGCATGGATCTCTGAGTTTAATATTCGAGGAATATTTTCTGTAATGCCACCTCCTGTTATGTGTGCCATGCCTTTTATTGTTAATTTTTCTAAAATTCTGTGGATCGATTTGACGTATATTTTTGTAGGTTCTAAAAGCATTTTTGTGACCGGTGTATTATTAATCATATTTGTTTTAGCTACATCTAGGACTTTTCTTATAAGAGAGTAGCCATTAGAATGAGGCCCACTTGAAGCAATGCCAATTATTGAATCATTTGGTTTTATTGATTCACCCGTAATTAATCTTTCTTGATCCACAACGCCTACACAAAATCCAGCCAGATCATAATCATTGTCTTTGTACATATCTGGCATTTCAGCAGTTTCACCTCCGATAAGTGCGGCGTTTGATTCTTTGCAGCCATTTGCAATGCCATTGATTACTTTTGTGGCCGTATTAATATCTAATTTTCCACAAGCAAAGTAATCTAAAAAGAATAAGGGCTCAGCACCTTGGACCAAAACGTCATTTACACACATTGCCACTAGATCAATGCCGATACTTTCGTGGCAGTCTAATTGTTGAGCAAGCATGAGTTTTGTACCAACACCATCGGTCCCAGATACAAGTATTGGTTTTTTATATTTTTCGGATTGCAATGCAAAAAGACCACCAAAACCACCTAATTCAGCCATTACTTCAGGCCTATTTGTTTTTTTTATAAAAGGTTTTATTTTTTCTACAAGTTTGTTGCCTGCATCAATATCAACTCCTGCATCTTTGTATGTGAGGGTTTTATTTTCCTTTTTCATTTTCTGTGTATCTTTATATTTTAATAATTTTGTTTTGTCTTGGATGGTGATATGTTTCTATTTGTATATTAAGTTCTAATCTCATGATTATATACTTAAAATTTGCAACTCGATAAGGATATATTTTGTGATTGTAATAAAAGAATTATTAATTAAATTTATATTAGGAAGAATAATCGGCTATCTTTTTATTTGTTTGTTTTTAGTTTCATTAAATATATCAGCGATAGAAATGACGCAACTGTACGAAGTTGAAGTCGACTATAATGCAAATACTTTTAGATCAAGTCGCTATGCGCAAAAACAGGCTCTAGAGAAGTTTTTAATTAGGATTGCAGATCCAGATATATATAATCTACCTAACTTAATCGATAGATTTTTCCCTGACCCTATAAGATACATAAAACAATTTGAACCTGGAAAGAATGGCGGGTTAATTGTTTCAATGAATGGAGATGCGATACAAGAAGTTTTGTTGAAGGGCGGTCAAAGTGTATGGGGAATTGATAGACCGGTTGTAATGGTTCTTGTAGCTATTGATATGGGGATGGGTGAAAGAGTGATTATTAATTCGAGTTTTGGTGATGAATTATATAGTAAATCGAACAAGATCAATCGTGTTCAATTAATGAAAGAGGAAATGCAGAACGTAGCTCAAGAAAGAGGAATCTATATTGCTTTTCCAGAAATGAGTCTCGAAGAGAGAGGTGTTTTAAATTATAGCGATGTATGGGCTGGGTTTATAGATAATATGTTTAATGTTGCTGCAAGGTATGATGCATCTATGATTCTTAATGGAAAGATTCGTGACGATGAGATAAATATAAGTGAATGGCAATTCTATTCGGATAAGAGTGCAATTGATTTTATTGCTACCCCAGAAGACGCAATTAATAAATTAGCCGATATGTTGGCAAAAAGATATATGTATTCCGGAAAAGTACCGCCAAAAAAGGTTAATATGTTTTTTTCGGGTATTGAATCAATTGATAATTTTGGAGAAGTCTATCTTGCATTGGATGGTTTAAGTATGGTTGAAGATTATTCAGTCATGAGGATAGGTGAAGGTTTTGTGGAATTTATTGTTAGTTATAATGGTTTTTTTGATGACTTAGTGACATTATTAAATACAAACAAAATGTTTTCTGTTGATAAAGAATTAGATGATTCTTTAGGTTTTATAAAACGTAAAAATAAAATTCTAAAATATAAATATATAATAAATTAAATATATCATGAGTTTGAAATGGATACCTAATATTATTTCTATATTTAGAATTTTACTTATATTGCCGGTACTATTATTAATATTTAAGTCCCAATATCAATGGGCTTTATTCCTCTTTTTAATAGCAGGGTTATCCGATGCGTTGGATGGCTATCTTGCAAAACATTTTGGCTGGAGAACTAGAGTTGGCGCCTTACTTGACCCTGTTGCGGACAAATTATTAGTTGCTGGAGCATATATTGTTCTAGCATGGTTGAATCTTATTCCTTTTTGGTTAGCTACGATAGTTGTATCTAGGGATTTAATTATTGCCATCGGGGTATTTATCTACAGCTTTATTATTGAGCCGTTTGAGGGTGAAGCAACAAGGATTAGTAAAATTAATACTTTTATGGAATTGTTGTTTGTTTTGGTGATTTTATGCTCTGTTGCATTTGATTGGCCCGATAATCCTGTAATCACTGTAATTGGTTCCGCTGTTTTGGTTACAGTGTTTGTCAGTGGTATTGATTATATTATTTCGTGGATAAGAAGAATCAGATCACATGATATTAATATATAATTTTACTTATATTTGAGGTTTATTATCATGGGGCAAATGGCACTTCCTGTGCAACTAAATGACTACGCTGTATTCGAAAGCTTCTTGCCTGCTAAGAATTTCGAATTATATGAATTACTGAAAGATTTACCTTCTCTTGATGATTCTTTTTCTGGTTGTTGGATATGGGGTACAGAAGCATCAGGTAAGAGTCATCTTCTCCAAGCGTTATGTGAACGAGCCCAAGACGATGCCATTTACTTGCCTATGAAAGATCTGTGTAAAGATGATCCCCTTTTATTAGAAGGGTTAACAGCTCGAAGATTTGTTTGTATCGATGATATTGATATTTGCGCTAAAGAAAATGCTTGGGAAATGGCATTTTTCGATTTATTTAATAGATCATTAGATATTAAATCATCATTAATCGTTTCATCTACATTTTCTCCGAAAAATACAGGGTTTGCTTTAAATGATCTTATGAGCAGGTTCTCTCAGTATCCTGCATTCAAATTAATAGCTCTTGATGATGAAGAACGAAAATTAGCGCTTCAGTTAAGAGCGAGGCATCGAGGCATTGATCTGTCTGATGAGATATTAAACTACTTACTTAATAACGAGTGTCGTGATATGAGTTCATTGTATAATTTACTTGAAATATTAGATATCGCATCACTTACAGCAAAACGAAGATTAACCATTCCATTTGTAAAAGAAGTTATGAGCGAGATGAATTAAGCTGAATTGCAATTTTTGCGATTCTAGCCCCCAAAGATCTAGCAAGAATAATTTCTTCGTCAGTGAGCACATCGTTTGATTGATTCGATGACACATGACTTGGTCCATATGGTGTGCCACCACTAGAAGTCGTGGATAAAGCTTTTTCGGAGTAAGGAATACCAGTTATTAGCATACCATGATGAAGTAAGGGTATTGCCATGGTTAACAAAGTTGATTCTTGTCCACCATGTTGACTTTTTGATGAAGTAAATAGGCCGGCCGGTTTACCGGCTAAAGTATTGTTTAACCACTCATTGCTCGTGCTATCTAGGAAATATTTAAGCTCTGCAGCCATATTACCAAAACGACAAGGACTGCCTAATACAAGGCCATCGCAATCATATAAATCTTGTTTATCAATATATGGTGGGCCTCTCTCCGGGATATCCGTTCCTGTTGTTTCATGTAATGCAGAAATCGGAGGGACGGTTCTTATTTTTGATGAAATACCTTCGATCGAATCAACACCCGAACAAATTTCCCTTGCTAGTGTCTCGGTGGAACCATATTTAGAATAATAGAGTACGAGGATTTCATTCATAATTATAGGATGGTTGATATGTTTCCTGGGGGTCTCGCTATAACACCTTTGTTTTTGTTTTTGTTTATAACAATGGGTCTTTGCATAACCTTTGGATGCTTCTCTAACCAAATTGACATAGCATTATTATCATTTAGACAAGGTAAGTCACGAGCTTCTTTAAACTCAACTTCATTCTTTCTTAAAATATCTTTAATATCCATCATAAGAGTTTTTGCAACATACAAAAGTTCATCGGCGCTTGGTGTATTCTTGAGATAAAGAATAATTTCAGGTTTGATGTTTTGTTCTTTTATGAGATCTAAAGTCCTCCTCGATTTAGAACAATGTGGATTATGATAAATAATTAGTGACATTCTGAATAAAATAACAACAAATGTTATTCGTTTTCTAGTAAATCAAATAACTGTTCAGTTGAGATGATTTTTGAATCTTCACTAGTTCTATGACGATATTCAATTTGATTACTATCAATACCTTTATCACTGATAACTACTCTATGAGGAATACCAATAAGCTCAGCATCTGCGAACTGAACTCCTGGTCGAACATTACGATTGTCTAGAAGAACTTCAATATTTCTTTTCTGCATCAAAGAGTAAAGATCTTCTGTTGCTTTCTTAACTTTATTAGACTTATAAAGATTGATTGGAATAATTATTACATGAAAAGGGCTTATAGTTTCTGGCCAAATTATACCTTTTGTATCATGATTTTGCTCAACAGCGGCACCAACGATTCTTGTTATACCGATACCATAACAACCCATTGACATTGGTATATCATTCCCCTTCTGATCTTGTATAGTAGCATTAAGTGCTTCACTGTATTTTGTCCCAAGTTGAAAAATGTGGCCAACTTCAATACCACGAGCAATTTTTAGCATTCCTTTCCCTGATGGGGAAGGATCTCCATCGACAACATTTCTGAGATCATGAGTTTCAGGTTCATCTATGTCATTACCAAAATTAACGCCCGTATAATGATAATCTCTTTCATTTGCACCGCAGACAAAATCACTCATCCCTGTTACTGCATGATCATAGTACGTGGGAATACCAAGCTCAATAGGTCCAAGAAAGCCAAGCTCATAACCAGTTGATATTTTAATATCCTCTTTTGATGTCATGGTTATAGGTAGAGATACTCCAGGTATTTTTGATGCTTTAATAATATTTAGCTCATGGTCTCCTCTTATAACTATTGCTATGGGATTGTCGGCTCCATTTACGATAAGGGTTTTGATGGTCTCTTGAGGTTTGATCTTTAAGAAACCGCATAAGGATCTAATGTCTTTTGTATTAGGCGTAGAAACTTTTTCTTTTTGTTTTTTTGGTGTTGGTCTTTTATCTTGGGGCTTCTTTATTATTGCTAATTCGATGTTTGATGCATAATTCTCTTCATCACAGTAAACAATCGCATCCTCTCCGGAATCAGCAATGACGTGAAATTCTTGTGAACGATTACCACCTATCTCTCCGCTGTCTGCATCAACAACCCTAAACTCAAGACCAAGTCTGGAAAAAGCAGAAGAATAGGCAGTATGCATAAGTTTGTAACCTTCTTCTAATGAATCCTGATTAAGATGGAAGGAATAAGCATCTTTCATAAGGAATTCTCTGGCACGCATTATCCCAAATCTAGGTCTTATTTCATCTCGAAATTTTGTCTGAATTTGATAGAAATTAACCGGCAGTTGTTTATGACTCCTTAGCTCCTTTCTAGCGATATCTGTTACTACTTCCTCATGAGTTGGTCCAAAACAATAGTCACGTTCGTGTCGATCTTGCATTCGCAGCAAAAGAGATCCATATTCATCCCATCGACCTGATTCCTTCCATAATTCACTGGGTTGTACAGCAGGCATCAGTATTTCTTGTGCTCCGGCTTTATTCATTTCTTCTCTAACTATGGTTTCAACTTTTCTTAAAACTCTTAGTCCAATAGGTAGCCAGGTAAATAAACCCGAAGATAATTTTCGAATTAATCCTGCTCTTAACATCAATTGATGACTGACGATTTCCGCTTCAGCCGGATTTTCTTTTATTGTGGTGAGACATAATTTTGAATACAACATAATAATAATCTTGTTTTTTTACTGTTATATTTTACATATTATAAGATCATAAAGTAGAGATGATTATTTTGATATATATTTTGACTTGTGTTCACGCATTAAATACTCTGCTTGTGGTTTGAATTTGCAAAAATCTAAATAAGTGAATGTAATATCACTTTAAATATTTTTTATTATAAATAACAATGAAAAATCAAAAGATCAATTATCTACGAAATTTTTACTTAAAGAATATCGGTATTGATATTTGGTGCTTAAAAAACCCCAAAGAAGGTGAAAAGACGTCAGTCCACATAGATTCATGCGCTGCAAATATAACCAGAAAAGAATTATGCCCAAACTGCAATACTGAGCATATGATTGAAAATGCTTTTGAGTCGAATGGTGATTTAAAGCTAATGGTTTTATCTAATAATTTAGCGCAGGATTACGAAGTAGAAGGTAAATTATTTTCTGGTAAGGAAGGGATATTATTGAATGCAATCTTATTTGCTTTGAATCTTCAACAAGAAAATATTGCTATTGTTAAGATTTGTTGTAGTGCGTATTGGTCAAAAGAAATAGAACATAATAATCCGAAAAACTTAATTATTTTTGGAGAAAATTCAGCTCAAGCAGTTTTGAATACAAGAAAATCATATAATGAGCTTCAAGGTCTAACACAAGAAATAAAGGGCATACCTACTATAGTGACCTTTCATCCATCAGAGTTGTTATCAGAACCGAGTTTAAAAGAAAAATTGTGGGAGCACCTCAGTCTTTTTAAAGGAATAAGATAAAATAATTTTCATGGAAATGATGGATCTAAATATAGTGATAGATGAAATGTCTGTTGATGATCTATCGGTTATTTCAGATATCGAGCGAAGGAGTTATGACTTTCCATGGAGTAAGAATATTTTTAATGATTGTTTGCTGTCTGGTTATAAATGCATAGTTGCTAGAAAGAATGAAGTTTTAATGGGTTATGCTGTATTGACTTTATCTTCAAATGAAGCGCAAATATTAAATCTATGCGTAGATCAAAAATACAGAAATCTTGGCTTTGGTGAGAAAATTTTAGATTTCTTGATTAATGAGGCACGCAATCTTGAGATTTTTGAAATTTATCTGGAAGTTAGGCCGTCCAATAAGAAAGCAATTGCCTTGTACATTAAGAAAGGATTTGAAAAGATTGGCGAGAGATCTGCCTATTATGAACATTCTGATGGACGGGAAGATGCTGAAATATTCCTTTTAAATACTAAGAAAATTGGTTACTTTGACGCAGATCATTGATGAGCATAGTGCTTAAATCTCTACTTTAGATAAAACTATTTCTGGTTAGTGGGATATATCTTTTATGGAAACAATATCATTACAATCCTCTAGGCGTCGTACATTTGCGATCATATCGCATCCTGACGCAGGAAAAACAACATTAACTGAAAAGTTGTTGTTATTTGGCGGTGCAATTCAATTGGCTGGGACGGTTAAAGGGAGGAAAGCAAGCCGTCACGCTACCTCAGATTGGATGTTAATGGAGCAAGAGCGTGGCATCTCTGTTACATCATCTGTGATGCAGTTTCCTTATAAAGGTTGCATGATAAATTTATTGGATACTCCGGGACACGAGGATTTCTCAGAAGATACATATCGAACTTTGACAGCAGTTGATTCAGCTATGATGGTGATTGATTGTGCAAAGGGGGTTGAAACCAGAACCATAAAGTTGATGGAAGTATGCCGTCTTCGAGATACACCAATCATTACATTTATTAATAAATTAGACCGGGAAGGACGAGAGCCGATTGAACTTTTGGATGAGATTGAAGCTGTACTGGAAATAAAATGTACACCGATTACTTGGCCAATTGGCATGGGATCTTCTCTTAAAGGTATCTATCACATAAAGGAAGATAAAATATTTATTTATGACCTAAAGGGCGAACGTGAAAAGGGTACAAATATCAAGGTTATTGATAGTTCGACCTCAGATGAAGCAAAGGAATTCCTAGGTAATGACTTACAGAGTTTTCATGATGAAATTGAATTGATAAAGGGTGTTTATCCTCCATTTGATTGGAATGCTTACCTATCTGGCGAACAAAGCCCTGTTTTCTTTGGTTCTGCTATTTCTAATTTTGGTGTCAAAGAGTTGTTAGATGAATTTATCGAGGTGGCTCCAATACCTCAATCTCGTAAAACAGATAATCGTGTTATAGAAGCTGATGAGAGCACATTGACTGGATTCGTATTTAAAATTCAGGCAAATATGAATCCTGCACATAGAGATAGAATTGCATTTATGAGGATTTGTTCTGGTGAATATAGAAATGGAATGAAGTTGTTGCATATTCGTTCAGGAAAAGAAATGAAGATATCTGATGCAATTACTTTTTTGGCATCAGATAGAAAAAAGACTGAAACTGCTTATGCTGGAGATATTATCGGTGTTCATAATCATGGCACAATTAATATTGGTGACTCTTTTAGTGAAGGAGAGCAAATAAACTTCTCCGGAATACCAAATTTTGCTCCTGAGATTTTCCGTCGGGTTATTTTGAAAAACCCATTAAAATTAAAGGCTCTTAATAAAGGTTTATCGCAATTATGTGAAGAAGGGGCAACACAACTTTTTAAACCAATTAAAAACAATGATTTAATATTGGGCGCAGTAGGATTGCTTCAGTTTGATGTGGTTGCTCACCGTTTACTTCAAGAATATAAAGTTGATTGTAATTTTGAGTCAATTAACGTGGCGACTGCCCAATGGGTTAATTGCAGCGACAAAAAATTATTGAATGAATTTCAAAATAAAGCTCATGAAAATCTAGCGGTGGATCATAGTGATTCGTTGGTTTATATTGCACCAACTCGAGTAAATTTGGACCTTACTAGAGAGAGATGGCCGGATATCGAGTTTTTAAATACCCGTGAGCATTAGAGATTTAGGTATTTTTTTTCCGTCTTCTACGTTTGTTTTCTTTCTTAGGGTATTCTTTATTTTTGTTAGGATTAAGATAATTTTCAATTAGGGAAATATTACCTTTAGACATACTACCTAATTCCTTGATAATTAACTCTGTATCAATTCTTGGTTTAAAGTTATTCTTTAGTATATTTCCCATGGCTTCGATATGCTCAGCCTTTGTTCCACAGCAGCCACCAATAATATCAACACCGATAGTCTTAGCTAAACCAGCATATTTGGCCATTAATTCTGGTGTTCCAGTGTATTTAATATCTCCATCAATAAATTCTGGGATGCCACAGTTACCCTTAGCCACCAAAAGCATTGATTTGTTCTTCTTTTCTTTCTCAAGACAAATCATTGTTCCAATAAGTTCTGCTGCACCTATTCCACAGTTTGCGCCGTAACCTATGACTGCAGGATAATAACTTTCAGCAACCCTGACTAAATCTTTTGGCTCTAAGCCCATCATAGATCTTCCGTGCGTATCAAAGCTGTAAGTACAAATCATGGGAATGCCGAATTGTTTACCTGCTTTGATAGCGCATTTTAACTCTTCTTCTGCAGACATAGTTTCAATCCATAATAAATCTACACCACCATCTACGAGACCTTTAATTTGTTCGGAAAATCCGTTAATGGCATCCTCATCTGTCAAATCGCCAAGAGGAGCAATTAATTCTCCTGTCGGACCTATCGATCCTGCAATTACTATTTCTCTATTAGATTTTTTTGCCACATTATTTGCAATTTCAGCTGCACTGTAATTGATAATATATGTCTCATCTTGAGCGTTATGAAGTTTTAATCTAAATTTATTTGCTCCAAAAGAATTTGTAAGAATTATGTCTGATCCAGCATCAATAAAACTTTTATGATTTTTTGCTACATTTTTAGGCTTTTCTAAATTCCATAACTCAGGTGGGTAACCAGACTCAAGACCCATTGCGAAAAGATTTGTTCCTGTTGCGCCATCAGCAACTAAGTAACCGCTCTCTCTAATTAATTCATTAATTTTATTTTGATCTGACAAAATCTCTTCTCGTGTATATTCTTAAAAAAAACCAAAAAAAAACCCGCAAGCCAAAGCTAAACAGGTTTATTTCTATTTAGCTGTATTTATTAAACGCCCGCAAGCTGATCAAATCGGCGTAAGTCTATTCTAATTCAAATTCTCTTGAATTAGAATAGTTTTTTGTTAGAAAATTTTATGTTTTCCTTTAATTATTTCAGTAAACATTACACAGTCTCCCATAAAGCTATAAACAGGATAATCAAAAGTTGCTGGTTTATTCTTTTCTATAAAAAAATGGCTAGTCCAAGCTAATCCATAAGCTGAAACAAAAGCAAATATAAGGTTATTAACTTCATAAGTTATTAAGAATTTTAAGAAGAAATAGATAAATAAGCATGAGCCAATAAAGTGAAAGAGTTTGGTGTGTTTGTTTTTATGCTCTTCAATGTAATAGGGGTAAAATTCGGAGAATTTTGTGAAATGTTTTTTCATAATGACTCTGCCTTTGTATTTTAAGATTATTAATCAATTTTGTGAACAATCTATGACATTAGAAGACTTCTGCAGTATATAAAATAAACAATACATACAAACATAAAAATAAAGTATACAAATAATTCCATTTTTCATTATTTTTAGGATTCTTCTTATTTTGATAATTTTTGTGTAATGTAATAATTACAAATGGGAAGAATAATATTATCAAGAATAAAATCGGCCTAATCATGCTTTATATATAGCATTTTGTTTCATTAATTGGCAATGAAAAAACAAACAGCAATAAAAATACTTTCTCAGATTGCAATGTTATTTTTGGTATAATTCAGCATATGAAATCAGATAAATATATCTCTGTTGCACCAATGATGCATTGGACAGATGTTCATTGCCGTTATTTTATGCGACTTTTGAATCCTGATATTCGCCTTTACACTGAAATGATTGTTGCTGATGCACTTATATATGGCAAAGCAGAGCATTTACTAAAATTTCACCCAGCGGAACATCCTGTTGTACTTCAGCTTGGAGGTAATGATCCAAGAAAAATGAGAGATGCTGCAATTATGGGCGCTAATCAAGGTTACGATGAAATTAACATTAATGTTGGTTGTCCAAGTAACCGCGTTCAAAGCGGCTCATTTGGTGCTTGTTTGATGGCGCAGCCTCACTTGGTTGCTGAGTGCGTGAATTCAATCATGGGTTCAGTTAAAGTGCCGGTAACAGTTAAAACCAGAATTGGGATAGATGACTTCGATCATTATGATTTCTTATGTAATTTTATAGAAATTGTCAGTACCGCTGGTTGTAATACGTTCATTATTCACGCGAGAAAAGCTATTTTGTCTGGGTTGAGCCCTAAAGGTAACCGTTCAATACCACCTCTGAATTACGAACGAGTTTATCAATTAAAAGCTGATTATGAGAATCTCAGGATAATAATAAACGGCGGGATAAATAATTTAAAAGATTGCCAGAGTCATTTGAAGATTCTTGATGGTATAATGATCGGTCGACACGCATATCATCAGCCATGGTTTTTATCTGAAATTAGAGGTTTATGTAGCAATCGTCAACAGACGATAGTTTCCCGCGAACAGTTAATTGAGAGCATGTTTCCTTATATCGAATCTCAATTAAGATTGGGTATAAAGTTGAAAACAATTACTCGACATATGTTTGGTTTATTCGCTTATCAACCAGGGGCGAGAGCATGGCGTCGTTATCTAAGTATGCACACACATCAAAAAGATGCGGGTATCGAAGTTTTGCAAGAAGCCGTCAGAAAAATACCTAAGGCCGCATAAGTTTATTTATGTCTTATTTTTTTAATGGCATTTGAGTCGTATCAATATGAATGAATCTATTAATCGAGTTGCTGATAAACATAAACTGTCAGAGCAGGCCGATATATATGATTTATATGAGAGATCAGTTCAAAACGTTGAGCATGAAATCGATTTTATTCGTCTAACTTACGAGAAAGTAAGAGGTAAAACTGCCTATCTATGCCGGGAAGATTTCTGTGGAACTGCGAATTCTTCATGCGAGTGGATCAAACAAGGCGAAGCTTTTCAAGCAATCAGCGTCGATTATGATAAGAGTGTTTTAAAATGGTCCGAAGAAAATCGTTTCAAGAAGTTATCTAAGAGCCAACGCCAAAGACTCACTGTATTGCAGGAGGACGTTATGAAAGTAAAAGCTCCAGTAACTGATATCTTGACGGCCTTTAATTTTAGTTACTTTGTATTTACCACTAGAAGGAATCTCAAAGATTATTTTAAAAGATCATTAGTAGCACTAAAAACTGATGGTATTTTTTTTCTGGATATTTTCGGCGGACCTGAGGCGCATCAGAAATTAGAAGAAAGAACTGAGCATGATGAGTTTACATATATATGGAGTCAATCAGAATTTCATCCATTAACAAATTTTATTCGTTGTAAAATAAGTTTTGAATTCCCAGATAAATCCAGTATTAATAATGCCTTTACTTATGATTGGCGATTATGGACTGCCCCAGAAATAAAAGAATTATTGATTGAGGCTGGTTTTAGGAAAGTCACTTTTTTTTGGGAAGGCGAAGATGAAGAAGGTGAAGGGAACGGTGAATTCTCTCCTAATAACCAAGGAGAAGCTGATTTAGCGTGGATAGCTTATATTGTAGCTGAGAAATAAAGATCAATCGCTTGGATTTGATAATGATGTTCTTAATTTATTGTATTCATCAATGAGTTTAATGGGTACACGCTCACCAAATTTTTCTAGGTATTCGCCAATGGATTCAATTTCTTTAAGCCATTCCTTATTTTCAACTCGAAGTAATTGCTGCATATTTGCAGAAGAAATATCTAATTGATTTGTGTCTATATCATCCGAGTATGGCAAATAACCAATAGCAGTCTTTTTTGCAGATATTTTGTTTTCGCATCGATCTATAATCCAACGAAGTACCCTTAGATTGTCACTGAAACCGGGCCATAGAAAATCACCTGTATCGGTTTGACGGAACCAGTTTACGTGGAATATCTTAGGAAGATTGTCTGATTTTTTTCCAAAAGATAACCAGTGATCCCAATAATCGGCAAAGTTATAACCACAGAACGGCTTCATCGCCATCGGATCTCTTCTGATGATGCCTACTTCACCAGTTGCTGCAGCAGTAGTTTCTGAAGCGACCCCCGCTCCAATAAATACACCATGTTCCCAGTTATTTGCTTGATAAACCAAAGGTGCCAGTTTTTTTCGTCTTCCACCAAAAACAATTGCTGAAATAGGTACCCCTTCTGACGCCTCTGCAAGCTCTGAATAAGATGGATTATTCTTTGCAGAAACAGTAAATCTAGAGTTTGGGTGTGCAGCCGGGCCAATCTCTTTGTTGTACTCTCTCCCCCGCCAATCTGTAACAGGATTACCTATATTTTTATCTTCCCACCAGGGCTCGTTATTGGCCGTTAAACCTACATTCGTGTATATCGTATCTTTCGTAATCATATCGAATGCATTTTTATTGGTTTTTTCATTTGTGCCAGGTACCACACCAAAATAACCTGCTTCTGGGTTGATTGCTCGCATTTGACCGTTGCTATCAAGGTGTAACCAAGCAATATCATCCCCCAAAGTCCATATTTTCCATCCTGGTTGGGACTTTGGCGGAATTAGCATTGCTAAATTTGTTTTTCCGCAGGCAGACGGAAAAGCACAAGCCACGAAATGAGTGTTACCTTGTGGGTTCTCTATACCGACAATTAACATATGTTCAGCAAGCCAACCTTCCTTTTTTGCTTGCCAACTTGCAATTCTTAAGGCGTGACATTTTTTTCCTAGTAAAGCATTTCCACCATAACCAGATCCAAAACTTTTAATTGATAGTTCATCCGGAAAGTGCATAATAAATCGCTCGTTAGGATCAAGATTACCGGTTGAATGCAATCCTTTTACAAAATTACCTTCTTTTTCAATCCGCGCTAATGCATCTTTCCCTATGCGAGTCATTAATCTCATATTAATAACGACATATGGACTGTCTGTTATTTCGATTCCACATCTTGAGAAAGGAGAGTCAATCGGACCCATGCAATAAGGGATAATGTACATAGTTCTTCCTTGCATAGCTCCATCGAAGAATTTATCGATTTTTTTGTGAGCTTCTTTAGGGCTCATCCAGTTATTATTTGGACCAGCATCGTCTTTATTTTCAGTACAGATAAATGTCAGATGCTCAACTCTAGCGACATCTGATGGGTTTGATCTATGCAGATAACAATTAGGATAGTTTTCTTGGTTTAGTTTGAGTAAATCATTGGAGTCTTGCATGTTTTTTAGTAAGCTATCATATTCTTCATCTGATCCATTGCACCAATATATTTCTTGCGGCCGTGTTTCTTTTGCCACTTTATTAATCCAATTCTGTAGTTCTGGTAGACTTGATGTCATGCGATAATTCGAATTCTTTTGTTAATTGATTAATTAATGTAATGAAAAAAACGATTCAATTGTAACGCAATATCTATTGAGATTGAATCATCAAAACATAATATATTAGATTAAAAATTTGTGTATTACTTAAAACTAAATATCTTTCATTGTGTTTAACTTTACTGAATTTTTTGGCGTATCTAGCCCACTTAAATCATTCCTTTCTGGATTTAGGCCAAGGCAAGGGCAGGCTAACATGTCAGAAGATGTTTTGTATGCAATAGAAAATAAACAACGTTTAATTGTTGAAGCGGGTACAGGAATTGGTAAAACTTTTGCTTACCTTGTTCCTGCTTTGATAAGTGGAAAGAAGATTATAATTTCAACAGGAACTAAATCTCTGCAAGATCAACTTTTTCATCGAGATTTCCCGTTAATCACCAAGGTTATAGGGAGACCAGTTACTGCTTCACTATTAAAGGGGAGATCAAACTATCTTTGTTTGCATAGATTGGATAATGCATCGAGCAATAAAAGAAGTATCTCTCATGACTTGCATTTGGTAAACAAATGGCGACATCAAACAGATACTGGCGATCGCTCAGAATTAATTGGAGTGTCGGAGGATTCAGCTGTATGGCCAATGGTAACTTCCACAATTGAAAATTGTTTAGGTAATAAATGTCCAGATTATAAAGATTGTTATGTTGTTAAAGCCAGAAAGATTGCACAAGAATCTGGATTGGTTGTGATCAATCACCATTTATTATTCGCCGATTTAGTTATTAAGGAAGAAGGCTTTACTAACTTTTTACCAGAAGCTGAGGTGATCATATTAGATGAGGCACATCAAATACCTGACATAGCAACTCAATTTTTTGGTTTGAGTATTGGGACTATCGAGATTGAGAGGCTAGTAAAAGATGCTTTGTTAATTACAATTCCTTTGAATCAACCGGCTGTTATAAAAAAAATTGATAATTTGAAAAATGCTATAAGGCAATTTAGAATCGATGCTCCAAAGAAAGAAGGGCGTTACGAGTTCTTTCAAATCGAAGACAAAGTTAATAAATCATTAAAAGAGATTCTTCTGGCACTAGAAGAATTAAAGCAAATACTTAACCCTATAATTGATACAAAAGTTTCAATAGAAAAAATATTTGAGATTACTGATATTTATCATTCTCGTTTATTAAGTATTATCGATCCTGATTTAGATGATGGGTTACGATGGATTGATATTAAATCTCGTGGCATTAGATTGAATATGACACCTTTAGATGTGGGATTTAGACTTCGTAATTTATTTTCTCATACTGGCCAAACTTGGATTTTTACATCAGCAACAATCGCCATAGGTTCGGATTTTAGTCACTTTAGAGATCGAATGGGGCTTAATGATGCTGTAGAAATCTCTTATCCTAGTCCATATAAATTAGACGATAACGCATTGATTTATTTACCAAAAAATATTACCGAGATATCAAATAAAGGATTTACTAAGAGTATGCTAGGAACCACAGTTAAATTATTGGATTTAATTGGTGGTGGGGCTTTTTTTCTTTTTACAAGTAATCACTCACTCCGTGAAGCAGAGAAATGGTTTGGTTCAAAAAATAACATTCTGAAAGAAAGACCTCTCTTGGTACAAGGGAGGTCACCTCGTGATGATATGTTAAAAAAATTCAGAGAGCACGGAAATGCTGTTCTCCTTGGTACGAAGAGTTTTTGGGAAGGAGTAGATGTTAGAGGTAACGCACTAAATATGGTGGTTATAGATAAACTTCCATTTAAATCCCCGGCGGATCCGTTAATGATGGCTAGATTAGAGTTTATCAAAAAGAACGGTGGAAATGGATTCATTGAACATCAATTACCTTCTGCTGTATTAGCTTTAAAGCAAGGTGTTGGTCGATTATTGAGAGATCAAAGCGATTATGGTGTGATAGTTATATGTGACAATCGCATCAAGAATAAGAATTATGGTGATACATTTATAAAAAGTCTGTCACCAATGAAATTTACTGAATCCAAAGAAGAAGTTGTTGGTTTTATAGAAAAACACAAAGCAATACACATGAATTCTAATAACAAGGAACATTAAATATGAATCTTTTAGCATTAGATACTTCTTCAGCAGCTTGTTCTGTGTCAGTATCTATAAACGGTAAAAAGGTCAGCTCTCATTCTATTGAGCCAAAAAACCATACTCGATCACTTATTCCTATGATTGAGGATATTCTCGTTACAGTTAACACAAGATTAACTGATTTAGATGCAATAGTGCTAGGCGTAGGTCCTGGTTCCTTTATTGGTATGAGAATAGGGGCCTCTGTTGCTCAAGGTTTGGCTTTTGCGAGTCATTTAAGAATTATTCCAGTTTCATCTATGGAAGCTATTGCTCTAGAGGCTCTAGAGACTAGCGATTTAGATCATATTATTGTTGTACAGGATGCTAAAATGAATGAAATATATATTGGTGAATACAAACTTAATAAAACGAGCATGATTGAATTAGTTTCACCAATTAGATTGCATTCAATTGATCAAGAAATAATTCTAAATAAGAAGAAAAGAATAGGAATTACTGGTTTTGGTACTCTTCAATATCCTCAGATTATTCGAAACAATGATTCTTTGGTAACTCTACAAGATGAATTCAATTATCCGAAAGCAAGTTATCTAATAACACTTGGTGAGATTCATTTTTCTTCAGGTAATTCAGTCAAACCTGAAAATTTAATATTAGATTATGTAAGATATAAAGTAACTTCAGACCCTAAACATTAATTTAAATATGTCACTAAAGAATCATCGATCAAATAAACTTCTTGCTGAATTAATCGCATGTCAGTCAATAACACCAAGAGACTCTGGGTGCCAAGAGCTAATAAAAAAGCATTTAGAGCCATTGGGGTTTAAATGTGAAACATTAAATTTTGGTGAGGTAAGGAATCTTTGGGCAACAATGGGTAAGGATGGTCCGACACTCTGTTTTGCTGGACATACGGATGTTGTTCCTCCTGGACCAATACAAGATTGGAAATTTGATCCATTTAAGGCCACTTTCAATGAAGATTTTATTTATGGTCGCGGTGCGTCAGATATGAAGTCAGGTCTAGCGGCAATGGTTACAGGTACTGCAGATTTTCTAAAGATGAAGGAAAATTTTAATGGCAGGATTGCTTTTCTTATAACCAGTGATGAGGAAGGTCCTGCTATAGATGGCACAAAAAAGGTTATCAATGAGTTAAAGAAAAGAAAGGAGAATATCGATTGGTGTATTGTGGGAGAGCCTTCTAGTATGAAAGTTCTCGGGGATACGATCAAAGTTGGCAGAAGAGGTTCTTTAACTGGGTTCTTAAAAATCAAAGGTATTCAAGGACATGTTGCTTATCCTTATCTTGCAGTCAACCCTTATCGTTTGATTGCTCCAATAATGTCAGATTTGTTAGACATAGAATGGGACAAAGGAAATGAATTCTTTCCGGCAACAAATCTTGAAATTGTCAATATATCTGGAAGCAACGATGCTGTTAACGTTATACCTGGAGAAGTTGAGCTAATCTTTAACTTCCGTTTTAATAATATTTGGAATTACAAAAGATTAAAATCAAAGATACACAATGTTCTCGATAAAAATAAGGTGAACTATGAATTGCTTTGGAGGGAATCAGGTGAACCTTATTTAACTAAAGAGGGTGATTTAACTCAAACTTCACAACAGGTAATTCGAGAACTTGTTGGAATCGAACCAACGTTATCAACTGATGGAGGCACTTCTGACGGTAGATTTTTTGCTCCACTTGGCGTTCAAGTGATTGAATTAGGATCTATTAATTCCACAATACATAAAGTCAACGAGTCTGTACCAATTGATGACACACCTCAGCTCGCTAAGATCTATTTTGAAATAATGAATAGTTTATTTGTTTGATGCACTAGCACGTATATATATACTTAAGGTAGATAGCCCTAGACAGCAAACAAGAACCCATGATGGCATTGATAGCATCATAAAACTCCAATCGATTGAGGCACATTCTCCAGATCCACTGAAAATTAATAACAATGCGTCGCTTAATGGAAAATTACCTATAATGTAATCAAAACCTGGTCCACAGCTAGGTACTTTATCTGCAGGTAGATTCTGTAACCAAATATGCCAGCCAGCTATTCCAGCGCCTGACAAAGAAAAGAAAGTTAAAATAACTGTATAAATATTTAGAGTGAATTTTTTTGGATTTTGTATCGCGGCAGCTAAAAATATGATTCCAGTAATAGACACTGCGATACGTTGAAGAACACATAAAGGACATGGTGTCAAAAGGAGTTGGTACTCCGCATACAGGGCATAGGTCATCATTATTAGGCAAAAACAGAATCCTGAAAAATAAAGTGATCGAGTATTTAATGTTTTAAGCATATAGGTATTATAAAACTTTATAGGTTAATAGTGGAAATTTTATGGATTCAGTTTTAGCTGATAGACATCCGGTTTGTAACCAATAATTATTGCTTGACTATCTTTTATAATAGGCCGTTTTATTAAAGTAGGTTGTTTGATAAAATAATCAATACAAGTTTTTCCGTCTATCTGGTTCTTATAATCTTCCGGTAATCCTCTCCAAGTGGCACTCCTTTTGTTTAGAAGTAACTCCCAATCAATTACTGTCAGCCATAAGCGCAATAATTTTTCTGTTAAACCATGATTACGGAAATCATGATATTTAAATTCAATTTTATTCGATATCAACCATTTTTTTGCTTTTTGGCATGAATCACAATTTTTAATACCATATAAAATAATCATATATTTCTGTAATTTATAAAGTGTGTAATTTTTTTGACATTTCGAGCTCTAGTTCTTTTATTAAGCTATCGGATAATGCAGTTCGGTTCTGATTCGTGATAAAAAAAACATCTTCTGCTTTTTCACCGATGGTAGCAATCTTAGCCGTTTCTATACTGATGTCTAGTTCTGTAAATATCAGGCCAATAGTGCTTAGTATTCCTGGTCTATCATTAATAATTAATTCTAATATAGTACGTTTATTAGAATTGTCTTGTTTGAAAACGATTTCTGGTTCAGAGAGAAATATTTGTTTTCTCCTAGATTCTCTTCTTGATACCGTGATTTTGTGATTAACATTAGTTACTAATTGGTCAGAGATCTTAGTTTTGATTTTATTTATAGTTTTCTTATCTATATTTTGTTTCTTGTCAGCATTGATAAAGACGTAATTATCAATGCTATAATCATTCTTCATTGGTACAATTCTTGCGTCAACTATATTCATTCCTAATTCATCAAGAATTGCTGTAGTAAAAGCAAAAGTTCTCATAGATTGAGGTGTATACAATAAGATTTGTATACTTTCTAAATCTTTTTGTTCTTTAATTTCAATGAACCCTTCCTTTAATTCATGTCTCCTTATTAACGTTTCGGTATGCCAGGCTATTTCACTGGCACGGTATCTTAAGAAATAATCTTTTGTATGCAAATTCCATATTGCTTGTATTTTTTGTTTCTTTATTGATAGTGATGATAAAATTTTAGCTGCTTCATTGCTCTTATCCGTAATTAATTGATTGCGATTTATTGGGTTTTCTACTCCACTCCTGAGAGCTAGATTAGTAGAGTTATAGAGATCTAGAAATAAAGTTGCTTTCCATGAATTCCAGAGATTTGGATTGGTTGCTCTGATATCGGCTATTGTTAATAAATATAAATAATCAAGATGAAGCTTATCACCAACAAATTTTGTGAATTCATTGATAACAAAAGGATCGCTTATGTCTTTCTTTTGTGCTGTTACTGAAAATAAGAGATGATTTTTTACTAACCATGCAACTGTTTTTGAGGTGCGTTTGCTCATTCCATGTTCAAGACAAAAAGCTTCTGCTTCAATTGCACCAAGTTCTGAGTGGTCGCCACCTCGACCTTTAGCGATATCATGAAAGAGTCCTGCTAGATAAAGAGTTTCTGACTTTTTAAGAGATTGCATTATTTGGCTGCAATCTGGATATTCATGATCAAATCTACTTAATGCAAATCTTCTTAAATTACTTACAACAAATAATGTGTGCTCATCAACTGTATAAGCATGAAATAGATCATATTGCATTCGCCCTACAATTCTTCCAAAAGCAGGTATATACAAACCTAAAACTCCATAAAGGTTCATTCTTCTAAGTTCATGTGTTACTCCTGAAGGTGCATTTATAATACTTAGAAACAAGCGGTGGTTTTTTGGATTTTGTCTAAATTCTTCGTCTATTAGATGTAAATCTCTTTTTATTAAACCAATTGTGTAAGCGCTCACACCTTTTATTTTATGATTTTGTTGCATGTGATGGAATATTTCTAATAATGCAGAAGGAGCTTCATTGAATATTTCGTTATTTGAGGTTTCTATATAGCCATTTCTTATTTGGAATCGATCGTTTATCTTTATTGGTGGGTTGTTTGGGTTCAGTAAAATAGCTTCCTCAAAGAGTTGAATAAGCATTTCATTTATTCGGTTCAGATCCATTACTGTCCGATAGTATCTTTGCATAAACTGCTCAACAGCGAGAGTGTAGGCTGCATCTTCATAGCCCAGAATTTCAGCTAGGTTTTTTTGATGATCGAATAAAAGCCTATCCTCTCTTCTTTTGGTTATAATATGAAGTCCATACCTTATTCTCCATAGGAAATTTTGACCTTCGTGTAACCTCTTGAGTTGACCTATAGTTAAGAAATTATGATCTATAAGCTCTTTTAGTATTGATACTGAGAAATGTCTTTTTGCTATCCATCCAATTAGTTGTATATCTCTAAGGCCTCCGGGACTAATCTTTACATTTGGTTCAAGTTTATAGGCAGTATTATCAGAGCGAAGATGCCTTTTTTCTTGTTCAATTCTTTTTGCTTTGAAATATCTTTCTGAGGGCCACATCTTGTCAGATGCAATAGAATCTTTCATTGATTCATATAAAAGGTCATCTCCAATGAGTTTTCTGGATTCCATAAGTGTTGTAATCGTAATTACATCCTTCTTTGATTCCATCTTACATTCTTTTAGTGTGCGAACACTATGCCCCAAATCAAATCCAATATCCCAGAGATTGGTCAAAAAATTCGAGATGAGTTCATTAGTTTCTTTTTGGATTCTATCGCCAAGCAGAATCATTATATCGATATCTGACTGTGGTAAGAGTTCTTGTCGACCATATCCTCCTACAGCGATTAATGTTATTTTTTTAAAATCATCTAATTTATGTTTTCTCCAAACACAAATAATAATTTGATCGATAGCAATTGAATGCAAATGAACTAAGATATCTATAGGCTCCTTGTTTAAAAATCTTTCTTTAAGCTTTTTATTTAAATCTGCTAATGATCTTTTTATATCGTTAATTGAATTTTTCTTATTTAGTGCTTCAGATAAGCATACAATATCGGTATCGTTTTTTAGATTGCTAGATATTTTTGATAGCATTTTGAGGGTCAACTATCTTTTATCTTTTCCAAGAGTTAATACTTCATAACCATTGTCTGTGATTAGTATCGTATGTTCCCATTGGGCAGAAAGATCATGATCTTTTGTGACAACAGTCCAGCCATCAGGTAGTAATTTTACTTCTTTCTTTCCAGCATTAATCATAGGTTCGATAGTGATTGTCATCCCGGCTCTAAGTTTAATTCCTGTAGCGGGCTTTCCGTAATGCAATACTTGAGGTTCTTCGTGAAAAATACGACCTATTCCATGGCCGCAGTATTCCCTAACCACAGAGAATCTATTCTTTTCAGCATAGGATTGGATTGCATGACCAATATCACCCAGGTATTTTCCATCAGATAACTCTTTAATTCCGAGCCACATACTTTCATACGCGACATCAGACAGTCTTTTAGCTTTAATGCTTGGTTCGCCTGCAAAAAACATCCTGCTGGTATCACCATGAAAACCGTCTTTAATTACGGTTACATCAATATTAAGGCAATCACCCGGCTTTAAAATTCTATCACTTGGTATACCATGACACACAACATGATTTAATGATGTACAGATTGATTTCGGGAATCCACGGTAATTCAAGGGAGCAGGAATTGCATCTTGTATCTCCGTTATGTATTTATGACATATTTGGTCTAGCTCTGAAGTGCTGACACCAGGCTTAACAAAATCTTCGATCATATCTAATACATCTGCGGCTAATCTCCCGGCAATTCTCATTTTTTCTTGCTCTTTTGTATTTTTAATAGTTATATTCATTTTAAAGACTTTTATTAAATTTTTGCTCAATCTCTTATTTTAACTGCAAAAGATTGGATGTCTGTCATTTTATCCTACTAAGATAATTATTCTAAAGAATTAGATTAAGTTTCAACTATTGTTCAAATAATCAGTGTATGGTATAAAGCGCAAGCCTTTGAGGCAAATAATTCACACGTTTATCGTCACATAATGTAGGGTGCTTAGTTTTGGTAATTAAGTTGCATAATGGGGTAAGCGGAGGAACAACCCGGAGAAAAATATGAAAGACATAACAATGCGTCAGATGCTAGAGGCGGGTGTGCACTTTGGTCACCAGACTCGGTACTGGAACCCAAAGATGGCTCCATACATTTTTGGATCTCGTAATAAAATACACATTATCAATCTAGAGAAAAGTCTTCCCATGGCGAGAGAAGCCTATTCTTTTGTAAAAACGATGATTGCCGATGGCGGTAAGATATTATTTGTGGGAACAAAACGCGCGGCAACAGAGACTATTCGTTCTGAGGCAGAAAGGTGCGGAATGCCTTTCGTGAATCACCGTTGGCTTGGGGGTATGCTTACTAATTATAAGACAATCCGTCAATCTGTTAAGAGATTGAAGAATCTAGATCAAATGTCTGAAGAAGGCGGTTTTGAGGGCTTAACAAAGAAAGAAATCTTAGGTCTGACAAGAGAATCCGAGAAGTTGGAAAAAAGCTTGGGCGGTATAAAGAATATGGGGTCAATTCCTGATGCACTCTTCATCATTGATGTTAATCATGAAGAAATTGCAATTCGAGAGGCTCGTAAGTTAGGTATTCCAGTTGTTGCGGTTGTTGACTCTAATTGCTCACCAGATTTTGTAGATTATTTAATTCCAGGTAATGATGATGCCATGAAGGCAATCTCACTTTACACAAGCTATATTGCTGAAGCTGTAATGGAAGGAAAAGCATCCATCCCTGAAGTTATTTTGAGTGATGATGAATTTATTGAATTAGACGAGGAAGGTAAACCAAGCAAAAAGAAACGAAAAAACGATAAAATTTCAAAAAAAATAACTACCAAGAAGAAGAAAATAACTTCAATTCAGAAAAAGCCGAGTAAGTCTGAACCTACTTCTGATGATGAAATAGTAAATCAAGTTGAAGGATTACAAGAGCATGGTATTGACATCAACCCCACTTTGAATAACAAAGAGATTTCTTCTCAAGAAGAACAAAAAAATCTCCAAGGTGATATAGAAGCGCATTCAAAAAAAGCACCTAAAAAGAAAGTAACTAAAAAGAAAGTAACTAAAAAGAAAGTAACT
>CESR01054370.1_pt1 | contig 44220 bp, 33 predicted proteins | sample 356351 | NCBI WGS metagenome assembly CESR01 (sample SAMEA2622149, study PRJEB7988) | marine metagenome | isolation source: saline water (ENVO:00002010), including | reverse complement strand
ACCTTATCCACGGCCCATGTCGATAGGTTCTGAAGAAGAAAGGCAACACCAAGTTAAAGACACCAAAGGTGAGCCAATAGCCGAGTTTAAAGGCAATGCCAATCCTTACATTGATTACCAAAGTGTTGATTTAATGTTGAGTCTCCAACACCCACGTTCTAAAGGCTATGATGAGATGTGCTTTATTGTTCAAGGTCAGTGCAAGGAGATGCTTTTTAAGTCAGCTTATTATGAATTATATAACGCTCGATTGAGAATTATTGAAGATGACCTGCCTAATGCCGTGTTAATTTTAGCAAGATGCAAAGAGATCTTTATATTGCTGACAAGATTTTGGGATGTGTTGGCTACAATTACTCCAGAAGGGTTTAAACAATTTCGTGATTATTTAAATGTTGCTTCAGGGCAACAATCTTTTATGTTTAGGCATGTAGAGTTTATTTTAGGAAACAAAAATATAACCATGGCTTCTGTACACAAAAATGTTAATCATGTATATCCAGCTATATTGAAGAATCTTGAAACGCCAAGTTTGTATGATGAAATAATCCGATTACTTAAAAGAAGAGGATACGATATTGCACCAGAATGTCTTGATCGGAATTGGACAAAGAAATATAAACCTCATAAAAGTATCGAAAATGCATGGTTAGAAATTTATAAAAACCCAGAACCTACAAATGATCTTTATCTCTTTGGCGAATTACTCACTGGATTTGCTGATATTTTTGCAAGATATCGATTTCAGCATTTTACAATAGTTGAAAGAATTCTAGGGTTTAAACCAGGTACTGGAGGATCCTCAGGAGTGGCCTGGCTTAAAACAATGGCTACTGAACACAGATTTTTTCCAGAGTTGTGGTCAATACGTACAAACTTATAGGGCAATATTTTTATGACTCATAAAATTAAAGGATGTAGAAAATTCTGAAACAAAGTTATCTAAGAGCTCGAATTATCGGACTGATATTGTGTATATCTATTTTAAGCTGCTCGCAAAACGAAAATAATGCCAAACACAAGAAACCGAATATTTTGGTGATTGTTGTCGACGATATTGGTTATACAGACCTCGGTGTTTATGGCAGTGAAATTGAAACTCCAAATATAGATAAACTCGCCAATAATGGCATTAAGTTTGCCAATTATTATGTTGCTCCGACCTGTTCGCCCACAAGGGCAATGTTGCTTTCTGGAATTGATAATCATCTGGTAGGCATGGGCAGCATGTCAGGAGAACAATCAGAAAATCAGAAAGGCCAGCCAGGTTATGAAGGTTATCTGAATTTTCGAGTAGCTGCATTACCAAACATACTTAAAGACAGCAATTACCATACATACATGGCTGGGAAATGGCATCTTGGATATGATGAAAATAACAGTCCGACTGCCAGAGGTTTTGATAGATCATTTGCTTTGTTGTCTGGAGGGGCCGGACATTTTAATAATATGCTTCCCATACTCGGATCGAAAAAAGCGCCATATAGGGATGATGGGGTCATCATCGACGCATTGCCAGATGATTTTTATTCTACTGAATTTTATACCGAAAAAATGATTGAATACATTGATAGTAACCGGGAAGATGATGAACCTTTTTTTGGCTATCTTGCATATACAGCACCACATTGGCCCCTACAGGCGCCACAATCTTCAATCGAAAAACAACAAGGAAAATATGATGACGGCTATGAGGTGATTTATCAAAGACGCTTAGAAAAATTAAAGGAATTAGGCTTAGTCGATGATGAAATTCCTGCTTCCTTGAAGATGCTTGATGATATAGCTTGGGATGATCTAAGCGATGAAGGTAAGAAAAGATCTTCAAAATTGATGGAGATATATGCGGCCATGGTAAATGATATAGATCATAATATTGGAAGATTAGTTGCACATCTTGAAAATATAGGTGAACTGGAGAATACGTTTATTTTTTTCATGTCTGATAATGGCGCTGAAGGTCATCCTTTAGATCAAAGTTTTGCGGATTATGGTATAGCCGGTCATTTAAGTTCATGCTGTGATAACAGCTATGAAAATATGGGGCAACCCGATTCATATCTATGGTATGGGTCAGAATGGGCTAGGGTAAGTACTGGTCCTTGGCGTCGTTTTAAGGGTTTTTCCTCAGAAGGAGGAATAAGAGCACCAGCATTTATTTATTTTCCTAAGTTTAATAAAGGCACTGTAAATACAAGCTATACGCATGTTAAAGATATTATGCCTACTTTATTAGACTTGTTAGATATAGATCATCCTATGGACATCTACAAAGAAAGGAGAATACTGCCTATGCAAGGCGTTTCAATATTACCCGTTTTGTTGGGCGACACTCACGATACCCATGGTGAAAATCATATTGAAGGCTGGGAATTATTTGGTAAAACTGCCATAAGAAAAGGGAACTGGAAAATGATACAAGAGCCAGAAGAGAACTTCTTTACGTGGCAAACTCCCCTAGAAGATAATTATGAATGGCAGTTATTCAATTTATCAGAAGATCCATCTGAATTTTATGATATCTCTGGACAACATCCTGAAAAGATGCAAGAAATGTTAGCAGCTTGGGATCAATATACAAAAGAGAATGGCGTAATCATTCCTGAACGTGTGATGGGGTTCTAAATACCAAAAAAGACTATTGATTCATGGATCTTTCTTCAATACAAGCAGGCAGAAGCTTGCATTACGAACAATCAGTTTTAAGAGGTGTTCTTGGTGCATTTATGGCATTGATTCTTGTTAACGTTTTTTGGGTATCAATTTCAATGTTTTTTGATCGTTTCTTTCCGTGGATTTCTATTTTGCAAGGCATATTAATAGGTCAAGCATTTAGAAAGTATGGCCTTGGATTGGATTGGTATGTACCTTTATTGGCTGCCTTTTTTGCAATTCTTGCTTCTATAACAGGAAGTTTCTTGAGCGCTCTGAATCTGACAGGACGGGAATTTAATACCGGAGCCATTACGTTAATAGATGAAATTTCATGGCATACCATTAAAACATTTCTAGTTAATGAGTTTGATGTAGTCGGTATCATATATGGCATTTTTTCTGGCATACTAGCTGCTTATTATGCAAAAAGACGCTTAACTCGAGATCAGTCAATAGTTTTTCGTAAATACAAAGAAAATAAGCAATGTTGATTTTATGAGGCAAGGTATTTGAAGAAGAAGTTGGAATTTTTTTATGATTACGTAAGCCCTTATTCTTATTTAGCGAATTCTCAAATTCCTAAATTTCAGGAGGTTGAAGTTTTATATCGACCAATCTTCCTGGGTGCTGTGATGCAAGCGACTAAAAATAGTCCTCCAGGAAATATTCCAGAAAAAGGTAAATATCTTATTTCTGATATACAGCTTTGGGCGAAGCATTATGGTATTCCATACCAAACCAATCCAATTTTTCCTCAAAATACATTGAAAGCTTTAAGATTGGCGATTGTTGCTCGTCGATTTAATTGTTTTGAAGAGATACATCAATCTCTTTTTCATGCAATGTTTGTAGATAATAAAGACTTAAGCCGTTCAGAAGTATTGGTTGATTTAATCAAAACAAATCATTTCGATCATATACAATTGATAGAAGATATTTCGAATCAAGACATTAAAGATGAATTAAAAAACAACACCGAAGAGGCAATATCTCGCGGTGTTTTTGGAGCTCCAACGTTTTTTTTAGATGGCGAAATGTTTTTTGGTAACGATCGCATTCAATTTATTGAAAAGATTCTAAGCATAGGTAAGCAATAGTGATCAATTACAAAAGAAGTTTAATTTTTCCGTTAATACTGATTTATTTTCTTTTCCCTCGTCATTTATTTGCTGAACATGAATATTCTTTTAATGTTGAAAGACTAAACAGAATAGATTCTATGATTGATGAATCAATCAAAAATAAGGAGATTCCAGGTGCAGTTGGATTGATTATGCAGAATGGTCGCATTATTTATCACAAAAGCTTTGGTTTTGCAGATGTGAATTCAAAATTATCCATGACAAATGATGCCATCTTTCGTATTGCCTCAATGACTAAAGCCATTACTTCTGTTGGTGTAATGATGTTATATGAAGAAGGAAAATTATTACTTTCTGACCCTGTTTCAAAATTTATTCCTGAGTTTAAAGGGCCTCGTGTTATAAAAATTCTTGATCATCAGGGAAATATTACTGAAACAAGAGTTGCAAAACGAGAAATTCAAATCATGGATTTACTTACACATACTTCAGGAATTGGTTACCCATTTATTCCAAGTAAATTGAGTAAAAGTTATGCTGAAGCCAGAATTATTGATGGATTAACAGCAGATTCGATAGTACTAGAAGATTTGATTGTTAATTTAGCAAGTCAACCTTTATTGTTTGATCCGGGAACATCATATGCATATGGTTTAAATTCTGATGTTTTAGGTTACGTTATAGAGAGGATATCAGGCATGAGTTTGGACATTTTTTTTCAGAAAATGATATTCAAGCCTCTAGGAATGCATGATACATATTTTTATCTACCTCCAAATAAGCAAGAACGACTTGTAACCTTATATGCGGATAAAGATGGAGCTGGAATTGAAGTTTCAGATGGAACTGAAAGTGATATTTATTTGGATGATCCAAATTACCCTATTAATGGTTCAAAGAGCATGTATTCTGGCGGCGCTGGCTTAAGTTCAACGGCATATGATTATTCTCGCTTTCTAATGATGTTGCTTAATGATGGTCAAGTTGATCAGAAAAGCCTACTAAGCCGTAAATCTATAGAATTAATGAGAACTGCTAGGTTTGATACAGACAAGGATGGAGAGCTTGATTTTGGTTTAGGGTTTGATGTAACAAATCATTTAAAACAATCCACTGAACTCGCTTCCGTTGGCGCTTATGCTTGGGGAGGCGCGTTTTATACAACTTTCTGGGTTGATCCAGAAGAAAAATTAATTGGCGTCTTTATGTCTCAAGTACGACCAGTACATTCCGATACTGCAAAGAAATTTAAAAATTTGGTATATCAGTCATTAAATTAGTATTTAAATGTTAAATTCAGCAATAACTGGAGTGTGATCTGAAGGTCTTTCCCAGGTTCTTGGCTCACGATCAATATAGCTTATTTCACATTTTTCTTTAAGCGATTCACTCGCAAGAATTAAATCAATTCTGACTCCGGCATTTCTTCTAAAGCTGGCTGCCCGATAGTCCCACCAACTAAATTGTTTTTCCTTCTGGTCAAACTTTCGAAAAATATCACAGAATCCTAATGCTATAATTTTTGCTAAAGCTTTCCTTTCCTTGGGGCTACACAATACATCCTCTCCCCATTTTTCTGCGTCATATACATCTCGGTCCTCTGGAGCTATATTAAAATCACCAAGAATTATTATGTCTTTGTATTTATCTTGTTCTCTTTCTATGTGATTAGTCAAAGCATTCAGCCAAGACAGTTTATATGTGTATTTTTCTGATTCAACACTTTGTCCGTTAGGTATATATAAATTCATTATTCTTACATTATTGATCTCGGTGATTAGAATTCTTCTCTGAAGATCATCAAAATCAGGAAAATCAGTGATTATATTCTTGGGTTGTTCTTTTGCTATTACAGCAACGCCGTTGTATGTTTTTTGGCCACTGCTTACCGCGTGGTAGCCTATTTCTTTAAATGCATCCAAAGGGAACATTTCATCGGGCTGTTTAATTTCTTGTAATGCAAGAATGTCAGGTTCAGCAGAATCCATCCATTCTAAGACATGCTCTATTCGAACATTGAGTGAATTAACATTCCAAGTGGCAATTTTCATTATATTCTCTGTAAAATGCCACTTTGTTTTAATAGAGGCTCTAATGATGGATCGCGTCCTCTAAAGTTCCTAAAGCCTTGCATAAAATTTTTACTTCCTCCGATTTCAAGAATTTCTTCTTTAAATCTGGAGGCTAAGTTCTGATCGAAAATACTGCTCTCTTCAAATGCAGAAAATGCATCAGCAGCTAGGACCTCTGCCCATTTATAACTGTAGTATCCAGCAGCATAGCCACCTGAGAATACGTGCGAAAAACTCATTGGGAAACGATTATATGCAGGTGATTCAATCAGTGAAACCCGAGATTTTACTGAGGTGAGTATATCAAGAGTATTGCTATCTCTATTTTTCTCATAATTGGTATGAATACTCAGATCATAAAGTGCAAATTCCAGCTGTTTTAGCATCGCAAGGCCAGCACCGAGATTTCGAGCTTTTTGAAGCTTAAGAAAGATATCTTTTGGTAGCGATTCTCCAGTTTTATGATGTTTTGAGCAACTTTTTAGAATCCCGTAATCCCACGCAAAATTTTCCATAAACTGACTCGGCAATTCAACTGCATCCCAAGGAACACCATTGATGCCTGATATGCTCGGAAGATCGACTTTTGTAAGAAGATGATGGAGCATATGACCGAATTCATGAAACCATGTAATTACATCGTTATGAGTTAGAAGAGAGATTCCCTCATTATTAGGTGAAGTGAAATTACAGACAAGATAACCTATTGGGAGCATTTTTTTCCCATGTATATTTTTCCTAATAACACATTCATCCATCCAGGCGCCGCTTCTCTTTCCGTTTCTCGCAAACAGGTCTATGTAAAAACCTCCTATGATTTCTTTGTTTGAATTCTTTACTTCAACAAATTCGACACTATCGTGCCACACTGGAATATCCGGATTGATGTCGAGTATGATGCCATACAATGATTTTGCCACATTAAACATTCCATCTTGTACAGTAGATTTTTGGAAATATTGTTTGAGCTCATCATCGGATACCGAGAAGTTTTTTTGTTTCAATTTTTCAAGATAGTAAGCGCTATCCCATGCCTTCAGTTTATGACCGGCAAAAGATTCAATTTGTTTTAACTCTTTTAATGCAGTTGGTTTTGTTTTCTCAGCTAAGTCATTAAGGAAATCAAAGACTTCAGACGGCGTATCTGCCATCTTAGTCGCAAGGGAATACTCAGCATAGTTTTTAAACCCTACTAGTTCTGAGAGCTCTTTCCTTAGAGAGAGAATCTCTATTATATTTTTTGAATTATCCCATTTTTTATCTTCAGCTTGATCTGATGCTCTCGTTGACCATGCTTTATAGAATCTTTCTCTTAATTTACTGCTATTACTATGGGTCATTACAGCATGATAAGTTGGATAATCTAGAGTAAATTTCCATCCTATTTCGTTTTTCTCCTCAGCACGTATCTTTGCTTGCATTAAAATCTCATCTGAGACTCCAGATATTTCAGATTCCTTGTCGGTTAGATAAGACCAAGAATCAGTTGAATCTTGTACATTTTGTCCAAATGTTGCTTGTGCAATGCTCAAATTTTTTTTCAATCTTTTAAATTTTAATTTCTTATTTGTACTCAAATTAACACCATTGAGATTAAAGCTTCTCAATTCTTTTTCTAGCAGAGCAAATTCTGGGCTATTTTTATCATTAAGATTCTCCATCACGTAACTATAAGCTTTCTCTAGATCGGGATCTTGGGATAACTCAGTACCGTATTCTGTTAACAGAGGAATGCATGAATTGTATGCTTCACGCCAATCTGAGTTATCCATTACATTTTGAAGATGACTGATTGGCGAGAAAACTTTACTTAGTTTGTGATGCATATCTTCAATTTCAGATATCAATGAGAAGCTGGGTTTTGTATTATCTTTAATTAAGCGCTTTATTCTTTGTCGTTGATTCTTGAGAAGTAACGAAACATCTGACTTAGTATCCTTGGCAGACAGATTTGTAAAATCGGGTAACGTAGTTTGGTATTTTGAAGGCTCAGACATAATATGCTTTATTTTGTTCTTCTAGATTAATTTTAACAAAGACTTGGTTATCAAACACTAGTAATTTAAGGGGAATACTATTGAAAATTGAATTTGATCTAATAGTAATTGGCGGAGGTAGCGGAGGACTTGCATGTGCGCAAAGAGCTGCTGAATATGGCGCTAATGTTGCCTTAATAGAAAAAGCACCACTTGGAGGAACTTGTGTAAATGTTGGATGTGTGCCAAAAAAAGTAATGTGGTATGCGTCACATTTTGTCCATCAATTAGGTATGGCTAATGATTATGGTTTTAATGTCACTTTAGAGTCTCACAACTGGAATTTGCTCAAAGAAAAAAGAGACGAATATATAAAAAGATTGAATAACATATATGAGAATAATCTGGAGAAGCGAGACATTTATTTAATTAAGGGTGAGGCTCGTCTTGAAGACAATAAAACTGTAAGTGTTTCTGGTAAAAAATATACAGCAAAACATATTGTTATTGCTACTGGCGGAAAACCAATTATCCCTGAAATTGAGGGGGCGATGCATGGCATTACGTCTGATGGTTTTTTTGAACTAGAGAAGCAGCCTAGAGACATATGCATAGTGGGTAGTGGTTATATTGCAATTGAGCTTGCTGGAATGCTTGCCGCAATGGGGTCCAATGTAACGCTCACTATTAGAACCGAATCTATACTTCGTTCTTTTGATGTCATGTTGAGCGAAAATTTAAAAGAAATAATGATTCATTATGGAATTATTATAGAGACAAAAAAAATACCTACTTCATTGGAAAAGAAGAAGGATAAATTAATTTTAAATACTGCCGATGGTCATAAATCCAAAGTTTATGACTCTCTGATATGGGCAATAGGAAGATCTCCTGCCACAATGAATTTAAATTTGTCTTCTGCGTCAATTCATTCTGATGAGAATGGGTTTATCCCTGTGGATAAATTTCAAAATACAAATATAGAAAATATCTTTGCAATAGGGGATGTCATAGGTAAGGAGCAACTCACGCCTGTTGCAATAGCTGCAGGACGGAGGTTATCGGATCGTTTATATGGGGGCCTGAAAGACAGGTATTTAGATTACAACATGATACCAACCGTTGTATTTAGCCACCCTCCAATTGGCACAGTTGGCATGACTGAAAATAAAGCAAGGGAAAAATTTGGAGATGATATTAAAGTTTATACCTCAATTTTCAATCCAATGATTTATGCATTAAGCGACAATGATAAAAAAATTAAATCATCAATGAAGTTAATTACATCTGGGAACGATGAGCGCGTAATTGGATGTCATATTATCGGAGAAGGCGCTGATGAAATGTTACAAGGATTTGCTGTTGCCATAAAAAATGGCGCAACAAAGAAAGAATTCGATGACACAGTCGCTATTCATCCAACTAGCGCCGAAGAACTTGTGACGATGAAGTAATATTTAACTGTTCTAGTATGTCAGTGGTATTGGGTCTTATTTTTTTCCAAAGAAAAAAAGATTCTGCTGCCTGTTCTACCAACATCCCCCAACCTTGAATTGCACATTCTGCATTATTTTTCATCGCCCATAGCATGAATTGCGTCGGTGATGAACCGTATGAAAGGTCATAGAATATGGTTGAGCTCGAAATAATATTTTTTGGCAATTTTATATCGGTTTGATGTGCATCAAATGAAATTGCATTAATTATGAGATCAAAACTTTCTTTTGTACTAAGATCTTCCAAATCACATGTTTTTATTATTGTCTCTCGTGATAGATCTTTTGATATTATTTCAGCATTGGTAACTGTTCGGTTTGCTATCTCAAGATGCGACGGATTTTGTCTGATGAGAGGTCCGATTATACCTCGAGCGGCTCCTCCAGCCCCCAATATTAGGATTTTCTTGTTTTTAATTTCAATTTTAAAGTTATTGCAAAGGTCAGTGATTAAGCCAATACCATCAGTATTGTCGCCAACGATTGTATGATTCTCAAAGATAATTGTATTGATGGCTTTTGCTTGAATTGCGTTTAGGCTTAATTTATCAACAAAGTCCATTGCTAAGATTTTGTGAGGTAGTGTAATGTTTAAACCTTTTCCTCCATGCTGCCTAAAATTATTAATAAATTCCTCAAGATTATTGGTTGTTACATGATAGCTGTCGTAGTCTATCTTCTCATTAAACTGCAATGCGAAAAGTTTATGAATTTCTGGGGAATGACTATGAGAGATTGGGTCTCCTATGACCCCGTACTTTTCTCTAAATTTTTTAATCATTCATTAAGCCAATGTGCGATATCGATAGCATTATAGGTAAGAATTCCTGATGCGCCAGAACGTTTAATAGATAGGAGTGACTCCATGACAGAATCTTTATAATCGAGATATCCGGCATCGGCAGCAGCTCTTAGCATTGCGTATTCACCGCTCACTTGATAAGCGAATACGGGAATAGCGAACTCTGATTTAATTTTTGTAATAATATCCTGATACATCATTGCTGGTTTAATCATTACAATATCTGCACCTTCATTAATATCCAGCGCCACTTCTCTGAGACTTTCATCACTATTTTTTGGATCCATCTGATAGTTGTTTTTATTACCTCCAGCTAAATTATCTTTTGATCTTACGGCATCTCTAAAAGGTCCATAAAAGCATGAGGCATATTTCGCTGCATAAGATAATATCAAGGTATTATGAAAATTGTTTTTTTCTAGCGCATTTCTAATTGAGCCAATTCTTCCATCCATCATATCTGATGGTGCTACGATATCTGTACCTGCCTCAGCATGAGATATTGCTTGTTTTGTAAGTATTTCAACAGTGATATCGTTAAGCACATAATTATTCCCATCGATAATCCCATCTTGTCCATGAGTTGTAAATGGATCGAGAGCAACATCTGTGATTATTGTGAGTTCTGGAAATTTAGATTTTATGTGTCTGATAGTTTTTTGAATTAAACCCTTTGAGTTATAAGCTTCTTTTCCGTCGTTACTTTTTTTTTCTTTATCGATTATTGGAAATATTGCTATTGCGGGAATATTGAGAGACATTAATTTTTCAGCAGTTTTTAGTATGCCGTCAATACTTTGGCGATAAATTCCTGGCATTGATTTTATGGGCTCATTTTGATTTTTTCCTTCCATAACAAATGCTGGATAAATTAAGTCGTTTACACTGAGATTCGTTTCTTCCACCAGACGTCTAAGCGAATCACTGCGGCGTGTTCGTCGCATTCGTATTGCTGGAAAATTTATGTCAGTGTATTTTTTCATTTAAATTAACATTAAAAGTATATTCAAGTGGAAATTAACGTTAATTTTCTATTTTACATTAAATTTCATAGATTTAATGGGAAATCTAGTGCAGAGATTTAATTGAGAAATTCATTTTTTTTATTTTTTTTATGAGTTCTTCTGAATCTGCGTTATTCATCGCGCTTAAAGGCGGGCGTAATATATTCCAATTAGTATCTTTATGATAATGACTGATAATGGCTTTTAGAGCGGGAATTAATGGATAACTTTGAACAATTGAGCGAAGATTATTTAATTCTTCTTGGTAAATATCTGCATCAGGCTCTCGCCAGTTTTTATATAGGTTATGAATTCCTTCTGGATTAATATTTGCTGTGGCTGAGATACAGCCAGTACCGCCATTTCTTAATGTTTGCAAAAGAAAGGCTTCGCTACCAGCGAAAATACTGAAGTTATCCCAATTTTGGTCAAGCATTCGTTGGGTATTTCCCCAATCGCCGGAACTGTCTTTTATCCCAGCAATATATTGAGGATATTTTCTTAGGAGGGCTTCTATTAACTTAAGGCTTATTCCAACCTTAGCAATTGGAGGAATATGATAGAGATAAATTCGCAGTCTATCATCGTTAACTGATTCAATTACATTAGAAAAGTAATTGAATAATCCATCATCACTTACTGCCTTATAATAGAATGGAGGTAGCATCAAAATACCCACACATCCATGCTTGACAGCGTGTTTTGTTAATTTAATTGTATCTGTTATTGCACAGCAACCTGTCCCAGGCATAAGTTTATTTGGATCAATTCCATGGTCAATTAGTTTATCTAACAAGAATATTTTTTCATCTACCGATAAGGAGTTTGCTTCACTATTTGTTCCAAAAACTGCAAGCCCCACATTTTGTGATAAGAGCCACTTACATTGTTGGATAAGTTTCTTATGATCGACGCTTAGGTCTTTATTAAAAGGAGTAATAACAGGACTAAATACGCCTGGCAGGTTATTATTTAAATCATTCATAAGTACCCTTGATGTTATTTCTCGTATAGCCAGTCACGCGGTTTCAGATAGTCATCGTATAGTTTTTTTTCTGGAGAAGCATCTTCCGGCTTCCAATTATATTGCCATTTTACTGCAGGAGGCAGCGACATGAGAATTGACTCAGTTCTTCCACCACTTTGTATCCCAAATAATGTTCCTCTGTCATATAGAAGATTGAATTCAACGTAGCGTCCACGTCGGTATAGTTGAAATGCTCTTTCGCGGTCCCCATAAGGCTGATTTTTTCGAGAATTAACAATTGGTATATAGGCATTTAGAAATTGATTGCCAACGGCCTGAATAAATTCAAAGGATTTATTAAATCCCAGTTCATTAAAATCATCAAAAAATAGACCACCAACTCCGCGAGTTTCGTTACGATGTTTTAAATAAAAGTAATCGTCACACCATTTTTTAAAACGAGGGTAAAGATCATCACCAAATTTTTTGCATACATCATAGGCGTTCTGATGCCATGAAATAACGTCTTCATGAAATGGGTAATATGGCGTTAAATCAAATCCACCTCCAAACCACCAGGTTGATTCACCTTTATCGTTTTCAGCTGAAAAAAATCTTACATTTGCATGTGTTGTAGGGATGTATGGATTTTTTGGGTGAATAACTAAAGAAACACCAGTTGCATGATAATGCTTATCAATTAATTCAGGTCTTGCTTTGGTAGCCGAAGAAGGCAGTTGAGTTCCAGATACATGAGAAAAATTTACACCTGCTTGTTCAAAGATATTCCCATTAGTCAGAACTCTGCTTTCTCCGCCACCACCTTCTTCTCTCTTCCAATTATCAATAAGAAATTTACCTTTTTCGTCAACTTCTTCTAGTTTCTGTGTGATAGATGATTGAAGATCTTTTAAAAATTCTTTAACTGGTTTTAAGTTATATTCTGTTTGATTCATAATGGAGGTGAATAATTTTACTTCTTTTAATATCTTAATTATTGATATGAATCAAAGATTAAGAGCGTATTATTTTTCCAGTGGATAAAATTTTAATAGTTGATGCGCCAATTTTAAAGTTACAATTACCTGGAACTATATAGTCTACTACGTCACCAAAAAGTCTGCGAAGCATGACTTGATTCTTTGGCGGCTTTTCCCCAGTTATATTAGCGCTGGTAGAAATTAATGCTGACTTAGAGGCACTGCATAACGCTGCAGCAATGGGGTGTTTTGTTAATCTTATGGCAATTGTTTCGTGATCTCCGCTTACCCAATAAGGGACATTTTTATTTTTTTTGACAATCCACGTAATAATTTTCTTTTCTCTTGTAATCGTATCAAGCTCTTTATCATTTAGCGTTGTCCATCTTTCTAGTTGCTCGAGATCAGAAGCAATTATAATTAAACCTTTTTTGTGATCACGGTGTTTTATATTGAGAATCCGAAATACAGCATTGCCATCTTCAGGCAGGCAGCCTAATCCATATACACCTTCAGTTGGATAGGCAATAATCCCACCATTAGTGATGATCTTACTGGCTTTTTGTATGCATTCTGACTGAGCCGTCTTTATCAATTTTTTCTTTTTTGAATAGTGTTATTGATGTAAGAAGTTTTTCTATTCTTTTAGTCGCTCTTCCCAACTTCCATTAGTGAAAACCGCTGTCCATTTGGTTTTTTTGCCATCTTTTTCTGAAGCTAAATAGTGAATATCCTCACTTTTATTATATCTAACAACATAAGGATTACCATTGCTGTCATTTTCTGGGGCGCTCATAAGATAAAGATGCTTGGTTTTATTCGGTAAATATTTGCATGCCTCTATAAATTGAGTTTCTAATTGATTAATTTCAGAAACTTTTGGAGCTCGAGTTTCTCTGTTTTTTGGAAATTTACTGGCTGCAAGGAATAAGCCTTTCATGCTATCTCTTAATAAATAATGATCTTCGCATTTTACGCATAGCAAATCAGGCATATTTATTGGTTCCATGCTGATAGGTTTTGGCTCTCCATTTCTTTGTAATTGTCGAGTAGTTCCGCAGGTGTCATCTTGACAGTTGAAGTATTTACCAAATCTTCCAGTTTTAAGCTGCATTTCCGAGCTACATTTATGGCATTCAAGAGTTGGCCCGTCGTATCCTTTGATTTTAAAATTTCCGTTTTCAACTTTGAATCCTTCGCAATCAGGGTTTTTGCCACAAATGTGTAATTTTCTATTCTCATCTATGAGAAAATTATCCATGCTGGTGTTACATATATTGCATCTTTCTTTAATTAATAGGTTTTGAGCTTCTTCTTGATCATCTGCACTAATTGCTTCATCACCTGAAATTAAATTTAGAGTTTTTTTGCATTTCTCTTCTCCAGCATTTTCATAGCCAGAGCAACCAAGAAAGACTCCATTTGAGGAATTTCTTATAACCATATTGTGAGTAGAGCAATCAGGGCAAATTATATCTGTTGCGATTGGTTTATTTGGACGCATGCCGCCTTTATTATTGGAGGCAGATTCTAAATCTCTTTTAAAAGATAGGTAAAAACTATCTAGAACTTCCTTCCAGTCAAGCTCACCATTGGCAACTTTGTCTAAATTATTTTCAAAATTTGCTGTAAAGTCATAATCCATAATTTCATCAAAACTTTCAATCAGTCTTTCTGTAACAATGTGCCCAATCTTTTTTACGAAGAATCTTCTGTTTTGTATGTCTACATAACCTCTATCTTGGATAGTTGATATAATTTGTGCGTAAGTGGATGGCCTTCCAATTCCTTTTTTCTCAAGCTCTTTTACTAATGCGGCTTCAGAAAATCTGGCGGGAGGTTTTGTGAACTTCTGTTCTAAATTCAACTTATCTAGAGATAATTCTTCACCTTCAGACAGTGCAGGCAAGATAACATGATCTTGATTTACATTTTTCGTAATTTTTGTGTATCCATCAAATACGACTTCTCTCCCTTTGGCGTTAAATATGTATTCATCTATAAAGATTCTTGCGGATGTTGATAGGTATTCTGCATCAGGCATTTGAGATGCTATGTATTGATCCCATATGAGTTTATATAACTTAACTTCTTCATCGCTTGACCCAATCAAATTATCAACTTTAATAAAAGCATTGGTAGGTCTAATTGCTTCATGCGCTTCTTGAGCATTTTCTGTACTTGAATATATTCTTGGGTTGCTTGTTATATATTTCTCTCCAATATTCTGTTGAATGTAATTTCTTGCATCTTCAATTGATTCTTCACTTAAGCTTGGCGCATCGGTTCTCATATAGGTGATGTGACCCGCTTCATATAATTTTTGTGCAACCCTCATAGTTCTCTTCACGTTAAAACTTAATCTAGTAGATGCAGCTTGTTGAAGTGTTGAAGTTATAAAAGGTGGTTTTGGTTTTACCTTGGTTGGAGTTTTTATTATTTCATTAATGAATAATGTATTGCTCCTTATCAATTGTTCTATTTTCTTTGCTTCATTTTCTGATAATAATGGCGCAGATTTCTTTCTAGACAAAGAAAATACAATATTTTGTTCTTCGGTATTAAATAGATTCATTGAGATTTCCCAAAATTCTTTAGGAATAAATTCCTGAATCAATCTTTCTCTTTCATCGAGTAATCTTAGAGCAATTGATTGAACTCTGCCTGCAGAAAGTCCTCTGGCAATTTTCTTCCATAAAAGAGGTGACAGCTCAAAGCCAACGACTCTATCTAAGAATCTTCTGGCTTGTTGAGCTTTAACAAGATCTGTATCTATTTCTTTGGGGTCAGAGAAAGACTCCATAATAGAAGTTTTTGTTATTTGGTTGAATCTAACCCTTGAGTACTCGAATTTACTTGCTCCGAGTGCTTCTTTTAAATGCCAAGCAATTGCTTCGCCTTCTCTATCTAAATCTGTTGCGAGGTATATGTGATCAACATTCTTGGCAGCTTTCCTTAATTCTTTTATTACTTTTTCCTTTTCAGGAATAATTTGATATTCGACCGCCCATCCATTATCTGGATCTATACCCATTCTTTTTACTAATCTTATTCTTTCGTTTTTGGATTTAAGTTTTAATTTTTCCTCTTCTGGTATGTCTTTAGGAATTGATGTTCTTTTTGCAGGTTTTTTTGTTTTACCTTTTGGCAGATCTCTTACGTGACCAACACTTGATTTCACAACATATTCATTTCCTAAATATTTAGAAATTGTTTTGGCTTTTGCAGGGGATTCAACTATTACAAGATTATTTGTCATATCTTTATGGTATTAATTATATTAATGAAGAAAGTCACTTTCTGAATCAAAGAGTAAATCTTCCATCTTTGAGTATGCTGTTTCTTGGCCAGGCTGACTGAAAAGGATCATTAGCACTATCCATTTTATTTGGTCAACATCAATTTCATTTTCTTCTAGAGCTAATAATCGGTCAATTAAGAGCTCACGTTGCGATGCTGACAATATATTAATTTGTTCAAGGTAGCAAATGAAGCCGCGACAATTTGAGTTCAAACGGCTAAGCTCTACATCATTGTAGATTCTATTAGCGTTATTATCATGAAGTTTTGCTATTGTTCTTGCATTGTCCTTTGTTAGCCCATCTAACCAATCAAGCGCTTTGTCAATTTCGTTATTATTGAAACCAGCTTTTATTAAATCAATTCTCAGATTATTGTGACTTGTTTCTGGTTCACTTTCGGTCTCAATGTATGTCTCAAACAAATACAAAAGGACATCAAGAACATTTTCTTTCATTTTAATATTGATCCTTTGAGGTTAATTAGAATGATTTTTAATTATTTATTACTGCATTCTTTTTAGTTTGATAATTTTTTGCGCACATCAAATATGGAGCATGAAACAAACTTAACCAATCGTCAATTATTGTTTAATATTTTTTATTTTATTCCAAGAAATCAATGTAAACTATAAACTGAAATAGTGTTTATATATAATTAAGAGCAAGAATAAAAGTGCAAAATTATGGCAATATTAAAGATTTTAGAGTTTCCAGATCCAAAATTGAGAAGAAAAGCATTGCCAGTAGAGGTAATCGATAAGAATCTACAGGCAAGAATAGACGATATGTTTGAAACAATGTATGCGGCTCCTGGCATAGGCTTGGCAGCAACTCAAGTTGACTTTCATAAAAGACTTTTGGTTACTGATGTTTCAAATGAAAAGAATGATCCACACGTTCTGATAAATCCTGAAATCTTAAGCAGGGAAGGGGAAACTACTTCAAAAGAAGGATGTCTTTCCGTTCCGGGATATTTAGATGAAGTGACTAGAGCTGAAGAAATAAGCGTATCTTATCTTGATCGCAATGGTGCAAATAAAGAGCAAGAAGTAAGTGGGTTATTGGCCATATGTATACAACATGAAATTGATCACCTCAATGGTAAATTGTTTATTGATTATTTGTCTGAAGCAAAAAGACAAAAAATTAGAAAAATTATCCAAAAACAAAGGCAAAATCCATCTCCCTCATCGCCAGTTTATTAAGATCACATTCAAATCATGAGTAATCACAATGACTGTAATATTATCTTTGCGGGGACACCGGAATTTTCAGTGCCTTCACTAAGTGCTTTGATTGATTTAGGTTTACGTCCTAGTATTGTTATGACTCAACCAGACAGAAAAGCAGGGAGAGGGAATAAGTTAAGAGAAAGCCCTGTAAAAATCTTTGCCAAAAATCAAGGCATTCCTGTTTGGCAACCACACTCACTAATTGATTCAGAATTTGTAGCGAAATTAATGAAAACCAATGTTGATGTTATTGTTGTTGCTGCTTATGGAATGATTTTTCCTGAAGAAGTACTAGAAATTCCAAATTTTGGCTGTATTAATATTCATGCATCACTCCTCCCAAGATGGAGAGGCGCTTCACCAATTCAATCTACTATCTTACATGGAGATCTTGAGACCGGAGTAAGTCTTATGAGGATGCAAAAGGAGTTAGATAACGGACCGGTATATTCTCAGCATAAATTGCAACTCACACAATTAGAAACTGCCGATCAATTAATTAAAGATCTTGCAAATATTGGAGCTAAAGTACTTAAAACGGATATTGACCCTATATTACAAGGTAATATTAAGCCAATCGTCCAAGATGAAATTAAAGCCACTTATACCAAAAAAATTATTAAACGCGATGCGCTATTGGATTGGAGCAATTCAGCAAATCATTTATCTAGGCAAGTAAGGGCGTATAACTCTAATCCAGGAGCATATTTTCAATTTGAAGAAGAAATGATTAAGTGTTGGACCGCATTCAGCAGTCAAAGTGATGTCTTGCCAGGAAGGGTAATATCTGCTTGTGAAAAAGGTATTGAGATAGGTTGTGGTAAAGGATCTTTAGTGATACTCGAATTGCAAAGGCCTGGAAAAAATAGAATAACAGCAGGTGAATTTTCCAGACAGATTGATATTCAGGGGGTTCAGCTTTCTTGAGTAGTGTGCAACACAACAATAAAGGCGCCATGATTCGTGCTGAGGCCGCCGCAGTTGTTCAGCAAGTAATTACCCATAATCGTTCATTGGATCGAGTTCTTGAGGAGTCTGACTTTAATTCCATTCAACAAGAAAAATCAATTTTTAAAGCAATATGTTATGGAACAATTCGATTTCACTGGGAGCTTAGGAATAAAATTCATCAGTTCGTAAAGCGTCCTATTCGTAATAAGGACAGAATTATTGAAATACTTCTCGAGACCGCCTTATTTCAGATCGAAGCGATGAGAATTCCTCATCATGCAGTAGTTTCACAGACTGTTGAAGCCACTAAGTTACTCAATAAGAAGAATCTTTCTGCGTTCGTGAATGGGATGCTGAGAGAGTATCTAAGATCGACCAAAGATACAGATTGTGAGGATGAAGAAGTGATATACAACCACCCTCAATGGATTATAAATAAAACAAGAGATAGTTGGCCAAAGAATTTCACAGAAATTTTGAAGAACAATAACCTACAAGCACCTATGTGGCTCAGAGTTAATCAAAAAAAAATTACTGCCCATCAATATCTTGAGAAATTAGCAGAACAAAAAAATCTTAAGACCGAAGAGGTAGGTTATGTTGGGGATCTGGATTATTCAATTTGTTTGAAGAAACCAATAGCAATAAATTTTCTACCAGATTTTGAGAAAGGCTATGTTTCAATTCAAGATGGCGCCGCTCAGATAGCAGCAGAATGCCTACTAAAGGAAAGAACAGGGAATATTCTTGACGCATGTGCTGCGCCAGGTGGAAAAACTGGTCAATTATTAGAAATGATGGATGAAGATTCTCGAGTAACGGCTATAGAAATTGATTCAAATAGAGTGGGAATGATTGCACAAAATCTTGATAGATTAGGCCTTCATGCAAAAATTATTACTGGCGATGTTAATGAAAGTAAGAGTTGGTGGAATATGGAGAAATTTGATTTGATATTAATAGATGTTCCATGCTCTGCATCTGGCGTTATTAGAAGACATCCGGACATAAAACATTTAAGAAGAGAAAAAGATATCTTTTCTCTGCAACAAAAACAATTGAATATAATCAATTCAATGTGGAATTTGTTAGTTCCACAAGGAAGATTAATGTATGTAACTTGTTCGATCTTTAATGAGGAAAATGATGAAGTGATCAATCAATTTCTACAAAAACATGATAATGTTGTATTAAAAGATTTGTTGCTAAATAACAACATCCAAAATGTAATGCATAAAACCAGTTATGGATATCAATTACTGCCAGGATCAAAGAATATGGATGGATTTTATTTTGCGTGCATTGAAAAAAATAGTAGAACGTAATGTATAGCATTTTTAGTAGAGTATTAAAATTTATTGTATTGGGCGGAATATTTTTTTCGTTAAATATTTCGGCTCAGATGAGACCTAATCATGAGGGTTATTTTGATGTTCGTTCTGCAGGCACCGTTATGGCTGAACGGAAACATATGCTTGATGCTCGACTTCAATTGTTTTTAAGTGATGAAGCCTTAAATGCCTTAAATAGTGGCGTTCCGTTAACTATTGAGCTAAATATTGAGTTGTTAAGAATAAGGCGTTTTTTACCTGATGACAAAGAAACAGAACTGTCTTTCCAGTATGAGCTTGAATATAGACCATTAAGCCAAAGATATATCGTTAGAGATGTGAAGAACGCTTCACAGGAATCATATTCTACTCTATTTTCAGCGCTTAATAGGCTAGGTAGAATTCAAAATCTTTTTTTGCTTAATGATAACTCATTGATCCCTGATGCAAATTATCGTTTCAGGCTCCAAGCTCTACTTAGCACGAAGCAATACTCAGCACCTCTTAGAATGTTATTTTTTTGGAGGAGTCAGTGGGACATTAAGAGTGGGTGGTACGAATGGCAACTCCAAAGATAAGACCGCTTTTATACGCAATGCTCGGCGCATTTGGTGTCGGACTATCGTTTATTGCTTTAATTATGTTAAGTCAAGCGGCACAAAATTCTGAAAATTTTGATCAACTAGCTAATTCAATCTTATGGGTAAATATTCTATGTTTATTTGTTCTAATGATCCTTCTAATAGGAAATCTCAGTAAGTTATTTAAAGATTATCGACTAGATATTCCAGGCTCTAAATTAAAAGCAAGAATGGTAGGAATGTTTGTTGGGTTAGCGATAATTCCATTATTAATAGTTTTTTATTTCTCAATGCAATTCATTAATCGTGGTATTGATACCTGGTTTAATGTTGAAGTTGAAGCAGGGCTTGATGATGCGTTGACATTAAGCAGAAATGCACTTGCTATTCGAATGCAAGATCATTTAGCTGCAACAGAACAAATTGCCCAGCGATTAAGGGAAACAAATAGTGCTCAATTTATATATGAAATAGGCACCCTCAGAAAAGAAATAGATGCTAGCGAATTAACTTTATTTGGCAGAAATAGTCAAATTTTAGCGACTAATTCAGAGCTTTCTTTTGGGAATGTTCCAAAAGGAGTTTCGGATGAGCTTTTGATGCAAATAAGACAAAATCGGCCTTATGTTAGTCTTGATCCTCTCCAAGATGGGGCTTATGAAATAAGAACAGCTGTTCCGCTAATTGGAACAAGGACGCCTGATATTATAGGTATAATTAGAGCGCGATTTACAGTATCTCAACGCATTGGCCGCATGGTTAATAGCATCGATTCATCTTATACAGATTACAAAAAAATTGTATATCTTCGTGAACCTTTAAAAAGAACATTCAGTCTAACATTGACGGTTGTTCTAATGATTTCGCTGTTAGCATCGATTTATGGTGCATTTGTCCTATCGAGAAGATTGGTTTCTCCAATTCAAAACTTAGTTGAAGGTACTCAAGCTGTTGCTAAAGGTGATTTCGATACACAGTTACCTGTTCCAGCAAAAGATGAAATTGGATTTTTAATAAATTCATTCAATGAGATGACAAAAGGTTTATCTGCCGCAAGAAAACAAGCAAGTTTAAGTCAAAATATGGTAGAGGCCGAAAGAGCCAACCTTGAGATTATATTAGCAAGTCTCTCCACAGGAGTTATTTCTCTTGAATCTGATCTTAAGATAAGAACATTTAATAAGGCAGCCGGAGCAATATTAAATGTTAATTTCTTAGGGAGAAGAGGTAAGTTATTAGCTGAGGTTGCAGAAGGTTATGGAGTGCTTAAGGAGCTCCTTGAGGTAATAAAAAGGAAATTTGATCAAGGCGTCACTAGATGGCATGAACAGATTGTCGTACATACTGATACGGGAAGGAGAGTATTGGCTTGTGCTTGCACTGATCTTGCGAGTGAAACAACTGATGATGTCGGTTTTGTTATTGTTTTTGATGATATTACACTGCAATTACAGTCCCAACGCGATGCAGCATGGGGAGAAGTTGCAAGAAGATTGGCTCATGAGATTAAGAATCCTTTAACACCCATACAGTTATCTGCTGAACGATTGCGCAGAAAGTATTTGAAGACAATGCCAAAAGAAGAGAGCGAGATTCTAGATCGTTCAACTCATATAATTGTTGAGCAAGTTGCTGCAATGAAGGAAATGGTTAACGCTTTTAGTGATTATGCTCGTACACCAGATATGGAAATAACCACTTTTGATATTAATGAACTTATTCAAGAGGTTATTGATCTATATAAGGAGCAAGAGGACAAGATTAATGTAATATTAAGTATTGATTCCGAAAATATACAACTTGATGCCGATCCAGGAAGAATTAGGCAGATTATGCATAATCTTATTAGAAACTCCATTGAAGCTATAGGCAAAGACGGACAAGGAATCATCCAAATCAAAGCAAAACCACTAGAAATAAAGAAAATCAAAATGATAGAAATCAGTGTTGAGGATAATGGATGCGGTTTTGAGACAGAATCTCTAACTCAGATATTTGACCCATATGTTACTTCCAAATCAAAAGGAACTGGACTTGGGTTGGCAATAGTAAAAAAATTAGTTGAAGAGCATATGGGTTCAATTGAGGCAGAAAATATAGAAGATAAAGGAGCGTTAATAAGGATTCATTTACCGCTTAATGAGAAAATGAGAGAAACAATAATTGTGAATTTGAAACAACAACAAGACAGTGGAGGGCATATCATATGATACCAGCCAATGTTTTAGTGGTAGATGATGAATTAGATATCAGAGAGTTGATTCAAGAGATTTTATTGGATGAAGGTTATAAAGTTACAGTTGCAGCGAGTGCTTCAGAGGCCAAGATTGCGAGAACCAAACAAGAATTTGATCTTATATTACTGGATATTTGGATGCCAGAAACGGATGGCATATCATTATTAAAAGAATGGTCAGATAACGACCAGTTAAATTCTGCTGTTGTTATGATGTCAGGCCATGGAACTGTTGATACTGCTATCGAATCAACCCATCTCGGAGCTGCAAATTTTATTGAGAAACCACTTTCAATAACTAAATTACTTCGGACCGTAGAAGAAGCTTTAACGAAAAGAAAACCAAAATTAAGTTCAGGTAAAACAAGTAATCTAACTTCTTTCGTATCGATTGGTCACAGTGAATTAATCCAAAACCTTAGAAAGGAGTTAAAAAGGGCAGCCCTTGTTGATTCACCTATGTTGTTAGTAGGAGAAACTGGAACTGGAAGGCTTGCGTATGCCCATTTTTTGCACGATATTAGCCAAAGAGCAATTAATCCTTGTATCGATCTGGATGCTGCAGTGCTTACTGCAGCAAATACGGAAGAGCAAATCTTTGGGCAAGAAGATAGTGACTCTGTTTTACCAGGATTTTTTGAACAGGCGGAAGCTGGAACACTCATAATTAATCATCTATCAGATTTAAATGATAGGGCGCAACAAATACTTCAAAATATTCTTGAAAATAAAGTTTTTGTAAGAGTGAATGGAAAGAATGAATATACAATAAACTCACGTGTAATAGCCATTGTTAATGAGGATTACATGGACGATGTTATGAGTGGAAAATTAAAACGTGAATTGCTATCAAATTTAAATATACAAACAGTTCATATACCTTCATTAAGAGAACATGCTGAGGATGTCCCTGATTTTATAAAGTTTTATGTCGATCAGTTTGTTGAATCACAACAATTGATTTACCGTCGTTTTAGTGTGGCCGCACAAAATCGATTACGTAATTTCCCATGGCCAGGAAACTTACGTGAACTCCAAAGTATAATTCGCAGACTTCTTGTAAAAGGACGTGATGATGATGTTACTCTTGATGAGCTCGAGAAGGAGTTTAAGACTGAAGAAGCTTCAATGGAGCCATTTGTTAAACAAGATCTACTTTCACTCCCTTTAAGAGAGGCACGAGAACAATTTGAAAGGGCTTATCTGCAACAGCAACTTATATTATGTGACGGCAAGGTTGGAAAATTAGCCAAACGAGTTGGAGTTGAACGTACCCATTTATATCGTAAGTTAAAAGCCCTAAATATCAGCCTAGAAAAGAAATAATTTATTTGAGGTAATTGTTGTTATGAAAAACCTAATATCATATAAGAACACATTCGATTTAATCATTCTCTTGATGACAGTGGTGGGATTTTTTGCTGTTATGGAGACATTTATTTTGGGTAAGCATTACATTATCCCAACTGCTATATTATTTTTAACAATTATTCTTGGAAATCTATCATATTATGGCTTACAGGGCAGAAGAGTTGCTAAGAAAATATTATTTTGGGTCTTCTTTCTTTTTGATGTGCATTTATTTTTTGCATTATTTTTTAGTGTTAAATATAGAGCAATTTTTGGCAGTAATTTTGAAATTATTTGCATAATTAATATTATAGCCTTTTCGTATTTGCTGTTTAAATATATTAAAAAGAATAATCTCTTTTAGTTATATGTATGGATAAATACCTAAAATTCTATTTTGGCGTCATTTTATTTTCTTTTTTAACTATATCTCTTGCTCAGAAGCTAGCCTTAGACCCAATTAATGTTGCGCCTCATATATTTGAACTTTTATATGAAAATAATCAGGTAAGGATTCTAAAAGTTACAGATCGTAATGGTGATACCAGGCCTTTACATTCCTTGAGGAATCGAATTGTTGTTTATCTCAGTCCATGCGCATGGATGCGAAAGACAAGTAACGGTGACCTCATGATGGAGTCCTTTAAGCTGGGTGATGTTGCCTGGAGAAATGCCATCACAGATGGCGGAAGAACAAGTAATGTAGTTCAAGAATGCAGTTCATTAGAAATTGAGATTAAAGAATGATTTTTTCTACATGGAAGTAGGGCTAGACACCCCAATTATCTTTAGCCCGGTAGAAACAACAATTTGTGTAGCTTTGATTAAAGTCATTCGCGCATCTCTTAAATCTTGGTCGTTCACAATAAATACCGATTCGTTATAGTAAGAATGAAATTCATTTGCCAACTCTCTTAAAAATTGCGCTAAGTTGTGCGGCGCTCTATTTTTTGAAGCCAAGAGCAGAATTTCTGGAAATTTAGATAAGGTTGTCATTAATTCTCTTTCTTTGTTTGTTGACAATAAATGTAAATTCTTAATGCCATTTTTTTCATTGTAATGGAATGATTTTTCTGCCAGTTGATGAAAGACACTAGAAATTCTTGCGTGGGCGTATTGAATATAATAGACAGGATTTTCATTAGTTTTGCTTTTTGCTAACTCTAAATCAAAATCTAAATGTTGCTCATTAGAGCGCAAAACATAAAAAAATCTTGCTGCATCATTACCAACTTCTTCTCGAAGTTGCCTGAGGGTGACAAATTCACCTGAGCGAGTTGACATCGCTTGTTTTTCTCCATCTCTATAAAGGCTAACAAATTGAACTAACTCTACTTCAAGGTCATTTGGGTCATGGTCCATGGCATTAAGTCCTGCTTTCACTCGAGCGATATAACCATGGTGATCAGAACCTAGAATATCGATTAGATGGTTGTACCCACGAATTTTCTTATTATGGTGGTAAACAATATCGGATGTAAAATAGGTTTTATTTTGATTTTCTCTGATTACAACGCGATCTTTTTCATCTCCAAATTTTGTAGCTTTAAACCAAATAGCTCCATCTTTTTTGTAGAGTAATTTTTCTTTTTTGAGTTTAGATAAAGCTTTATCAATGCTCCCATTTTTGGTTAAATCTTGTTCCGAAAACCACGAGTCAAATCTTACGCCAAATTGTTCAAGATCTTCTTTAATATCAAGTTTTATCGATGTGAGAGATTTGTCTCTAATGTGATTAAATTTCTCTATACCTAAAGTTTTCTTTGCAAGTTCAATGAGTTCATCGATAAATTTCTCTTTGTTTTGATTGCCGTCTTTTGAGCGTATTCCATTCTTTAGATCTTGCTGGCTAATTTTTATTTTCTCATCAATAGAAGAAGCAATTGTTTTGATATACTCACCTTGATAGCCAGCTGTTGGCATCTTGATTTTAAAATTTTGCTGTTGTAAGAGACGAATTATTGTGCTTATGCATAAGATATCCATCTGTCTGCCATCATCATTAACATAATATTCACGAGTAATATCATGGCCAGTTGCTTCTAATATATTTCCAAGTGTTGCCCCAAACGCAGCATGCCTACCGTGACCAACATGGAGAGGGCCTGTTGGATTTGCTGACACAAATTCTAATAGGATTTTAGTTTTGTTTGTTTTTTTATTGCTGCTAAAAAGTTGAATATTTGAAATAATATTTTTAAGTTCTTTGTGAAAAGCTTTGTCGCTTAGATAGAAATTTATAAAACCTGGCCCAGCAATTTCAATTTTTTGAATTAATTTTTCTTTAGATAAGTTTTCTACAATTTTTCTTGCAAGATCTTTGGGGTTTGTTTTTAAAGATTTAGCAAGTCGCATTGCGATGTTGGAAGTGAAATCACCATGTTTATGATCTCGAGTTCTTTCAACTGAATCTGAAATAATATCATTCGTTATATTTTTTTTGAGTTTTGGTAATTTGCTTGTACCTAACTGCAATGAATTTATAATAATTTTTTTCAAATGACGCCCTAGCTAAATATTGGATACGTTAATTAAAAGAGTTCAATAGGATCTATATCTATGGACCATTTTACACGGCGAACACATTTTTTCTCTCCAATCTTGATAATAAATATTGAAATATACTTATGTAAAAGTTTTCGATTCGTGGATTGCAACAAAAGTTGTCCCCTGTATTTTCCTGCCTTTCTTTCCATTGGGGCACTAATAGGTCCCATTAAATTAATATTATTTGTCTTATCTCTAGAGAGTATTTTATTTGCGGTATTTAAAAAATCCCAGGTATAACTTTTTTTATGGGATTTTGCTCTAATTAGAGCCAGATAAGAAAAAGGAGGCCAGCTTGTTGCCTCGCGTTCATTGAGAGCAAGCTCTGCAAATTCGGAGTAACCGCCCTTAAACAATGCGTCCCAGAAAGGATGTTCAGGATATTCAGTTTGAATGATTACCTGCCCTTTTTCTTCTTCTCTTCCTGCCCTACCTGCAACTTGAATAATGTTTTGCGCGAGGCGCTCACTGCCCCTGAAATCTGTACTGAAGAGACCTTGATCTGCATTTATTACGGCAACAAGAGATAAAGATGAGAAATGATGTCCTTTCGAAAGCATTTGTGTACCTACTAGAATTTTGGCCTTACCGCTATTGGCTGCTTCTAATGCGAGATCTATGGATCCTTTTGCCTTAGTTGAATCACTGTCAATTCTTTTTGTAACGACATTTGGAAAATGTGCTTTTAGCGCTTCTTCTATGCGTTGAGTGCCATGACCTAGAGCAATGTATTTTGAACTACAGGAAATACACTTGTTGGTGTATTTTTCTTTTGATCCACAGTGATGACATAAAAGTATTTTTTTTGATAAATAAACCGTCATTCTTGAGTCACATCTTGAACATTGAGCAACATGGTTGCATGACTGGCAAATTAGTGTTGGTGCATAACCTCTTCTGTTGATAAATATCAATGCTTGGCCATTCTTATCAAGATGATCTTTTATCGCTTTAATCAATAAATTACTTAATCCGTCTGTTGGGCGTTGTTTATTTAGATCAATCAAATGCATTGAAGGTAATTTAGATTTTCCCGCTCTTTTTGAAAGCGTTAGACGCAGGTATTTATTTTCTTTATGGCGATATAAGCTTTCAAGAGATGGTGTGGCTGACCCAATGATGATGGGTATATCAAAATTCCTTGCCTTAATGATTGCAAGATCTCTGGCTGAGTATCTGAAACCTGTTTGTTGTTTGTAAGAAATATCATTTTCTTCATCAACAATTATTATTCCTAGGTTTTTAAGTGGCGCAAAGATTGCGGATCTGGTGCCAAGTACTATCCTTGATTCAGATTTATTAATTGATCGCCAAGCATGAAATCGTTCATTTTCGGTTAAGCCAGAATGAAGTAATGTAGGTTGAATACCAACTCTTTCTGTTAAACGGTTAACAAATTGATTAGTTAAACCAATTTCAGGCACCAATATTAAGCACTGTTTCTTTTGACTGAGTATTCGTAAGATCAATTGCAGGTAAACTTCAGTTTTTCCGCTGCCCGTAATTCCATCTAATAGGAATGTCTTAAAATTTTTAAACTTTTGGATCTCGTGAATTGCCTTTTCTTGTTCTGAGTTAAGTTTGGGTCCTTTTATTGGAGAACTAACTTTTTCTGTATGTTTTTGTTCATCAACAATTTTACTGACAGATACCCATCCTTTCTCAATTAGAATTTTTTTTTGATTTTTCCATTGATTAAGAATCTTATTGATAGCTTGTGAAGTCATTGGCCCAGTATTTTGTAATAAACGCATGAGTTCAGCTTGTTTTGGGGCACGCTTTTTTATGTCTTGAGGGTTTATTTTTTCCCCATCGGCAGTCAGACGAATTTCATTGATTAGATTAACTAATGGTTTTCCTTTTCTAATATGACTTGGCAAAGCTGCACCAATAGCCCTACCGATTGGGTATTGATAATATTTGCTAGCAAAAGTAATAAATTTTAAGTCTGATGCAGAGAGTATTGGTTTTTTATCAATTATTGAGATGCAATGACGTAACTTTGATTTAGGTATGTCGGAATGCTTAGTAATTTCTATTACCATGCCTATTTTCTTTTGTTTTCCAAAAGGAATTAATACACGACATCCCTTTTGAGCTCGTAATTGATTTTTTTCATCTAATAAATAATCAAATAACCTAAACAGAGGAACATCTATGGCTACTTTGAGTATAAGGCTATTTTCTTGGGGTTCTTTATCTTTAACTGCCGCATTCCTTAATTATTTGATTATACAATTACATAGATTTTAGAGATTGAATCAATTCCGCTGCCATTTCTTGTCCGTCTCCATATAACATTCGAGTTTGGTCTAAAAAGAAAAGAGCATTTTCAATTCCTGAGAATCCTGCACCTTGACCGCGTTTGATGACAATAACATTTTTAGCGTAATCAGCATTTAAGATTGGCATACCATAAATCGGGCTTGCAGGATCAGTTCTGGCAACAGGGTTTACAACATCATTAGCTCCTATAATGAGAGCGACGTCAGCTGATTCAAATTCAGAGTTAATTTCATTCTCATCATAAATGATATCGTATGGTACTCCAGCTTCAGCGAGTAGAACATTCATATGGCCAGGCATCCTTCCTGCCACAGGATGGATGGCAAATTTTACATCTACTCCTCGTTCAATAAGTAATTGTGTCAGTTCCCAAACTTTATGTTGTGCCTGTGCGACAGCCATACCATAACCTGGGACAATTAAGACTTTATTTGCAAATGCCATCATTACGCCAACGTCAGTTGCATCAATCGGCTTCATTGATCCTTTTATTTCGTCGGATCCTTCAGAGGCGATATCACCGAACCCCGAAAACAATACATTAGCAAGCGATCTATTCATAGCTTTCGCCATTAATTGGGTCAGCAAGGATCCAGCAGCACCAACAACTGTCCCAGCAATAATCATAGCTGGATTTTGTTGTACAAAACCTTCAAAAGCCACAGCTAGACCTGTAAAAGCATTGTAAAGTGAAATCACAACTGGCATATCTGCCCCACCAATTGGCACAGTCATTGTTATGCCTAAAATTAATGCTAGCAGGAAGAATATTGAAATAATATTTCCCGAACTATGTTGCAGAATAATGGTTGCCCCCAGAATCAAGATTCCGGCCAGTATTAGCATATTTAGTATTTGTTGACCTCTAAATCTTAACGTTGTGCTTTTGAATCCTTGTAATTTTGCGAAAGCAATTAGACTCCCACTAAAAGATACTGCGCCAATAAAGCCTCCCAATACCGCTAAAATACCAAACGTTAAGTTATGATCTTTGCCTCCATATAACTCGATAGCAGCAATTGCTGCCGCTGCGCCACCTCCCATTCCATTGTAGAGGGCAATCATTTGTGGCATGTCGGTCATTGCAACTTTTTTGCCACTAACCCATGCAATTATTCCGCCAAGCCCTATTGCTAAAAGCATCAGAAGGTAATTTGACATACCTGGATACAAGAAAGTTACAATCGTAGCAAGCACCATACCTGCTCCAGCCCAGATGATTCCATTTCTTGCGGTAACCGGGGAACTCATTCTTTGTAAGCCAAAGATAAAAAGAACGGCAGCAAGGAAGTAGCTAGTATGAATTATTAATTGCATATTGATTGCATTCATGATTTTTTGTCCTTGCTGCTTTTGAACATCTCTAACATTCGCTCTGTTACAACATAACCCCCAACAGCATTTCCAGCACCAAGAAATACGCCAATGAAACCAATGATTTGTTCTAATTGAGAATCAGCTTGACCGAGTGCGATCATAGCCCCAACAAGAACAATACCATGAATAAAATTTGAGCCTGACATAAGTGGTGTATGTAGGATTGCAGGAACTTTTCCAATAATCTCGTAACCAACAAAGCCTGCTAACATGAATATGTACAGTGCTATGAATCCATCAATTTGGATAATTTGATCCATTATTTATCTCCTTTTTTGATCGGCTCTTTGGAAGATTCATTGTTGATATCTCCGTTGCGAGTGAGATTGGATGATGTAAATACTTCGTCTTCCCAATCAATTTCCAATTCTCCATCTTTTATAGCAGGAGAAATAAAGTTGAATAAATTTCTTGCGTACATCTCACTTGCGTGTTTACCAACAGAGGAAGCGAGATTAACAGGTCCAACAATCTTAACTTTATCTTGAACGATTGTTTCGCCAGCTTTGGTGAGCTCGCAATTACCTCCAGTTTCAGCAGCTAGATCGATAATAATTGCTCCTGGTTTCATGTTTTTTACTGCTTCGGTTCTTATAATCCTTGGGGCCGGTTTTCCAGGTACTGCGGCAGTTGATATCACAACATCACAATTTGCAATTTCATTTTCAAGAGCTTCTTGTTGTTTGGTTTTCTCTTCCTTGGTTAATTCTCTTGCGTAACCTCCTTTTCCATCTGCCGACACCCCTGTATCTATGAATTTTGCACCTAAAGATTCAATTTGTTCTTTTGTTGCGCTTCTTACGTCATATCCTTTGACTATCGCGCCAAGTCTTTTAGCGGTGGCAATTGCTTGTAGCCCTGCCACTCCTGCACCAATTACTAGAACTTGTGCAGGTCTGATGGTTCCAGCCGCAGTAGTTAACATTGGAAAAAATTTATCGAGTGTTGTGGCAGCAATTAAAACTGCCTGATAGCCAGAGGCTGCAGCCTGGGATGATAATACATCCATACTTTGAGCTCTTGATATTCTCGGCATCAATTCCATCGCAAAGCAAGTGTGCTGATTTTTCTGAAGTGATTTCACGGTCTCTGTGTTGATATGCCCAAATATCATTCCTACCACACAGGTTCCCTGGTTAAGTTTATCCGATTGATCTGCAGTTATTGGTTGTACCGCCAGAAGCAGATTGGTCTCTTTTAATACTTCTGAGGCGTCACAAAATCTAACACCTTCATAATCATCATCTAAATGATTTGAAAGTGCTCCCGCGCCTTTTTCCATGATAATCTTTGCGTTTAGCTGAATAAACTTTTTTGCAATTTCAGGTGTTAGAGCGACACGAGTTTCACCTGCAACTCTCTCTTTAAGGACGCCAATGGTCAATGGCATTTTTTGTCTCCGTGTTATGGTAATTAGTGAGTAAATTAATTTTTCAAAAATCAGGTATTATTTTCACCTAAAAAGGCGAATAATGACATAACAATTAATTAATCGAAACAACTTTTTATTTGATTTATATATTATGAAAAATATTCTTAATTAGATGATCTAAAATGCAATATCTTATTGATGCAAGTGTTTATATATTTCGAGCCCATTATTCAATGCCAGAAGATATTGTTGATGGTGAAGGCAATCCAATAAATGCTTTTTATGGGTTCTGTAGATTCATTGGAGATTTCTTAGAGAAAGTAAAACCTAATTATATAGCAGTCTTATTTGACGAGAGTCATGAAACATCCTTTCGTTCAGAAATTTATCCTCTATACAAGGCAAATAGGGAGCCAGCGCCTCCTGAATTGAAGAAACAGTTTGTTAAGTGCAAAGAATTTGTTGATCTCTTGGGTCTTATGAGCTGGAGTCATCCTCGCTATGAAGCTGATGATTTAATTGGAACTTTAGTCAGAATTGGTCGAGAAGAAGGGCGAGCTTCTACAATTCTTTCAAGAGATAAAGATTTGGCTCAATTGATAGGAAAACAAGATATCTTTTGGGATTATTCAGGTAAAGGGAAAATAAAGCATGATGAAATATCAGATGTTTTTGGGGTTCGCCCAGAGCAAGTTGCCGATTATTTGGCTCTGGCTGGAGATAGCGTTGATAATATTTCTGGCGCTCCAGGCGTCGGGAAAAAAACAGCCATAGCATTATTGCAACATTTTGAGGATTTACAGGAAATATACAAAAATTTGGATAAGATTCATGAAGTACAAGTCAGGGGTGCAAGAACACTCGGCGCTAAACTTGAAGAACATTATGAAAAAGTCATTTTATCCAGGAAGCTTACCGGCATTGATTGTTATGTAGGCTCTGGTGAAAAAAAATATGACTTGATTACAAAAAAACCTAACATAGAGGGCATCAATAAATTATACGACCACCTTAGTATTGGCACAGCGCTCAGAAGACAAGCGGAAAGGATTAGAGACTTCAGAATAACTGATAATTGAGCTATTCATTGGCCCCTTTTTGGGTAGCTCGTATATAAGATTCTTGCAATTCATTTTTATCGATACCTGATGGAGTGACATTGTCAATCCAATCAGAAATATTCTTTTCGATTAAATCGCAAAGAAATGATATATGATCTTCACTCTCATTGAGTGCCGGTATGTATCGCAATGAAACCCCTCCAGCATTTATAAAAAGTTCATTATTTTGAATTGCTATTTCTTCTAACGTTTCAAGACAATCAACAGCGAAGCCTGGACAGATAACGTCTACTGTTCCAGTTTTATCTTTGCCCCATTTAATTAAAGTTTGATCGGTATAAGGCTCAAGCCATTGTGTTCGTCCAAGGCGAGACTGAAAACTAACAAACCATTCATTTTTCTTAAGTTTAAGTTCGTTTGCAATGAGTCTCGCTGTTTTTTGGCATTGACAATAATAAGGGTCGCCGTCTAACAACATCTTTTTGGGTAAACCATGAAATGAGAAAAGTAGTTTTTCACCTCGACCATACTTATCCCAATATTCATCGATACTTATCATTATTGATTTGATGTATTTGGGATCATCATGGTAATGATTGATGTAACGAAATTCAGGAATCCAGCGCCTTTTAAATAATGTCTTGCAGACATTTTCATATACTGACCCTGAAGTGGTATTGGAGTATTGGGGGTACATCGGGAGTAATAATATTTGACGAACAAATTTATCATGCAGTTTGTTTAATGCGTTACTAATCGATGGTTCTCCATAGGACATCGCAAGCTCTACATAAATTTCTTGTTTAAATTTCTCCTTAAATTTTAGATTTAATTTTTCTGTAATCTTGTTTGAATGGCACAGTAAAGGCGATCCTTCTTCAGTCCAAATTTTTTTGTAGGCTTTAGAAGAGGTGTGTGGTCTCAAGGGTAATATGAAGAAACGGAGAATAAGCCACCATAATAATCTGGGTATTTCTATTACTCGAGGATCGGATAAAAATTGCTTTAGATAACTTCTTATAGAGCTTGTTTTAATATCTCTAGGTGTGCCTAGATTTACAAGTAATATTCCGATGGATTCGGAAGTTCCATGTTTGTATTTTGGGTTTGATGAAAAACGAGACATATTTATATTAAGAAATTGAAGTTATTTTATATTCTAAATTTATCACAATGCAGACCGTATTCTGATTATATTAATATTTATTTGTTGAGATATATTGTTTATAAGCTTTAATTGCTTGATGGCCAAATATCCAACATATGGGTAAATTTGCATAAATTATAATTCCAAGCCCAATGCCACTGACATTATCAAGGTCAACACTGGTTTCGATGAAACCTAATGTGGCAATAAATATTAGTGAGCAATAAATTAAACGAAATGACAGGGCACTTTGTTCTCCAAGGAGATAAATGATTCCTTGTTCACCGTAATAACCCCAAGCCATAATTGTAGAAATAGCAAAAAACCAAGAGGCTATCGTGATCAACCATTTTCCTAATCCTGGGTTGACTGAATCAAAAGCTTTTGCCGTCATTGTGGCACCTACATAATCATAGAAGTAGCCATACCCATGAATTTCTGGAGTAACTGTTGAATGAAATTCACTCCATTTTATTTCAAGATGATCATTATTCTTTATTATTAAGCCAGGAATTTTATGTATTGTCTGTTCTGTTGAATTATTATCACCTGCTTTGATTAGCATAATTACAGGATCTCCTTCTTTTCCAGAAATATCTGTATGCAATGTATTGGAAAATGACCAATTATTTGTGTCTTGGTTTATTTCGGGTAGATCATTAAATATTACGTCTACCGAACGATTCCATATACCCGTGGATAATATAATTAATGCTGTAAAGGTGCATACAACTAAAGTATCGATTAATGGTTCAAGACCAGCTATCAAGCCCTCTCTTATTGGCTCATTGGTTTTAACCGCAGAGTGGACAATGGGGGAAGATCCTTGCCCGGCTTCATTTGAAAATATTGCCCGTTTCATGCCAAACATGAATGCAGTAGCTGCTGAACCTCCAACAAATGCTCCAGTTGCTTGAGTTGTGGTGAAGGCGGAGGTAACAATAAGCTCGAATAATTCTGGTATCTCTCTAAAATTTAATATAAGAACATAGAAGCCAGCAATGACATATAGAAAAACCATAAGCGGAACGAGTGTTGCAGTAACTTTAGCAATCCTCTTTATGCCGCCTAAGAGTACCGCGCCAACAATCACGGATAATATAGCCCCACTTATCCATCCTTTTATACCAAAATATTCATAGGTAACATCAGCAACGCTCCATGCCTGAAACATGTTTCCTCCTGTGATGGAGGAGGTTATGATGCTTATAGAAAAAAGTATCGCTAATGTTTTGCCCACGTTAGCCAGTTTTGGGAAAGTCTTTTCGAAGCCTTTTTCTGCAACCCACATTGGTCCTCCATGAGGGTTTTCAGGGTTGTCAATATTTCTATAGAGCATGGATAAGGTAACTTCAATCAACTTTATTGACATACCAAAAATAGCGATCACCCACATCCAAAATATTGCTCCAGGGCCACCCAATGTAATAGCTAAGGCAACGCCACTTATATTTCCTAAACCTACTGTTCCTGATAGAGCTGTTGAAAGAGCTTGGAAGTGGGTGATGACACCATTGTCTTGAGGGCTAAAGAAATCACCCCGAAGAATGCTTGGGCTGTGACGAATAATTCTATATTGAGAGAATCCAGACCAAAGCGTAAAAACAAGTCCGGTAAAAGCTATGATTAATATCCATATTTCATTCCATAGGAATGCATTGATATTAGTTAAGATTTGTCTAAAGGTTTCGATACTGGTGACCGTTAAAATACGTAATTTATCTTTCCATTATTGCGGTTATCCCCATCCCACCAGCAGTACAAATTGAGATCAATCCTCGACCACTGCCTTTTTCTTTAAGTAATTTTGACATGGTGGCAACAATTCTGGCTCCAGTGGCAGCGAAAGGGTGACCAATGGCCAAACTTCCTCCTTTAATATTTAGTTTTCCTGAATCAATTGAACCCATTGCTTTATCTCGGTTAAGTTTTGTTTTACAGAAAGCATCTGATTTCCATGCACGAAGAGTGGCTAGTGTTTGAGCAGCAAAAGCCTCATGAATCTCATAAAAATCGAAATCTTGTAACTCTAAATTTACTTTGATCAACATATCTGATACGGCGTAAGCTGGAGCCATTAGAAGCCCTTCATTATCAATGTAATCAATTGCCGCAATTTTGCAATTGGTTAAATAAGATTCAATGCTTAAGTTATTGTTTTTTGCCCATTCTTCTGATGACAATAAAACTGCAGCTGACCCATCAGTCAGTGAAGTGCTATTTCCAGGTGTCATTGTCCCGTTTGTACTTTTATCAAAAACTGTTCTTAATTTATTTAATTTTTCCAACGTGGTGTCACGCCGCATAATATTGTCTTCACTTATACCTTGGTAAGGCGTTATCAGGTTATTATAAAATCCCTCATCATAAGCTTTTGCTGTATTTTTATGACTTTCAAAAGCAAGCTGATCTTGATCTTGGCGTGTTATTTTATATTCTTTGGCTATGATTTCTGTGCTCTCGCCCATCGATAAACCTGTTCTCGGTTCGTTGACTCCTGGAAGTTTTGGTTTCAAGAAGCCCGGTCTCATTTTCAACCAAGGAGAAATCTTCTCTTTGAAGGTTTTGCCTTGAAAACTTGCCAGTAATATTTTTCTAAAGCTATCATTATAAACAATAGGTGCATCACTTATAGAGTCGACTCCGCCCGCAATTCCTGATTCGATTTGACCTAAAGCTATTTTATTTGCAATGTTTAGTATTGTTTCTAAGCTTGTCCCGCATGCTCTTTGCATGTCTACTCCCGGCGTGTTTATAGATAAACCGGAGTCGATCACACATTCTCTAGATAAGTTCCAATCACTGGAGTGTTTTATAACTGCCCCAAGCGCAACATCTCCCAATGTTTTACCATGTAAATTAAATTTCTCTACAACTGCTTTCAGGGAAGCGGTCATCATTTGTTGATTTGATGAATTTTTGTACCCGGTGTTGGCTCTACAGAATGGAATTCTAGAGCCGCCAATTACAGCAACTTTTCTTGATTTTCCATCGTGTAACATGTGAATTCTCCTTGCAAATAAGTTCTATTTTTTTGGTTAAGGGTTAACATTACATGAATCCTAACTAAACTTTGAGCTTTGATAAAAAAAAGCAGTTATATATCTTTATATTCATTTATGTTTACTCTTAAAAACAAAAATATTATTCCGCTACTTCGCTTAGGCGCACCTTTGATTATTAATAATCTTGCTATTGCTGGTATTCAGTTAACTGATGCCTTAATGGCAGGTCGTCTTGGTGCTAGGGAGCTTGCGGCTGTTGCCGTTGGGGGGAGTATTTGGTTCCTTATTTTCCAAACATATAATGGTTTGATGATGTCAATTTCGGCAATTGTGTCACGTCTCTATGGCGCAAAAAAGGTATCACTCATTGGAAGATACAATCGTCAAGCATGTTTTATGAGTTTGATTATTGGTATTTTCGTTATATTTTTCTTTCATACTTATATTGCCTCATTTATGAATTTTATTGGTATTGATGCCGAATTCCGTCATTTGGTTGTTGATTATTTGAATGCAATTATATTTGGTGCTCCTGGCATATTCTTGTTTCTTGTTTTTAGATATACAACTGAAGGAATAGGTTATACGCGTCCTGTTATGTATTCTTCATTAATAGCATTAATTTTGAATGTCTTTTTTAATTACGTTTTTATATTTGGTAATTTTGGTGCACCAGCATTGGGTGTCCTAGGTTGTGGACTTGCAAGTGCCATCTCTATGTGGCTTATTTTTATCTTTTTATCTTCCTATGTATTTTTTAATGCCAGGTATAAGCAATTTAATATATTTGAAAAATATACTGCATTTCGTCTTTCAATAATGCACGAAATTTTAAAACTTGGCGTTCCAATTTCTATAACAGTGACGGCTGAAGCAGGTCTATTTTCAGCTGTTTCTATTATGGTCGGAACACTTGGTGCTGAAATAACTAGCGCGCATCAAATTGCAATGAATGTTGCCACAACCACCTTCATGGTGCCTCTAGCGATAAGTGCAGCTATTACAGTCAAGGTAGGGCAATCACTAGGTTCTAACGAACCCGAACAAGCAAGGAATTTTGGTCTGACAGGGATAGGGGCATGTGGTTTGTTCATGCTTTTTTCAGCATGTCTCTTATTAATATTTAGAGGAAATATTATAAGTTTTTATAATGTAGATAAGGTTGTCCAGGCCATGGCTATGAATTTATTGTTGGTTGTGGCTCTTTTCCAAATCGTCGATGGTATTCAAATCGCAGCAGCAGGCGCACTTCGAGGATACAAAGATACAAAGATTCCGATGGTTATCAATCTATTCTCTTACTGGATATTAGCATTCCCGTTGTCTTATATTGTTGGAATTATATATAACTTGCCTCCAAGTTATATATGGGGCGGGTTTGTTTTAGGCCTTTCAGTTGCTGCATTTTTACTTACATTCCGCTTTAATCGAGTCTCAAAGGGCTTAGCATAAATATGACTAACTGGAATTAATCCTTAATATATCATATACTTATAGACTACAAGTTCTTCTGTCTATAGAACAGCTTGATTATCGTGATTTCATTTTAGTACCAAGTTTAATCACTTTGGAATGCATCTGGCGCGTCAAGTAATAACTCGTTGCTTGTCATCAGAATATGAATATGCGGGCATTTAGACTTTGTGCTCTGGAGCAGTTATGACAAAAAAAGATGCAAAGGGGTTATATGACCCTTTATTTGAACACGACAGTTGTGGTTTTGGTTTAATCGCGAATATAGATGATAAATCAAGTCATTGGGTCGTGAAAACTGCCATCAACTCACTTAAGAGATTGACTCATAGAGGTGCAATCTCAGCAGATGGGAAATCTGGTGATGGATGCGGTGTATTAATAAAATTTCCTTCAGAATTTTTGCGAGCTGTAGCCATTGATTCAAATATAAAATTAGACGCTAAGTTTGCTGCTGGAACCGTTTTTTTGAATCCTAAAAAAAGGATGGCCAACAAAGTAAAGAAGATTATTGAGTCAACAATAAAACAAGAAGGATTAGGTTTGGCAGGCTGGAGAGAAGTTCCAATTGACGCCTCTGTTTGTGGGCAGTCAGCAAAAGATACACTGCCCCATATTGAGCAAGTTTACGTTAATTGTTCTGAAGGAATGTCAAACGAGACATTCAATCGAAAATTATTTTTGGTAAGAAGAAGGGCTGAGACACAGTTTGAAGGGCTTGATGAATTTTCTTATATAGCAAGCTTGTCTTCAGATTCTATTAGTTACAAAGGCATGGTTATGCCAGATGGTTTACCTAGATTTTACCTAGATTTACTGGATGATAGGCTTGAAGCATCCGCGTGTTTATTTCATCAGCGTTTCTCAACCAATACATTACCAGAATGGAGGTTGGCTCAACCGTTTCGTTTTCTTGCTCATAATGGCGAAATTAATACTATCCAAGGTAATAGGAATTGGGCTATAGCCAGAGCTCAGCATTTTTATTCAGATGATCTTGGGGATATTTCAGATCTTAAACCCATTGTATCTATGACAGGTTCTGATTCCTCATCTTTAGATAATATGTTGGAGATTATGCAAGCTTCAGGAATGAGCATTATCCAGGCTATGAGAATTTTGATCCCTCCGGCATGGCAAGCAGATGAAATGATGGATTCAGAGATCAAAGCATTCTATGAATTTTATTCTTGTCATATGGAACCCTGGGATGGGCCTGCGGGAATCGTATTAATGAATGGCAGATATGCTGCTTGTTGCCTCGATCGGAATGGATTAAGGCCAGCACGATATGTTCTGACCAAGGACAGACATATAACTATTGCCTCAGAAATAGGGGTTTACGATTACCCAGAAGAGGATGTAATAAAGAAAGGAAAATTGGGTCCTGGTGAGATGTTAGCAGTTGATTTATTGAAAGGTGAATTACTTAGTAATGATCAGATCCACGATCATATAAAGGTTGGTGCACCATACCAAAAATGGTTAAGAGATGGCTTTAGGTATTTGGATTCAAAGCTTATAGACAGAACGATAGCTGCTGAACCTATGGAAAAAGAGACATTGATTACTTATCAGAAAATGTTCAACGTCAGCCGTGAGGAAATCAAGGAAGTTATCAGTGTACTTGCTTCTACTGAGCAGGAAGCAGTGGGTTCAATGGGAGACGATACTCCAATGCCAGTTCTTTCAAAAAAACTAAGATCACCTTTCGATTACTTTAGGCAACAATTTGCGCAAGTAACTAATCCTCCAATTGATTCATTGAGAGAACGAGTTGTTATGACCTTGCAAACAAATATTGGGCGAACCAGTGGATTATTTGAGTTGACTGCAAAGCATGCAGAGCAGATTATTATTAATTCACCCATCCTTTCTCAGCAAAAGTTAAGACAACTCTTAAGATCAGAAATGTTTGGCGACAGTCATGCTTTTATTGATTTGAATTTTCCTGAAACAACTGATTATTTGAGTGCATTAAAGAGAATCTGCGATGAAGCAGAAGTTGCGGCAAAGGCAGGCAATCTATTTATAATGTTAAGTGATCGCTATCTCAAACCAGGAATGATTCCGGCGCATGCGTTACTTGCAACGGGTGCTGTTCATCATCACCTTGTAGGGCTTGGTTTAAGATGCAGCACTAATATTATTGTCGAAACCGGAGTAGCGCGTGATCCACACCATTTTGCTTGTCTCATTGGTTATGGAGCAACAGCTGTATACCCTTATTTGATTTATCAGAGTTTGCATGATCTAGCAAGAAGGGGAAATGTTGATAGAACTCAACAATTAGGAAGAAGTTTTCGTAGAGGTATTCGCAAAGGGTTATTTAAAATAATGTCAAAAATGGGAATATCGTGCTTGTCCAGTTACAGAGGGGCACAGTTATTTGAGATTGTTGGCCTGCACAGTGAAATAGTTGAATTTTGTTTTTCTGGAACCGTGAGTCGAATTCAAGGTACAAAATTTTCCGATCTAATGGATGATCAAAAGGAACTTGCCAGACTTTCTCGATCGAATGAACAATCCTTGTCACAAGGGGGCCTCTTAAAATACGTTTACGATGGGGAATATCATTGTTATAACCCTGAAGTTATCTCAACTTTGCAGGCTGCGGTAAAAACAGGCAATTATCAGACCTACATCGAGTACGCCGACCTGGTTAATCATCGACAAGTATCAACACTTCGAGATTTGATGAAGCCAGTGCCTCTTGGCGATTCAATAAAATTAGAAGATGTAGAGCCTGTTCAGGATATTTTAATACGTTTTGATAGTGCTGGAATGTCACTTGGAGCTTTATCTCCAGAAGCGCACGAAGCATTGGCCATTGCTATGAATAGGATAGGAGCGAGATCAAATTCAGGTGAAGGTGGCGAAGATCCTTCTCGCTATAAGAATGAACGTCGCTCAAAAATAAAACAAATAGCCTCTGGAAGATTTGGGGTAACTGCTGAATATTTGGTAAATGCTGAAGTAATACAAATCAAGATAGCTCAGGGAGCTAAGCCAGGTGAAGGTGGTCAACTTCCTGGTCATAAAGTTGATAATGTCATTGCAAAACTCAGATACGCGAAACCTGGTGTGGGACTAATTTCACCCCCGCCTCATCATGATATTTATTCAATCGAAGATCTCGGTCAGTTAATCTTTGATTTAAAACAAGTCAATCCTGATGCTTTAGTGTCTGTAAAATTGGTAGCGGAACCAGGTGTTGGAACAATTGCCGCCGGCGTAGTAAAGGCTTATGCCGACCTTATTACGATTTCCGGTTATGATGGCGGAACCGGCGCCAGCCCTTTAAGTTCAGTAAAGTATGCGGGAAGCCCATGGGAACTTGGTTTATCAGAGGTACATCAGGTGCTCATTAAGAACGATCTCAGACATAAAGTGAGATTGCAAACCGATGGTGGTCTGAAAACTGGTTTAGATGTGATTAAGGCAGCGATGCTTGGCGCAGAGAGTTATGGTTTTGGAACAGGACCAATGGTAGCACTTGGTTGTAAGTATTTACGAATATGTCATTTAAATAATTGTGCTACAGGCGTTGCCACTCAGAATAATCTTCTAAGAAGCGAATACTTTATTGGTCTACCGGAAATGGTGATTAATTTCTTTACATTTATTGCCGAAGATGTTCGTTATTGGTTAGCTAAATTAGGGGCAAAGAATTTAGAAGATATTATAGGGCGCACTGATTTGATTGAGTTACTTCCTGGCGAAACGAAACGTCAAAAAAATCTTGATCTGAGACCCATTATTGCATCAGATCATCTGATTGAAGGTGCTCCAAGATTTTGTACTGCTTTAAGAAACGATCCTTTCGATAAGGGTGAATTAGCTGAAAACATGCTCAGTCAAACACTCTCAAGTATACAAAACAAAACAGGAGGAGATTTTAGTTTTAAAATCTCTAATTTCAATCGATCCATTGGTGCACGATTATCCGGTGAAATAGCTCGAATACACGGAAATGACGGCATGATAGATACGCCGATAAATATTAATTTGAATGGAACTGCTGGTCAGAGTCTGGGTGCGTTTAATGTATCAGGAATGAATCTTATTTTAACCGGTGACGCCAATGACTACGTCGGGAAGGGCATGGGCGGCGGACGCATTATTATCAAGCCATCAGAGAAAGCCGAGTTTATTCCTAAGGATACTGTAATTATTGGCAATACTTGTTTGTATGGCGCAACAGGAGGACATTTGTTTGCTTCTGGTCATGCAGGAGAGAGATTTGCGGTAAGGAACTCTGGAGCTATTGCAGTTGTAGAAGGCGTGGGTGATCATTGTTGCGAATACATGACCAATGGTGTGGTGGTTGTCCTCGGACCTACCGGTATTAATTTTGGAGCTGGCATGACAGGTGGTTTTGCATATGTATTAGACCTTGAAAGGAAATTTGTAGACCTATATAACCATGAGTTGATCGATATCCATCGAATCACTCCTGAAAATATGGAAGCACATTTGCACCACCTTAGATCACTTATTGTTGAGCATATTGAATATACAGATAGTAAGTGGGCACAAGAAATTTTGCAGGATTATCGTTCATATCTAGCAAAATTTTGGGTGGTTAAGCCGAAAGCAGCTGAATTAGGCTCATTAATCACTTCTTTAAGGGAAGCGGCTTAAGAGAAAATATTATGTCAAAACATCCATTGCAATATCTTGAATTATCGCGCCGTGATCCTGAAACGGAAATACCTGAGGTTCGCATCAAGCATTTTGATGAAATATACCAATCTTATGATGGTGCTGAAGCAGCATCTCAGGCAGGCCGATGCATTTCTTGCGGTATTCCGTATTGTGAATGGAAATGCCCAGTGCATAATTACATACCTAATTGGTTGGAATTAATTGAGGAGGGGAGATTATTTGAAGCTGCAGAGCTTTCCCATCAAACCAATTCTCTACCAGAAATCTGTGGTCGTGTGTGCCCCCAAGATCGACTTTGTGAAGATGCTTGCACCTTAAATAATGGTGTTGGTGCTATCAGTATTGGGAATATTGAGCGTTATATAACTGATGAAGCGATAAAACAAGGTTGGCGCCCAGATATGGATAATGTAAAGAATTCAAGTAAAAGAGTGGCGATTATCGGTGCGGGTCCTGCAGGTCTTTCTGCGGCAGATATTTTAGCTAGAGGTGGTGTGAGCCCTGTAGTTTTTGATGCTTATCCTGAGATCGGAGGATTACTAACTTTTGGAATACCAACATTTAAATTAGACAAGAAAGTAGTCAAAATGCGCCGACACATTATGGAAGGTATGGGTGTTGAATTTATTTTAAATACGCATGTGGGCAAAGATAAAAGTTTCTCTTCTATTTATGACGAATTTGATGCTGTCTTTATTGGAATTGGGACATACCAGCAAATAAACGGTGGTCTTATAAGCGAAGATTTAACAGGAGTGCATGAGGCGCTGACTTACCTAATTGGCAGTGTTAATCAGCAGTTGAAAATTACGGATAGCAATAACCCATATATTGATTTATCAGAAAAGAATGTGGTCGTTTTGGGAGGAGGTGATACCGGAATGGATTGCAATAGGACTGCAATCAGACAAGGCGCAGCAAAAGTCAGTTGCATATATCGTCGTGATGAGGCGAATATGCCTGGTTCAAGGCGTGAAGTAGTCAACAGTAAAGAAGAGGGAGTGGATTTCTTATTTAATAAACAACCCATCGAGATCGTTGGCAAGGAGTATGTAACAGGAGTAAGAGTTGCTGAAACCAAATTAGGAGAGCCGGATGAAAATGGAAGGCGCTTACCTGAATTGATTGATGGCTCCGAAGAGATTATTTCTGCTGATGCTGTAATTATTGCGTTTGGGTATTTGCCGAACATTCCAAAGTGGGTAAGCGATCACAGTGTAAATTCGAGATCAAATGGCTGTATTGAGGTCGCTCCAAAAGATCATCT
>CESR01121880.1_pt1 | contig 45303 bp, 37 predicted proteins | sample 356351 | NCBI WGS metagenome assembly CESR01 (sample SAMEA2622149, study PRJEB7988) | marine metagenome | isolation source: saline water (ENVO:00002010), including | reverse complement strand
CCTGCGGTTTATCCTGCAGTTAATCTAATCGGCTTCTTTCGGTGCCCATTTGCTGGTGTCGTGGTTCAGCGTCATTTCGTCTTCGGAAATCCAACCGGATACCATGGAGCGCGTATAGAAAATCTTTTCTGGACGCAGCGCGAAGTAGATGTGAGTCGCCGCCAGGGCTACCAATGCCAGGGTTGACAGGCCGTGTAGAAGGAACACCAATCCCAGCGTGTCTTCCGGCATGCTGTTGGTACGCTCCCAAAACGGTGAATCGATCTGCATGAACATCATCACCCCGGTGACTATGACTGCCCCTGCCACAACGGTGACTGCCCAGTGCATGCCTTTCTGTTCGAAAGAATACTTGCCGGGCTTATTCGCCGAATCGAAGGGCTCGCCAAAATCACGAGGTCCAAGGATCATCGACTTGAAATCCTGCCAGAACAGAGACCGAACAATATGCAATAAGACCACAAAGGTCAGAATCAATCCTGAGATCCAGTGGATATCCAACCAGGCAATGCGTAAGCCAATGATTGGCGCAACTCCGGTAAAAATTAATACCAGAATACTGATTGCCATTACCCAGTGAAACAATCGATCGATGGACTCGTGCCTCATTACCCGCCTGCCATCGGCAGAGGGTTTGTCCATCTTCTTGTTGGCCAGAGCGGCCATGATAATCGCATGGGCTGCCAGAAGAACCAAGAGTGCAACTGCAACAACCCAAAGTAAGTCCCAGGATACGCCGAGGATTACTTCCTCTCCCCAGACATCCCGTTTATAGCGAACTATTCCACCATCTTCCACTGTACTACCCTCATACTGTTATTTTGATACCGCTGTTTTTAAGAATGCAACGAACCGGAACGAGTCCGGGGATTAACCCCGGATTGCTCGCTTAACCAGGTTCTGCATCAGTGGTACTTTGAAATTGTTATAGTTCAAAGCTCTCGCGCCATCGACTGCAAGCTCACCGGCTCGGCTGGCTAGTTCTTCTGAGCGCTGTTGGCCGCGAATAGCACCCTCAACGGCTTCCAGTCGGCGCGGCACACATTCCACCGCTCCACAGGCCAACCTGACATCTTCGATTACACCGCCGGAGACCTTGATTGCCGCAGCAACATTAACCAGCGCAAAATCCCAGACGTTGCGGTCTGCCACTTTCTCAAAATAGAACTCGGCATTTGCAAAGCTGCTGGGAATCCTGACTGCTGTCAAAATCTCACCTTCGTTGAGTACGGTCATATTGCGAATATCCCGGTCCGGACCTACGAAGTAATCCTGAGCCGCGATAGTTCGCTGACCACTGGAGCTGGACACAACCATAGTAGCGTCAAGTGCAACCAGAGCTGGGGCAGTATCGGAAGGGCTCACTGCTACGCAACGGCTCTGGCCAAACAAAGCGTGCTCACGATTGAGGCCTTCGGGAGAGTCGGCGTAACAGATGTTGCCACCTGCTCGATAGCAATCCAGCCCGCGACGGTAGTACCAACAGCGCGCATCCTGATTGAGGTTACCGCCGAGCGTACCAACATTGCGAATCTGCGGACTGGCAACCTTGCTTGCGGCAGTAGCCAGCAATCCGTAACGGGATTGCACCAGAGGATTGTTGGCGATCTCAGTAAGCGTGGTTACCGCACCGATCTCGATTCCATCGTCGATTTCCTTGATACCTTTCCAGGCGTCGATCTGGGTTAACTCGATCATGGCAGCGGGAGACTTATTGCGGTCTTTCAACCAGCCAAAAGTATCCTGACCACCACCGAGTAGCCAACCGTCGGCTCCTAATGTGTTCGCCAATGCCAGGGCGTTTGCTTCATCAGTCGGCTGATAAAGCTCAATATCGGGCATTACGTCATGTGATGTAGCTACCATATCAACCTCTGAAATTGTTCTGAGCAAGGGGTACCCATTCTTCGGATATTCCTGCTATATGGTTAATGATCATGTCTGTGGTTACCGGCGTGGCGTTGAAGATGTGACCATCCAACGCATCGGAAATCGCAGCGTTTATTGCGGCAGAGACTGAGCCCATTGCGGGCTCGCCGATGCCGCGTGCACCAACCGGGTTTTCAGGATCGGGCAGATCCACCCAGCCGGTTTCGATTTTTGCTGGCGCATCGAGGTAAGTAGGAATCTTGCTCTGCCAGAACCCGGTACTCGCCGGTAAGCCGTTCTGCGGATCATATAGATGACGCTCGAGAACCGACAAGCCGATAGCCCAAACGGCGCCGCCCACCAGCTGGTTCTTCATGCCCTGCGGGTGAACAATGGTGCCTGAATCGGCCACGGACGAGATATCGATGACTTCGACCTTACCGGTCTCTACATCCAACTCGATTTCGACGGCGGTAACCGCGAATCCCGGTGGGTTCCCGGAATGCGCCGGGTCATGGTAGACACCCATGAATCCGGACCCTGCCAGACGTGACACGGCGATCTGGGTCCACTCCGCCAGGTCTTCTGGAAGCTCGGATTCACCGGTGTACTTGCCGCCAAGTTCCATGGCCCGCTGGGCCACCTGGGCAAAACTGTAACCGACAGACTCATCGGCAATCTGGTGGACACGTTCATTGGAGACGTCATAGTCATCCGCATTTCCACCCAGATCACTCGCAGCTATCTCTTTCATCTTCGCCAGCATGTCTTGTGCCGCACCCCAGAAGGTTCGGGTGTTGGTGAAGATGGAGTTACTGCCGTCCTGTGGTGACGTGATTGGCAGGTGCAAGTCGGTACGACCAGTGACAATGTCGCAGCTCTCCCAGGGCATCTTCAGCACTTCGGCTGCAGCCCGTGAAGTGGACGCGTAGGAATAAGTACCGAGGTTGCCGACACCGTTATGCACTTTGAGTCGACCATCGGCACCCATCATGACGATACCGTCCATGCCGCTACGGCCTGCATTGTGATAGCCCTGGCCTATACCCAGACCGGTTATCTTGCTGCCATTGCGTTGTCGGCGCCGCGATTGACGACCTTCCCAATCGAATAGCTGGGCTGTCTGTTCCAGCGCCTCTGGCATGTAAGCACTGGTAAACGGTTGCCGCTGGATACCGCCAACATCACCGTTTTGCGGCGTGTTGACCTTGCGAATCTCCAGCCGGTCGATGCCCAATTCGTCCGCCGCCTTATCGAGAATCGGCGAAACAATGGCGGCAATCTGATTCTCGCCGGGACCGCGCTGGGCACCCCGGTGAGCCGTGTTAGAGCCGATGGAGACGCCTCTCAGGCGCACCGCTTCGGCCTGGTAAACAATACTGATGGCGTTTGTTGCAGAGAATGCATCTCCGCCGCCGCCTTTACCGCCGTTGTCGGACACGATCCACAGATCGGCCGCAGCCATGGTGCCGTCTGAGCGGAAACCGAGCTTAATCCAACCCTGGAATCCCTGCCGAGCGCCACCGATAGTGAACTCTTCTTCGCGGGTGACTCGCATCATGACCGGACGATTAATCTTCTGTGACAGTTTGGCGGGAACGCCATAAACCGGCACACTGCCGGCTCGTGCGCGCTGACCAAAACCGCCACCGGTTGCGGCATTAACGAAGACCAGGTCTTCTTTGGCCACCCCGATAATACCCGCGATGCCATCGGCGAAGGCGGTAAGACTCTGGGATCCACCGTGCAGATAGAGCTTACCGTCTTCCCAGTAGGCTAATGCACTGCGCGGTTCCATGGACATGTGCGGATAACCGGCAGTCGTGAAGGTATTCTCATAAACGAACGCGGCATCTGAGAAGGAGGCATCCAGATCGCCATAGGAAAGCTCGGTGGGCGCTTCGGCTGAGGGTTCATTACCAGCGCGGAAACTGGCCACCTGGTCACTCGTCCATTTTTCCTGAACAAATCCTTGCCGGAAGACAAAGGTATTGCCACCGTTATAAGCATCCGGGCCACCTTCGGCCAAGCTGTCCAGTGGATCTATGACGAAAGGCAACCTTTCAAAAGTCACCGTAATGGCGGCGAGAGCTGTCTCGGCGGTCTTTTCATCAACTGCGGCTAGGGCCAGGATCGGCTCACCCACCAATGTAGGTTCGTTAGTCAGAATCTTCAGACCAGTGCTTTGTGGCTCGCCGTCAGGGTAGACATCGTCTGCGGTGAGAATACCGACGACACCGTCCATCGCCAGGGCGGCGGACGCATCGATATCCAGAACCCGTGCATGGGGAATCGGACTGGTGAGTAATCTTGCATAAACCATTCCATCGCGGGTGTAGTCTTCTGCGTACTTAATTCGTCCAGTGACCTTACCCGGCACATCTGGTGGAACAAAATCTTTTCCAATATGCATATATGCCATGAGAGTTATCCTATTTCCGCGGCGCGCATGACGCCATCCAGGTAAGAGTCATAAGAACCGCAGCGACAGAGATTTCCGGACATACCCTGGCGTGCTTCTTCTCGGGTCGGGTTGGGGTTGGTGCGCAACAGCGCTACCGCTGCCATCACCTGCCCAGGCGTGCAGTAACCACATTGCGGAGAAAGCGACTCCACGAAGGCCTGCTGAACTGGATGCAAGTCGCCATTGGCTGACTCGAGACCTTCGACAGTCTCGATCATTCCGGTTTTCACGGAATGCGTCAGCACCGAACAGGCATAGGTGGCTGTGCCATCCACCAGCACAGTACAGGCACCACACTCGCCTCGGTTGCAACCTAACTTGGTTCCAGTCAGGCCAAGCTTGTAACGCAGTGTCGATGCCAGAGTTTCCTGGGGAGCGACATCAACATTACGGACCTGGCCGTTTACATTGATTCGAATCAGACGCTCGACATATCCTGCGGGGCGGTCCTGGCCATTGGCTGCATACCACATGGTAGTGGTAGTCGCCGCTGCGCCAGAGGCTATGACCCCTTTAATGAAGCGTCGTCGGGTTAGTTTTGGATTCACGGGTTAGTCGCCTCCTGAATAAGGACTAGGAATTCTGTTGCTGATAATTTTGTGAGAGATAGATTGTTATTGTTCTGTATGTCCTTAATCTAAATGAGAATCGTTTACATTTAGACTGATGTTGTTGTAGCGCGATATCGCCAGTTAGAATAAATCACCTGCTGGTTTTTATCAAGCAAGCAACGCCCGTGCATGGCTTGAGTGGTGCTGGCTTCAGCCGATTCGATTCAGCTTGATTCCAGCATCGATTTACACTGCAGAATCGCTTCGATTGTCCGCCGTGTTTCTTGTCTGTCCAGAAAACAGAGCTACTTGGTTCGAATCTTTAAGCAGACTCATTCAGGAACGACAAATTTTGTCGATCCTTGCCTGGCTTATGCCCAAACAAAAGCGAATTGGTCTTCCATGACATGACAAACTGCTCCCATTTTTGATTACACCGCAATTTCAAGAAGGCGCATGAAATCAGCCACTTAGTTCGCCGAAGAATCTGCTGAAACCCGCGTAAACCTTGACATATTCTGCTGTGATGTTATTTTGTCCGGCCCTTCCCGGTGAGCACGCAAGTACCGATTAGCGGAAGGGAAATAGAATAATTCGCCAAGTCCTACCAGGCCAAATTCCGCAGCGTTATGCCTACCGACCCGAAAGGCGCAGCCTTCGTCGGGGTGGCAGTCATCGGCAAGGTAGAAGGCAAACGAGACTAAAAAACCGGACGGGTAGCTACGGTCGGTAGTCTATTGGGAACCGGTGCCGAAAGCGCCATGAAGATGACGCTTTAGCAAGATTCGAGTGAGATTTAGAACGAAATGCACAAAGTAGAGAAGCTGCCTTGGAAGTTTGGCTATCCTGAAAAGACGGGACTGTATGATCCTGCACAAGAAAAGGATTCCTGCGGTGTCGGCTTCGTTGCAAACATCAAGGGCAAGCCCAGCCACCAGATCATGCTGGATGCCTATCATCTGAATTCCCGCATGGATCATCGCGGTGGTTGCGGATTCGAAGCCAATACCGGCGACGGTGCCGGCATCTTGATGGCCACTCCCCACAGTTTCTTCCACAAGATTGCCAGACAGGAACTGGGCGCGGAGCTACCTCCAGCCGGACAGTACGCGGTCGGCAATATCTTCCTTCCGCAGATCGAAGCTGAGCGAGAAACCTGTAAGCGAGTAATCGATCAGATCGTAGCCGAAGAAGGTCAAGTACTAATAGGGTGGCGCGAAGTTCCGGTAGATCCCGAGAGTGCCGATGTCGGACCCGCCGCGCGTATGGCTCAACCGCACATCGAGCAGCTCTTTATTGCCGCTGCCGAAGGCCTTAAGCACGAACAGTTTGAACGAAAGCTTTACGTAATCCGCAAGCGCTTTACCCATTGCCTGCGCAACGATGCCTCTCTGCTTGAGGCCAAACAGCTCTTTGCCTGCAGCCTGTCCACCAAAGTAATCGTCTATAAAGGGATGCTGACACCGGGTCAACTGTTTCCTTTCTATCACGATCTTACTAATCCCGATTTCGAAACCCATCTGGCCATGGTGCACTCACGTTTCAGCACTAACACCTTTCCCTCCTGGGATCGGGCGCAGCCAAATCGCTTCATGAGCCATAACGGCGAAATCAATACCCTGATGGGTAACGTTAATTCCATGGCGGCACGCCAGGGCAAGGTCAAGACCGATGTTTTCGGCGACAGCCTGCAGAAAATATTCCCTGTCATCGATGCGGATTGTTCCGATTCCGGCAGTTTTGATGCCGTACTCGAATTTCTGTTGCTCTCGGGTAGATCGTTGGCCGAAGCCACCATGATGATGATTCCTGAAGCCTGGCAGTCCGATACCAACATGGCTCAGGAGAAGAAAGATTTTTATGAATACCATTCTGCCTTGATGGAACCCTGGGACGGACCCGCTTCCATCGTCTTTACTGACGGCCAATACATCGGTGCCGTGCTGGACAGAAACGGCCTGCGCCCGAGCCGCTACTACGTAACTCATGATGACAAATGCATCATGGGGTCGGAAGTAGGCGTGCTGCATGTCGATCCTGCCAACGTCAAACTGAAGGGCCGACTGCAGCCCGGCAAGATGTTTCTGCTGGATTTTGAACAGGGCCGCTTGATTCCGGATGAGGAAGTCAAACAGATCATCTGCAACAGGCGACCCTATGGTGAATGGTTGGCGGAACAGAAAGTCACGCTGGCGGACATCGTCAGTCGCAGTGCCGCCGACTCCCTCGATGCTGAGGGCACCCTGCATCGCATGCAGGCATTTGGCTACACCACCGAGACCATGCAGTTCATGTTGATTCCGCTGGTCACTGAAGCCCGCGACCCACTGGGTTCCATGGGCAATGATTCGGCACTGGCGTGCTTATCCGATAAGCCCCGTATGATTTATGATTACTTCAAGCAACTGTTCGCCCAGGTGACCAATCCGGCTATCGATTCCATTCGGGAAGAAGTGGTGATGTCCCTAAGGTGTTTTCTTGGACCAGAAGGCAACCTGTTGGAAAGTACTCCCACACAGGCGCACCGGCTGAGCATTGACCACCCGATACTGTCCAATCAGCAACTGACTGAAATCAAGCACATGGATTACCAGGGGATGCGATCCCGGGAAATCGACATCACTTACGATGCGGGAGAGGAGAATGGCTACAGCAACGCCTTAAATCGCATTTGCGAAGAGGCTACCCAGGCGATTGCCAACGGCTATTCCTTTATTGTGCTGTCTGATCGGCACACCTCTAAATTACATATTCCCTTGAGTGCACTAATCGCCTGCGGCGCAGTTCACCATCACCTGGTAAAGAACGAACAACGCACCCAGATAGGCATCGTCGTGGAAACCGGCGAGGCGAGAGAAGTTCATCATCATTGCCTGTTAACCGGATTCGGTGCAGATGCCATTAACCCTTATCTGGCATTCGAAGCTCTGTGGCAGGCAAACAAGGAAGGGTTGTTAGGTGACAAATACCCCGATGAGGATGCACTGGTTGCTGGCTACAAGAAAGGTGTCGCCAAAGGTATGCTCAAGGTGATGGCGAAGATGGGCATCTCTACCTTGCAATCCTATAAAGGAGCACAGATCTTCGAAGCAGTGGGTCTGGCAGACGAGATTATAGACAAGTGTTTTTCAGGCACTGCCAGCCGGGTACAGGGTGTGAACTTCGAGGTCCTTATCGAAGAATCTCATCGCCGCCATTCTATCGGCTACCCGGCAAGGGAAAGTGATTTGATTCCTGTGCTGAACAATCCGGGTGATTTCCATTGGCGTGCCGGCGGCGACTCACACATGTGGAATCCCAGTACTATCTTTAATCTGCAGGTTGCAGCCCGCAACAACAGCGCTGATGCCTACGCGGAATTTGCTCGCCACTCCAATGAAGAAAGCACGCGCAACTGTGCATTCCGCGGACTATTGAAATTTCGCAACGATGTGAATGAGCCGGTTGCTGTGGACGAAGTCGAACCAGCCAGTGAAATCGTAAAGCGATTCGCAACCGGCGCCATGAGCTTCGGGTCAATCTCACAAGAGAGCCATGAAGCGCTGGCAATTGCCATGAACCGTTTAGGGGGCAAGTCCAATACTGGCGAAGGAGGTGAGGATCCCTCTCGCTTCGAGCCACTGGCAAACGGTGATTCCAAGCGCTCTGCTATCAAACAGGTCGCGTCGGGTCGTTTCGGTGTAACCACCTGGTATCTAACCAATGCCGATGAATTACAGATCAAGATTGCCCAGGGAGCCAAGCCCGGAGAGGGCGGCGAATTACCTGGCGGTAAGGTCGATGAAAACATCGCCAGAATAAGACACTCGACACCTGGTGTCGGGCTGATAAGCCCCCCACCTCATCATGACATCTATTCCATCGAGGATATCGCGCAGCTCATTCATGATTTGAAGAATGCTAATCGCGAAGCACGCATCAGTGTCAAACTGGTCTCCGAGATAGGCGTGGGTACTATTGCCGCCGGCGTAACCAAGGCCAAAACCGATCATCTGGTGATAGCGGGTCACGATGGCGGCACCGGTGCATCGCCATTAACTTCGATCAAGCATGCCGGCCTGCCCTGGGAACTGGGAATTGCAGAAACCCATCAAACACTTGTGATGAACAACCTACGTTCTCGCGTGGCTCTGCAGACTGACGGACAATTGAAGACCGGTCGTGACATCGCCGTGGCAGCCCTGCTGGGCGCTGAAGAATTCGGCTTCGCTACGGCACCATTGATCACACTCGGCTGCATCATGATGCGCAAGTGCCACATGAACACCTGCCCGGTTGGCATTGCGACTCAGGATCCGGAGTTACGTAAAAAGTTCAAGGGCAAGCCAGAGCATGTGGTGAACTACCTCTTCATGGTCGCAGAAGAACTGCGCGGCATCATGGCTCAACTCGGTATGCGCACTGTTAATGAAATGATTGGCCGTGTGGACCTGCTGGATACCGACGACGCCATTAGTCACTGGAAAGCCAGCGGCCTGGAATTGAGTTCAATTCTGGATCCGGCGAAGGTGATTTTCGAGGGCACTGAATTCTACAAGACCATGGACCAGGATCATGGTCTGGATAAAGCGCTGGATAATGAGCTAATCCGCCTGGCGGCACCGGCATTGGAAAGCGGTGAAAAAGTCTTCATCGAGCATGAGATTATCAACACCAATCGTGTAGTCGGCACCATGCTTTCCAATGAGGTTGCTAAACGCTGGAAAGCAGACATGCTGCCGGAAGATACGATCAACATTAAGTTCAGCGGATCTGCTGGGCAGAGCTTTGGTGCCTGGCTGGCCAAGGGTATTACCATGACCGTCGAAGGCGATGCCAACGACTATGTTGGTAAGGGCCTGTCCGGGGGCAAGGTCATTATCTACCCGCCAAAAGAGAGCAGCTTCAAGGCGGAAGAAAATGTCATTGCTGGCAACGTAATCCTTTACGGTGCCACTGGCGGAGAAGCCTATATTCGCGGTATCGCCGCCGAACGCTTCGCGGTACGCAACAGTGGTGCCAGCGCCGTAATTGAAGGCATTGGAGATCATGGTTGCGAGTACATGACCGGCGGCCGCGTCGTAATACTCGGCAAGACTGGTAGAAACTTCGGGGCCGGTATGAGCGGCGGCATTGCCTATGTATGGGATCCCCATGGCAGCTTTCCCAGCCAGTGCAATATGGATACTTTCGAGTTGGAACCGGTTAGCGGCGCTAACGACATTCTCGAATTGAAATCTCTGATCGAGAATCACGCGAATTACACCGATTCGACTGTTGCCAGGGCGGTGCTGGAGAATTGGGAAGCCTCCCTTGCACAGTTCGTTAAGGTAATGCCAACCGATTTCAAACGAGTGTTGGCCGAACGGGCTGCGGCATCTGCTGCATAAAGAGATTTGTAGTGTTTTACAGTTACGGATTGAGTAATTGCTCAGCAACATAGAGAAATAGATGGGTAAGCCAACAGGATTTAAGGAATTCGATCGGGAAACGGAACCCTATCGTAAGGCAATGGATCGGCTGGTGGATTTCAAGGAAATCTATACCAACCACCAGGAAGAGCACCTGGCTACGCAGGGCGCCCGTTGTATGGATTGCGGTATCCCTTTCTGTCAATCCGCCGATGGCTGCCCGGTTTACAACCTGATTCCGGAATGGAATGACCTGGTCTACAACCAGCGCTGGAAGGATGCTCTCGATAGATTGCATAAGACCAATAATTTCCCTGAATTTACCGGCCGCGTTTGCCCGGCACCTTGCGAAGGTGCCTGTGTACTCGGCATCCACGAACCCGCCGTAACTATCAAGAATATCGAATGCGCAATTGCCGACAAGGGTTTCGAAGCAGGCTGGGTGGTTGCAAATCCACCCCTTTTCAGAAGCGGCAAAACAGTCGCGGTAGTTGGATCCGGGCCGGCTGGACTGGCGGCAGCAGCACAGCTGAATCGTGCCGGTCACGAGGTTACTGTTTACGAACGAGACGATCGAATCGGTGGTTTGTTGATGTATGGCATTCCCAACATGAAGCTGGAAAAAGGTGTCGTCGACCGGCGGGTGAACCTGCTTCGTGAAGAAGGCGTTAATTTAATTGTGAACGCCAACGTCGGTGGCAGGGGTGTGAATGGCGTGTCGGTAGAACAGTTGTTGAATGATTTCGACGCCATACTCCTGGCGACAGGCGCTACAACACCACGAGATCTGCAAATTCGAGGCCGCGAAGGAGATGGCGTACATTTCGCGATGGAGTTTTTACTGAAAAACACCAGGAGCCTGCTGGATTCCAATCTGGAAGACGGTAACTACATCAGCACCAAAGACAAGAAGGTAATTGTCATCGGTGGTGGTGACACGGGCACAGATTGCACCGGTACTTCGCTACGTCATGGCTGCAAGTCGCTGGTAAATTTCGAGATCATGCCCAAGCCACCGGTAGATCGCAGCCCGAATAATCCCTGGCCTACCTGGCCACTTATTTTCCGGGTCGATTACGGCCACGAAGAGGCCGCCGCTCGTGATGGCAAGGACCCGCGGGTGTATTCAATATCAGGTAAGGAATTTATTCGCGACGATGATGGCAGGCTGCTCGGTATTAACACAGTCGAAGTCGATGAGAACTTCAAAGAAATACCTGGCACTGTAGAGTTCTGGGAAGCCGATTTGATCTTCCTGTCGATGGGCTTCCTCGGCCCGGAACACTATGTCAGCGATCCTCTCAATCTGGAACTCGACCAACGCTCCAACTACAAGGCTGACTATCAGGACTTCAAGACTTCCCACGAAAAGGTATTCGCTGCCGGCGATTGCCGACGCGGACAGTCATTGGTAGTGCGTGCTATCGACGAAGGCCGACTGGCAGCTGAGCAAATCAATCGGTTTCTTGAAGGTTAGGGACTCTCTGGTCTACACCCAATCTCGCTATCACAGAGAGCGGATTGGCTGGAGGCCCCTTCTCGTCTACCTGGCACTGGCCAGGCCCAGGCTCTGCAGTGCTAAATCTATTTCATCGAGAATCGCTGGGTCATCAATCGTTGCCGGCATGCGATACTCCTCATTGTCGGCAATCTTTTGCATCGTGCCCCGCAGAATTTTCCCTGAACGTGTCTTGGGTAAGCGCTCAATGACTGCGGCCTGTTTAAAAGCTGCTACGGGACCGATCTGACTTCTGACAAGTTGCACAACTTCAGCAACAATATCTTCATCAGTGCGATCTACACCTGACTTGAGTACCAGAAATCCCACAGGCAACTGCCCTTTCAACTGATCTGCAACACCGATAACTGCACACTCGGCCACATCGCTATGACTTGCTAACACTTCTTCCATGGCTCCGGTGGATAATCGGTGTCCAGCCACATTGATAATGTCATCGGTACGACTCATGACAAATACATATTCGTCTGCATCGATATATCCGGCATCTGCGGTCTTGTAGAAACCAGGAAATTCCGCCATGTAACTCTCGGTGAAACGGTCGTGAGCATTCCAAAGAGTCAACAAAGAGCCAGGGGGCATTGGTAGTTTTGTACATAGCGCGCCGACTTCCCCGGCAGGCATCTGATTACACTGGTCATCCAGCACCTGCAGATCCCAGCCTGGTGCCGCTTTGGTGGGAGAGCCGGGTTTTATAGGCAGAAATCCATAACCTTTATGGTTGGCGGCTATAGACCAACCGGTTTCGGTCTGCCACCAGTGATCGATGACTGGCACCTTGAGCTTCTCTTCAGCCCAGGCCAGCGTGTCCGGGTCGGTGCGTTCACCGGCCAGGAACAGCGTTTCAAACTTACTCAAGTCATATTTGGCCAGCAATGCTCCGTCAGGATCTTCTTTTTTGATCGCGCGAAACGCAGTAGGTGCTGTAAACATCGCCTTTACTCCGTGCTCGGCAATAACCCGCCAGAACGCGCCAGCATCCGGAGTACCGACCGGTTTGCCTTCGTAGAGGATAGTCGTGCAACCCTTGATCAGTGGTGCGTAAACTATGTAGGAGTGCCCCACTACCCAACCGACATCGGATGCTGCCCAGTACACATCACCAGCCTCCATCCCATAGATCGTGTTCATGGTCCAGTTCAGGGCCACGGCATGTCCACCATTATCCCGCACTACTCCCTTGGGCAGGCCGGTGGTGCCAGACGTATAAAGAATGTAAAGAGGATCGGTCGCCTCAAGAGGTACGCAGTCGACAGCATCGGCATCGGTAATCGCTGTCAGCCAATCGATGTCTCGCCCGGCCTGTAATTCCGCTGGGCATTGTTCGCGTTGCACAACAAGGACCTTGCAAGGTTTGAATTCGGCGATATCGATTGCATCATTTAAAAGTGGCATATAAGGAATAACCCGATTGACCTCGATGCCACAGGACGCGGTTACGATCACGTCCGGTTTTGCATCATCGATGCGCACAGCCAACTCATTGGAAGCGAAACCACCGAACACAACCGAATGAATTGCGCCGATGCGGGCACAGGCCAGCATGGCGATGGCGGTTTCAGGGATCATGGGCATGTAGATGATTACCCGGTCGCCTTTTTTGACACCATTGGCAGCAAGCACACCGGCACATTTTGCCGTAGCGTCCCGCAATTCGGCATAGGTGAGCTTAATGACGCGGTTGCCTGTTACCGGGCTGTCATAGATCAGCGCTAGCTGATCTCCCCGGCCTGCTTCCACGTGCCGATCCAGCGCGTTGTAACAGGTGTTAATCTCGCCGCCCTTGAACCATTGCCCGTGGGGCATTACCGAAGTATCCAGCACCGAATCCCACGGTTTGGTCCAGTGCAGTTCCTCCGCGGCAGCTGCCCAGAACGTGTCGGGATCGTTTAATGATTGCTCATAGGCTTGTTGGTAATTGCTTTCGGCATCGGATGACATCACGACTATCCCTTATGTTGTTAGTTACTGCAGGGATGCTCATCTTAAAAGAGGGTGGGGAAGGATTGCCAGCGATTATTCGGCCAGCTTGCGAACGGTGTGATCACCTTAAAACAGGATCGATCTCTAACCCTGATTGGAACAAAAATAGCGGTCACTGCTTCTCGGGGGGAAGTTGCGGTGGCCGCCTGAAGAGATTAGCCGTCCTGCATGCCTCTTCTCCAGCTTCGGCCTTTCTGACATACTAATGCCCACTTTTCTCCCTGTGAGCCAGGAAACATACCGCAGTCTGTTCTCAGCCTGAACAACGTCGTAAAGACCTACGGTAATTTCAAGGCTGTGGATGATGTCAGTATTTCCATCCCTAAGGGCTCGATTTATGGATTTCTTGGCCCCAACGGTGCGGGCAAGACCACCACCATTCGCATGATCCTGGAGATTATCAAGCCCAGCAGCGGCGAGATTTCGATCCTGGGCCACCCTTCAGCGCTTCAGGTGCGTAATCGGATAGGTTACCTGCCGGAAGAGAAGGGCCTGTATAAGAAGATGAAGGTGTGGGCGATTATTCAGTATTTCGCCATGCTGAAAGGCATGTCCAAAAAAGCTGCCCGGGATCGTGCCTGGGAGCTACTGGAAAAATATGGCCTCAAGGATTTCGCGGAAGCTAAGGTGGAAGCGCTGTCCAAAGGCATGGCCCAGAAAGTACAGGTGCTCTCGGCTGTGGCGCATAGCCCGGAACTGGTGATTCTCGATGAGCCCTTCGCGGGGCTGGATCCAGTCAATCAGCGCGAGCTGGAGGAGCTCATCAACGATCTGTCGAAGAATGGGCAGACCGTGATCTTCTCCACCCATGTCATGCAACATGCCGAACGGCTTTGTGATCACATCCTGCTTATCGCCAAAGGCAGGAAGATTTTTGATGGAACACTTGCTGAAGCAAAGTCGACAATGCCCAGACGCGTCATGCTAGAGACAGCGGATGCTATCGAACCATTGAATTCACTGTCTGGAATCAACGAAATCGAAGCGCTTAATACGGATGATGTGGATTCCGATACCAAGTCCTGGCAGCTCAAAATCTCCGAAGAATTGAATCCACAAGATATTTTGCGCAGCTGTTTCGAACGGGGCATCGCGTTAAATCGTTTCGAGTTTACCGAACCCAGCCTCCACGATGTTTTCGTACACCTGGTAGATGACGATACGGAGGCGAGCTGATTCAGATGAATATGGTTCGCCTTATTGCGTGGCGTGAGTACATGGATAATGTGAAGACTAAGGGATTCTGGATCTCCATCCTGATCTTTCCACTCATTTTCGCCGCCATGTATTTTTTACAATCGGAACTGCAAAACGCGACACCCACGCGGCTGTATATCCTGATCGATCAGTCAGGGCAGTACGAACAGGCGGTGGACACCGCCATCGAACGAGAACACCAACGTCGAATACTCCAGGAATTTGTTACTTATCTGCTGGACAATCGCAAAGACTCAGATCTCGAACTGATCGCCGTCAATGCCAACAACGCGGCAGAGCAATTTGTCGATGATGTGGATGCTGACGAAGTAGCCGCCCTCGACGAATGGTTGGACAGTGGTGGTCTCGATTTCGCTCTGCTAATGGCAAGCCCGTACCTGGAGGCGGACGCCCCTGCTTTCGAACAACCGGATTATCAATTTGTTGAAGCCGACATTCCTTCTGAAATCGATGTGACTGGCACACCGCAAGAAATCGTTGCGGCTTTGCGGCCCTACCTGACCGGAGATCGTGAGGTTACTGCCAATGGTGACAGTGACACGCTGTTTGCACTGATCCTGATTCCGGAAGCAGTGGATACGGACATCAGCAGGCCAGGCACGCTACCCCAGACAGCCGACACCACGCGCGGCATCCAATACTGGGCGCGCAATCTCACCGATTCTCGCTTGCCGGACGCTATCGGCAATAGCATCAATGCTGAGATCCGCGACCGCGAATATGCAAATTTGGGTGTAAACACCTCGCTGGTAAGAAGCGTGCAGCGCACGCGAATGCCGGTCAGTCAGCTCGATCCGGCTGCCGCAGCGGGTGAAGAGGCAGTCAGCATGGCAGATACCTTCCGACAGTTTGCCCCAATTGGATTTGTCTATCTTATGTTTATTTCCCTGATGCAAAACGTACAGGCGTTGCTGAACAATACCATCGAGGAAAAATCCAACCGTATCATCGAAGTGCTGTTGGCCTCGGTCACCGCCGATGAATTGATGATGGGTAAACTGGTGGGTATCGGTATGGCGGGTCTAACCACCATCGGTGTGTGGCTGCTGTCCTTCTATTTATTTATTACGCTGTATGACAGCACTCAGACCGAACTCATCAGTCAGGTGCTGGAGGTAATCCTCAGTTCAGAACTGATTCCCTGGTTCGTCTTCTACTACTTTGCCGGCTATGCGCTGTATTCAGGAATTTTTCTCGCCATAGGCAGTCTGTGCGATACATTGAAGGAAGCTCAGGCATTGATGATGCCGATGATCCTGATTCAAGTAATTCCCCTGGCCATGATGGTATTTGTTGTCATGGACCCGAATAACAGTATCGTCCGTGCCCTATCCTGGTTCCCCCTCTTCACACCCTACCTGATGATGAACCGCGCTTCTGCTAACCCCCCGATGATAGATATCGTCGGCACTACCTTATTACTGATAGCCAGCATCTTGTTGGTGCTATGGGCATCGGGAAAAGTGTTTAAGCTGGGTGTGCTGCGCACCGGTCAACCACCCAAGCTGCTGGAGCTACTACGCTTGATGCGGGCAAGATCTTGACAAGCACCGCTACTAATCGTTTCTATCCTCTTGCGAAGCCTCAATGCCATCGAGTTCGAGGTCACAGTGCCTGCAACGACGGGATAGTAGATTCAACATAATGACTTTAACAAAGAACTGCTTGCCACAGGCGGGACAGCGCCGGCTCGCCATGTGTATCGCAAAGCCAGTCCAGATTGCCATGTAAATAACCATTATTGAACCTATATTGCGTTGATTCGCCAGTAGCTCCCATACAACAAAAATGTAAACCGGTAGGGTTAACACACATACGATCATGCGAGTACGTGCCCGGCTGATCTTTCTCAAAGCCTGGAGATAGGTATTAGTCTTCGAGTCTGCCGCATCGCTTCGCGAACTGGAGGGGTTTTTCTTACGCTCCGAATCATCTTCCATCTGGGGACCGTCTGATTTGCTGCCAGGCAGTTTTCAACAGGCCTCACTGTAGCTAAGATGGGAATTTATGTATATGTGTTTCTCCAGACGCAATAAGCTAGCAACAAAGCGGCCATGTAGTTGATCAGAGAATCCTTAAATCCTGAAGTCATAATTCGAAACGAAACCGACAACGGTTGGCTTCGCTTCAGCGATCCTGTTCGGGTCGTCGTGGCTCATGCGCTTTCTGAAGTCATTCCTGCGCTGGATGAAATCGAAGCTGCCTGTGCCGATGGACTGACGGCTATCGGATGGATTGCCTATGAGGCTGCACCCGCCTTCGATGCTTCGTTGTCTTGTAAGTGCAGCCAGCTACCTCTGCTGCTCTTCGGAATTTACGCTACGGCAGTGCCCTGTGAACTTGCACCGGCAAAAAACCTGGCTCTCGAACTGTCTCCCCAGCTGACGAAGACATCCTACGCTGCAAAGCTTGGCAAGATAAAACAATTACTACAAAGCGACGATAGCTATCAGGTCAACCTCACCCATCAACTCACTGGGGAATGCGAGCATGATGGGGAAACTGTATTCGCTTCAATGTACCGAAATCAACCTGGGGCTGGTTCGATGTTCATGAACTGGGGCTCCCATGCTTTATGCAGTGTCTCACCGGAACTCTTCTTCAGCCTGGATGGCAGCCAAATCCGCATGCAGCCGATGATGGGGACTCGTCCGAGAGGAACAACCGGCGAAGAAGATCAACGGCTCTATTCGGACCTGCAAACTTCAGAAAAAGAACGCGCTGAAAATCTGATGATTGTCGACATGATCCGCAATGATTTAAGCAGAATAGCGCACTCAGGTTCGGTTGCAGTGGATGAGTTGTTTCAGATAGTGGATCTACCAACCGTCTGGCAAAAGACATCCACTGTATCTGCACAAACCAGTGCTCCCAAGGCTCGCACTATGGCGATTATCGAAAGCCTCGAGTCGGCACCTAGAGGTATCTACACCGGTGCTGTCGGTGTGATACGACCAGATCGGAAAATACGCTTCCAGGTGGCGATTCGCAGCTTGCTGCTTGATACAAAAACCCACATTGCCGAATATGCCGTTGGTAGCGGCATCATCTGGGACTCGGATGTCGAAAGCGAATGGCAGGAAACAATGGTCAAGGCAAAAGTAGTAACAGATGCGCCAGCAGAGTTTTGCTTATTGGAGACAATGCGGTTCGATCCCGCTAATGGCGTACTGCGGCTGCATCATCATATGCACAGAGTCCAGGAATCGGCTGAGTTCTTTGGATTCAGCATCGATACAACGGCGATTCGATCTGCGCTGACTGGTTTCATTGCTGTTACTGATCGAAAACTACGCCTGCTAGTCTCCAGGGATGGAAGCTTCGTGTTGGAAAATCATGATGTGGGTGTGGAAGGAGAGCCCATGCGACTGCGCGTCGCGCAACGAGCCGTACAAAGCGAAGATGTTTTTCTCAGGCATAAGACTACTAACAGGCAAGTGTATGAGATGCCCCGGGAACAACTCAATGGCTGTGATGATGTCATCCTCTGGAACGAACGCGGAGAGCTGACCGAAACGACAATTTGCAATCTCTATCTGGAATTAGGGGGAGAGCTACTGACCCCCGACTCCAGCAGTGGGCTGCTCAAAGGCACCTATCGCCAGCAGCTGCTGGATTCAGGAAAAGTCAGACAGGCAGTACTGACCAGGGAGGATCTTGATCAAGCCACACGGCTGTTCGTCTCCAACAGCGTACGTGGATTCTGTGAAGCCACGCTCTCTAAAGAGTGAATGCATTCCATAATTGGCTGATTCCGATAAACAACAGCACTGCCGCCAGAACTTTGTTCACCAACTGGCTGCTTTCTGCCAAATGGGTTTTCAGGTAGCCACTGGCAACGACGAATCCATACAACGCCAGCAATTTACCGAGAAACACCCCCGCTAGGAAGGCAGCCAGGTAAATACCAGTGTACTCGAAATTGAAATACTGACTTATTGCAGCCAGGGCAAAAATCCAGAACGGAATCGCCTGCGGATTGAGGGCAGCAATAAGCAAACCCTTTTTGAAGAATGATCCTTGCTCTACCTGACTTTCAGAAAGTGTAGGATTAGATTTTCGAGTAAAAACAATTACTGCCAGTGCAATGAAAGCGGTGGCGATTGTGAAGCGGACTACGAGGCTCGATTCCAGGTAGGAACTGATGAGCATACCGAAAAATATCGCCACTAGTGCTTCGCCAATCTCAATCAGGGCAGCGGCGAGTGCAACTTCGGCGCCACAGCGTTTATCGTGATCGACCGTGGCTTTGACGACGCTGAGATTAATCGGGCCGAAGGGAATTGTACCCAGGAAGCACGCCAGAAGCGCTACCAGAAAATACAGTGGAAGATTTTCCACTGTTACTGATATCCCTTCGCCTGTAGTTTAAACAGTGTTGCGTACTGACCATCGGCTTGCAGCAACTGCTGGTGACTCCCTTCCTCCAGTACCTCGCCTTTCTCCAGCACAATGATGTGATCTGCCATTCTCACGGTGGAGAAGCGATGAGAAATTATGATGGAAATCTTTTTGCCCGTTAAATCACGGAAGTGGCCAAATATTTCAGCCTCAGCACGGGCATCGATAGAAGCCGTGGGTTCATCGAGGATGAGAATGTCTGCCTTGCTGCGCATGAACGCGCGTGAGAGGGCGATCTTCTGCCATTGGCCGCCGGATAAACCCTTGCCATCCTTAAACCAGGTACCTATTTGCGTGTCATAGGCGTTTGGTAAATCTTTAATAAATGCATCCGCCATGCCCTTTTGCGCCGCCTCTTCGATGCGGGCTGTTTCATGGATTTCTTCTACATCCCCAATACCGATATTTTCACCGACGATTAATTGATAGCGTGCAAAATCCTGAAAGATAACGCCAATTTTTTGCCGTAGTGTTTCTATATCCCATTCCCTTAGTTCCAGCCCCTCCAGAAAGATTTGTCCCTCGGTCGGACTGTACAAGCGAGTCAGGAGTTTTATCAGGGTCGTCTTGCCACTCCCGTTCTCGCCCACGATAGCCATACTCTCGCCCGGTTTTATGTGCAACGTGACGTTGTGCAGTGCCGGGGTTTCGCTGCCTGGGTAGTAAAAGCTTACATTTTCGAATCGAATGCCGTCAGCCGGGTCTGGCCCCACGCACTGATCGCCGGAGTGTTCTGGCACCTTGTGATCCAGGTATTCGGTAAGATTGGACAGATAGAGATTGTCCTCGTACATTCCGTTCACCGCAGTCAGGCTATTGGTGACCGCGTTCTGACCGAGGCGGAACTGCGCGATATACATAGTCATCTGGCCAATGGTGATAGTACCGGCTATGGCGGCAAAGCCAACCCACCCGTAGGCGAAATAAAAAGCCGCACTGGCGAGCAGTCCCAACACATAGCCCCAGAATCCCCGCCGTATAACCAGGTTTCTATCTTCTCTATATATATTTTTGAAAATGTCTGTGTAGCGCTGCAGGAAGAGCTTGCCAAGCTGCAGCAATTTCACCTCCTTTACACCGTCCTCACGAGTCAGAACCATCTCTAGATAGAATTGCATGCGCCGCTCCGCAGATCTGCGCCGAAATATGCGAAACGCCTCACCTGAAAATTTTGCCTCTGCGATAAACGCGGGAATTCCAGCCAGGCCGAGTAACAAAACTGCATAGGGAGAAAATTGAAATAACCAGATGCCAATTGTTACAAGCATGATTATGTCGCGGGATAGATCGAAGGTCTTGATTACCAGACTTAAGGGTCTGCTGGATGCTTCACGACGAGCTCGATTTAATTTGTCGTAATAATCGGCATCTTCAAAATGTGCCAGCTCCAGGGTTAATGCCTTTTCAAGAATCATGATGTTGATCTTGTTACCGAGCAGAACCCGTAAGATGGATTGGCACACTGCATTGATGCGTTGTGCGCCGGTCATGAGCACGACCAATCCGGCTTCGACGAATACATAGAACAACACATCCGCCCGTGCTTGTTCAGCTACATCCCCGGATTGTTGGAAAGCCGTTGATACGGCGTCTACAAAGAGCCCTCCAATCGAGGCAATAGCCGCTGGTAAAACGCCCGAAAAAAGAGTGGTCGTTGCCATGACAACAGTAAGTGCCGCGCTGGTACTCCAGACGATCTCAAGTGCGACCCGGCTATATTGGAAGACTGATACGAACTTGCGGATCGCTGTCTGTGAATTATTATCGTCCAAGCTACTCTCGAAAAATTTCCAGGCGCCAGCTATATCGACCAGAGTCAAACATCTGGGGTAAACTCATAGCTGGTTTTTCCTCTGCAAAAAATGGGGACTCTGTTAAACAGCGTCCCCATTCTTAAAGATGGTTCGTTACTCCTTAGAGCAACATGCATTCTACATTTTAACGAATTTCAACACGAAGCGGTCGGTGTTACGACCCAGGCTGGCATCAGACGGCGAGAGCGTATGATCATCGGCAGGATTATCCAGCATTTCACTGCTGCCTACCAACGCAAAGCCGACGCCGACAATCGCCTTTACAGTCTCCTCGTAAGGTACTCTGTGTAAGCTCGCGTTGTCAGCTCCCGGCGTACCCTCATGATCGATGACAGCTAGAATTCCACCCGGCTTCAACACAGTCAATACCTGCGTAAATAAGCCCTGGGCTGCGGCAGCATTTGCATTGTGTACGTCGTGAAAATTCAGTGCCGTCATGACAAAATCGACTGATCCCGCGGCCACGTCGGAAACCGGACCGAGCAGGTGTTCCAGATTGGACAGCCTGCCCAACTTGTCATTGATGGCATCCATATTACGCTCAACAAACGGACTTGGATTGTTTTGCATGTAAACCTTGCCATTATCTCCTACCGCCAGAGCCAGAACCTCTGAATACCAACCGCCTATCGCGATCAGGTCGATTACAGTCATGCCTGGTTCGAGGCCCACAAAAGCAAGCACTTGCGGAGCCTTTCGGGATGCATCTCTCTCTTTATCTGCAGCCGGTCGACCCGGATTGGCCATGGCTCGCTCCAGCGCGGAGGTGTTCAGTTGAGCTGAGGCGGTACTGCACAGGAAAAAAACTGCGAGCAAAGATAGAACTGATTTCATAAATAGTAATCCTTTTCTATTGCCTTAATATTGCATGGTGTAAATTCAAAACGAATTTTAGTCATTCAAGCAGCCTGCCTGGAATGACAGGGCAGTGCAGAATAAACCAAGCATGGTAGCGAGTATAGAGAAATCGACAGGGGTGAATAGCACGCCGATTATGTCCAAAAGAATGGAAACCAGGAGCTTCTGACAAATAGATGATCACTCTTGCTTACAGTGAGACTGCTCTGACCTACAGCCAATCTTGCTATCAAGGCGCACTGGCGTCGTGATATGTCAAACTTTCAAGCTCGTGCTTTGTTGTGGTGTAAGCTCGCGACCGGTGGAGCCATTTACTTGATCGGAATGTGCTTGGATAACTAGTGCAGTCGTTTAGCGATTTTCAGTTCGTCTTCAAAGTATGCCTTTACCTGCAGCAACTGGCTGAGATCCCCCTCACTCTCCATCAGGGGAAGGTGCTGTTCAATATCATTAAGGATATTGGTGATACTTCCCGTATCCAGCGAACTGAGATCCAGATCGAATGGAAATTTCGATTCCTTTGCCATGCCAGCGCTCCTTGCTGCCCTATTGCCTTTGTTTCGGGGAGTCAAAATTTGCACAAGCATAGTATCGACTGACATTAAGAAATCTTAATAAGCAATTCTAAAATAAGGATTTTTTATGTTTTTAGTAAGCATCAAAAAATATGAACATCGTTAACTTTACGCGGTTCACATTGCGTATTACCTGTCCCATGAAATCGACGGTAATTCAGCGCTGCTCGGATGCGAACTAAACCAAAATCATAAGAAATACTCTGTGGGACAGGTATGTCCCGCCGCAAAGCAGGAGTCTAAGGATGACAAGCCTGATTAATGCCTGGGCAAATTTTGTCATAGCCAAGCGAGCTATTGTCATCGGCGTTTCTCTTTTGCTGCTCCTTTTGGCCTTTTTTACTGGCGGCTCTATTCCCTTCGATAACAGCACCGAGCGCTATTTCATTGCCGGTGATCCTACCCTGCTGGAATATGATCAGCTGCTGGAAGTATTCGGTGACAATGAATATCTGATCGTGGGGCTCGAGGCCGCTCCACACATTTCGAACACCTTCAATGCGGAATCCTTGGATGCGCTGCATAGATTGTCCGACTTTCTGGACATAACGCCTTTAATAATAGGCACGCCTTGGCGTGTCCTTGTTGAATTGATTATGTGTCGGTAGGCCATATTGGATTACTCACGAAAAAACTCAAGATGAAATCGAACTTTCCCTTCTGGCGCTACGTCATGAAGTATGGTTGGTTCAACGACACCATACCTCTCGGTAGATAACATAACTTCTTCATATTCCGGCTCAAGAATTCGATAACGTAGCTGACCTTCACTAATATTAATCTTAGCCCAGATTCCTTCCTTTGTTTGATGAGCTTTCAATAACCCAGCAGGTACTGTTTCTTCCGTAAAGTCGGGCGTTTTCTTATACGATGTAGCTGATGCTGGTATTTCCTTCATGTGCTAATTATCTCTTTACTACATGGAATTATGCGTTGTTAGAAAAATCGAGACGCATAAAGCTCTTGTCAAGGGACAAGCCACGTAGTGGCTTGTCCCGCTTTGAACTGATTGTTAAGTGACATTAGTATCGCCATTTGATGTGACCAATTCGAATGCTATATAGATTGAAAATATTGTAAGCAATGGCATGCTATAGAGACCAGGAAAGTAACCTCCCTAGTCTATTGCTAAGTAAGTGTGCCCTATGCTGTTTCCAAGCTCAAGAACAACCCAAAACCACATAAGGGCTGATGCGCCACACCAACCATGTTGGATAGGGCCAATAAAACACCAAAATCCAAATGCTACAAGTGTCGCGTTGACTATCGCAAATCCAAAACTCAAATCGTTACTAATCAATCCGCTAATTACGCGAGCTTGCGGTAACACTTCCCAGAGCGAGTTAGAATACTCCTCGATAGAGTGCAGCGTTTGGCTCCCGATAAGTAATAGAAATCCTATTCGGATTGACTTTTGCATGTTCTAGTCACCTAACGCTTTTAGTAAAGAGTGCGTGTAGCGCATCTCCTTGATTTGATTGTAATGTTCTGGCCGTCCTCAAAAGTTAACTATTTTTCTTAAAAAGCCCATCAACTGTAGCGATCAGGTCGCTTGGGTATTCGTTCCTGTGCGGACTAGATTCCCACCATGCTCTTAGGCCGGGACTATCATAAATAAGCAAATTATCCTCAATTTCATCTCGAAGGTACTCGCCCAATCCTTCTTCGACTCCCATCATCCAGTTGTACGTGATCCCCCAGAAAAACTCGACTAGGAGCAAATCGAACAGGGTTCTTTCGTCGGCATCAAGCTGTTCGAGGTTTTCATTGCCACGTCGCCAGATCGTGGCCACTTCGGGATTACTCGTGATATTGCTTCTAAAGCCCCTCCATTGATCCCCGAGGTGGCCTAGTACACTTAGTCTTTGAGTTCGAGATTGCTTTTCTACTTGCTTGGTATTTTGATTTATCTGTTTGGCTAGGTATACCAACGAAACCACAACTGCAACTGCGCCAAAAAGTTCTCCAATTGAACCAACTATTTCCCAATTCATTTTTCTTTTTAAGAAGCCATTTTTCCAATTATGCTTAGTAATTGCTTATGTTGAAGAACATAACGCTTTTGATAAAGAGTGCGCGAAGCGCATCTCCTTGATCTGATTGTTATGTTCCGACCCAACTCGACCATAAATTCCCTAACCATTAGTCTAGCCCGCAGTTTGATTCTACCCAAGTTGTGAACGTTGGAATTAGGTCTCGTTTTGTATCTTCCCAGAACGCCTGATCTCCAGCGCTACCGTAATTGCTGCCGCCGCAAATTATACGCGACCACATACCCCATTCTTCGTCAGGCAAAATGCCCAATTCCCACTGCCTAAACTGGCCTTGCATTCCAAGCCAAAATGCTCGTTCTTAATAAAAATAACGTTGTAACTCTTCAGGGTTTAGTTGAGATATATCTTCGTCTCCAAGACTTTCTATTCTGGCTATGTCACTGTTGCCCGCAAGAAAGTATAACTGTTCGCGCGCAATGTTTGTTGATTCTTGAATAGCGGCTGCCTGCATCGTGCGAGTATTCTGACTAATCTCGAATCCAAGAAATATGATTCCCGCCAATACTCCAAAATTGGCGAACAAAGTTAGCCACTGATTCAGTTTTTCTAAGTTCATTATTTCAAGTGAGTTTTCAAATTGTGCCTAAATCGATAGTTTCAAGGAACATAACATGTGTATATAGCGACCCCCTCGGTTTCTCACTAGGGTCAATTTGAAGTCTAATCCCTAGCCTTTTGAAATGGAACATATTTTCCATTAATCCCAAAAATTGCGCTAGATAGTTACTGAGGGGGGTCCTCATATCTAATATTATGAGGGGGTCTCACTATTCAAATAGGTGCTTCTCGATATCCGGAATGACTAAATTCTAACTGATTGAATTTCCTTGTAATGGACTTTTGGTAGATTAGAAAGTGGGTGTGTTTAGGTAGAAAACCGAGCCATTTATTTGCAATCCCCTCGATCGAAATCGGAACGATTAGTCGGAGATTCGAAAAGTTGTCTGCTAGTTAAGATAGACAAGCAAGAGTAATCCCTTAGTTCTGAAGTGACAGCACGGGTTTTAAAGTTTCTAATTGGCCATGCTTCCAGTGTTGGTTGAATACCGCACTTGCTGATTAGTGATTGCAGCGTAACGGCCCCTGCGCTGTCCAGGGCGTCATAATACTTTGTTGTAAATCGTTTCTTTCAGATTATGATAGGCCTAAAGCAAACTAGTTGTTGTTGGGCAGAATGTTGAGAAACAAAAAGATGAATAGCTAACCCCATGCCAATCTCAATACAGCTATCTTTCCAATTAAGCAATTTGCACCGGGTTGAATTGGAATGAAAGAATCTGATCTCTATCTGCCTTTGAAGGAATTTCTGGAATCTCGGAATTATGAGGTAAAGGGAGAAGTTAATAATTGCGACGTCTTAGCGGTGCGCGCGGATGAAGACCCATTGGTCGTGGAACTGAAGCTATCTCTAAACCTGGATTTGATTCTTCAGGCAGTGGCAAGGCTTTCGTTAACGCCGCGAGTGTACATTGGCGTCCCTAAGCAATGTAAGTCTTTACGGCGGCGCAAGAAGCAGACGCTCAAGTTATTAAGAATGCTGGGGTTAGGGCTAGTGCTTATTGAGGCAGACTCGAGAAAGGTCAGTGTACAAATATTACTCGATCCCGGCCCTTATCAGCCGCGCACATCGAAGCAGCGCCAGCAGCGCCTGTTGGGTGAATTTGCAAAGCGAGTTGGCGATCCAAATCTGGGTGGTACGGCCATGAAAAAGGGATTGATGACCGCTTACCGCCAGCGAGCCCTGACAGTCGCCCACTACCTGCAGAAGGTGGGAGCCACCAAAGCATCGGATATTGCGCTGGCAATCAATGAGCCAAACAGCAGGGATATCTTGTATAGAAATGTGTACGGCTGGTTTGATAGAGAGTCTCGGGGAGTGTACAAAATCTCACCCCGGGGAGAGCAGGAAATTCAATTATGGGAGTAGTTCGAATTGAAAAGACAGGTAGTGGTTATGGCAAACGTTTTGCATTTGACTGCTCACTGATTCGCTTAGGGAGTTGATTGTAGAATCTCGTATTTTCGTTGATGATGACCTCGAACAAAAGCGTATCACCCACAACAATCTTCCTAATTCTGGCTATATGGGCTCGTGCTAATTGTGCCAGTCCAACCCCATGGCCCTTCGTGCCAGCAAGTTCTTAATCACAGAAATATTATCCACACCGCTCATGCCTATATTCCTGAGCCAACGTATCGGTAAGGCTTGTTCAGCAAACAGATGTTTGAATCCCTCCATCACCCACATCATGCCGAGATTGTGACCGATGCGTTTTCGCTGATAGCGGCGCAGCACGGTTGCATCGGTCAGGCTTCGACCGGCTTCCAGTGCTCTGCCAAGCTCTTGTGCCAGGGCGGCCGCGTCCAGCAATCCCAGGTTGACTCCCTGGCCCGCCAACGGGTGAATTGTATGGGCTGCATCCCCGATCAACACAATATTGTCTTTTGTGTAAGCAATGGCATGGCGCTGCCTCAGTGGAAATGTCAGGCGCTTATCAATCTCCAGAATCTTACCGAGTCGATGTTCGATGCTGACGGCGAGTTCGAGTTGAAACTCTTCATCGGGCATTGCCATTAATGCTTCGGCTCGCTCCGGTACAGCCGACCAAACAATCGAACAATAACGCTGATCACTGGATTGAGCCGATGGCGATAGTGGTAGAAATGCAAGTGGCCCCGTTTCGATAAAACGTTGCAGTGCAGTGTCATTGTGGGGTAGTTCAGTGCGCACTGTAGTCACTAACGCCTGGTGATCGTAATCCCATTCCCGGGTTCTGAATTCAGCGAGCTGCCGAATTTTGGAATTGGCACCATCTGCTGCGATGACTAGGTCAGTTGTAATCTGTCGCCCGTGCTCAGTTTGCAGCCGGGCTATCTGTTTCCCCGCACTGCCGCTGACAGTCAGGTCTTGAACGGTCATCGGCGCCAAAAGACTCAGATTTTCTGTTTCCTTTAACGTCGCATAGAGCGCGGTATTGATGATCGAATTCTCAACGATGGTGCCGAGTGATGGCTGATTGATTTCGTCAGCTGAAAAGTGAATGTGCCCGGTGCCGTCGGCATCCCAGACTTCCATACCCTGATACGCATAACAGCGCATACTACAGATGCGCTCCCATGCACCTATTTCGTCAAATAGTCGCGTGGATGCTCTGGTAAGAGCGCTCACTCGTGAGTCAAACTTGAGTGAGTCGCTGGAAAATGGAATGGCAGAAGAATCCTGCTCTGCCTGGTCAACCAGCGCAACGCGCAGGGGAAGTCTTCCGAGCAGGCATGCCATGGTGGCTCCAACCATGCCGCCGCCCACGATAACTATATCGAATTCTGTTTCAGGTTCCGCATTCATTGTTGACTATTATAGGCTGACTCGAATCGATTCCCTAACTCGCTCTTGTTTCCATAGGAGGCTCATTGATAGACTGCTTTGCGATAAGCGGCAATGAAGGGTACGCTTGCCTGGCGAATTCAATCTGCAGTAACAGGAGAGTGACATGGCGTTAACACTGAGTGTAGATCAACTCGATGATTATATCGGTAAGGAAGTCGGTGTTTCAGACTGGTTGCTGGTTGACCAGGATAGGATTAATCAGTTCGCCGATGCGACAGGTGACCACCAATATATTCATGTCGATCCGGAACGCGCTGCACAAACTCCTTTTGGAACTACTATTGCCCACGGTTTTCTCACCATGTCGTTGATGGTACTGATGGGTTATGAAGCAAGCACCAAGTTGCAAAACAGTGTGATGGGAATAAATTACGGATTTGACAGGCTGCGTTTTATCAATCCTGTCAAAGTTGACAGCAAAATACGTGGCCGTTTCGTACTGCTTAGCGCCGAAGAGAAAAATCCAAATCAATGGCTGCTAAAGCACAGCGTCACCGTTGAAATAGACGGCGAGGAAAAACCGGCGCTAATTGCTGAGTGGTTGGGCATGAGTGTGGTGAGTTAGGTCATGAAAAGATCTCTATTCTCCTTATTACCCTTTCTGGCTGCATGCGCGGGTGAGCCGCCGCCGAATATTGGCATTCAGAATGGCAGACTCGCACCCTGCCCCGAGTCACCGAATTGTGTATCGAGTTTTGCAACGGATGAAGCTCACCGCATCGAACCCATCGCCGCAAGCCTTGAACAGATTGAACAAGTCCTGATAGGCCTGGATGAGGCCAACATTGTCAATGTGGCTGAGAACTATCTTTATGCGGAATTCACCAGTCGCATCATGGGCTATGTCGATGATGTTGAATTCCTGTATGACCAGACCAGTGGCATGACACAGGTGCGTTCAGCCTCCCGATTGGGTTACAGCGACCTGGGTGCAAACAGAAATCGAATCGAGAATATCCGCAGTAGCGTGCAATAAAACTGCGCTGCTATTTCCCGCCGAGACCCATGGCTTGTTCAGCGAAACCCCGCTTCAGTGAAGGCATCAGGTCAATCGACAACAGACCGAGCTTTCTTGCCAGTACCTTTCCGGAATTGTTCGTCGAAAAAAGCCGAGTGAGTTGATTGGTAAAGGTAATTGTCTTCTGTTGATCAAAATCCTGACTGTCAAGATAGTCCTGCAGCACTGCCATGGAGCCAGGTGATTCTGAGTTTTCCGCAGCCCTCTTCAGCCTTTCCACCAACACCATCGTGTCGCGCAACGCCAGGTTGAGTCCCTGACCGGCAACCGGGTGCAGCGTGTGCGCCACGTTTCCCAACAATACCAACCCTGGCCTGATCTGTTCTTTGGCAACTCTGAGAGTGAGTGGATAACAAAACCTTTTGCCAATGAGAGTGATCTGTCCTAACCGATTTCCAAACCTGTCCATCAATAAGTGGAGGAGTTTGGAAGAATCCATGTCCAGCAGTTCGCCACTCTGATCCGCCGCTACTGTCCACACCAGAGACCCCCGGTTTTCCGACTCATAGGAATCCAGAGGCAACACCGCCAACGGGCCGGTATCGGTAAATCGTTCATAGGCTACATTGTGATGCGGTTTTTCAAACGCAATATTCGTAATAAGTGCATGTTGTTGGTAGTCATCGACAGATTGTTCGATGCCTAGCTGACTACAGATCGGTGACTTACCGCCATCTGCCAGTACTACCAGTGAAGTCTCCACAGTGTGAGTCGATTCGCCCTTCTCGATCTGCAGCTGCATCCCCTTGCTGGTGGGGCTGACCTTGTCAATTTTTGCCGGTGACAAGAGTTTGATCTGCGAAGAATTTTCCATCTCCTTGTTTAATACTTCACCGAGTTGGCGATTCTCGACGACATAGCCGAGCGCTTCGACTTCATATTCAGCATGGTTGAGTTGCGCGGAGCCGAAACGACCCTTATCAGAAACATGAATCTCCTTGATGGCTGTAACGCGGCTGGCGAGCTGTGTCCACAGGCCCATCTCCTGATAGATGCAACGCGAGCCGTAAGACAAGGCAGTCGAGCGGGAATCAAAACTTGGTTGCTGGGGTACATTGGTAGATTGTTGAATGGCTTCAACAATTAAAATGGAAAGATTCTCCTTCTCGATTGCAGCACTAAGAGCGCACGCGAAACTGGCACCCACCATGCCGCCGCCGACTACGACCAGGTCATAATGCTGCTCGGGTGTCTCAATACGCATGATCAGCCAATTCCTATTGAGTGGATTCTGCCATGAATGATTCGATTTCCTGCACCGTCCTGGGAATCCCCTTGCTCAGCACTTTGTGGCCGGCTTTGGTTATCAGTACATCGTCTTCGATGCGCACGCCGATACCGCGCCATTTTTTGGGAACTTTGGTATTGTCAGGCGCAATGTAAATTCCTGGCTCAATCGTGGTTACCATACCAGGCTCTAACAGTCGCCAATCATCATCGATCTTATAGTCACCTACATCGTGCACGTCCATGCCTAACCAATGGCCAACCCTGTGCATGTAAAAATCCTTGTATGCTTCGCTCTTGATAAGTTGCGCCGGGCGACCCTTGAGTATGCCTAGCTTTACCAGTCCCCGGGTTATCACTTTTACCGAGGCATTGTGAGGCGCATCCCAGGGAGCGCCAGGTTGGACTGCATCGATTGCCGCATCCTGTGCTTTCAGAACGATTTCGTAGATGGCTTTTTGTTCGGTTGAAAATTTTCCATTGGCCGGAAAGGTTCGAGTTATATCAGATGCATAGTAATTGTATTCACAACCCGCGTCGATAAGTACCAGGTCTCCCTCTTTTATATCGCAGTTGTTAGCATCGTAGTGCAAAGTACAGGCATTGTCGCCAGCACCTACAATCGTCCTATAGGCTGGAGCACGGCTGCCGCCACGCGTAAAGGTATAAAGCAGTTCCGCCTCCAGTTCATACTCCTTAATGCCAGGTCTGCAATTGGCCATAGCTCTCCTGTGCCCTTCGGCTGAGATCCTGGCGGCCTGCTCCATCAGTTTGATTTCCTCGGGACTCTTCAGCAGGCGCAGCTCATGCAATAGATGATCTAGAACCAGAAACTCACTGGGCGGATGATCTCCCATCTTGGCCTTGCCGCGAATGACCTTCACCCAATCCATAACTTTGCTGTCGAACTGATCGTCCTTGCCCATCGCGTAGTAGACTCGGGCGCGCCCTTCCATCATGCCCGGTAATATGTCATCGATATCGGCGATGGGATAGGCATCGTCTACACCCAATTCATCACAGACAGCCTCTGGCCCCAGCAGCTTGCCTTCCCATAGCTCTTTTAGCTTGTCATTTCCCTGGCAAAACAACACCACCTCTCCCTCTTTCCTGCCTGGTATCAATGCTAGAAGTGCGTTTTTCTCAGCAAATCCGGTGAGGTAATAGAAGTCACTGTTTTGTCGGTATGGATATTCTGTGTCACTGTTTCGGGCATGTGCTGGTGCAGCCGCTAACAGCGCGATGCTGTTCGGCTCCATCTGCAGCATCAGTTCCTTGCGGCGCTTGCGCATTTCCCGATAATTACTGTCCATAGTGCCCTCTGAGAAGCTCATTTGAATCAAGCGAACCAGCATATAGAGGTCTTAAAGTGGAACCAAGTAGCAATTTTTCCAATTCCAATATTGACCCATTTTGAACACGGCTCTATAGTTACGGCATTGTTAATGTAAATCCTAAACTTAGGCCAATAGTCCGTTGGGCCTATTAGTAAATAAACAATTCCTAAACTAATTAAAAATAGCCAAAAATGACTGAAGAACGATTCGATACCCTAAACGACAAAGTCGATGATTTAATTGACCTTTGTGCTGAAATGAAGCGTGAAAATCAACTGCTTAAGGCTGGTTCAAATTCCTGGCAGTCTGAGCGCAAAAAGTTGATGGACAAGAATAAAGAGGCGAAATCCAAACTGGAGTCGATTCTCGTCAGATTGAAGGCAATGGATCAATCCTGACTACCTCTTTGCACCCTTACAGCCCCGGATAACACACCATGAGTGAACAGAGCAGCGCCGTACAAGTCAAAATCCTGGACAAAGAATACCAGGTGAATTGCCCCCCATCCGATCAGGAAGCTCTGATGAAATCGGCCAAATACCTCGATGAGAACATGCGCAAGATCAAGGGCCGCGGCAATATTCATGGTGCCGAAAAGATTGCCGTTATGGCAGCACTGAATATCACCCACGATATGCTGCGCAAGAACCGCATGATCAACGAGACTCGTCACGTCACAGCCCAGCAGGTAAAGGGCATTGAGGATAAGTTAGACTCAGCGATTGCCGCCAGTCGTCAGCTCGAAATCTAGGAACCCTCTGAACAAGACTATAGCCACCGGCAAGTAGTAATTCGCATTGCCGGCCCCTGATATGGGCCCTGCCTGCTTTCGCTTCTGTTGGTACGCCATCACAGGTAGTTTTCCTACACCCCTTTGCCTTTCCTGATATCCATGCGCGAGATATACTTGTCACAGAGTTCCCTAGGACATTTGCCAATCAAAAGTGTTCTTGAGCCGATATCTTGTTATCCGGAGGCAACTCGATAGATGTTGTTGTGCGTGTCCGCATGTCGGAAAGCCTTATGCATCACGGGAGCCACCACCTGAACCTTTGGGTTCAGGGCAAATTTGGTAGCGGTGTTCCGGGGGACTTGACTCATATCCTGTGGTTTCTGCCTTATTTTCAATATGAACAAAGAAAAACGCCATGACCTCCGTTACTCACTCCGGCAAGCCCGAAGAGATCTGACGGGCGATCAACAGACCGATGCGGCGGAAGAGTTGCGTAGCCTGGTTTCCAACCAGGATTTTTTTGCCAATGCCTCGCAGGTCGCGTTTTACCATGGCGTGGATGGGGAGATCGATCCCAAGCCCCTGCTGGATCAGGCGCTGAGTGAGGGCAAGGCCTGTTTCCTGCCGACCATTACCGAAGACAATCCCGAGCTGGTCTCCTTCGCCCCCTTCGATGCTGACACGGAATTGAATGAGAACCAGTGGGGTATCGACGAACCCCCGGCCGAGGGTACGGTCTCTCCGACTGATTTCGATGTGGTTTTCGTGCCGTTGGTGGGTTTCGATGCGCACTGCTTTCGCCTGGGCATGGGGAAGGGCTTTTACGACCGTACTTTCAGCTTCAAGATTTTCAACCGGCACAGCCGCCCGATGCTGATTGGCCTGGCCCATGAGTGTCAGCTAACGGATTCTTTTCCAACAGCGAGTTGGGATGTACGGCTGGATGCGGTGATTACCGCCGAAAAAATATACCGCCCCGATGCTGCATAGGGCGGAATACTGAGCTACTGCACTACCTATCCCTGGCTAAGCTTTCCTTTGTGGTTATCTCCAGAACCCCCCCTCTATCCTCTCGGGTTCCTCAATTCTGACGCCTGCTTACATCAAGGCGCTTTGAGCGACGCTGCTGGCCAATACACTCACGACAAATAGCATGATAACTACCATAACCATGTCCGGTTTCTTTTTGTTCATGCCACTCTCCGGTGCAGATCCAAATTACAACAGATCTAATGTTCAAGGGGCTTAACGGCTCCGTTTTTCAAAGCTTTAGTAATTATTCTAATGGAAAAACAACACATTAATGAGCATAGTTAATGTGCACTTAATGTGGATTAACTATTGCTTTCCAAAAATTGCTCTCTATAATACTGTATAAAAATACAGTATTAGCCAGATCTATTTTCGAAATGACAATAACCAGAACCCCCTCGAACACGCCAGAGCCCACGACTGACAAGGGCTATAGCCATCCGACCAATATTCAGGGTATTGAGAAGCTGCTGCACGGCAATCCAAATTTGTGGCGAGGTTGCGACATGGCCGGCCAGGGCTTTCATGGTCGCAGCACCGGCTTTCCCCAACTGGATGATATTCTTCCCGGGCGTGGCTGGCCCCAAAGTGGCTTAATCGAAATCATCACTCCCTGCTGGGGCATGGGCGAATTGCAATTATTGATTCCGCTCATGCGTTCAGTGATTGAACGGGGTAAGTGGATTCTGTGGATCGCTCCGCCCTACCTGTTGTACGCCCCTGCCCTGGTGCAGGCTGGCATCGATACTGACCAGGTGCTGGTGGTGAAAAGGGAGACTTCTTGCAAAGACGCGCTGTGGAGCATGGAAAAGGCGCTGCAGACCAGCAATTGCGGGCTGGTGCTGGCCTGGCAGAACTGGCTGCCGGGCAAGGTATTGCGCCGATTACAGCTGGCAGCGGAAACCGGCAGCACCCTGGGAGTACTCTTCAAGCACAGTGATAGTAAGCACTCACCATTACCAATACGCCTACAAATAAAGGATTGCCCATCTAAAGGCGATGATTTTTCCACGGCTGAGGTAACCGTCATCAAAGCCCGCGGCAACTTCCGACCGCTGACTACGCAAGTCAATCTCTACCCACATAATTAGCCGTCTGGAGGCGCCTTGGAAGATCCCGACAGCACAGACCAACTCCCCCTGCTCTCCTCATCGAAGCCCGACACGGCGCAGATTATTGAACTGCCGAAGTCAGCCAACGCCAGGGAATCCGAGATTGACAAGGCCCGGCGCTCGAAAAAGAAACCACGCCGCAGCCTCTGGTATGCCCTCTACTTCCCCCAGTTACAGGATCTCCCGGAATCGAGACAGGCAAAAGCCCTTAACGAACTGGCGGGTGAGGTTCAGCATGTCAGTGCCACGGTGAGTTTTCATCCCCAGGCATTGATCTGCGAAATCCGCAGTAGTCTGAAGTACTTCGGTGGCCTGGAAGCGGTACATAACAAGTTAAAACCCCAGCTCATCGCCCGCTTACACCAGCAGGAATTACCCGAGCATTTCCTCTATGCCGCCAGCCCTACTGTCACCGGCAGCCTGTTACTGGCCAGATACGGTCACAATGCCCTGGTTTACCAGCAAGACAATCTGCGTTCGGCCCTCGGCCAATTGCCCATTGACGTCTTACGGCTGGACAAGGAACAGAACCGGCGCCTGTACAACATGGGCGTGCGTTGCCTGAGAGACATCTGGCGGCTGCCGGCCGATGGGCTGCGCAACCGTTTCGGCAGTGACTTTGTCAAAGAACTCAACAAGGCATTGGGCAAGGCGCCCGAACCCACCCGCAATTACATCCCGCCGCCGGCATTCTCTACCAGTTACGAGCTTCCCTATGGACTGGAAAATCTGCACCGATTGCTGCCGGTAGCAGATGAGATGCTGGCCCAACTCTGTGAATTCCTGCGCCGCCGCGACCTGAGTACCAGTCACCTGCGCATCTTTCTACAACATGAAAAACGCGGCGGCACCGAAATCGACATGGCTCTGCGTCAGGCCAGCCGCTCACGGCAACACCTGATAATGTTGCTGGAAACCCACTTCGGCAAGCTGACCATCCCGGCTCCGGTGATCGCAGTAAAACTCGATGTGAAGAAATTCGATGCGTTCATGAGTCACAGCGATTCCCTGTTAGCCGAAGACAGACCGAATCCGCAACACGACAACCACGGCAGCCTCGACCAGTTCACGGAACAATTGCAGGCGAGGCTGGGCGATCATTACTTGAAATGCATCGACAGCGTGGCAGAGCATTGTCCCGAATACGCCAGTCAGCAACTGGACTATGGCGAATCCATCAGCGCGAGTCGTTGCAACAAGGCTAACAGGGAGGAAAAAGGGGTGACGCCGATTCCCCGCCCGCTCTGGCTATTACAGGATCCACAGCGGCTGGCCCTCAGGAATGGGAGACTCTATCACCGCAAGCCTGTCTCACTGGTCAGTGGCCCCGAACGTATCGAGACTTTCTGGTGGTCCGGCACCGATGTGCGTCGCGACTACTATGTAGCCAGGGAAGCCAATGGCAGCAGGCTATGGGTTTATCGCGAGCGCAGCGGTGATAGAAACTGGTACCTGCACGGTTATTTCGCCTGAATCCAGACTACACAGACGGGGGGTCAGAGTAAAAATCCATCTCCTGTGTAGACGATAGAACCCGGTGCTCTTCAGGATTTTTACTCTGACCCCTGGTTTCGTGATAACAATAGCAACTGACTGCAAAGAAAATAGCGGAGAAAAGACGATGGATATGAATCCAGTAAGATGGTTCGAAATATATGTACAAGATATGGATCGAGCCAAGGCATTTTACGAAACCGTACTCGACACAACCCTGGAACAATTGCCCGGCCCGGACCTGGCCATGCTGGCCTTCCCACAGAATCCTGAAGCATCAGGGACCACAGGTGCACTGCTGCAAGTTCCCGGCATGCCATCCGGAGGCAACAGCACGCTGGTTTATTTCGCCTGTGAGGATTGTGAGGTGGAGGCAAGGCGAGTCAACGCTGCCGGTGGCAATCTCGAACGAGAGAAGATGTCCATCGGCGAGTATGGTTTCGTTGCGCTGGTGAAGGATCCTGATGGCAATATGATTGGATTGCACTCCAACAACTGATTGGAGAAAGGAGCTTGTCATGAAAGGCATCACATCTTTTCTATGGTTTAAGGATAATGCGGAAGAGGCGGTTGCTTCACACTGGCATCTTTCCCGATTCAGAAGTGACCCAGGTTACCCGTAGTCCTGCAGGCGTGCTGGCCACCATGAATGCGATGATAAAGTTTGATATTGCAGGGCAGGAAAACGGCGTACGGAGGTTGAGGAAATTAGTTAGGAATTTGTGCCCTGGGATGCCGGCCAATTTATTTCCAATTGCCTTTTCTGAATAACACAATCTTGTAAATACATATTGATCAACGTCTGGTACGGGATTCCCGACTCTTCTGCCATTCCCTTGAAATATTCAATTACCTCATTTCCCATGCGAATCGTAACTGGTTTTTTCAGCCGGGATGCATAAGGATTTCGCCGCGATTCAAGCTTTGATAAATCGTATTCAGATTTCATATCGTCAATTTGGATAATGTCGTTTTTCTTTAGCCGAGGCTTTACGAGCAGAAATAATTCTAATCACTTCGAGTTCTGCCAATTCACTGTAACTTACCAATACTATTCTAAACATGACACTGCAACCCAGTAACAGGTATCGGTCTTCAATGAGCGAGTTTTCAGTATCAAAATGCTGATACCGCCTTTTCATACGAAATGCCGTGCTTTCGTAAATTGTTCTCGCCTTTAGTTTGATTCCATTCAAACCTGATCATGTCCCTGCGCTTTGCAATGAGGCGTTCCTGCCTCAATCCTTAGCTTTTTCCTTGCTGTTATATGTACATTGTATTTACGTAGTAGTCAATACTTCCTACTCACACCCTTATCTAGAATAGATGGTTATTCGTTTATCGCAAGAATAGGGGCTATTTATTGCCCTAAGTGAAATCTCTGGACGACAATTCCATGGTGCCAAGCCAATGACTCAAGTCCACCAACTCGCGGGCAATGAGGTGGATTACGCCTTCGCTTTTCTGCACGTGCCCGACAACACCCAACAGCATGGCCTGACGTACCACCGGGCGAAACTTCTCACCGAGATTCGGCCACACCACCACATTGATGAAGCCGCTCTCGTCTTCCAGGGTTAAAAATGTGACACCTGCCGCCGTCATGGGACGTTGCCTGCAGGTAACCACCCCGGTTACCTTGGCGCTGGCTTCAATTTCAATAGTTGCCAGGTCACTGGCGGTGGATACCTGGTAGTTATTCAAGTGCTCGCGGAACAACGCCAGCGGATGACGGCGCAGGGTGAAGCCTGTGGAGGTATAGTCACCGACAATGTTCTGTCCTTCGCTCGCCACCGGCAACAGCACATCGATTCCGAAATCACTGTCAGCAAAATTCTGGTCGGCAAAGAAACTGAACGACTGGCTCTCGTTCTCGCGCTCTTCCTTTTCCACGCCGCTGGCCTGCCAGAAGGCGCGATGACGGTCGCCACTCAAGCCCTTCAGCGCATCGGAGGCAGCCAGTGACTCCAGGTCTTTCTTGTTAATGCCGCTACGGAACACCAAATCCTGAATGCTGGCGAATTCTCCTGCCTGCCGGACTTCGGTAATCGCGTTAGCTCCGGTTTCCGACATGCCCTTGATCAGGCGAAAACCAATGCGTAGTTTGGGGTCCAGGCATAACCGGCTATGGTCGTTCTGTTTCCGGCAGCCCTTGGGGAACTCCAGCGTGCAATCGTAAAGGCTGCTGTTTATCTCTGCCGGTAATACCTTTACGCCATGCCGCTCGGCATCCTGGATAAGTTGTGCAGGGGGATAAAAACCCATAGGCTGACTGTTAAGCAGTCCACAGCAGAAGGCTGCGGGATGATAAAGCTTCAGCCAGGATGACACATAGGCAATCAGCGCAAAGCTGGCGGAATGAGACTCGGGAAAGCCGTAATCGCCAAACCCCTTTATCTGTCTGAATAACTGCTCGGCAAATTCCTGTTCATAACCCCGCTCCAGCATGCCCTGCACCAGCTTGTTATGATACGGCTCCATGCCACCCTTACGTTTCCAGGCTGCCATTGCCCGGCGTAGTTGATCGGCTTCGCCACCGCTAAATCCCGCCGCCACCATGGCCAACTGCATTACCTGTTCCTGGAAAATCGGCACTCCCAGGGTTCGCTCCAGGGTATCTCTAACAGCATCGCTGGGGTAGGTGACCGCCTCCTTGCCACTGCGCCGGTTCAGATAGGGATGCACCATGTCACCTTGAATGGGGCCAGGTCTCACAATTGCGATCTGAATTACCAGGTCATAATAGTTTCTCGGCCGAAGACGCGGCAGCATGCTCATCTGCGCACGAGATTCGATCTGGAACACTCCCACCGTATCCGCCTCGCCCATCATGTCGTAGACCTTGGGATCTTCAGCAGGAATCTTCTGCATAGTCAGTGGTGTGATGCTGTAGTTACTGATCAGGTCCAGGCATTTCTGCACCGCAGTCAACATGCCCAGAGCCAGCACGTCGATCTTCAAAAGCCCCAACGACTCCAGGTCATCCTTCTCCCATTGGATCACGGTACGATCCACCATCGAGGCATTCTCGATCGGCACCAGGTGGGTGAGGGGGCCCTGGCTGATCACGAAACCGCCGACATGTTGGGACAAGTGTCTGGGAAAGCCGATGAGAGACTGAGCCAGGAACACCAGCTTTTGTATCACCGGGTCGGAATAGTCGATATCCGAATCGCTCAATTGTTCTTTCAGATTCGCTCCCCACCAATAAATCGACTTGGCCAGGTGATCCAACAATGCTTCATCCAACCCCAATACCTTGCCCACATCCCGTATGGCACTGCGGGAGCGGTAGGTAATCACTGTGGCCGTAATGGCAGCGCGGCCACGGCCGTACTTGTTATAGATGTACTGGATGACTTCTTCGCGGCGGGCATTCTCAAAATCCACATCGATATCCGGTGGCTCGCTACGTTCCTTGGAGATGAAACGCTCGAACAATACCTCCACCCGCGCCGGATCTACCTCGGTAATGCCCAGGCAATAGCACACGGCAGAGTTGGCCGCCGAGCCACGACCCTGGCAGAGGATGTGTTGGCTACGGGCAAACGCCACCATGTCATGCACGGTCAGGAAGTAGTGCTCGTAAGCCAGCTCCTTGATCAGCGCCAACTCGTGCTCGATGATGTTGCGCACTTTCGGCGTGGCGCCAGCCGGCCAGCGTTCGCGGACTCCTGCCTCGGTCAGTTCCCGCAACCAGCCGTGGGGGGTGTACCCATCCGGGACCAGCTCGCGGGGATATTCATAGCGCAGTTCATCCAGTGAGAAATTACATCGCTCGGCGATCTGAACAGTGGCTTCGAGCAGCTCGGCTGGAAACAACTTAGCCAGCTGTTGCGGCAAACGCAGATGACGCTGGCCATTGCTTTCGGCATCGAGGCCCAGTTCACTGATAGGCCGGATTAGCCGGATCGCGGTAAGGGTATCCTGCAGGATGCGTCTACCTGCGTCATGCATGTACACGCCACCGGCGGCGCACAGAGGAATGTCATATTGCGCGCCAAGCTTGCCGAGGCGTTGCAGCTTCAGGCGATCGTCGCCCCGCAACAGCAACTCGGCGGCGATCCACAGCCGATTCTGAAACTGGCGGCTTAACCAGACTGCCTGGCAGGCAATCAACTCCGGCGACTGCCTCAGGTCCGGATTCCACAGCGCCAGGCAGTCGCGCGGCAGATTTGCCTCCACCATCTTGCGATCGATGCGGTAGCTGCCCTTCTGAGCATCCCTACGGGCACAGCTGATGAGATGACTCAGCGCACCATACCCCTGGCGATTGCAGGCAAGCAGTATCAACCGGCAGCCTTCGGCCAGCACAAATTCGCTGCCAATAATCAGCTTGATGTGTCGCTGTTTAGCCGCCGTATGGGCACGCACTACGCCAGACAGGGAGCATTCGTCGGTGATGGCGATAGCCCGATAACCCAACTCGTCGGCTCGCTCTACCAATTCTTCGGGAAACGAAGCACCGCGCAGAAAACTGAAATTAGAAATGCAGTGCAGCTCTGCATAGAGAGGCAGCGAGGCTGTACCAGGCTCCGCCTGCTTGGCGGACCCGGTTTCCGCGGGGGGCTTTTCGGCCATGATGACATTGGTCTAATGTACTGTATGTATATACAGTATTTTTATAAAGCCTGAATGTCAACTGCGAAAGGAGGCAACACTACAATCTGGCACCAAGCTCCGGAGCCTGGTGCCAGATTGTAGGTTTTCAGTGCTACTAAAGCTTCAGCGATACAAGCGCCCAATAAAAAAGCCGGAGTGATTTCCAGCTAGAGAATCAACTGTGAGAGAGGGTAAGTCACACGGTCGAGGCAAAAGAGAAAGGCTCCCTGGGGAGCCTTTCTCGATGTGCATTACTCTGTTTACAGATTCAGGCTAGAAGGTCATACCAATAGTAAATATTATTGCTTCGCTCTCGGAAGGGTCACCGGATGAGTTGACCTCGTCAGATAACTCGTCACTGCTGAAAATGCCGGCAATACCGATATCGAAGTCGGAAACCGTAGTACCCCAACCGATCTCGAGGTATTCACCATCGAAATCATCCCCGAAAGAGGCTAAAGTTCCATAAATGCCGCTCTCATCGGTAATAGTCAGCGCCACGAAATCGTAGTCTGCATCAGCGCCAAACCCATCCCATTCACCGACAGAGTACTCCAGGCTGAACATACCCCAGCCAAGATTCAAGTTAGCCTCTTCATAGGTATCATCGAACTCGCCGGTATAGTAGTAACCGGTGAAACCAACTCCTACCGTGAATCCGCCTGCCAGTTCGATGCCATATCCGAAGTAACCATCGATTTCTGTACCATCACCAACATCGGCAGCCCAGGAGCCCGCGTAAAAGCCGCCCTCGGTCCAATCGATACCTGCGCTTGCAGACGAACTTTTTTGCATGATGCCACGATAGTAATACTCTGAAGCCCATCCGATATTGTAGGACACCTCAGCAGAAGCGGTTGTGGCAAGCAGTCCGCTTGATGCCAATACTAAGCCAGCAGCCAGGTGGGTTAATCTCTTCATGTCTTCCTCCAAAAAATAGCATTTGAGATGGCAAGTATCACTTGCCGTTGAAAGTGTTTTTTACTTCCTGCCCTGATTTAGCAAGGAACGAGCCAACATGCTTGAATCCACGTATTCATTGACGTTTAGTGCTTTTGCGTGGATTGCCTGGCGAAGATGCGCCGCAAATTGGTGCAATAAAGTAGGCGCAAAGTTGCTGCGCACCATAAAGAGGCAGAACTTGATTGTGAGACTTGAATCTCTGGTTTTGGGCAATACAGTGGTGATAAATCAGCATCGGTGGAAGATGCTGGCGAGCCCTCATTTACTTACTGACCTGCCGAACAATCCTATGACTACTCTGGCCTACAGCCCCTGCGGCGAGTTACTATCGACCCCCCCCCTTGTTTACGAGAAGCCAAAATAATTAACAAACAGGAAATACGTGGAGACATCCCTATGAACACTGCATTCCATAACAACAGAGTCGGCCCCTGGCTAATTGCCCTGGCAAGCCTGATTCTATTTGCCTCAAACGTCCAGGCAGATAACGCCTGGCCAGCGGAGGAAGCAGGCGCTAGCACAGCCGGATTTACCGAAAGCGGCATTGATGCACTCGACGACGCTATGAAGAAAATCGTCGCCGATCAGGACGTCGCAGGAATGATCTGGATGCTGGCTAAAGACGGCGAAGTCGCCACTTTTGAAACGGCGGGTCTGGCTCGCGTCGACGATCAGGCGCCCATGACGATAGACTCGCTATTTCGCATCTATTCCATGACCAAACCGGTGACCGGTGTCGCGTTAATGATGTTGTACGAGGAAGGATTGTGGAAATTTGATGACCCCATCAGCAAGTACGTGCCGGAATTCACCAACCTCAAGGTCATGACCAGCTACGATGCAGACGGCAACATGGAGCTGGTTCCGCTTGAGCGTCAGCCCACCATGCGTGAGCTGCTCAATCATTCCGCTGGATTCGGTTACGGCCTCGGCGGAAATGACCCGGTTAATAATGCATTCCGCGATAATGGCGTGCTGGCCTCTGATGATCTTGACCAATTGATCGACAAAGTTGCAGATATTGCCCTGCTGTTTCAACCCGGTGAAGCCTGGTCATATTCGGTGGCAGTCGACATCCAGGGTTACATCGTGCAGCAATTGTCAGGACTGAAGTTCGGTGATTTTCTAGAGCAGCGTGTATTTCAACCACTGGGCATGAGTGACACGCGTTTCTATGTACAGGCGAATGACCGGGATCGTTTCGCCGAAGTCCATAATTGGGATTCCGAGCGTAATCGCCTCGTGCAGCGCCCGCATCGGCCAGACCGACCCAGCTACCTCGATCCGCAGCGAATTGAATCCGGGGGCGGCGGCCTAGTTTCGTCGACTCATGATTATGCGCGCTTCCTGCAGATGCTGGTGAACGAAGGTGAACTGGATGACGCTCGCCTACTGACTCCTGAGTCGGTTCGAATCATGCGCACCAACAGCCTGCGTGATGAACTCTACCTAGGCGGCAATGCCGAACGGCCAGGACAGCGTGGCGTTGGCTTCGGTGTAGATTTTGCGGTTATCTCTGACCCGGTTGCCGCCAATTCCCCACAAGGTGCGGGCACCTACTACTGGAGTGGAGCGGCTGGAACCTGGTTTTGGATCGACCCTACTCAGGACATGTTCTGGCTTGGCATGATCCAGGCACAGGGTCAACGCCGGCCTGGAGCTGCCAACATGGGTAACGTTGCTCGCGATATTATTTATGACAGTCTCGCAAATTAGTTTTCAGTCCCAACCTTTAGAAGCCGGTTCATGTAACCGGCTTCTTTTTTGGGCGATCGTATTTAATTCGGAATCGGCACTTCCAGGTCAATCGGCACTGCATAGCCGCGTTGCACTGCCGGCCGCTCAGCAATACGTAGATACCAGTCTTTCAATCGCGGATACTCATTAAGATCCATTTGCTGAAATTCATACCGTGATATCCACGGCCAGGTCGCAATATCGACAATAGAGTAATCGTCGACTATAAACTTCCTGCCTTGCAGGCGGTTCTCCAATACTTGATAAAGCCGGGAATTTTCCTTGCTATAGCGCGCTTCGGCATAGGGAGATTCCCCCGGATTAAATTTAACGAAGTGATGGGTCTGTCCCAGCATCGGTCCTATATGCCCCATTTGAAACATTAGCCATTCCATCTCTGTCCAGAACTTCTCACCAACAGGACTCATCAGCTTTCCAGTCTTCTGTGCCAGGTACATAAGAATGGCACCTGACTCTATCATGCTGACGCCTGCATCGTGATCAACGATGGCTGGAATCTTGTTGTTAGGGCTGAACGCGACAAATTCCTCTGCGTGTTGCTCTCCTTTGGTAATGTCGATAGAGAATACTCGATAGGGTAGTTCAAGTTCTTCCAGCATAATAGATACCTTGCGTCCATTCGGAGTAGCCCAGGTATACAGATCGATTCCAGTTGTGTTGTCTTGTTTACTCACATTGTTCCTCGTCGTATTTTTTCTGGTAGCAGTCGCAACTGAGATTAAAGTCTCGTCACGTCAATGCTTCATGAAGTCTGTTCATTCCCTGCTTAGGGACTGCTCAATGTCTGCTCTGAAGTATAGCCATATTTCACTCTTTGATCTCATGCTCGGCCAGGAACTAGGGATCCTATCAATGACTGCACCGAGCCGGTCGACTATCGCCCTAATCCTTGGCAGGCACAGGCCGGAGACAATTGCCCATAATCGGATTAGAGCGTATCCTGAAAAACCCTCCTCCCTGGAGCTTTGCTGGTATGAGTCGTTCATTCTCAGCTATGGCTGCACTAATCTCCCTGGTAGCGCTGGTCACCAGTGCGCATGGACAGGAAGCTGTTATTAGCCAGCAAGCCTGGCTGAACAACTATCAACGGTTTTACGCCGAACAATTAGTGGAGCAGGGGATCCTTGCGATGCAGCAGGGCGAGTTTCAATCAGCCGAACAAGATTTTTCTAAGGCAATTCAGGTCGTCAAAGTCAATAACGGCCTGCATTCCGCGCTGCAGGGACCGGCATTATCGCATTTGATTGAGTCGCTGCTCGCACAGGGCAGATGGGAGGCTGCCGACCAGCAGCTGGCCTATTTCGAATGGTTGAATAAGCGCAGCTATTCCCAGAACATCTTCGATTACCTCGAAGGAAGCAGAGAACTCAGTCGGCTGTATCTACAAGCATCTGCGTATTACACTAATCCTCGGAGTGCCCGGTATCTCATCTCAGCCAAAAACCTGAACTGGCGCGCCGTCAGCTCCATCGAAGCAACGCTCGGCACAGATCATCCACTTCTTACCCCATGGCTTTATGACATTGTGCTGATCCATTTCTATCAGGCCAGCCTGGAAAAACGCAAAGGCATGACCAGCTACGAATTTAAATCTGATGATGGTGAAATTGTTGCCGGTTGGGCGCTTGGTAAAAATGAATCAATTCAGCTCAGCTATTCCATCGGCAACGAATTGCTCCTACGCATTTGCTCACTCTATACCGGCCGTGAAAATGCTTCAGCCGTCACCGATGCGTTGATGCAGGTCTATCTGGACGACTGGGAATTGCTGTTCGATAATACTCGAATGGCTACGTCCCATTATCGAAATGCCTATGCGGCGTTAGATAGATCTGGAGTAGTCAAAAGCGAGATCAATCTTTTCTTTAGTCAATCTATCGTATTGCCGGCAGGTGAGCTTGCAATCGATTGGCAACCAGAGAAAGAACAAGCATTGGATACCA